>BBPD01000769.1_pt1 | contig 65280 bp, 57 predicted proteins | sample 1344911 | NCBI WGS metagenome assembly BBPD01 (sample SAMD00019088, study PRJDB2971) | groundwater metagenome | biome: freshwater biome; feature: mineral spring; material: ground water | place: USA: CA, Sonoma | collected 2011-09 | depth surface m
CTGGCGGTGATCCGCACCTGCGGCCTCGACCCCTCGAAGATCAACCCACTGGGCGGTGCGATCGCGCTGGGCCATCCGCTCGGCGCGACCGGTGCCATCCGCACCGCGACGATCGTCCACGGCCTGCGTCGCCGCCAACAGAAGTACGGCATGGTGACGATGTGCATCGGCACCGGCATGGGCGCGGCGGGCATTTTCGAAGCGCTGTAACGCGAGGAAGCCCGATCGTCCCGGCGCGATGCCGGGAGGTCCGAGTCAGAACGCGAAAGGCCCGGCATCGCCGGGCCTTTTGTTTTTCGCCGATCAGGCGCGGCGTGCCCCGCCCTCGCGCCAGCCCTTCCACGCATCCTGTGCCTGCAACAACCAGTAGGTCGCCTGCGCACCAGCGAATCCGAACGGTTTCATCGCCGACGCCAGCCCGTAGTCGGCGTACTCACGCCAAGTCGGATCGCCCTCGGCGATGGCCGACGCCAACACTTCGCCAGCAACGGTCGTCGGTGCCACGCCGTGCCCGCCGAAAGCCTGCGCCACCCATAGGCCCGGTTCGATTTGCGCGATCTGCGGCATCTCGTGGCGGGCGTAGCTCATGAGCCCGGACCACGCGTAGTCGACGCGCACGCCCTCGAGCTGCGGGAACACGCGCAGCAGGTCGCGACGCAGCAGGCGTTCGACCTCGGACGCGGCGCGCTCGCGCACCGAGATTCGCCCACCCCAAAGCAGCCGTGTGTCGGGCAGCAAACGGTAGTAGTCGAAGGCGAAGCGCGTATCGTAAATCGCAGCATTCGTTGCGATGACCTCGAGCGCGCGTGCGCCGAGCGGCTCGGTGACCATCACGTAGGTTGCAATGGGAAGAACCGCCGCATCCACGCGCGGCACAATGCCTGCAAGGTAGCCGCCACAGGCCAGCACCACGTGCTCGGCATCAACGCGGCCATGTTCGGTTTGTATGCTCCAGCCCGCAGCAGCACGACGAATCGAACGCACGGGGCTTTGTTCATGCAAGCCAGCACCGCCATGCTCGATAACCGTTGCGATGCCGCGCGCGTACTTCAATGGGTGGAAGTGAAAGGCCTGCGCCTCGAACAACGCACCGCTGTAACACTCGGTCTTCACCTGCATGCGTAGTCGCGTTCGATCAATCGGCTGCCAATGGGTGTCGAAATGCTCGGCGAGCAGGCGTCGGCGCGATTCCAACACCTCGCTGTCTTTGAACCAATTCGCCCACAACACACCGCCGTCAACGCGGTCGCAATCGATTGAATAGCGCTCGGTACGTGCGCGGATCAAGGCCACCGCATCGCGGGTGCGACGGTACATCGCCTTCGCGCGCTCGGGGCCGAGGTCGGCCAGCAACGCTGCCTCACCCCGCGAATATCCCGCGAACACGAAGCCGCCGTTACGGCCCGAAGCGCCGTGGCCGAAAGTTTCCGATTCCAGCACGACGACATCGCGCTCGCCTCGCTCGACAAGACCAAGTGCGGTGCTCAGGCCGGCAAAGCCGCCGCCAACCACACAGACGCGCGCGGAATGCGTACCGTGCAGCTTCGGCCGCAAGGAGATCGTAGCGGCCGTTTCCCGGTAGTAGTGGCGTTCTTCCCGCATTCCCGACCTGCGCTGCTCAACCTTCGGCAAGGGCTTCGCGCATCAGCGCCTTCGCCGCATCCCGTAGATCGTCGTCCTCCAGTGCGTAGCGCAATGTCGCTTCGATCAAACCGATGCGGCTGCCGCAATCAAAGCGCCGTCCTTCGAAACGATAGGCCAGCGTCTTCTGCTCTTTCAGCAGCGTAGCAATGGCATCGGTGAGTTGGATCTCTCCACCGGCACCGGGCTTGGTCGCTTCGAGTAAATCAAAAATACGCGGCATCAACACATAGCGACCCACCACGGCGAGTGTGCTCGGGGCCTCCTCGGGGCGCGGTTTTTCGACGATCGCGCTGATCTCGCCGAGGCGTCCGGTGAAGTCGCGCGCGGCGACGATACCGTAGCTGCGCGTCTGCTCGATCGGCACGTCCTGCACAGCGATGACACTGGCCTGCTCGCGCGCCGCAAGCTCCACCAACTGTTTGGTCGCGCCGGGTCCGCGGTTCCAGATCAGATCATCGGGCAGCAGAACGGCGAAGGGCTGGTCACCGACGACCGGACGCGCGCACAGCACTGCATGACCGAGCCCGAGCGCTTCCGCTTGGGTTACGAAGACGGCGCGCACGTTCCGCGGCAGCACATCGCGGATCATCGCCAGTAGCTCCGACTTTCCAGCGCGCTCGAGTTTGTGTTCGAGTTCGTAGGCTTTGTCGAAGTAGTCGGCCACCGCATGCTTGTAGCGATTGGTGACAAAGACCAGCGTGTCGCAGCCGGCCTCGATGGCCTCGTCGACCGCGTATTGGATCAGCGGGCGATCGACAACCGGGAGCATTTCCTTCGGCACCGTTTTGGTGGCCGGGAGAAAGCGCGTGCCAAGCCCGGCAACCGGAAACACCGCGCAGCGGACGCGCAGACTCATGGTGCCAAGCCGCCGCGAATGACCTGCGGACGGAATGGTCCGGTGATGCGAGCAGTGGGTGCGGCGAACTCTGGGATTGCTTCGGCAATCACGCGCTTGATCTCGATGTCATCGTCGCTTTGCACGGCGAGCCGAAGCGCACGAAGGGTGGACTCGAAGGACGCCAGATCCACCGGCCGTGGTTCGGCGAGGAAGATCTTGGGGTGGATCGTCTGCGAGTAGCTCTCGTCGGCATGGAAGAGTTCTTCGTGGAGCTTCTCGCCCGGGCGCAAGCCGCTGTAGGCGATGTTGATGTCATGGTAGGGACTGAAGCCTGCGAGTCGGATCATTTGTTCCGCGAGAACGCGGATCAATACCGGCCGTCCCATGTCGAGGGTGAAAATCCCCGACGAGCCGCGAAGCGTCGTCGCCTGCAGAATCAGTTGGCAGGATTCGGGGATGGTCATGAAGTAACGCGTCACATCGGGATGCGTGACGGTCACCGGCCCTCCGCGGCGAATCTGCTCGCGAAACAGCGGCACCACGCTACCCGCAGAATCCAAGACATTGCCGAAACGCACCGTGACGAGGCGCGTCGATGTGCCCTCACAGCGGGCCAGACAGGACAACTCGGCGAGGCGTTTACTGGCACCCAGCATATTGGCCGGATTCACGGCCTTGTCGGTCGAGATCAAGACGAAGGTGTGGACACCGGCCTCGACCGCCGCGCGGGCGATGACGTCGGTCGCCAAGAGATTGTTACGGATGGCCTCACGCGGTTGGGCTTCGAGCAAGGGCACATGTTTGTAGGCGGCGGCGTGGAACACCTCATCGGGACGCCACTGCGTCATCAGGCGGCGTACCAGCACTTCGTCGCCACAGTCGCCCAGTACGAATTCGACGTTCAAGCTTGGCCAACGAGTACCAATGTCGACTTGCAACTGGTGCAGAGCGAGCTCTGAGCGCTCGAGAAGCACCAACCGCGCAACACCCAGTTCGGCGCATTGACGGGCAAGCTCCGAACCGATGGAGCCGCCGGCTCCGGTCACAATTACCGACCGCCCAGAGAGGGACGCGCGAATGGCGTCCCAGTCCGCCACCACCGTATCGCGACCAAGCAGGTCTTCGATCGCCACGTCCTTCAGGCCGCCATGCATCGATGGATCGGAAAGCAATTCCTCCGGTGCCGGCACCCGGCTGAAACGCAACTTTAAGCGCTCGCACTGGGCCGCAATCTGACCAAGCTGCTCGCTCGATCCGTCGGGCAAGGCAATGGCAACCTGAGTCACCGCAGCTTCTACCGCGATTCGCGGCAATTCGTCGATGCGACCCAGTACCGGCAACCCGTAAATCTTCGCGCCTTGAATGCTGCGGTCGTCGTCGAGGAAGCCCACGGCCTGGTAGCGATCACTACGCTTCAAGTCGCGAGCGAGGCTCTCAGCCGCCGGGCCAGCGCCGAGGATCAACAGTCTCTCGCGTCGCGCGGATGACGCACGCGACACTTGCCCGTCCTTCCATGCCCGGTAGAGCAGGCGCGGCGCGCCGAGCAGCAGGGAGAGCGCAACCGGATAAAGCACCAGCGTCATCCTCGGCACGCCATCGGCGCGGTCAAGGAAGAGAAACAGCAGGAGCGCGACGGTCAGGCCACCGATACCGCTGCTAATCAAAATATTGCGCAGATCGGGAAGGCTTGCGAATCGCCATAGACCACGGTAAAGGCCCATGCGCCAGAACACCGCAAGCTGTACCGCGATGACGAGTAGCGTCTCCAGCAGGAAACCATTCGCGGGCGGCGTGGTGTTGGTAGCTGCGTAACGCAGGACGATCAGCCCTTGCCACGCCACCACCACCATCAAAACATCGTGCAGCACGATGAGGACACGACTCACGGGCAATTGAAACGAAGGGGTTTGCGTGCTCATTTCCAGCGTCCCTCCTTGCTAAGACGCCTTTCCAATCGATCCGTCGCTACCCACCACACAGTCACATTGAACAGCAGAACGAAAGCCGCTGCGCCGCTCGCTGTCAACCATCCGTTGGTCGCTAGAGCCGCCACGCTTGCACCACTTGCGAACATCCAGAACAGGTATCCCAAGCTTACGCGGGCATGACTGTAACCGCTTCGCACCGCCAACTGGTAGAGGTGGCGACGATGCGCTTGGGTGATGCGTTCGCCATCTCGTGCGCGGCGCACCACGGTCCCCAGCACGTCGACGAGAAAGGGCGAGGCCGCCGCTGCGGCTGCAAGGGTAGCAGTCAGAGGTGCTGGCCAGAGCAACAAAACGGCGACCGCCATCCCCAGACCGTGACTCCCACAATCACCCATGAAAACCCGCGCGCGTGGAAAGTTCAGCGGAAGAAATCCAAGCGCTGCGGCAAGCAGCGCCAGTGCCAGCGCAGCGGCTGGCGAAGCCGTGAGCAAGGCCACGGCGGCAACCGCAGCCGCCGCTAGGGCAGCAATGCCGTTGATTCCGTCCATGAAGTTCCACGCATTCATCAGCGTTATGCCCAGCCCGAAGGCCGCCACGCCAGCCACGACCGGGGCTAACGCGGCCGGCGCATCCAAGGGCGCAAACGGCAGAGCCCAAGCCAGTGGCAATGCGGCCAAGGCTTGACCGGCAAGCTTGAGCATCGGTGAAAGCGGGCGAAGGTCGTCAACCAAGCCGACCACCGCCGCCGCCGTGATCGCCAGCAGCGCCGCATCGCGCACCGGGCTGGGCGGCGACAGCAGGGCAAAGCCCGCGAGCAGCGCGAAAACGAGACCCACCCCCGCACCGCGCGGCGTCGGCGCGGCGTGGCTGCTGCGCTGCCCCGGTACATCAAGCACCCCGGCACGCAGCGCCCAGCGCCGCCAAGCCTCGGCCGAGACGAAGGACAGCAAGGCGATGCCAACGAACAATAGCTCCGGCATCAGCGCCAACTCACTCGATGGCCACGTGGGCCAGCGGCTTGATGGTCGCCCACTGTTTGCAGCTTGGGCATTGCCAGTGATGCGAACGCGCACCGAATCCGCACTCGTGGCAGCGATAGCCCGGCGAACGCACGATCAGTTGCTCGTTGATTTGTTGCAAGGCCACCAGCAGCTCGCGCGGATCTTCATTATCGCTTCGCAGTGCCAGTTCGATCAGCGCCGCTTCGCCACGGATGGACGGCCGCTGGCGCAAATGCTGCCGAAGGAAGTCCAAGGCGGTGCTGACACCCTCCTCGGCTTCGAGACGCCGCGCCAAGGCCAGTGCAGGCGACACGCCGCGGTAGCGTTCCACCATTTCGAGCAGAAAGCTGCGCGCGCGCGCTGGGTCGCCGAGCCGGTCATAGGCCGCCAACAGTGGCGTGAGCACTTCCGGCAGAAACTCGATGTCCTGCCGAGCCGCGCGCTCATAGGCGCGAATGGCCGCTACATCATTGCCATCGGCCAGTTCGATCTGACCTTCGAGGAGCGCCGCGCGCACCGAATTGGCATCGGCCGCTTGCGCTCGCTCCAAGTGCGCTCGCGCTGCGGCAACGTCACCGCGGAACCGGGCTTTTTCGGCAAGCTCACACTCGAATTGCGCAATGAGACGGCCCATCGGCTCTTTCGTGGCCTGCTCGTAGCGCCGAGCGTGGTCAGTGGCTTGCTGCCAGTCGCGCTCGGCTTGATAGATCGACATTAGATGGCGAAGGGCCTGGGGTGCGGCCGAACCCATCTTCACCAGATCGGCGAACAGGGTTTCTGCGCGATCCAGCAAGCCGGCGCGCATGTAGTCTTCGCCGAGGGCAAGGATGGCGCGGGTCTTCTGCTCATCCGAAAGCCCTGGCCGCGAGATCACGCTCTGGTGCAAGCGGATGGCACGATCCACCTCGCCGCGGCGACGGAACAGTGTGCCGAGGGTGAATTGCGTTTCCAGTGTTTCACGGTCGCGCTCGGCGATCTGCAAAAACACCTCGATGGCCTTGTCCTGTTGCTCATTGAGCAAGTGGTTCAGACCAAGGAAGTAATTCGCAGAAAGTTTTGAGATCCGCGCGCCACCGCGCCGCTCGCTGCCGCGCTGGCCGAGATACCAGCCCGCGATGCCCACCGCAGGAAGCAGCAACAGGAGCCACCACGGGCTCATCATCCAAACTCGCCTTCGTCGTCGTTACGCGGCTGAGGCCGAGACCCGGGGCTTCCACGCGAGAGCAGAGCCGCCACACCGCCGAGCACAGATCCCGCCAATAGAACGCCCAGCAACAGCAGACCGAGCGGCAGGGAGAGTTCAATCCAAAGCAGGTCGACGTCGACCGGCTCGCCGTTCAGGGCTGCGACGGCAATGCCAAAAGCGACACAGAGGAGAGCCAGCAGGAGACGAACGAATCGCATGGGGTCACGCAAGAAGAGGAAACCGTCGAATTATCGCCCTGTTAGGGCGATTCGGGAACCACGGGATTGACCCGTTCGCGGAGTTCCTTGCCCGGCTTGAAATGCGGGACGTATTTTCCCGCGAGCTGGACGGATTCACCGGTTTTTGGGTTTCTGCCCAACCGGGGCGGGCGAAAATGCAGGGAAAAGCTGCCGAAACCGCGCACTTCAATACGCTGACCGTTGGTCAGCGAGCCGCTCATCATTTCGAGCAGCGAGCGCACCGCCAGCTCGACATCTTCGGGCTTCAAATGCGGCTGCCGCGCAGACAGCGCTTCGATCAATTCGGACTTGGTCATGGATCCCTTCGACGGCCGCGTTCAAGGGAACGGCGGCCTGGGCGAACCCAGACCGCCGCGTCGCATGGTGCCGTGCTTACTCGCGGCCGCTCAGCTGCTCGCGCAACAGCGCGCCCAGCTTGGTGGTGCCGCTCGAAGCTTCAGCCGCCGTCTTGTTGTACTCGGCGAGGGTGTCTTGCACCTCGGCCTCGTCCTTGGCGCGGATCGAGAGCTGCAGAACGCGGCTCTTGCGATCGGTGCCGACGATCTTGGCCTCAACGCTTTCACCCACTTTCAGGTGCTGGGTTGCGTCGTCAACGCGGTCTTTGGAGATGTCCGAGGCGCGAATATAGCCCTCGACACCGTCGCCGAGATCGACCGTGGCACCGCGAGCATCCACTTCGCGAACGGTGCCGGTCACGATGGCACCCTTCTGGCGGGTGGCCACGAAGGAACCGAACGGATCCTGCTCCATCTGCTTGATGCCCAGCGAAATGCGCTCGCGTTCCGGGTCCACGGCCAGCACAACGGCTTCCACGGTGTCGCCCTTCTTGAAGTTGCGAACCACGTCTTCGCCGGTGGTGTTCCAGCTGATGTCCGACAAGTGAACCAGACCGTCGATGCCACCATCCAAACCGATGAAGATGCCGAAGTCGGTGATCGACTTGACTTGGCCCGAGACCTTGTCGTTCTTCTTGTTCATTGCCGCGAACGCTTCCCACGGATTCGGCGCACACTGCTTCATGCCGAGCGAGATGCGGCGACGCTCGGCATCGACGTCGAGAATCATGACCTGCGTCTCGTCGCCCAATTGCACGACCTTGCCCGGGTTGACGTTCTTGTTGGTCCAGTCCATCTCGGAGACGTGGACCAAGCCCTCGACGCCCGGCTCGATCTCGACGAACGCGCCGTAATCAGTGACGTTGGAGACCTTGCCGAACACACGGGCGCCGTTCGGGTAGCGGCGAGCGATGTTGTCCCAGGGGTCTTCGCCGAGCTGCTTCAGGCCGAGCGAGACGCGGTTGCGCTCGCGGTCGAACTTGAGCACGCGGACCTGCAACTCGTCGCCCACGTTGACCACTTCCGACGGGTGACGAACGCGCTTCCACGCCATGTCGGTGATGTGCAGCAGGCCGTCGATGCCGCCGAGATCGACGAACGCGCCGTAGTCGGTGAGGTTCTTGACCACGCCGGTGACGATGGCACCTTCTTGCAGACGCTCAAGCAACTGATCGCGCTCTTCCGAATTCTCGGATTCGACCACCGCGCGACGCGAAACCACCACGTTGTTGCGCTTGCGATCGAGCTTGATGATTTTGAAATCGAGCTCTTTGCCTTCGAGGAACACTGGATCGCGTACCGGCCGCACATCGACCAAAGAACCGGGAAGGAACGCGCGCACGTCGCGGATATCGACGGTGAAGCCGCCCTTGACCTTGCCGCTGATGCGGCCGGTGACGGTTTCGGCTTTTTCCATTGCCTCTTCGAGCTCGTCCCACACCATGGCGCGCTTGGCTTTCTCGCGCGACAACACGGTTTCGCCGAAACCGTTTTCGAGCGAGTCCAGCGCCACCTTGACGGTGTCGCCCACGGCCACGTCGATTTCGCCGGCATCATTACGGAACTGCTCGATCGGGACGATGCCCTCGGACTTCAGACCGGCATTGACGACGATGACGTCGTTGCGGATCTCGACGATGACACCCGTAACGATGGCGCCCGGCTTCAGCTTTGAAAGCGCGTTTTCGCTCTGCTCGAACAGTTCGGCAAAAGATTCAGTCATTGGAGTTTCTCTGGTTGGACACCGGGTCGCGCTTCGGATCAGGGAAGCGAGCCCACCTGCAGGTGCGTCGTGCGACGCGTGGGAGTACCGCGAACCGACGGCTCGCGGGCTTGGCCTTCTGCATGTGGATCGCGGCGCGACGGCATCACGCCGACGTGTACCGCAGCCGATGACTACGGTCGCCGCATCGATTCGGGCACGATGGCCAACACCTGCTGGACCACCTCGCTGATCGAACGGCCGGTGGAATCCAGGAAAAGCGCATCGTCTGCGGGTCTCAGGGGCGCCACCGCACGGCTGGCGTCGCGTTCATCACGCGTCGCAATTTCGTGCAGAAGACTGGCGAAATTAACAGAAACTCCCTTTTCGTTCAACTGTTTATACCGACGCTTGGCGCGCTCATCGACGCTCGCGGTCAGAAAGACCTTGAAGGCGGCATCCGGGAAAATCACCACACCCATATCGCGACCATCGGCGACAAGTCCTGGATCAGTACGGAAACTGCGCTGAAGTTCGGTCAATGCACTGCGAACCTGCGGGTGCGCAGCAATCGCGGAGGCCGCCGCTCCGGCCGTTTCCATCCGCAACTCGTGGGTCGCGTCCTTGCCATTGACCCAAACCCGAGGCTCTTTCTCAGCGTCACCGTCGAATCGGATGACCGTGCGTGCTGCGCAGGCCGCGACCGCTTCGGCATCGGAGAGGTCGATCCGCTCCCAAGCTGCCGCAAGTCCGACGGCGCGGTAGATCGCACCGGAGTCGAGGTAATGCCAGCCCAAGGCATGGGCGACCATGCGGCTGATGGTGCCCTTGCCCGAGCCCGAAGGGCCGTCGATGGTGAGGACCGGAGCGAGACGGCCGACCGGACGTGCAAGGTGCTGGTGGGCATCAGGCGGGTCAGGGCTTCCAGAGCGCGGTGGGTTTGGGGCGTTCATGCGGGGCGCGAGTCTACGCGAGTCGCAGACCGAAGCCGACGCTGCGGGCCAGCGCGTCGAAGCCAGGAAACGAGGTTGCGACATTGGCGATGTCGTCGATACGCACCTCGCCGGATGCGCACTGCGCCGCGATAGCAAGGCTCATCGCGATGCGATGGTCGCCGCGGCTGTCAGCGTGGCCACCATGCAGCCGACCGAGGCGGCCGTCGCCCGCAGTGAACCCGCTGCCCCGGATCACGGCACCGTCGGGCGTTTCGTCGATGGCCGCGCCGAGCGTGCGCAGACCTTCAGCCATCACCGCGATGCGGTCGGATTCCTTGACCCGTAGTTCGGCCGCACCGCTGACCGTCGTGACGCCCTCGGCCAGCGCAGCAGCAGTGAAAAGGGCTGGGAACTCGTCGATCATGTCGGGCACCAGCGCCTCGGGGATGGCCGCCCCGCGCAGGCGCGCGGAGCGCACCTCGAGGTCGGCCACGGGCTCGCCGCCCTGCTCGCCGAGCGGGTGGACGGTGATGTCGGCACCCATCAAGCGCAGCGCGTCGAGAAAGCCGGTGCGACGCGGGTTGATGCCCACCCGCAGCAGGCGCAGCTGCGAGCCTGGGATCACGCTCGCCGCGACCAGGAAGAACGCGGCCGAGCTGAAGTCGGCGGGCACGTCGACGGCGGTGGCCCTGAGCGTGCGGCCGGGCCGCAGCGTGGCCACGCCCGGCGCGAAGTCGATGTCGGCCCCGAACGCGGCCAGCATGCGCTCGGTGTAGTCGCGAGTCGGGTGTGGTTCGCGGATGGTGGTTGCGCCGCTCGCGTACAGGCCCGCCAGCAGCAGGGCGGATTTCACCTGGGCGCTGGCAACGGGGCATTCATAATCAATGCCTTGCAGTACATTCTTCGCGTGAATTCGCAGCGGCGGCAGGCCGCCTTCACTGTCGATCCGGGCACCCATTTGCGTCAAAGGGTCGATCACACGGCGCATCGGCCGCTTCGATAGTGAAGCATCGCCAACAAGCACGCTGTCGAAATCCTGCCCGGCCAGCAGCCCCGCCAGCAGACGCATGCCAGTACCGGCATTGCCGCAGTCCAGCGCGGCATCGGCGGCGCGCAGTCCACGCAGGCCGACGCCGTGGACGATGCGCTCACCAGCGCTCGGTGCTTCCATCCGCACGCCGAGGCACTGCAGGATGGTCGCTGTGGCGCGGGTGTCCTCGCCTTCGAGGAAGCCGGAGATGCGCGTCGTGCCCTCAGCCAATGCGCCGAACATCAGCGCGCGATGGGAGACGGATTTGTCGCCGGGAATGCTGATCTCACCCAGCAGCGGGCCACCGGGCGCGGCGAACCAAGCCTTTGCATCAGGCCCGCCGCTCATTCGCCGTCCTCCGCCGAAGCAGAGCGCTCGGCAGGCGCAATCGCCTTCGACATCGAGGTGAATCCGGCCGAGCTGAGTCCGGTCTCGGCCATCACGGCGTCCAGCGCGTTCAGCAACCGTGCGTTTTGCCCGACCCGGCCGACAGTGATACGCAGACATTGCGGCAGACCGTAGCCGCGCATCGGGCGCACCACGATGTCGCGAACCAGCAAGCCGTGATCGATGGCCGTGGCGGCTTCCGCTGTGCCGAAATCGACCAGCAGGAAGTTTGTCCGTGACGGATGCACGAAGCAGCCGCGCGCGCGCAGCTCGATCGCCAAAGCCTCGCGGTTGCCGGTCGTTTCATGCAGCACGGTGGCGATGTGCGCCGCGTCCTTCAGGGCCGCGGCCGCCGCGGCCAACCCGAGGCTGTTGACGTTGAAACTCTCGCGCAGCCGCTCCATCAGCGCGACCACGCCGGCATCGGCTACCAACGCACCAACCCGGAGCGCAGCCAGGCCATGCAGTTTCGAAAACGTCCGCGTCACCAGCAGATTCGGGTACTTGCGAAGCAAACCTAAAGCACTGCCGCAACCAGGGTGGTCGAGGAACTCGCCGTAGGCCTCGTCCAGCACCACCAGCGTTTTCGGACTGGCGGCCTGTAGCAGGCGTTCGATCTCGGAAAGCGTCAGCCAAGTGCCGGTGGGGTTATTCGGGTTGGCCAGCATCACCAGCCCGTGCTCGGGGCGCAGCGCCGCGACCATCGCATCGATGTCGTGGCCGCGCGGCTGGGTCGGGTGATCTTTGGGCAGCGCCTCGACCACATTGAGCCGCGCGTTGGCGGCCTGTGCGGCCAGCGGGTAGACCGCGAAGCAATAGCGTGAGACCAGTACCGGGCGGTCGGGGCCCGCGAATACCTGCGCGACCTGCATCAGCAATTCGTGACTGCCGTTGCCCAGCAGCAACTGCTCACGTTCGACACCGAAAGCTTCGGCCAGCGAATGCTTGAGTACGCCTCCACGCGGATCGGGGTAGAGCTCGAGGGTGTCCAGTTCGGACCGCAGCGCGGCGAGCGCCAGCAGACTCGGACCCCAAGCGCTCTCGTTGCCGCCGAGCTCAAGCAGGCCTTGCGCTCCGGCCTTGTTGCGCAGCGCCACGATGTCGTGGCCGGGGTCGTAGCAGGCCAGCGCGCGAACACCGGGGCTGGCCAGTGCGCTGAAGTCACGGGCCGGCGCGTGGGCGCCGGCGTCCGTCGGGACGCCCGCCATCAAAGCACCGCCACCGGGTAGCTACCGAGAATCTTGACCGTCGAGGCAAAAGCACCCAGTTGCTTCAGCGCGGCCTGCATCTCCGGCTGGTCCACATGGCCGGAGACGTCGATGAAGAACGCGTACTCCCAGCGCCTTGCATGGGCCGGGCGCGACTCGATGCGATTCAGCGACAGGCCGCTATCGGCGAAGGGTTTGAGAATGCCGAACAAGGCACCCGGCTGGTCGTTCACGAAGACCAGCAGCGAGGTGCGGTCGTGGCCGCAGGTCGGCAGCAGCTCGCGGCCAAGCACGAGGAAGCGCGTGGTGTTGTCGGCGCGGTCGTTGGCGGGGCCGGCAATGGTCTTCAGGCCATACACATGCCCCGCGCTTTCACCGGCGAGTGCAGCGGCGTCATCCGCATTGCGGGCGCGGCGCGCGGCATCGGCATTGCTGGGCGTCGGTACCAATTCGGCCTTCGGCAGGTTTGCGCGCAGCCAAGCTTTGCACTGCGCCAGCGACTGCGGGTGGGCGTAGACCCGCTCGATGTCCTCGATGCGGCCAGTGCGCCCTAGCAGGTACTGGTGGATGCCGAGTTCGACTTCGCCGCAGATCTTCAACGACGAGGTCAGAAACATGTCCAGTGTCGATTGGATAGTGCCCTGCCCCGAGTTCTCGACCGGCACCACGCCGAAGTCCGCGTTGCCCGCCTCGACCTCCTGGAACACCTCCTCGATGCTGGCCAGCGGTAGGCCCTTGGCCGAGTGGCCGAAGTGCTTATGCACCGCCTGCTGCGAGAACGTGCCCTCCGGGCCAAGGTAACCGACCTTCAGTGGCTCCTGCTGGGCCAGGCAAGCCGACATGATTTCGCGGAACAGGCGCACCAGCACTTCGTCGGCCAGCGGGCCTTCGTTACGGTCGACCACGCGGCGCAGCACCTGCGCCTCGCGTTCCGGCCGGTAGTAATCGACGGCCGCCTTGAGCGGACCTTTGGTGCGGCCCACCTGCTGCGCCCAGCGGGCGCGTTCGGCGATGAGCTTCTGGATGTGCTCGTCGATGCCGTCGATGCGGGCGCGGACTTGGTCGAGGTCGAGGTCGCTGCCACCCTCGGCGGACGGCGGTGTCTGCTGGCTCATGACTCACCCCCGCCGCTTGGCGAAATCGCCCATGAAATCGACCAGCACGGCAACCGCATCAAAAGACAGCGCGTTGTAGATCGAGGCGCGCATGCCGCCGAGGTCGCGATGGCCCTTCAGCGACAACAGCCCCGCCGCTTCCGATTCCTTGAGGAAAGCGGCATCCAACGCGGCGTCCTTGAGCATGAAGGGCAGGTTCATCAGCGAGCGCGCGTCTGTCGCCACCGGGTTGCGGTAGAAGCCGCCGCTGCCGTCGATGGCCGCGTACAGCGCCTCGGCCTTGCGGCGGTTGGTCGCCTCGAAGGCGGCTAGGCCGCCCTGCTCCAGCATCCACTCGAACACCAAGCCGGCGAGATACCAACTGAAGGTTGGTGGGGTGTTGAGCATCGAGCCCTGCGCGGCGTGCTCCTTGTAGCTCAAGATTTTGGCGCGCGGCTGGCCGGTGCGCTCCAGCAGATCCTTGCGGATCACCATGACCACGAGGCCCGAGGGGCCGATGTTCTTCTGCGCTCCAGCATAAATCACGCCGTATTTCGAGACATCGATCGGTCGCGACAGGATCGACGAACTGAAATCGGCCACCAGTGGCACGCCGCCGGTGTCGATCGCATCGGGAAACTCGACGCCATGGATGGTCTCGTTGGCGACGACATGCACATAAGCCGCGCTCGGGTCGATGGCATAACTGCCAAGGCTCGGTAGCGTGGTGTAGGTCGAGGCGGCGGTATCGGCGATCACCTGCACGGCCGCGTGGGCCTTGCCTTCCGCCGCCGCCTTCTTGCTCCAAGCGCCGGTAACAAGGTAATCGGCGCGCTGACCCGCAGCCGCAAGATTCATCGGCAGCAAGGCGAAGTGCGTGGTGGCACCGCCCTGCAAAAACAACACGGCGTAGTCATCGGGAATGGCCATCAGCTTGCGGAGATCGGCCTCGGCTTTCTCGGCTACGGCGATGAAAGCCTTGCCGCGATGCGAGACTTCCATCACCGAAGCGCGCTCGCCGCCCCATTCCAGCATTTCGGCCTGCGCCCGGCGCAAAACCGGCTCCGGAAGCGCCGCCGGCCCAGCACTGAAATTGTATCCCCGTGACATCATCAACCCCCCCAGACGAAAACCCGACGCTAACACGCGGCACAAAGACATCGACAGTGGTCGGACAAACAGAAGTGCCGCGCAGTCCATCGCCTGAACCGCTGCGGGGGTGCTTGCGCGCCTTAGCCGCGCGGTGCGTAGACGAAAAAAACGGTCAGCGCAGCGGCAAGTGCCGCCGCCGCGGCAACAAGGAGGTACACGCCGCTGGGGTCGCGCCGCGCCGGCTCGGTAGGCATCGCTACCTGCGGGATGCCGACTTTCGATGGCGCATCGGATGGCGCATCACCGGCAATCCATACTCCCGACCTCGAGGCATCGCCTTTCATCACCTGCCCAGGAGCCTCGACGGCGAAGCGGTGCTCGCCCAGTTCCAGTTGGTCGCCGGGCGCGAGAACTGCCGAGCGGAGCGAATGTCCGTTCACTCGCAACCCGGCCGCATTCGCCGAGAGACGCACCACCACACGACCCGCTTCGATATCGACGATAGCGTGGCGGTCATGCACGCCAGCACCATCCAAACGAATATCACTGCCCGCGCCGCAGCCAAAAACCCGTGGCGAGGAAATAGCAACGCTGCGCCCGAACCAAGCCCCACTAAGGCCACGCAGCACCGCCTTGGGGCCACTCGCATCCTCGCCGTGTTGCCGCGATCCGGGAACGCTATCGAGGGCGGCTGTCGGTGGCTCATCGGCCTCAATCCGCACTTGGACGCTACCGAGACAAACGAGATCGCCCGCGCGAAGGTAGGCGATGCGCTTGATCGGACGCGCATTGACGACGACCGTCGCATCCTCCGGTACCGTGAGCCACTTACCTCGACGACCGACAGCGAACACCGCATGCAAGGGCGAAAGGCCACCTATCGTCACAGTGGTTCCGCCGCCAGCCGCACTGCCGACGCCGATCTGACCCTGTTCGATGTGGACCGCGGCGTGTTCGCCGTTCGGGAACGTCAGTCGCATTGCGCCTCCATCGGCAGAAAGGTAACACAGCGATTACAAGGCTGGCCGCGACCCGGGCACCTGCGCCAGACTCTGCAAAGGAGAACCCCATGACCGACATCGACATTCGCCGTAGCCACCAATTACCCCTGCCCGACGCCAAAGCCCGAGTGGAGCAGATCGCCGAACGCATCGCCGAGCGCTTCGACGTCGCCTATGGATGGCGTGGCGATGTCCTCGAATTCCGCCGCAGCGGCGTCGAGGGCCGGATCGCTGTCAGCACCCGAGACTTGCAGGTATCGGTTCGCCTTGGCTTCCTGCTGTTCGCGCTGCGCCCCGCGATTGAACGCGAGATCGACAGCACCATCGACAAGCATTTCAGGGACGAATCTCAAGGGTCGAACGGCCGCGGATGACCGGCCAACAGGCGCCGACTCACCTCGCCCTCGCCGCGTGCCACGCGCTCGAGAAAACCCTCGGCACCACCGAGTTCAGCGAAAGCGTTGAAGCCGCGTTCGAGAAAGCCCTGCAGCGCGGCAAGGCCGGCCAGCTTGGCCGGCAGGCGCGAAGCCCGCAGTAGGCGATGAACACCATGGCGTTTCACCGCAGCATCGAGGCTGTGCCCGACCGCGACGACCAAGGCGATCTGTCGCCGCCGTAGACGTGGAAGCCCAGTGGCTCGATAGGCTTCGGCATAGCTCTCGGCATCGATTCGCCGAACCCGCTTCTGATCGAGTCGATCCACCATGCGAAGGTCGAGGGCATGGCTCAATACATGCAGTTCGATGGCATCACGCGCGGCACGAAGCAGGCTGTCGGGCAACAGGTGCACCATCACCGGCATGATCCGATCCACGTCGCGGTCGCGCTCACTGAAATCACGGTCGGCGTACAGATCGCTGAGAAAGAACCGCCCCGCCGCGCGCATTTTCGGATCGGCGAGAACATCGGCAAAACTGTCCTCGAGCCGACGCGCTTGCCAGGCGCGCAGCGACGCCAAGGTCGCCGAGGCATTCGCAGGGTGCCGATCTTGGAAGGCTTCGATGCGCCAGCGGAGGCGCTTCGCGATGGCGGACTTCAGTGGCGCGCGAAGCGGTGGATCGTCATGCATTGTTTAGGCTCAGTGGCGCAGCACCGTTGGGCGCGGGCAGGCATTTTCGCCGAGCTTTGAAGGCGCGGGAACCGTTGCACGCCTGCGTGCCGCTAGAATCACCTGATCTTACCCACCGTCAGGCCTCCCGATGCTCGTCGTCCAGCCCGCTCAACCCCGCGCACGAAGCCAGGGCCGGATTGGCTTGGCCATCGCCGGCGGCGGCCCCACGGGCGGCATGTACGAACTGGGAGCGCTCCGGGCGCTTGATCGTGCCATCGAAGGGCTCGATCTGACGCGCCTAGATATCTACGTCGGGGTCAGCTCCGGGGCATTTCTCGCTGCCGGTTTGGCCAACCGGCTCAATACCGAAGAGATGTGTCGGATCTTCCTCACCGGTGATGCTGACGTGCAGTTTCGCCCGGAGATGTTCCTTCGACCCGCGCTTGCGGAGTACCTGCGCTGTGCGACCAGTGCACCGAAACTGCTGCTGCGCTGGGCTGGCGAGACGCTATCCAACCCATTGGACGCATCGCTCGGCGACTTATTCACGCGCCTCGGCGGCGTGATCCCAAACGGTCTGTTCGACAGCACCGAAGTGGAGCGATTCCTGCGAAGGCTTTTCACCCGCAGTGGTCGCAGTAACGATTTTCGCGAGCTTGACCGCCCGCTCTACGTGGTGGCGGTGGATCTCGACAGTGGCAAGACCGTTCGTTTCGGTGCCCGCGATTGGGACGACATCCCCATTTCGCGTGCGGTGCAAGCCAGCTCCGCCCTGCCCGGTCTCTATCCTCCGGTATGTATCCGCGGCCGCCATTTCGTTGATGGCGCGCTGCGCCGCACAATGCACGCCTCGGTAGCACTCGATAAAGGCATCGACCTGTTATTGGGTGTCAACCCCTTTGTCCCCTTCAACGCCAGTCGCGGCGGCAAGCGTCCGGCAGGCCTCAAGCGGCTCGCCGAAGGCGGCCTTCCGGTCGTGTTATCGCAGACCTTCCGCACCCTGTTGCAGTCGCGCGTGCAGGTGGGACTGGAGAAATACGCGCGCCAGTACCCTGACACCGACCAGATCGTGATGGAGCCCGACGAAGATGACGGCGAAATGTTTTTCACCAGCATATTCCGCTATAGCAACCGCTTGAAGGTTTGCGAGTACGCGTTTCGCGCCACACTAAAAGATCTTCGAGTTCGCCGTGAACAACTGGCGCCATTGTTCGCGCGGCACGGACTACGCCTGCGCGATGAAATACTCGACGCTGAAGGGCTATCCATCCTCGACGGTGTCCAGCGCCGCCCGCCACGAACCCAGATGACGGCCCGGCTGCACCGCTCGCTCGATGACGTCGATGCGTTGATAAAGCTCGAAGGTGATTCCCGCTAAAACTCCACCGCTGGTGTGAATGCTCTAGCTCGCCCTCTGAGACTACCTCTGCGTCTTGCACATCCTGCTTAGGAAACGGCTCATGGCCAAGCTGAAAAAGTCATCCCGCAAAACCAAGTCCTCCCCTGCAACCTCTTCTGAGTTGCAGGCCAAAGCCGAGCAGCTTTCACGAAGCTTCGCCGAATCGGCGCAGCAGATCTGGCTGGCCGGTGCGGGAGCCTTTCAGCGTGCCCAGCTCGAGGGCTCCAAGCTGTTCGACACCTTGGTGAAAGAAGGCTCGGGCTTCGAGAACAGCACCCGCAAACTCGCCACCGTTCGTGTCGATGCCGTCCGCGATGCCGTCGAGGGCAGCGTTGGCTCCGTTCGGGAGCGGGCTGTCGATACTTGGGACCGCTTGGAAAATGTGTTCGAAGAACGTGTTCAGCGCGCTCTGACGCGCCTTGGCGTTCCGGGCCGCGAAGATTTGGCGGAACTCAGTGCTCGCGTTGACGCGCTAACCCGCGCGCTGAAGCAGCGTCAGACCGCCGCCGCAACCAAAGCAGCCAAGGCCGCGCAAGCTCCAAAGCCCGTCAAGGCTCCGAGCGCTGTGAAAAAAGTTGCAAAGAAAAAGCCGGAAATGGCCTCAAAACCTAAAACTTCGTCAGGCGTGAAAACAGCGAAGAAAGCACTGAAACCAGTGAAGGCCCGCCAATCGGCCCTCGCGCCAATCGCCACGCCCGAGGTGCCGCAGGGCTGAGTTTTTGTCAATTTTAACGTGGCGCTCGCCCGGCCGAGCCCCGTTTGTGCGCTGGCACCGTTGCTACCGGTGCGTCACCAGTGAACACCGCGCATCAGTGCAGCAAAGGCGATCTGCTCGTTGGTGGGCTTCTCGCCTTCGCGCCTGCCCTTGATGCCCTTGGCAGCGGCGGAATCGGGAAACAGTTCGTAGGCCGTGTTCATGACGATCTCATAGGCCTTCGGTGCCACGGCGTTCAGTAGCGAAGCAAAGATCCCAAGCCGCGTCGCGACGCGACTGGAGCGGCTGATGACGGCTTCGACGACGAGGTCGGCCGCTTCCTCCGGCGTTAGCGTCGGCACCGAGTCGTACATTTTCGTCGGGGCGATCATCGGCGTCTTCACCAACGGCATGTTGATGGTCGTAAACGCGATGTTCTTGCTCGAAAGTTCGCCCTGCGCGCAGCGGCTGAACGCATCGAGCGCGGCCTTCGACGCCACATAAGCCGAAAAGCGCGGCGAATTGGCCAACACGCCGATCGACGAGATGTTGATAACGTGTCCTCTGCGGCGCTCGATCATTGCCGGCAGAACATCCATGATGAGCCGAAGGCTACCGAAGTAATTCAGTTGCATGGTGCGCTCAAAATCGTGGAAGCGATCAAAGCTCAGTTCGATCGAGCGGCGAATCGAGCGGCCTGCGTTGTTGATGAGGATGTCGACCGGGCCGATCTCCGCCTGCACCTTTTTCACGAGTGCATCGCAACTCGCGAGATCGGCTAGGTCGGCGCAGTAGGCGAAACAAGTGCCGCCCTTGGCTTTGATCTCGTCACGCGCCCGGAAAAGATCGCCCTCCCCGCGCGCAACGATGACGACCTTGCCACCGGCATCGGCGATTTTATGGGCTGCCGCAAGCCCGATTCCCGACGATCCGCCGGTAATCAGCACCACTCTTCCTTCGACTTTCCCGCGCAGTGAGCGATCGATGAACAGATCCGGATCGAGGTGGCGCTCCCAGTGATCCCAAAGCCGCCAAGCGTAGTCTTCCAGCTTCGGAACAGCGATGCCACTGCCCTTCAATGCGCGCTCCACCTCGCGCGTGTCAAAGCGCGTGGGATAAGTGATGTAGCCAAGTGCCTCGCGCGGAATGCGCAGATCTTTCAGAACGGCTTTGGTGAATCGTTGTACGGGCGGCAGGCTGCTGATGGCGCTGCGAACGTAACTGGGCACCACAGCGAACATACCCGCATCGATGCGCATGCTCATTTCTGGCGCGTGAGCGGCGCGCGCGAAGATGTTCATGATCTCGCCGATGCGCTGCGGATCGGGGTCGACGAGGTGGAAGCACTTGCCGTCGAGCCCGCGCTTATGAGCGATGTGGTCCATTGCAGCGACCACGAAATCGACCGGAACCAAGTTGATCTGGCCACCCTCGATGCCCAGTGTCGGCATCCATTGGGGCAGCGTCTGACGCAGCTTCTTGATCGTTGTAAAGAGATAGTAGGGGCCGTCGATTTTGTCGATTTCGCCGGTCATGCTGTGGCCAATGACAATGCCCGGACGGTAGATGCGATAAGGCAGGGGGCAGGACGTGCGGACGAGCCCCTCGGAGTCGTGCTTGGTGCGGAAATACGGGTCGGAAAGGCCTTCGGCCTCGTCGAACATGTCTTCGCGGAACACGCCTTGGTACAGGCCCGCAGCAGCGATCGAACTGGTGTGATGGAAGCAGGTCGCCTTGACCGCGCCGGCGAATTCCATCGCGTGCCGAGTGCCTTCGACATTCGCGATGCGTTGCGATTCGGCATCAGCGGTGAGGTCGTAGATAGCAGCGAGGTGGAATACGTGCTTGACCTTGCCGGTCAGCGCCTTCAGTTGCGCAGCACTGATGCCGAGCTTCGGCTTGGCCAAGTCACCGACGACCGGCAGCACCCGCTTGCGGTCCCAACCCATTTTTGCGGCGGTATCCTCGAACTTCTTCTGCGAGCCCTTGCGCAGGAGCAGATGGATCGTGCCTCTGCGTTTGAGTAGGGTGCTGACGAGGAATCGCCCAATAAAACCGGTACCACCGGTTACGAAGTACGCCATGTTCGCCTCTCTCCGGAACGCTGCTCGGCCACCCCGCAGGCCTGCGGAGCGCACGGCAACGTTGCCAGAGCCAGCCAGAAACAACAAACCCGCCGACTGCGTTGACCGGCCCGTGGGGGCGTGCTATTTCAACCCTCGCCATCCCGAAGCAGCGTCAACGGAACCAGCCGATGCCCGACCTCAAGACCCAGTTCGAACAGGCCAAAGAAGCTGTGACGGCTTTGGCCGAGCGGCCAGACAACGAAACCCTGCTGCGCCTCTACGCTTTGTACAAGCAGGGCTCGGAAGGCGACATCAAGGCGGCCCGCCCGGGGTTTTTCGACTTCGTCGGCAATGCCAAGTTCGAGGCTTGGGAGAAGCTCAAAGGCATGACAGCGAACGAGGCCATGCAGAAGTACGTCGACCTCGTGAAAACACTGACGCCCTGACGGCGGCGTGACACGAATGGCAGCCCAGACTCGGCAACGGATCCTCGACTGCGCCCTAGCGATGTTCAACACCTTGGGCGAGCCGAACGTAACCACCAACCACATTGCCGACGAGATGGAGATCAGCCCGGGCAATTTGTACTACCACTTCCGCAACAAAGACGACATCATCGAGCAGTTGTTTGGTCGCTACGAGGAGCGCATCGGTGAAGCAATGACCGTGCCACAGGGCCGCCTTCCGAACCTCGAGGACATCTGGTTGCAGTTGCATCTCGTGTTCGAGTGCATCTGGGATTACCGATTTCTCTACCGCGATTTGGTCGATATTCTCAGCCGGAATCGTCGACTGCGGACACGCTTCGCGCGCATCTTGAAGCGTGCCACCGACAACATCAGTACGGTGATACGCGGCCTCGCGCGTGCAGGGATTGTGCGCGCATCGATAGCCGAAATGGACGCGCTGGCGACTAACATCCTCGTTCTGGCAACGTTCTGGCTCAATTTTGGCGCGACCCGCTTCGATCAAGACGAATCAAAGACGATCCGTCAGGGCATCGTGCAGGTCATGATGCTGGTTTCGCCGTTCTTGCGCGATGCCGAGCGCATGCACCTGAATACGTTGAGCAAGGCCTACATCGACTGATTCACTCACGCGGCGGGCCAGCCCGCCGCGCACGACCAATCAAGTCAGGCGCGACGCGCCGTAGTCCTAGCCGACTTCTTAGCCGCTGGGCGACGGCCAGCCGCTGGCTTGGCAGCCTTCCGCGACGCGCGGGGAGCGGTCCACTTCGGCAACCCGACCCGAGCAAGCAGGGGATTCAAGCGCACGCGCGCCACGCTCGAGAGCTTCTGCGCCTCGATACGCGCGGCCTCGATCGCCGCGTCAGCGCCGGCAAGAATGCGCTGCGGAACGCTAGCGGCATCAAGCGCCAGCCGTTCGGCTTCGCGGCCGGCGAGAAGGGCAGCGCCGAGACCGGCGAGGAACAGGGTGCGTGGGGTAACAGACGCCGCACTGGCGCGTTTCACGGTACGGGAGGATGAGCGAGCCATAAAAACACCGTGGGAACATACGCCAAGATTGGCGGTACCTTGAGTTTCAATTCGCCAAACCGAGTTTTCACACTAGACGTCGAACGAAGTTCGACGCAGGCTTTCCAGCACCCCGCGAGCGAGATCGATCATGCCAAGTAAAAAAAGCAGTGGCTGGGCAACGATGCCAGCGAAAGCACCTGCCTTCGACTTTCGCGGCGATGCCCTGAAACAAGCTTGGAAAGAGCTGCATGCGGGTGACGGCGAGGCTTTCCCCGACACCCGGCGCGCGGCGGACTTGCTGCGCGCCGCAGGCACTTTCGCAGCAAAGAATCTCGATACGGGCGCGCTGGCCGAGCAACTCCAGGACGGCTGGCGTGCCTTCCACGAGGGCCGCTTCGAAGCTGCCTTCAAAGCTGCGGAGGCGCTGGGCCCGATCGGGGCCTCACTGGCTGGAAAAGCCATGGGTATCCACGCCACCCACCTCGTTGAGGACGACACGACGCGTCTGCAGCGGTTCGAAACCGTGTCCGCACTAGCCGCAGCGGCCATCGTCGCGCTTCCCGCCGAGGCCAACAGTCACTACCGCCATGCCTACGGATTGGGCCGCTACAGCCAAGGCATCAGCATCCTCAAGGCACTGAAGCAGGGCTTGGCCGGCAAGGTACGGGTGAGTCTGGAAAAAACCCTTGAACTCGATCCCAAGCATGTTGAAGCGCGACTTGCACTGGCGGTCTACCACGCCGAGATCGTTGCGAAAGTGGGTGGAATGATCGCGGGCCTCACCTACGGTGCCAAGGCGTCGGAAGCCGAAAAGCACTTGGCGGAAGCGCTAAAGCTGGCGCCGAAATCACCGATTGCGCACCTCGAACAGGGCAACGTCGCTCTGTTACTGCATGGCACAAAGGGCGAAGACGCCGCCGCAGCAGCCTACGAACGGGCATCGAAGCTCAAACCGCGTGATGCAATGGAGTGGCTGGACGCGCGCCTCGCCGCGAGCCAGATCGAATGAGTGGATGCCTCGATGAACTCGGCCCGATTGGCGTTGTTGGGCTCGGGTATGTGGGTTTGCCGGTTGCCGTCGCGTTTGGTGCCGTGGTCGAAACGCTTGGCTTCGATGTTTCGCCAGAACGTATCGCAGCCCTGCGTGCCGGCGTCGACAGCACCGGCGAAGTCGATGCCGATGAGTGGAGGAGCGCCGAGCATCTCTCGTTCAGCACCGACCCGACCAAACTCGCGCGTTGCCGCAGCTTTATCGTGGCTGTGCCGACACCGGTCGATGAAGCCAAGCGCCCCGACTTGAGCGCTTTGCGGGCCGCCAGTCGCACGGTAGGCGCGGCGCTGAAGCCAGGCGACCTCGTGGTGTACGAATCCACGGTGTACCCCGGAGCCACCGAGGAAATCTGTGTACCCGAGCTTGAGCGCGCCTCTGGCCTGCGTTTCAACGTGGATTTCGTCTGCGGCTACAGCCCCGAGCGCATCAATCCGGGCGACCGCACACGCCGCCTGCGCGATATCGTCAAGGTCACTTCGGGATCGACGCCCGAAGCCGCAGAGCGTGTCGACCGACTCTACCGCGCCGTAGTGAGCGCTGGCACGCACCGGGCACCGAGCCTGCGCGTTGCCGAAGCGGCGAAGGTCATCGAGAACACCCAGCGCGACCTCAATATCGCACTGATGAATGAGCTGGCGACATTGTTTGATCGGCTCGGCATCGACACGCTCGACGTACTGGAAGCCGCCGGAACCAAATGGAACTTCCTGCCGTTTCGCCCTGGTCTCGTTGGCGGACACTGCATCGGCGTGGATCCCTACTACCTGACCCACAAGGCGCAGGCGGTCGGGCACACCCCCGAAGTGATCCTTGCCGGCCGAAGGATCAACGACGCCATGGGCGAGCACGTTGCCACGCGCGTTGTTCGTCGCTTGGGCCAGCGCGGCTTGCTTCGATCCGGCGCAGCGGTGCTGGTTGCCGGATTCGCCTTCAAGCCGAACTGCCCCGATCTGCGCAACACCCGGGTGATCGACGTCGTGCGCAGCTTGCAAGCCTTTGGCCTGGAAGTCGACGTCTTCGATCCTTGTGTCGCGCGCGCAGAGGCGCTTGCTGAGTACGGTATTGAATTGCTTGAACACTGGCCGGCCGGCCCTTACGCCGCCATCGTGCTAGCGGTGCCGCACGCAGCGCTGCTCCTTGCTGGCGCAGCACCGTTTCGCGAGCGACTCGAACCGGCAGGCGTCCTGTTCGACGTGCGCGGTGCCCTGCCCCGCGCCGATGTCGATGACCGGCTTTAGGCCAACGATGCGTATCCTGATTACCGGTGCGGCCGGCTTCATTGGATCAACACTGGCCCATCGCCTGCTGGATCGCGGCGATGAGGTGCTCGGCTACGACAACCTCAACGACTACTACGATGTGCGTTTGAAGCAGGCGCGGCTGGATCGCCTTGCGTCGCGCGCCGGCTTCAGGTTCGTCAAGGCTGCTTTGGAGGATCGGGAGGCGCTCGATGGCACCTTCAGCACTTTCAAGCCGCAGCGGGTGGTGAACCTCGCTGCGCAGGCCGGCGTGCGCTACTCGTTGGAGAACCCGCGTGCCTATATCGACGCGAACATTGTCGGGTTCTTGAACGTACTGGAAGCTTGTCGCCACGGAAACGTCGAACACCTCGTGTACGCGTCTTCCAGCTCGGTCTACGGTAGCAATCGCAAACTGCCTTTCGCGGTCGACGACAACGTCGACCACCCCGTCAGCCTGTACGCCGCCAGCAAGAAAGCGAACGAGTTGATGGCGCACACCTACAGCCACCTGTTTGGCCTGCCCACCACCGGACTGCGCTTCTTCACCGTCTACGGCCCATGGGGACGGCCGGACATGGCGCTGTTTCTTTTCACGAAAAAGATCCTCGCCGGCGAACCGATCGACGTCTTCAACCACGGCAATCACACACGCGATTTCACTTACATCGACGACATCGTCGAGGGCGTGATCCGCACGTTGGATCGCGTGCCCGTCCCGGATCCCCGCTTCGACCCGATGACCCCTTCGCCCGCGACGAGCTCGGCGCCTTACCGCCTGTACAACATCGGCAATCAAAGCCCGGTACCGCTCTCGCGCTACATCGAACTCATCGAGGAAACCACCGGAAGAAGGGCCGAAAAGCGCCTGCTACCGTTGCAGCCGGGCGACGTCCCGGACACCGAGGCCGACGTCGCGGCCCTGATGCGCGATGTGGGCTACGCCCCGTCGACTCCAGTCGAAGTCGGCATTCCGCGCTTCGTGGCCTGGTATCGCGGCTACTACGGGGCTTGAGCGAAGTCCGGCCGCCGGCCTGATTGGCGTTCAGGCCAGTGCTTGACCGACGCATGCGAATGGCGCATACTCGCGCGCTTTCCGATCAACCCTTTACGCCGCAGGTGTCGCATGAAAGTTCTTTCGTCCCTGAAGTCCGCGAAGTCCCGCCACCGCGACTGCAAGGTCGTGCGTCGTCGTGGCAAGGTCTTCGTGATCTGCAAGTCGAACCCACGCTTCAAAGCTCGCCAGCGCTGAATCGCGCCACGGCAACGCCCCAGACAACGCCGGCCACGAGCCGGCGTTGTTGTTTTCGGGGCGTTGTTTTTGTTCGCGGCGGTGCCACAATCACCAGAAGCCCCGCCGAACGAATCGGAGATCCGCCATGCTGCGTTCCGCCCTCATCGCCGCCAGCCTCGCGCTTGCCACCGCCCCGGCCTACGCCGACCGCTTGCTCATCGAGCGCGCCCAAATCGGCGACGCGACCGAGCTTCCGGCCCGCGGCCTCACGATGGCGCAAGTGGAAGCTAAGTTCGGCGCACCCGGTCAGAAGCTAGAGCCACGCGGTGGTCAGAGCGCGGCATGGCCAGTGATCCATCGCTGGGTGTATCCACAGTTCACGGTGTACTTCGAGCGCAGCCGTGTGATCGATGCGGTGCTCAATCGTGCCGCTCCGCAGGAACTGGGCCCCGCGCCTGTCACCCCTGGCTGATCGGCCTCATCGGATGGCGCGACCTCGGCGGCCGCGCGCATCACACCGAAAGCGCCCTGCGGTTCCAAGGCATCCACATCAACACGCGGGCCAATCCGCAGAAACCGGATACACCCGCGAAAACGAGACCGGCGCCTACGAAGCCCGAAAGCGCATGGAACCAAGGGGAGACCGTGGCTCCGAGCACCGCGCCAAGCACGATCACCGACCCGGCGACGATTTGCACCTGTCGCTGTAATTCCAGCGGCTGGGACGCATCCGAGACCACGGGCAACCCCGCTTCCTTCCAAGCATTCAGCCCGCCTTCCAACACATGGGCCTCACACGCCGTGCATGCCGCCAATACCTGCGCGTTGAGCGCGGTACGGTTGCCGGAACGACAATGGAAGATCACCGCCGATGCACCATCGAGTTGCAACGGCCCCGCCTTCAGACGGTCCATCGGAAAATGACGCGCCTGCGCAATCCGCTCACGAGCGTGTTCGTCGGGTTCACGGACGTCGATCAGAATTGCACCCTGTCTCATCAGGGCGCTCGCTGCTTCGGGAGTGATGGATTTCAATGACATGGATTGGCTCCTCAGTTAAAAATCATGGGCAGAAAATGGCTTTGAGCGTAGCGATGATCTTGATCACGTCCGGGTTCTCGATGCGGTAGTGAAGGTTTTGCGACTCGCGCCGAAACGTCACCAATCCTTCTTCGCGCATCTTGGCCAGATGTTGAGATAGCGCCGATTGACCGAGCTCCACATTCTCGTTCAGCGCGCCCACCGTCATTTCTCCGTGTTCGATCAGAAGGCACAAAACGAGCAAGCGGTGTTCGTTGCCCAGCGTGCGCAACATGGCCGCCGCCTTGGCGGCACCATCTTCCATAAACAAGCGGTCTTTTTTGCTTACAGCCATTGTCGTGATTATTTCTCTATGCGCTAATTTAGCAAAAACTAATAAATAAGCAAGCTTCCTCCCATTCAATGCGAAACTTGACCGGGATGGAACCCCAGAGTCCTGCAAGCCCTCCCCACTCCGATGCCCACGGGCATCACGCAAGAGTCTTGATACCGATGAGCCTTCGCTTTCCCGCCGAATGGGAACCACAGGACGCCGTCCTGATTGCATGGCCGCACGGCGGCACCGATTGGGCCGAACGTTTGGCCGACGTGGAAACGACCTATGTCGCACTCGGTGCCGCGGTGACGCGCTTCCAACGCCTCGTCGTGGTGGTGGTGAACGCGGCACTTGAGGCGCGCGCGCGTGCGCTGCTGACTGCGGCAAACGCCGATCCATCTCGCCTGCGTTTCGTGCAGGCCGCTTACGACGATACTTGGCTGCGCGATTCCGGCCCGATCACTTTGACGGACGGAAACGGCTTTCGACTACTCGATTTCCGCTTCACCGGCTGGGGCGGTAAGTACGGCGCGGCGCAGGACGACGCGCTGATTGCGCAGCTTGTTGCTGCTGGCTTGTTCAAAGACATCAAGCACCAACGTGTCGACTTCGCACTCGAAGGAGGTGCGATCGAGACCGACGGCGAAGGCAGCTTGCTCACCACAGGCCAGTGCCTGCACGAGCGCCATCCCGGTCTGACGCGCCAAGAAATCACCTGGCAACTTGAGAACGCCTTGCAGCAGCAGCGCGTTCTGTGGCTGGACCACGGCGCGCTCGAAGGCGATGACACCGACGCCCATATCGATACCCTGGCGCGCTTCGCCGCAAAAGACGCCATCACCTACCAGGACTGCGACGACCCCGCCGATTCGCACTACAAAGGCCTGAAGGCCATGGGTGCCGAACTGGCCGCACTGCGCACCATCGACAACAAGCCCTACCGGCTGTTCCCGCTGCCTTGGGCACGGCCTATCATTGACGATGATGGCCGCCGCCTTGCAGCCTCGTACGCGAACTTCCTGATTATCAACGGTGCCGTGCTGATGCCGACCTATGGCGACAGAATGGACGCTGCCGCAGCCGTGAGCTTGAGCAACGCCTTTCCGAACCACAGCATCGTGCCGGTGCCTTGCCGCCCGCTGATCTGGCAGAACGGCAGCCTGCACTGCATCACCATGCAGTTGCCCAGAGGGGTACTCGCTTGAGCCGCATCCTGAAGGTCGCCCTCGTGCAAGAGTCCAACCAAGGCGACACCGAACGCAACCTCACACGCATCGAACAACGCGTGGCCGAAGCCGCGAATGGTGGCGCGAAGCTCGTGCTGCTGCAAGAACTGCACAACGGCCCATACTTCTGCCAGCACCAGAGTGTTGATGAGTTCGATCGTGCCGAGCCCATCCCCGGCCCAAGCACCGAGCGTCTATCGCGGCTGGCGAAACAGCACGGCGTGGTGCTGGTGGGCTCGCTGTTCGAGCGCCGTGCGCCGGGCCTTGCGCACAACACCGCCGTGGTTTTCGAGGCCGACGGCCGTCTCGTCGGCAAGTACCGCAAGATGCACATCCCTGACGACCCCGGCTTCAATGAGAAGTTCTACTTCACGCCCGGCGACTTGGGCTTCACCCCGATCGACACCTCGGTGGGCCGCCTGGGCGTGCTGGTGTGCTGGGATCAGTGGTATCCCGAAGCTGCGCGCCTGATGGCGCTGGCCGGCGCTGATCTGCTGCTCTATCCAACCGCCATCGGCTGGGACCCGCGCGACACACAAGCCGAGAAGGAACGCCAACGCATGGCTTGGATGCTCTCGCAGCGCGGCCACGCGGTGGCCAACGGTCTGCCAGTCTTAAGCTGCAACCGCACCGGCTTCGAAGCCTCACCACTCGCTGTTGAAGGAAAGGCCGACGGGCAGGGCATCCAGTTTTGGGGCTCCAGCTTCGTCTGTGGCCCGCAGGGTGAAATCCTCGCTGAAAGCAAACACGATACCGCCGAAGTGCTGATCTGCTCGGTCGATCTCGGTCGCAGTGAAGCCGTCCGCCGCATCTGGCCCTTCCTGCGCGACCGTCGCATCGACGCCTATGGCGACCTCACCCAGCGCTTCCGTGATTGAGCATCCGCTCATCACCGCAACGGACATCGCATTGAATAACACCACCACACCGGCCAGTCTGGTCAATCAACCACACGCCATTGTTGAGCGTGACGGCGTGCATTACACCTTGCTCGGTACCGCGCATGTCTCGAAAGTGAGCATTGATGCTGTAGAGGCCGCACTCGCGAGCGATGCCTACGACGTCGTTGCGGTCGAACTCGATCCAGCGCGTCACCAGGCACTGACCGAACCCAGCGCCTTAGCGAAGCTCGATCTCGTGCAAGCAATTCAATCGGGCAAAGCCGGTTTGTTGGCTGCCAATCTGGCCCTTGCCGCCTACCAACGGCGACTCTCCGAGCAACTCGGCGTCGAGCCAGGGGCCGAGTTGAAGGCCGCCGCCGTCGGCGCATCTGCTCGCGGCCTGCCGCTGATTCTGATCGACCGTGACATCGGCCTGACCTTCAAGCGTGCTTGGGGAAGGCTTGGCTTCTGGAAACGCACGATGTTGGGCGCAGGCCTTGCTGCCAGCTTGATCGTCGACGAGAAAATCGAAGAAGACGCCATCGAGAAGCTCAAGCAGGGCGACGTGCTCGAAGCCAGCTTCGCGGATTTCGCCGGCCTAAGCCCCGAGCTTTTCGAGACCGTCATCGCCGAACGCGACCGCTACATGGCCGCCAAATTGCGTGAGAGCGGCACGGCGCATCTTGGCAAGCGCGTGCTAGTTGTGATCGGAGCAGGGCACCTTGCCGGCCTCAAGCGAGCACTCGAAAGCGGCAATGGCGAGCCTGCCACGCTAATCCGTGAGCTGGAAACGTGGTCGAAAAACAACGGCACGCCTTGGTTTACGATCGCGTTGATCGGTTTCCTGCTCGGCGGCTTTGTTTGGGGCTGGAAAACCGGCGGCATCGAAACCGGTGGTGCGTTGCTGTTGCACTGGGCGGCGATCACCGCGATGGGCGGCGCGCTCGGCTGCCTCGTGGCTGGCGGACATCCTTTGAGCATCTTGGCCGCCGCGATTTCCTCGCCGGTCACGCCCCTGCACCCGGCCTTGGGTTCGGGAACGGCCAGCGCCCTGGTCGAGGCTTGGGTGCGCAAACCCGACTACGCCGAGTTCCTAGCCCTGCGCGACGACACGCGCACGGTGACTGGCTGGTGGAAGAACCGCGTGGCGCGAACCTTGCTGAACTTCTTCTTCACTTCATTCGGCACCGCGATGGCAGTGTGGGCCGCAAGTGCGGGAATGCTAGCGAAGTTCATTTGACGACTCGACGCGCCTGCGGTTCACTCAGACACCCTCCCCCATCGAGTGCCTCCGGTGTCCGAACGTGTCGCGCTGCCCCGCTGGAAACGTGCCGTCCTCAAAGTCGGCAGCAACCTGATCGCGCCGGGTGGCGAGCGCCTTTCCACGCGCCACCTGCTGTCGATCGCGCGCTTCATTACCGAGGCGCACTGCCAAGACCGTGAGGTAGTGCTGGTGTCCTCTGGTGCCGTTGCGGCGGGGCGCGCCTTGCTCGGCACCCTCGATGCGAACGCCCTGCCGGCCAAGCAGGCGTTGGCGGCCATCGGGCAACCGAGAATGTTCGAGGCTTGGGCGCGGCTACTCGATGTGCCGTGTGCGCAGGTGTTGCTCACTCTCGATGACCTGCAAAATCGCCGCCGCTTCGTCAATGCGAAAAACACGCTGCGCGAGCTACTTCACGCGGGCGTTCTGCCCGTCATCAACGAGAACGATTCGGTCGCAGTGGACGAACTACGCCTAGGCGACAACGACAACCTTGCCGCGCATGTCGCTGTGTTGGTGGAAGCCGACCTTCTGCTGATCCTCTCCGACATCGACGGTCTATTTGATGCCGATCCGCGAAAGAATCCTCAGGCGCAGCGCATCCACCGTGTCGCCCTCGTCGATGAAACCATTCTGGCACTCGCGGATGGGGCGGGATCAAGCATTGGCACCGGCGGCATGCGCACCAAGCTCGATGCGGCGTCCAAAGCCACCGCGCGAGGCATCCCCACGGTGATCGCACATGGTGGCCGTACCGAAGTGCTCGAAGCACTGAGCCGAGGTGAATGTCCCGGCACCTTATTCGACGCCACCGCAACGCCCGCCAGTGCAAAGGACCACTGGATGCGCCACGCGCTGGCCAGCCAAGGCCATCTGCGGGTCGATGCCGGTGCGCTGCGCGCCTTGCGTGAACGCGGGGCCTCCTTGCTGCCGGCTGGCGTTCGCGGTGTCGAAGGCACTTTCCGCGCCGGCGATGCGGTTGAAGTGATCGTCGAGGGCGAAACGCTCGCCTTTGCCAAAGGCATTGCGCAGTACGACGCCAGCGAGCTGCGCCGCGTGCTTGGTAAACCCAGCGCCGATTTGCCCGCCTTGCTGGGCTATGAAGGCCCCGCAACCGTGATTCACCGCGATGACATGGTGCTGCTGTGAGCCCCGAAAATATCGAACTGATCCGACGCTGCGCCGAGGCCGCACGCGCCGCCGCGCGTAGGCTTGCCAGCACCGAAGCCATGACACGCTACGCGGCTCTGGAGGCCATCGCCTGCGCGCTGGAGACCCGCGCGCCCGGAGTGCTGGAGGCAAACGCACGCGACCTCAGCGCCGCCGCCGAGGCCGGGCTTTCGGCAGCCATGCAAGACCGGCTGCGCCTCGACCCCGTGCGCTATGCCGCGCTGGTCGCTGCGGTGCGAGCGGTCAACGCCCTACCCGATCCGCTCGGCGAGCTCGAGTGGCAGACTCCCCGCGCCGATGGCCTCGAAATCGGCCGTTTGCGCGTGCCACTCGGTGCCATCGCGATGATCTACGAATCGAGGCCGAACGTGACCGTCGACGCGGCGGTACTCTGCCTGAAATCCGGCAACGCCTGCGTGCTGCGCGGTGGCCGCGAGGCGGCGCATAGCAATGCCGCGTTGATCGCCGCGGTACAGGCGGGATTACAGGCTGTCGGCCTGCCGCCCGATGCTGCGGTGCTGGTGCCGGTGTTCGAGCGCGCGGCGATTGCCGAACTGCTGAAGCATGACGACTGCCTAGCGCTGGTCATTCCACGCGGTGGTGAGGGGCTGATCCGCCACGTTGCCGAAGTCAGCCGAGTGCCGGTGATCCGCCACTACAAGGGCGTTTGCCACTTATATGTCGAAACCAGCGCCGATCTCGACGCCGCACTGCGCCTCGCCATCGACGGCAAGTGCGCGCGACCTTCGGCCTGCAACGCGCTGGAGACGATCCTCGTCGACACCGCCGTGGCCGATGTGTTTCTTCCGCACCTCGGTGAATCTCTGACGGCCCGCGGCGTTGCCCTGCGCGCCGACTCGCAGGCTCTTCCTTTTCTGCCAGACGCTTCGCTGGCTGACGATGCCGACTGGGACGCCGAGTACCTCGATCTCGTGCTGGCCATAAAGCTCGTCGACGGCTTCGATGATGCGCTCGCCCATATCGCGCGCCATGGTTCGCAGCACACTGAAGCCATCGCCACCAGCAATCCGGCACTGGCCACACGCTTTCTGCGCGAAGTCGACGCCTCTGCGGTGATGGTCAACGCTTCGACACGCTTCAACGACGGCGGCGAGTTGGGCCTCGGTGCTGAAATCGGCATCTCGACCACCAAGTTGCACGCCTACGGCCCGATGGGCCTGGAGTCCCTCACCACGCAGAAGTGGATCGTGCGTGGCAAGGGTCATACACGGGCGCCGACAGCCTGATCGCAGCGCCCGTCGCGCTCAATGCGCGATTACCGACCCCATGCCAACCGAATTGCGAGCCCGGCGGAATGCCGCATCGGCCCAGTTCCCGAGGTCGTCCAGCAGAAGGTAAATGGTGGGCAAAAACAGCAGACTGACGACGGTCGAGAACGCCAAACCACCAACGATCGCGCGTGCCATCGGGTAGTAGCCCGGGCCGTCACCGCCAATCTGCGTGGTGCCGATGCACAGCGGCAGCATGCCAAGGATCGTGGTGCCCATCGTCATCAGAATGGGGCGCAAGCGTTCGCGGCTGCCCTCGACCAGTGCATCGATCCGCGCCATACCATCGCGTCGCAGATTGTTGATGTGCTCGATCATCACGATGCCGTTGTTCACCACCACACCCATCAAAACCAAGATGCCGATGGCCGCCATGATGGTGAAGGTCGTTCCGGTAAGGACGAAAAACCAGAACACGCCAAAGGCAGAGAACACGATGCTGCTCATGATCGCCAGCGGATACAGCAGCGACTCGAACAATGCCGCCATGACGATGAAAATCATCAGAATCGCGATGATCGTGTTGATGGCCATCTGTTGGCCTGCCTCATCGTTACGCTGGAAGTCACCACCGAAGTTGAAGCCGTACCCCGGCGGAAAAGTGATTTGTGAAAGCACTTCAGTCATCGCCCGTCGCGCGTCGTCATTGGTTTTCCCATCGGCGAGGTTGGCCACGATTGCCAGCGATGTCCTGCGGTTCTCGCGGTTGATCTGACCGGCACCGCGACGGATCTCCACGTCAACCATCGACATCAAAGGCACCCGGCTGCCATCCGGGCGCGTCAAGGAAAGCGACGAAAGTTGCGCACTGCTGAACTCTTCGGCTCCGGCGAAGCGCACCCACACCGGCACTTCCTCACCGGCACGCCGAAACTCCCGCAACGGCGAACCACGCAAGGCAATACCGATGTATTGCGCCACGTCCATCGCCGAAAATCCGAAGGCTGCGGCTCGGTCACGATCGACGCTGATCTGCAACTCGCTGCTTTCGTCACCGGTATCGATTCGAACATCACGCAGTTCAGTGCGCCGCGCAAGCACCGGAAGAATGCCCTCCGCAAGCTGCTGCAATTCTTCGCTGGAATCGCCTTTCAACGATACGCGCACACCTTGGCTCTGACCACTGCCACCACCGCCCTGTCCACCCGAGCCTTCGATGCCAATATCTGCCAGCGCTGACTTCGGGAGCACGTCGCGGATTTTTTCCTGGATCGTTTCGGTAGGAAGCAGGTCGCCATCAGAACGGAGAGTGACGTCGATGCCGCCCCAGCCGCGCTCGCGGTAAACGGTGTAGATCTGTTCAATCTGGAACTCCTCGCGCTTGGCATCGAGGATCACTTCGACCTTCTGCATCTCGGCCAGCATTTCCTCCATGCTGTAGGAGCCATTCCAATCGAAGTAAATGTCGATCTCGCGACCTGCGTCATTTTTGAACATGTCGACCTTCATCCAGCCGGCCGCCACCGGAACAAGGCTGAAAACGACAATCAACACGATGCCGAACACCGATTTCGCTCGATTGACCAGCGACCAGCGCAAACCCCGTGCGTAACGCTCCGTGAGCCAAGCAACAAAGCCGTGCGCATGGCTTGTCGAAGGCACTGCCGTGATTCGCGCCGCAATCATCGGCACCAGGCTGACCGCAACAACCCACGACGCCAGCAAAGAAAGGGTGATGGTCACCGCGACCTGTCCCAGAAAGATACTGATCTGGTTGACCTCACCGAACAGATTCGGCACGAACACAATGATGCTCGTCAGTGTTCCTGCGCTGATGGCGAGCTGCACGCTGCGCGTGCCTTCGATGGCACAACGCACCGGATCATCTGGATACTTCTCGCGGTATTGGTGGATGCTCTCCACCACAACAACCGCATTGTCCACCAGCATTCCGAGTCCGAGCAGCAGACCCATCATCGTGAGCACGTTCAGGGTCAAACCCATGAAGAACATGATCCCGAGCGTCATCACGATGCAAACCGGAATGGCCAGCGTCACCATCAGTGTGCTGGGCCAATGCCGCAAAAAATAGAACAGAACGATCACCGAGAGCAGGCAGCCGATGAGCCCCGCCTCAGTGAGATCGCGGATCGAGCTCTTGACGCTCTCGGCTTGGTCATCGGCGATCAGCACGTCGATGCCGCCGAGCTCCGGAAGTTGTTCGATCTCGGCCATCTCGCGAAATACCGCGCGGGACATTTCGACGATGTTGGCATCGGCCTCGCGCATGATGTCGATGCCGACTGCCGGACGTCCGTCGAGCCGTCGTCCAACATTGGCTCGCTGTGGCTTGAAGTGGACCTCGGCAATGTCAGACAGGCGTAAGCCAGTGTCATTGAGCACGAGGTTACGCAACTCGTCGAGGTCGCGGATTTCGCCAACAGGCTGCACTCGGATGCGCCGCGAACCGTCATCGATGCTTCCGGCCGATACCGAGAAATTGACCTCCCGTAGGCGCATCGCCAGATCATTCAGGGCGACATTGTGTGCACCGATACGCACTGGGTCGAGCGCGATCTCCACCTCCGGTGGCTCAACGCCAACGATATCCACGCGTGCGACGCCAGGAATGCGCTCGATTCGTCGCTTGAAAACGCGCTGAAGCATCGCGTACTCATTGCGCAAGTCGCGATCACTGGCGAAGCGCAAACGCAACACCGGTTCATCCGAGGTCGAGAACTTCATGACGAAGTAACGCTGGAAGTCGTCGGGAAGCTCGCCACGAATGGCATCGATGCGATCGCGCGCCTCGCTTGCGGCGATGTTGGTGTCACGGCTCCAGTCGCTGAACTCAAGAAAGATTCCGCCACCGTCGCCGCGCGCGTTCGACCACATATTCTTGATGCCGGGAAGCGTCGCCAACGCCTCCTCGGTGGGACGAATGATGGTCCGCTCGACCTCCTCTGGTGACGCACCGGGATACGGCATTTCGACGAAAATAAAGGGCGCGGTGACCGCCGGAAACTGCTCAAGCGGCAGGCGAAACGCGGCGATCAGCCCGAGCACCATCAGCGAGACGTAAAACATCACCGCTGTCACCGGACGACGCAGGCTGATCTCTGCAAGACTCATAGCTTCGCCTCTAGCGTGCCAGCACCGATTCGACCGATATCGCGCCTGCGTGCGCCTTCGGCAGCCCACGCGACATCGCTGCTGCGATCCAACAGCATGTACATCACCGGGATGACCACCAGGGTCAGCAAGGTCGACACCGTCAGGCCGCCAATCACCGTAAGCGCCATCGGTGCCTTCACTTCCGCACCGTCACCGCCGAAGAAAGCCAAGGGCGCGAAACCGAACAAGGTCGTCAAGGTCGTCATGACAATCGGTCGCAGACGCGAGTACGAACCTTCAACCAGCGCTTCCAGCTTGGGCACGCCTTCAAGGCGTAACTGATTCACTTTGTCGACCAGCACGATGGCGTTTTTGACCACGATGCCGACTAACAGAATCAAGCCGATGAATACCACGACAGAAACCGATGATCCGGATAGCACGAGGGTAAGCACGGCGCCAACAATCGCCAACGGAATGGTGAACAGGATGACGAAAGGATGCAGTAGAGACTCGAACTGCGAGGCCATCACCAAGTAGACGAGAAAAATGGCAAGGCCAAAAGCGAACAGCAGCGACTGCAGCGAACGGTTTAGTTCTTCGCTCTGGCCACCGAATGCCAGACGCAGATCAGACCCAAGCGGGTTTTCGTCAACCAGCACGTTCACCTTTTCAACCGCGGTGCCGAGATCAATGCCACGCAGGTTTGCAGAGATGATGGCCACACGGGTCTGATCCACGCGATTGATCTCACCCGGCCCCATGGTCTCGACAATCTCGGCCACCGCCGAAAGCGGCACCGGGCGCTCGCTCTGCGGATTGATGATGAGGTTTCGGATGTCGGTCACTGAGGCACGATCCTGCACCTGCGCTCGCACCAGCACGTCGATCTTGCGGTCGCGAAAACTATAACGCGTCGCCACTTCGCCACGCACCTTGCGCACGACTTCATCGGCAATCTGGCGTGTGGTGAGACCCAAGGCAGCAGCGCGCTCTTGATCGAAACGAATCTGCACCTCAGGGAAGCCCTGCTCCACCGTCGACTTCACGTCGGTGAAATACGGCGAGGCCAGCATCAACTGACGAAGCTGGCGACCGGCGGCTTCGATTTCGCCGAGTTCGGTGCCGCGAATTTCAATTTCCAGCGGCGTCGAAAGACTCACCAACTCGGGCCGACTGAACTTCACCTCCACTTCGGGGTAGCCCGCCATGAATGCGCGCAGATCGTCGGTGAGCGCCGCCTCGGTATCGCGGCGGTAGCCCTGACCCAAAACGATGGAGATACGCGCAATGTTCTCGCCAGACTCGGTGGGATTGGCATCGAGGCGCGTACCGGTACCGCTCACCCCGAAAAGAGCCTGTAAACGAGGATCGTTCTCGAATTGCGACTGCACGGCAGACACGAGGCGATCGGTATCCCGCAACTGCGTGCCGGCCGGGAGCTGCGCCGTCATGTCGAAACGATCCTGCGCGAGCTGCGGAATCAGATCCGTGCCCAAGGTCGTGGCAAGGCCAAGCGCAATAACAAAGGCCATCGCCGAGGAACCCATCACGAGTGCTGGGCGTCGCAATGCGGAAGGAAGAATGCGCGTGCGATAGGCTTTGGCAGCAGCCTCGTAGGGGCGCAGCAGCCATTCGCCAAGCCGCGCCAACTTTGGCAACACGGCACGCGTCCACGCGAGCCAAAGCAACAAGCCAGCACGAACCACGAGCATTCCCAAACCCACCAGCAGCCACGCGACCAGACGCAGCGGTGCCAACAGTGCGGAAGCAAGAACGCCCAAGACGCGCATCCACGCGGCAGACCGAACTGCACTCGCCGCACGCAGAGGCGCTGCCATGCGTTCGCGCACCTCCGCAAAGCTACGCGGGAGCGTCAGTTGGCCGGGCTCGCGCTCCTTGGGAAACGCCATCGGCGCGGTAGCCTTGAGCGAACTAAGCATTGGGATCAGGGTCAGCGCCACCATCATCGAGATCAGCAGCGCAATGGATACCGTTAGCGCTTGATCCTTGAACAATTGGCCGGCAATACCTTCAACGAAAATGAGTGGAAGGAATACCGCGACCGACGTAAGCGTGGTGGCTACCACAGGCATACCGACTTCTCGCGTGCCGATGATCGCCGACTCCAGCACGCCAAGGCCACGCTCGCGAGCCTTGGCGATACTTTCCAGCACCACGATGGAATCGTCGACGACCATGCCCGTGGCCAATGCCAGACCCGCAAGCGACATCACATTGAGCGATAGATCAAGCTGCCCCATGAAGAAAAAAGTGGCGATGATCGACACTGGCAACGAGAGCGAGATAACAAACGTACTCCAGCCATCGCGCAGAAAGAAAAAGATGATGAGAACGGCGAAGAGTCCACCAAGCAGTGCTTCGCCCTTCACCTCATTCAAGGCCGAGCGGATGAACACCGATTGGTCTTCAATCGTGCGCAGGCTCAGTCCATCAATCCGATACACACCCTCCTGGAGCGCGGGCGGACCAGCACCGCGGCCGGGCGCTCCCTCACCGGTCGGCTTACGCGGTGCGGTTTCACGCTCCATCTCTCGGAGTGCCTGCTTGACCGCCGCAGCAACGGCGACCGTGTTCGCATCACCTTCTTTGTACAACGCAATTTCCACAGCCTCGGATGCACCGATACGAATGATGGCTTCGCGCTCTTTGTGGCTTTGTTCGATCGTCGCGATGTCGCGCAAGTAAACAGGCACACCATTGAGGGTCGTCACCAGCAGATCGCGTATCTGCTGCAGGTTCGCAAATTGGTTGACCGTCCGCACGAGATAGCGCTGCGAACCCTCTTCGATTCGCCCGCCGGAAATGTTGATGTTCTCTTGCTGTAGCCGCTGCACAACAAGATTGATATCGAGATTCAGTTGCGCCAGTTTGTTCTGGTCGATCAGGACCTGTATCTCATCTTCGAGGCCGCCGCCTACCTTCACCGCTGCAACACCCTCGACCGGCTCGAGTCGGCGCTTGAGGGTTTCATCGGCATAACGGCGCAAGGCCACCAGTTCTTGTGCGTTGGCCTGCGGACTGGATGCAGCAAGAGCCAGCCGCATGATCGGTTGCGTGCTGGGGTTGAAACGCAACAGCACTGGCGGTTTGACATCAAGCGGCAGCTGCAACAACTCCAGCTTTTCGCGCACTTCGAGGCTCGCTTGGTCCATGTCGGTGCCCCATGCAAACTCCAGCACCACATCACTCTGGCCCGTGCGCGAAACCGACTTCAACTTGCGCAGACTCTTGACGACGCCGACCGCTTGTTCGACCGGCTCGGTGATCAGGGTTTCAATTTCTGCGGGCGCAGCGCCGACATACTCGGTACGGACCGTCAAGGTCGGATAACTGAGATCAGGCAGCAGGTTGACCTTGAGATCGGACAACGCGATCAATCCAAACAACACGAGCGTCACGGCAGCCATCGCCACCGTCACTCGACGCCGCGTTGATAGTTCGACGAGGCTCATGGTTGCCGCACTGCGTTCGTTGCAGCAGTGGCCGCGACTTCGGCTTCGACTTCGGTGCCGGACGGAACCAGAACCTCAACCGGCGCTCCGTCGCGCACCGCCACCCGACCGAGCGTGATCACCTGCTCGCCCGCCTGCAGGCCTTCCAGCACTTCGGCGAATTCGGCATCAACATAACCCAGACGCACGATGCGACGAACCGCCTTGCTGTCCTCGACAACGAACAACGCCGACTCACCCGAACCCTCCACCAAGGCCATTCGCGGCACCGCGAGCACAGCCTCGCGCTCGTCATAGACGATGCTCAAACGTCCGAACATACCCGGCCGCAGCAGATCGTTGCCACGGAAAACGCCAACGACTCGAAACGTGCCGGTCTGCGGGTCGACGACGGGACTGATGCGATCAACCGAGCCCTCGAACACTCGCCCAGCCAACGCATCAACCACCATGCGAATCGGCAGGCCGGCCTGCATGGTCACCAGCTCGCGTTCCGGCACATTGAGCACCGCCTCGAGATGGGAGTTGTCGATGATGCGGTACACCGGCGCGTTCAGCGGAACGAGATTGCCGGGCTTGACCATGCGTTGCGCGACGACACCGGAGATGGGCGCGGTGATGTTCGTGTAGCTCAGCTCCAGTTTCGCCAGCTCGTATACGGCCTTGGCCGCCTCAAACTCAAAGCGCAATTGGTCGTTGGCATCGGCGCTGACCAGCTTGCGCTCGAACAATTCCTTCGAACGCTCGTAGTTGGCCTGTAGCCGGCGCATCGTCGCCTGCGCGCGCGCCACTTCAAGGCGCATACGAGCGGGATCGATCTGCGCGAGCGTCTGTCCGGCCCGCACCACATCACCCTCTTCTACCAACATGCGCAGCAAGACTCCGCTGGTCTTGGCCACCACCTGAGCGTCGGCGGGCACTTCAAGATTGGCGGTGCCGCTGTGACTCGCCGCGATGCGTCGTGTCGCTGCGATCGCCACCTCTACGGGCACCGGCTCGACCTTGCGCTCGCCGTCTCTGCTGTCCTCGTCGGTGTTGCTGGCTTCCGCACCATCATCGGCACCGCCTTCGCCGCCGCGTCCACAACCAACGAGCACAAGCGCAAGGGCCAGTCCGAACAGCAGAACAATGGCGCGGGATGTGCGAACGGGGTTGGGCGTCGAGGTAAGCATGGAAAGGCCGTGGTGTGCTGGTTACATACAACACTAAATCCCAAGCCTCGTCGCATGCATATGCCATCAGTCAGCCCGACCTCGCGCAGGGTCGAGAGTCGAGGCTCGCGGCGCAGGAGCGCGATGGCTATACTTCACCTAAGCTTTCCACTCCACGGAACCCCGATGCGTCGACTCCTGTCCGCCCTGACCGGCGCCGCGCTGGCCTTTTCGCTGTCTCCGGCGCAAGCCGCCGATATGGAAAACGGTGCCCTGCTCGCTTTTACCTGTAGCGGGTGCCACGGCATTCCGGAATACCGCAATGCCTACCCGAATTACCGGGTTCCGAAGATCGCCGGCCAGAACGAGGCCTTCCTCGCGAATTCACTGAAAGCCTATCGCAACGGCGAGCGCCAACATCCGACGATGGCCGCGCAGGCCCGCAGCCTCTCCGACCAAGACATCGCCGATCTCGCCGCGTATTTCGCGGCACAGAAGCCGCAGTGACGAAGGATTCCTCCACCATGCGCCTCCGCACTCTCGCTGCTGCATCCCTCGCTTTCGTTGCCTGCACCGCACTTGCAGTTGGTGGCCCGCGCGGCAACGCCGTCGCCGGCAAACAGAAATTCGAAGCCACGCCTCCGGGTGGCCAGTCCTGTGCCAGTTGCCATCTCGATAGCGGCGCCAAGGCGATCGACAACGCCACGCCACTGCTGGCCGGGCAATACGCCGACTACCTCGAAAAATCACTGAAAGACTATCGCTCGGGTGCGCGCATCAACGTGTTGATGAATGCGCAGATCGGCCCGGACGGCAGCAACCCGCTCACCGACGCCGACATCGCCAACATCGCGGCCTACCTTGCATCGCAGCCGGAATCCGTCCACGTCTACTCGACGCGGCTACCCGCCAAGCGCTGATCGAACTAGAGCCCCCTCGAAGCCCAGCTCAGCGCGCGATGTAAGGCGCGTCGCCGGTGCTGTGGTCGGTCGCATCGCGCACGGCGGTGATCTCGGGGATCTTCGCCATCATGGTCTTCTCGATGCCCTGTTTCAGTGTCACATCGGCCATGCCGCAGCCGTGGCAACCACCACCAAAGCGCAGCAACACCACGCCGTCGGCGGTGACTTCTTCCAGCCGCACGCTGCCCTTGTGCGACGCGAGCTGCGGATTGATCTCGTTATCGAGCAGCCAGCGCACCCGCTCGGCAACCGGTGCGCCGTCGGTCGGCACGCTGCCCTTGATCTTCGGCGCGCGGATATGCAACTCGCCGCCAGTGGCATCGTTGCGGTAGTCGATCTCAGCGGTATCGAGGTAAGCCGCCGCATCACCGTCGACGAACAGGGTGAACCCTTCGCAATCGATGGCCCATTCGGTGCCGTTGAGTTCACCGCGCTCGGCGAACTCCAAGCGCACATCGGCTTTCGGTGTGCCGGCGCGCAGCACGGAGAGGCGGATGCCGACAGCAGCCTCGCCCTGTGTTTCGAGCAGATGGCGGAAGTGGGTCTTGGCGGATTCGGAGATCTGGATCATGCGCGTATTCTAGCGCCCTAACAGGAGCCGCCATGACTACGTTCACCGAACTTCGTAATGCGCACTGCACACCCCTGCGCGGCGTCGAACACCAACTCTCGCCGGAACATATCGCCCATTTGCTGAAATGCCTGCCCGAGGGTTGGCGGCTGGTGGAGGACGGTAGCTCGATCACGCGCAGTTTTCGCTTCTCGGACTATCACCGGACGATCGCCTTCGTGAATGCGCTGGCCTTCATCGCCCACGCCGAAGACCACCACCCGGATCTCGGCGTGCATTACGACCGCTGCGTGCTGCGCTTCTCGACCCATGACGTCGGCGGCCTTTCGATCAACGATTTCATCTGCGCGGCGAAGGCCGAAGCCTTACTGATGCGGTGAAGCGGACGGCTGCCTTTCGAGTACGGTGCTTCGACGCGCTTCAGACGAGGCGATCCAGTACCTCGCGCAGTTCCTCACTGAGCGGAGCCGTCACGAGGTAGGGCGTGCGCCCCCCGTCGAGGGCAAAGGCCATCGAGGCCGCATGCAAAAACAAGCGTTTCAGGCCCACCTGCTCGGCCAAACGCTTGTTGGCCTCCTTGTTGCCGTACTTCGGATCGCCCGCCACCGGGTGGCCGATATGCGCGGCGTGTACGCGGATCTGATGCGTGCGGCCGGTTTCGATGCGGATCTCGCAGTAGCTGTGGCCACCGCGACGCTCCAGCACCTTGACGTGGCTCACCGAGGGCTTGCCCTCGGGGTCGACGCGCACCATGCGCTCGCCACCCTGCAACACTGACTTACGCAACGGTGCATCGACGGTGATCGTGCCGTCCGGCACGCGGCCGACCAGCAGGGCGAGGTAGCGTTTTCCCGGGCCCTCGTCGTCTTCGCCACCGCGCATCAGGGCCTGCAACTCAAGCAGGGCCGAGCGCTTCTTGGCCAGCACGATGACGCCCGAGGTGTCGCGGTCCAAGCGATGTACCAGTTCGATCGAGGCCTCTGGGCGCAGTGCGCGCAGACCTTCGATGACGCCGAAGCTCACCCCAGAGCCGCCGTGAGCGGCGATGCCCGAGGGCTTGTTCAGGGCAAGGATGGCGGCGTCCTCGAACACCACGCTCGCGGCCAGCCGGTCGAGCAGGCCCTTCGGCGCGACTTTGGGCTCGCCCTCCTCAGCCAGCCGCACCGGCGGGATGCGCACTTCATCGCCAGCCTTCAGCTTGGTGTCGGGTTTGGCTCGGCCACCATTCACCCGCACCTGACCCGAGCGGACGATCTTGTAGATGATCGAGCGCGGCGCACCTTTGAGCTGGCCGAGCAGGAAATTGTCGAGGCGCTGGCGGTCGCGCTCATCCGGTACACGGACGAGGCGAACACCTCCGGTTTTCTCATTCATCAGGGAGACTCGACGGGGTGGGCGAGCCGCGGCGCATCTGCTAGAGTCCGCGCGCAGGCTAAGGTTTTGATTCGCTTGGGAGTTGGCCGAAAGCCCCCTCCCCTGAGTTCCCGCCGAAACGCGACCACGCCCCACGGGGGCGATCATGTTAGCGGCTTTCGAGTGGGCAGACCCACCCCTGCCCGTGTGTCCCGAGGGGTTGCCCAACGGCCACGCGGCAAGCACCGGATCGGCCGGAAACGCCGCCCCGGAACCATTGGAATATACAAAGCGCTCCCGCGGGCATGGCCCGACGGTCCGAAGCGCTGGATAGGTGCCAGGCACGGCTCTCGTCGCGCCGGATGTCAGGCCCCGAGCCGGCGTTCCTCGCGGTAGAGCGCGTGAGGAACCTGACAATGAAGCGGATGCTTATCAATGCCACGCAGGCAGAAGAACTGCGCGTGGCGATCGTAGACGGCCAGTCCCTGTACGACATCGACATCGAACAATCGGCCAAAGAACAACGCAAGTCCAACATCTACAAGGGCCGCATCACGCGGCTGGAGCCCTCTCTCGAAGCAGCCTTCGTCGAATACGGCGTCGATCGCCACGGCTTCCTGCCGCTGAAGGAAATCGCGCGCGAGTACTTCCAACCGGGCACCAACCCGGACAAGAACACGCTGAAGGAGTGCCTGCGCGAAGGCCAGGAAATCGTCGTCCAAGTCGACAAGGAAGAGCGCGGCAACAAAGGTGCTGCCCTGACCACCTTCATCTCGCTGGCCGGCCGCTACATGGTGCTGATGCCGAACTCGCCGAACACCGGCGGGGTGTCGCGGCGCATTGAGGGCGAGGATCGCCAAGCGCTGAAGGAAGCGCTGGATCAGATCACCATCCCCGACGACATGGGCGTCATCATCCGCACCGCTGGCGTCGGCCGCGATGCCGAAGAATTGCAGTGGGATCTGAACTACCTGCTGCAAGTCTGGCGTGCCATCTGCGAGGCCGCCCTGTCGAAACCGGCACCTTTCTTGATTTACCAGGAATCGCGGCTGATCGTCCGCGCCCTGCGCGACTACCTGCGCGGCGATATCAACGAGATCCTCGTCGATACCCAAGCGATGTACGAAGAAGCGCGCGAGTTCATGCAGCAGGTGATGCCAAACACCCTGCGTAAGCTCAAGCTCTACGGCGACCCAACCCCGCTGTTCAATCGCTTCCAGATCGAATCGCAGATCGAAAACGCCTACGAGCGCAACGTGCGCCTGCCCTCCGGCGGCGCGCTGGTGATCGATCAAACCGAAGCCTTGACCGCAGTCGACGTGAACTCGGCCCGCGCCACCAAGGGCGGCGACATCGAGGAAACCGCACTGCAAACCAACCTGGAAGCGGCCGAGGAAGTGGCCCGCCAGTTGCGCCTGCGTGACCTTGGCGGCCTCGTGGTCATCGACTTCATCGACATGAGCTCGACCAAGGCCCAGCGCCAGGTCGAGGACCGCCTGCAGAACGCGCTCAAGCACGACCGTGCCCGCGTGCAGATCGGCCGCATTTCGCGCTTCGGCCTGCTGGAGATGTCGCGCCAGCGCCTGCGTCCGAGCTTGGGCGAGAGCAGCCAGATGGTCTGCCCGCGCTGCGACGGCCACGGCCGCGTGCGCAGCGTCGAATCGCTCTCGCTGTCGATCCTGCGCGTGGTCGAAGAGCACGCGATGAAGGAGAACACCGGCCAAGTGCTGGTGCAGGCCCCGTCGCAGATCGCCAATTATTTGTTGAACGAGAAGCGCCGCGCGATCACCGAGATCGAGAAACGCCACGACTCGCCGATCATCATCGTCGCCGACCCGGAACTGGAGTCGCCGCACTACAACGTCACGCGGCTACGCGAGAGCGATTTGGGCGAAGAATCGTCGAAGCCGAGCTACTACCGCACCACACCGCGCAAACTCGAGTTGCACGCGCTGACGAAAAACCAACTCAACATCCCGCCCGCACCGGCCGTCACTCGAGTGCAGCCCGTACAGCCGATGCCGAACCGCCCCGTGCAGGCATTCGAGGGCGATATGGCTGTGACTGCCACCTCGGCGACAGTCGAGGTCAAAACCACTGCTTCGGTACCGAAGCGGAGCTTGTGGAGCCGCATCCTGTCTGCCGTCACTGGCGACCCTGGCAAGGCACCCATTGCCGATCCACCCACGATACCGAACGCCAAGCCGCAGGGCGAACGCCCACGCCGCGAGGACCGCGGACCACGCGGCAGCCAGCGCAGCGAGCGCGGCAACCGAAATGAGCGCACGGCCGACATCACCAGCAATGGAACCGGCGAGCAGCCGGTGCAGCGCGCCGAGCGCCCGGAGCGCACCGAACGCCCGGCTCGCGGCGATCGCAAAGAACGCGGTGCCAAGCCCGAGCGCAGTCCGGAAGAGCAAAAGCGCGTCGAAGAACAGCGCAAGCTCGAAGAGCAGCGCCGCGCCGAGAAGCAGCAGCGTCGCGAGGAGCAGCAGAAGCACGAGGCCGAGAAGGCCGAAGCGCGGAAGCGCGACCAGGAACGTCGTCAGCAGGAGGCGCAAGAGCGGGCGAATGCAGCCGGCACGAGAACCGCACCTGCCATCGTAGCCGAGGCGATGCCGATGCCATCGGCCGCACCCGAGACCGTCACACCGCAAGCCATCGATGAGCAGCCCACCAATGACCACGACAGCGCTCCCGCTGTAAGCCTTGGCGAAGACGCAACCGACCCGAACGCCGCCGGTGACGCGAGCGCGGGCGGTAAGCGTCGTCGCGGCCGTCGCGGCGGGCGTCGCCGTCGTCGCGGCGCAGGTGCCGAGGGAGGCGATGACGCCACGGGTACCGAGGCCTTGGACGCCGACGAGAGCGACGACGAGACCAATGCCCGCCCGACTCCGACGAGTGATCGTGCGAGCGCGACCACCATCTCCGCCGTGTTGTTGACGCCGGCCGAGAGCGACTTCGACGACCTGCCTGCACCAAGTGTTGTCGAAGTAGCGGCGGTCGAAGCGGCTGCGGACGAAGTGCCACCGCCGCAGCAGCGTGACTTCCTCGTTGAGTTGGCCGCGCCGGTGCCTGTTGTTCCGCCGATGCTCGCTTCGACCCAAGCTACCGAAGCGATCGAAGCGCCGGAAGCGCCAGCGAGCGACAGCGTGCGACCGGTCTAAGGCCGGGCGTCTGCGTCAAAACGCTCGGAAACCGCTGAACTACGATGAAGGTCCGGCTCGCCGGGCCTTGCGTGAAGACGCGAAAGTCCCGCCTCAGCGCGGCGACATCGTCACATCGTGTACACCGTACTGAGTTGCCAGCCGCGCCAAAGAGACCGTGTCCTTGATGGCGAGCTTGTCGAGCAATCGGTACTTGTGGGTGGCGATGGTCTTGCCACTTAGATGCAGGCGGCGACCGATTTCTTCCAGCTTCAAGCCTTGGCAAAGAAGCTTCGCGACCTCCATCTCACGCGGGGACAAACTCTCGAACGGTGAGTCCGACTCGGCACCGGCAAGCGCCATGTGCTGCGCCACGTCACTAGCGAGATAGCGCTTGCCGCGCGCGGCCTCGCGAATGGCCCGCAGCAACTCGCCGGCGTCGCAGGCTTTGCCGACGTAGGCGTGTGCACCAGCCGTCATCAGGCGACGCGGCATCGGGCCATCCTGCTGCACCGAACAGATGACGACCTTCGGCGCGTTGTCGCCCTTCGCAAGCCGTTCGGTAATCTCTAGGCCGCTAACACCCGGCAAATGCAAGTCGCAGAGCACGACATCGGGCTTCAAGCTCCGGATCATTGGCAGGCCGGTTTCACCATCTTCGGCCTCACCGACCACCCGCATGTCCGTCTCACGCTCAAGGATCAGGCGATAGCCCGTCCGCACCAAGGCGTGGTCATCCAACAGGAATACCTTGATCATCGCTGCTCCTACGTCCACCGAGGCTGGGATTGGGGTGGGTGCAAGGAAGCTTAAGCCGGCATGAACCAAGCCGCGACCGGGGATTTCCTTTCCGCGTGTAGGAAATTACCGCGCCGGGGTGAGCGCCGGGTCCGCGGCCGGTGCCGCCACGAGCTTCCCGGCAAACACGCGGTTCATGACCTGGAACACCGCGGTGTTGTCCACGAAGCCCCCTTTCCAGCCGTAGGGCCGGCCCCAGAGCTTGGCGGCCTCGAGATCGGTGCGCGCGTACTGCACGAACAGCCCATTGCCGGCGCCGAGCGCCCACAGCGGCACCAGTTCGTTCGTGTGGTTGCCCGAAGCCCACTGGTGGGCGGGGATGTTCCCGGCGCCGCGGTCCTGCACCGCGACGAACCGGTTGAAGGTGTCGTCGGCCGGATCGAAGCGCGCAGCCGCGACCGCCTCGTCCGAGCGGTCGGCCGCGACCGAACCACCCGTGCCGTTGCGGAACGTGTCCGCGCCCCAGATGCCGCCGGTCTCGTGGTCGGCGGTGACGATCAGCAGGGTCTCGTTCCAGTTCGAGTTGGCTTCGACCCACTCGACCACCGCTGCGACGGCGGCGTTGAAGTCGACCTGCTCTTCGATGAAACGCGGCATGTGGTTGGCGTGGCCCATCCAGTCGACCGCCCCCCCTTCGATCATCACGAAGAAGCCGTCGGGGTCTTGGTTCAGCACGTTGAGCGCCCCACGGCTCATGGTGGCGAGGTCGGGCACCCCGTCGATGAACGCCATGCCCGAGGTCGTGTCGGCATCGGCGAGGCCCATCCGGCTGGCCTGCAGCGTGCTGCGCACGCGCGGGACGCCCACCACCTTGGCGGGAAGCCGCTTGCCGGCCGCCAGCGCTTCGAACGCGGCCTTGTGGTCGATGAACGTGAAGCCGTTCAGGCCGGCATCACTGCGGAGTGCCGCCACCGTCTCGCGCCCACCGAGGAAGCGGAAAGCCTGCGCATCGTCCGCTTCCGGCTTGATCGGCCGGCCGCTGTCGTCGTAGAACGGATGCCCCGTGCCCATGATCACGGTGAGGCCGCTCGACACCATCTCGTTGAAGATCGTCTGATAGTTGTCGCGCGAGACGTTGTGCGCGATCACCGAGGCCGGCGTCGCGTGCGAAGCCTGCACCGACGACACCGTGCCTGCCGAGCGGCCTTGGTCGATGGCGATCTCGGCGATGGTGCGGAGCCGGATGGTGCCGGTCCAGTCCATGTTGATGCCGGCGTTGGTGGTCTTGACGCCCGTGTGCAGGGCCGTGCCGGCCGCCGCCGAATCGGTGTACGAGGTGTAGGGAAGGCCGACCGGCGGGAAATCGTTGCGGAAGGTGCTTTCGAACCGCGCCCAGCGCGTGCCCGGGTCATAGCCCTGCTCGACCGCGCCCGCCGCCAGCGCCGCGCTCGTGCCGCTCGCCAGCAGCGCGCCTTCGGCGTCCACGAGATTCAGCGACCAGTGGGCCTGGCCGAGGACCACCGGCACCGTGCCGTCGGGCCGGGTGATCTGGTAGGGCTGGCGGCCGGCGAGGCCCTGGTAGTAGTCGGCCGCGAGCCAGCCGTTGAAGCCGATGCCGTCCGCGATCATCAGGATGACGTTCTTCGCCCCCGGGTCGGCCGCGGACGCCTGGCTGGCGAGAACGATGGACAGCGCGAGCGCGGCCGCGCCTTTCCTCAGCGTGGTGGTCATGCAGGAGGTTTCGATGCTTGGTTGCGGGTTGGTTAGGGATACCAGCGGGCCGCGTCGCTTTCATGACGCCGCGCCGGCGTGAGCGCCGGGCGTGCAGTGTCCGGCCGGGAAATCGCAGGTAACGAGGCCACGAAGTGGCGGAGAGAGTGGGATTCGAACCCACGGAAGGTTTTACCCTTCGGCGGTTTTCAAGACCGCTGCCTTCAACCACTCGGCCATCTCTCCGTGGGCTGCACATTGTAGCGGCACGCGCGCCAATGCTCGCACTACATCCGCGCCTCACTCATCAGGCGCGGGAAGGCCTCGGCCATGTGGTCGATGAAGGCGCGCACGGCGGGCAACAAGCCGCGGCGTGAAGGGAACACGGCGTGGAAGATGCCCTGTTGCAGACCCCAATCCGGCATCACCACTTCGAGCCGACCGGCACGCACCGCATCCACGCAAGCGGCCTCGGGCATCAGGGCGATGCCGATGCCGGCCATCGCGGCTTCTTGCAGCAACGGAAAATCGAGCGCCATCAAGCGCGGCTTGATCTCGACCCTGCGAGTCACGCCATCGGGGCCGTGCAGCTCCCACACCTGCCGCGCTTCGTCCTCGCTCATGCTCAGCGTAACGTGCTCGGCTAGGGCCTGCGGCTCGATCGGGCGGCCGTGACGGGCGAGATAGATAGGGCTGGCCACCAGCCATTCGCGAAACTCACCGAAGCGGCGCATCGCCAGATCACCGTCGGTGTCAAGCTTGGTGCGCACGCGCAGGGCGACGTCGAAACCATCTTCGATGACATCGACGCGGCGATTCGACACATGCACCTGTAGCCGCACCTTCGGATGCTGGATCAGAAAATCCGGAACCATGCGCGAGAGCAATCGCTGCGACAGTGACACCGGACAACTGACGCGCACCACGCCGCGCGGTTCGGCGCTGAGCACCTGCACGACATCCTGCGCGGCCTGGGCCTGCGCCAGCATCGCCTGCGCATGACGGAACACGTTGCGGCCAACATCAGTGACGGCAAACTTGCGCGTCGAGCGCTGGATGAGGCGGACGCCAAAATCGGCTTCGAGCTGCGTGATGCGCCGCGACAGCCGCGATTTCGGCACGCCCGAGGCACGCTCGGCGGCGGCGTAGCCACTGTGTTCGACGACCAGCGCAAACAGCTTGAGGTCGTTGAGATCGATCTCGTCGCTGCTCAGATGCGCTCCGGGCCACCGAGGTAAGGGCGAAGGACCTCGGGCACGGTGATGCTGCCGTCGGCGTTCTGGTAGTTCTCCATCACCGCGATCAGCGCGCGACCCACCGCCACGCCCGAACCGTTGAGCGTGTGCAGTAGCTCGGGCTTGGTGGTCGAAGGATTACGGAAGCGCGCCTGCATGCGTCGGGCCTGAAAATCACCGCAATTCGAGCAGGAGCTGATCTCGCGGTAGGTGTTCTGGCTGGGCAGCCACACTTCGAGATCAAAGGTCTTGGTGGCCGAGAATCCCATATCACCGCTGCACAGAAGCATGCGGCGGTACGGCAGGCCGAGCTTCTCCAGCACCACCTCGGCGTTGCGCGTCATGCGCTCGTGTTCGGCGGGACTCTGCTCGGGCGTGGCGAGCGTCACCAGCTCGACCTTCTCGAACTGGTGCTGGCGGATCATTCCGCGCACGTCACGGCCGCCGCTGCCGGCTTCGGCACGAAAGCACAGCGAATGCGCGGTGAGGCGCATCGGCAACTGCGCGGCATCGACGATATCGTCGCGCACCAGGTTGGTCAGCGAGACTTCCGAGGTCGGGATCAGGTAACGCTTGCTCTCTCCCACCGCGGTCGAGAACAGATCGTCCTCGAACTTGGGCAACTGGCCGGTGCCGCGCATGCTCTCGGCGTTGACGATCAGCGGCACGTTGACTTCGAGGCAGCCATGCTCGCGGGTGTGCAGGTCGAGCATGAACTGCGCCAGCGCGCGATGCAGGCCGGCAAGACCGCCGCGCAGCACCGTGAAGCGCGAGCCGCTGAGCTTTGCACCGGCATCGCCGTCGAGCATGCCGTCGCGGGCGCCGAGCTCGACGTGGTCCTTCACGGTGAAATCGAAAATACGCGGCCTGCCCCAGCGCTGTTGTTCGACGTTTTCGTTCTCACTCTCGCCACGCGGCACCGATGCGTCGGGCAGGTTGGGGATGCCAGCGGCGATCACGTCGATCTCGACCTTGATGGCATCGAGGCGTGCTTCGGAGGCTTTCAGCTCGTCACCGATGGCGATGACCGCGAGCTTCAACTCCTCGATTTTGCGGTCATTGAACGCAACTTGATCGGACTCCTCGCTCGCAACCTGGCGCGCTCGTTGCCCAAGCAACTGACCAATGGTCTTTGAATGTGAATTTCGAAGCGCTTGCAGGTCCTGCGTGCGCATCTGAATCTGCTTGCGTTCGGCCTCGATCACCTGCAGCGCAACGACGTCGATGTCGAAACCGCGCGTGGCCTTCAAATACTGGGCGGTAGCGGCCAAGTCGGCGCGCAGGAGAACAGGATCAAGCATGAGAACCGCTCGGAAAGACTAGTGGTTGATTATCGCGCGCCCTTCGCCCGTCCCGCCAGCACGCGACTGAGCCACCACGCCATCGCGGCACCGGCCAGTGCCCAGCCGACTACGCATGGATCACCTCTCCTCAGGCGGAGCACTGAATGGCCCGGTGCCGACGCTGCGCCTCGCGACTTGCCGGGCTAAGCGAAGGCCATCGAGTTTTTCCTTCAGCTTGATTTCCAAGCCACGTTCGACGGGCTGATAGTACACGCGGCCTTCAAGTTCGCGCGGCAAGCAGACTTGATCGAGCGCCACGCCGCCCGCCACGTCGGGATCGTACTGGTAGCCCTGCCCGTAGCCGAGCCCTTTCATCAGCTTGGTCGGCGCGTTGCGCAAGTGCATTGGAACCTCGAGCGTGCCGTGCGTCTCGACATCATTGCGTGCGGCCTTCCACGCCACATAGCCGGCGTTGCTCTTGGCGCAACTGGCGAGGTACAGCACGAGCTGCGCAAGGGCCAGCTCGCCTTCCGGCGCGCCGAGCCGGTCGAAGGCCTCCCAGGCACTGATCGCCTGGTCGAGCGCACGCGGGTCGGCGAGACCGATGTCTTCGACCGCCATGCGCGTGAGCCGGCGCGCCAGATAGGCCGGGTCGCAGCCGCCGTCGATCATCCGCGCCAGCCAGTACAACGCGGCGTCGGGATCAGAGCTGCGCACTGATTTGTGCAGGGCCGAGATCTGGTCGTAGAAGTGCTCGCCCTGCTTGTCGAAGCGGCGCGTGCGATCGGCCAGCACCTGCGCCAGCAGCGTCGCGTCGATGCGCCCGCCTTCCGATATTTCGGCTGCAATTTCCAGCAGTGTGAGTGCGCGGCGAACATCGCCGTCGCCTGCCTGTGCGATGGCGTGCAGCGCTTCATCATCAACCTCAAGGCCTAATGCCCCGAGCCCACGCACGGCATCGAGCAGCGCGCGACGCAGCGCATCAACGATATCCTCGACCGACAAAGCCTCCAGCACATGGACGCGACAGCGCGAAAGCAGCGCCGAGTTCAGCTCGAAGCTTGGATTTTCGGTGGTCGCACCGACGAATACGATGTGCCCGGCTTCGATATGCGGCAGAAAGGCGTCTTGTTGCGTCTTGTTGAAGCGATGCACCTCATCGACAAACAGCAGCGTGCGCTCGCCACGGGAGAAAGCTTCGGTGGCCTCGGCGAGCACCTTGCGCACTTCTGGCAAACCGCTCATCAGCGCCGAAAGACCGAGGAAACGTGCATCTGTCCGGCTCGCGACTAGCCGAGCCAGCGTGGTTTTCCCGCAACCCGGTGGCCCCCAGAGGATCATCGAGTGAACGCGCCCGGCCTCAAGCGCGCGGCGCAATGCGGCACTCGAGGCCAGCAGTCGGCGCTGTCCGACTAGCTCGTCGAAGTCACGCGGCCGCATGCGTTCAGCAAGCGGCGCTGTGGCCGTCATGGCGCGAGACTCTGCGTCATGACCCGCACAACGTCGTCATTCCTGCAACGGACGCACTTCGGCGCTATCGAGGGTGTCGCCAACGACATCAACACCCTCGGGCGGTGTGAAGCGAAACAGATCGGCAGGCAGCGCGCCGTTGCGTGTCCAAGCGCTGAAGCTCACCTCGGTACGTTGGCCAAGCTGATCTTCGAACACCATTTTTGACAGACCATGGGTGTCGAAGCCGAGCTTCGCAGACTGCACGGCGGCGGCATCCTGATTGCGCGCTTTCAGATCAACCCACGTCAAGCCCTGCGCCTGACCACCTTCGCGGACGATGAACTGGCGGTCCAGTTCACCGGGGTCAATCAGGGCGGCCAGCGGGCTGACCTGCTCTTCGAAACTCTGCACGCGCACCGTCACTTGCTCGAGGTCCGGGTCGTAGAGCCAAATGTGGTCGCCGTCAGCGACGATCAACTGCGGAAACGGCTGCTGGTACTCCCAGCGAAACTGCCGTGGCGCTTTCAGCGAAATGCGGCCTTCGCTGCGCTCGATTGCTTCATCTTGGGTATTGAACACTTGCTGCACAAAGCGACCGTCGAGGCTGCGCAAGTCGGTGCTGAAGCGGGTGATGACATCGCGTGCCGTGTTCGCGCTGGCCTGATCCGGCAGCGCAAGAAACAGCCCGATCATGGCGATGACGGTGATGAAACGCGGCAGCGAAGAAAGGATTGGATTCGTACTCATGGGTCATCGCGGCAATCGAGGCAACTTTCTGGAAGGCCGAACGGGCAAGGGCCCACTCGGTACGCAGTGCAGTCTCCCGCGCTGCGGCTGAACGGAGGATGGAAACGACGGTCGCGGGATCCTCCACGGCGTAAAGCTTCAGCGCGGCGGCGGGGCGATCACCATGCGGTCGCCATTGTGCTCGGCCGGCGAGACGATACCGGCCATCTCCATCGCCTCGACCAGCCTCGCGGCGCGGTTGTAGCCGATCTTCAAACGCCGTTGCACCGAGGAGATCGAGGCCTTCCGGCTTTCGGTGACGAAGGCCACGGCCTGGTCGTAGAGTGGATCGCTCTCGCTGTCGGTAGAGCTCGCCGCCTCTGGCAAACCACTAGCGCCGACCACGCTGCCATCGCCGAGCGTTTGCACTTCGGCCAATACGCCTTCGACGTAATCGGCACCACCGCCGTGTGCTTTCAGGAACTCGACCACACGATGCACTTCCTCATCAGAGACGAAAGCACCGTGTACGCGCTCCGGCAGGGCCGTACCGGGCGGCAGGTAGAGCATGTCGCCGTGACCGAGCAGGGTCTCCGCACCGGATTGATCGAGAATGGTGCGCGAGTCGATCTTCGAGCTGACCTGAAATGCGATGCGGGTCGGGATATTGGCTTTGATGAGACCGGTGATGACGTCGACCGACGGTCGCTGCGTGGCGAGGATCAAATGGATGCCAGCAGCGCGGGCTTTTTGCGCGAGGCGGGCGATCAGTTCTTCGACCTTCTTGCCGACGATCATCATCATATCGGCGAATTCGTCGATGAAAACGACGATGAAGGGCAGCGCCTCCAGTGGACGCGGCTGCTCGCCAAGATCCGCATTGGGCTTGAACAGCGGGTCCATCAAAGGCTGGCCGGCATCCTGCGCGTCCTTCACCTTGCGGTTGAAGCCGGCAAGGTTGCGCACACCCACCGCACTCATCAACTTGTAGCGGCGCTCCATTTCGGCCACGCACCAGCGCAGGCCATTGGCCGCTTCTTTCATGTCGGTGACGACCGGTGCCAACAGGTGCGGAATGCCTTGATAAACAGACAGCTCCAGCATCTTCGGGTCGATCATCAGCATCCGCACCTCTTTCGCCGATGCTTTGTAGAGCAGCGACAACACCATCGCGTTGACGGCCACCGACTTGCCCGAACCAGTGGTACCTGCCACCAACAAATGCGGCATGCGCGCGAGATCGGCGACGGTTGGGCGGCCGGCGATGTCCTTGCCAAGAGCCAGAGTGAGTGGGCTCGGCGACTTGTCGTACTCCTTCGAACGCAGCAATTCCGAGAGAAAAATCATCTCGCGTTTGGTGTTGGGGATCTCGATGCCCACCACGGATTTTCCGGGGATGACATCAACCACGCGTACCGACTTCACCGACAGGCCGCGCGCGATGTCCTTATCGAGTGAGTTGATCTGGCTGCCCTTGATGCCCGGCGCAGGCTCCATCTCGAAACGGGTGATGACCGGGCCCGGGTAGGCACCGACCACCTGGACATCGATGCGAAAATCCTTGAGCTTGAACTCGATCTGCCGCGAAAGGGTTTCGAGGGTTTCCTCGGAGTAGCCCTTTTCCTGCACTTTGGGCTCGTCAAGGATCGACAGCGGTGGAACGCCTCCGTCCGGCGCGACATTGAACAGCGGGATCTGCTGCTCGCGCTTGGCGCGATCACTCTTCTCGACCACCGCCGAGCCCGGAGCTTCGATGTGGACCGGCTCGCGCTTGGCGCGTTTCTGCGTTTCGACCTTACGAACTTCCTCACGCTCCTCGCGCATCGCGCGGGTGCGCTGCCACTCATCCGCCTGTTTTCGGCCGGCTTTGGCGCGTTCGATTAGATCGAGCACACGGGCTCCAATCCATTCCATCACCGCAATCCATGAAAGCCCGGTGGCGAGCGTGATCGAGATCAGCGCGAGCGCCAGCAGCAGAAGATGGCCGCCGGCCATGCCGAACACGAGGCTGACGGAACGACCCACCAGTTCGCCCAACATGCCGCCCGACGACATCGATGGCAGTGCCGTGGATGCTCCGAGCCATAGTTGTATCAGGCCGGTGCCGGCTACGAGCACACCGACAATGCCGACGAGGCGCAGCGCCGGGCCAAGATCGACCTCTCCATCGCCATCGCTGTCCATACCAAACAACGCCACCCAAGTGACGCCGCCAAGGATGAGCGGCACGGTGTAGGCCATCCAGCCGAACAACCAAAAGGCGAGATCGGCGATGTAAGCGCCAGTCGGGCCGCCGAAGTTTTGGATCTCGCCGACGACGCTACCGGTGCGCGACCAGCCGGGATCGGCCGAGGAATAGCTGACGAGGCTGGCCAACAGGTACAGCAGAGCTGGCGCGGCGACCACCAGCGCCACTTCGCGCCACAGCTTTTGTCGTCGTTCCAGTGCCTTGCCTCCCACGCCCTGCATCAGCACGCATCCACTCCCCAAGAGCTTACGCGGCAGCGAGTGTAGCGCGCGGCGCTCAGATCGCCATGCCCCTCAAGGCCGGATGCACAATGGCCCCAGCTTCGATATTGATGCCACGCAGCAAAGCCGGGCTGTCGCGCCAGGTTCCTGTGGCGAGTTTTTGCACCCAAGGCAAGATGGCGGCGCAGATCGCCTGCGAGGAGGTCTGCGGCACCGCGCCGGGCATATTGGTCACGGCGAAGTGGATCACGCCTTCCTCGACGTAGGTCGGCTCCTTCCAAGTGGTCGGGCGCGTGGTTTCAAAACAGCCGCCCTGATCGACGGAAATATCGACCAGCACGCTGCCCTTCTGCATGCGCTTGATCATCGCGCGGCTGACCACATGCGGGGCCTTGGCACCGGTGACGAGCACCGCACCGATGACGAGATCGGCGTCGCTCAGTTCACGAGTCACGGCATCTTCGTAGGGATACAGCGCAGTGACGTTCGGGCCTAGCGCCATCATCTGCGCCATGCGGTCTTGGCGTTTCTCGAACACCACCACGTTCGCGCCACTCGATGCAGCGAGTGCAGCGGAATTACCGCCAGCCGCACCAGCACCCAGAACCACCACCTTGCCGCGTTCGGTGGACGGCAAGCCGCCGAGCAGTTTGCCCTTGCCACCCATCGGCAGGTGCAGATAGTGCGCGCCTACTTGCACCGCGATGCGGCCAGCAACGATCGACATCGGCGTGAGTAGCGGCAGGTCGCCGCTCTCGAGTTCAACCGTCTCGAACGCGATGCCGGTGAGGCCGATATCGAGCAACTTGCGCATCAGCACCGGCTCAGCGGCCAGATGCAGATAGCAGAACAGCAGGTGATCGCGTCGAAGGTACTTGAGGTCGCCTTCGATGGGCTCCTTCACCTTTACCACCAGCTCGGCTTTTTCGTACAAGGCAGCGGCATCGGGCGCAATTTTGACGCCCAGCGCGATGTATTCCTCATCGCTGAAACCACTCTTGATGCCAGCATCGTTCTCGATCCACACCTCATGGCCATGGCGCACCAGATCAGCGCAAGCAGCGGGCACGAGGGCCACACGACCTTCGAGGGTTTTGGTCTCGCGGGGGATACCGATACGCATGATGCTTAAGCTCCAAGGGGCGGCGATGAGCGCGGCGTTGAATGAATGAAGCCGCCGTGAGGCGGCTTTGGGCGATTTCGAATCGGCGAGGGCACAAGCTTGATTTGAGCCGTCCCGGCCCTCAATCTCTCCAGCCCGCATGCCGCGCCTTTATTGCGCCGCACACCGCCACGAATTCGCGAAAGTATAACGACATGCCCGCCCCCAAACATTCCCGCCTGCTTATCCTCGGCTCTGGCCCGGCCGGTTACACCGCCGCCGTCTACGCCGCGCGCGCCAACCTGAAGCCCGTACTGGTCACGGGCTTGCAACAGGGCGGCCAACTCATGACGACGACAGAAGTCGACAATTGGCCGGGCGATGCGCACGGCCTGATGGGCCCGGATCTGATGGCGCGTATGCAAGCGCATGCCGAACGCTTCGAAACCGAGATCGTGTTCGACCACATCCATACGGCTGACTTGCTGCAACGTCCGTTCCGGCTGAAGGGCGACAGCGGCGAATACACCTGCGATGCGCTGATCATCTCCACCGGTGCCAGCGCCAAGTACCTCGGCATCCCGTCGGAAGAAGCGTTCAAGGGTCGCGGCGTCTCCGCCTGTGCTACCTGCGACGGCTTTTTCTTCCGTGGCCAGGATGTGGCTGTGATCGGCGGTGGCAACACCGCCGTCGAGGAAGCCTTGTACCTGTCGAACATCGCCAACAAGGTCTACCTCGTGCATCGCCGCGACACCCTGCGCGCCGAGAAGATCCTGCAAGACAAGCTGCTCGCCAAGGCCGCTGCGGGCAAGATCGAGCTGGTGTGGAACCACACCATCGACGAGGTGCTGGGCGACGATTCCGGCGTCACTGGCGCGCGCCTGCGCTCGCTCAAGGATGACAGCACGCGCGAGATCGCCATCACCGGCTTCTTCGTCGCTATCGGTCACAGCCCGAACACCGCGCTGTTCGAGGGCCAGCTCGACATGCGCGAGGGTTACATCAAAGTGAAGTCGGGCCTCGACGGCGGTGCCACCGGCACCAGCATTCCCGGCGTGTTCGCGGCCGGCGATGTCGCCGATCATGTGTATCGACAGGCCATCACGTCGGCGGGCTCGGGCTGCATGGCGGCACTGGATGCCGACAAGTTTCTCGACCAGCACCAGTAAAAGAAGCGCAGCCGGCGATGCCCGAGCTTCGCATCCACTCACGCCTCGCCGAGATCCCCGCCAAGGCTTGGGACGCGCTCAATCGCCACGCCCATCCATTCACTGCGCACGCATTCCTTTCCGGGCTGGAAGCTCACGCTTGCCTCGACCCAGAGTACGGCTGGACGCCGCTGCACGCCGCGCTTTGGGATGGCGGCGAATTGCTCGCGGCTGCACCGGCCTACGTCAAGGGCAACTCGCACGGCGAGTTCGTCTTCGACCATGCCTGGGCGAATGCGTATGCGCAGTATGGCCTCGACTACTACCCGAAGTGGCTGATCGGCGTGCCCTACACACCGGTCACCGGGCCGCGTCTGTTGGCAGTCGATGTCGAGGCGAAGCGCGAGCTGCTCGCTGCGATGCGCGAGGCCACTCGTGCGCTCGGACTGCACTCGCTGCACGCCAACTTCCTCGATGCCGACGACATCAAAGCTTTCGACGACACTTGGCTGGCGCGCGAGGACATCCAATTCCACTGGACGCGTGATCCAGCCTGGACGGGCTTCGACGATTTCCTCGCAGCGCTCGACCACAAGCGTCGCAAGAACCTGAAAGCAGACCGCCGTAAAGTGCAAGAGGCTGGCGTTTCGCTTCGCGTTCTCGATGGCCATACTGCGCGTGGCGAGGCGATGGCGACAATGCACCGCTTCTACGCGCAAACCTTCGCCGAAAAGTGGAACCACGCCGCGCTGACGGCCGACTTCTTCCAGCACCTGTGCGAGGCCATGCCGGAATCGGTGCTGCTGGTGTTGGCCGAACGCGCCGGCGAAGCTCTCGGCGGCGCGCTATGTCTGCGCTCAGGCGATGCGCTTTACGGCCGCTACTGGGGTGCCGTACAGGACATCCCGGGCCTGCATTTTGAAGCCTGCTACCACCAGGGCATCGCGTACTGCATCGAAAATGGAATCGCGCGCTTCGAGCCCGGCGCGCAGGGCGAACACAAGCTCGCGCGCGGCTTCCTGCCCAAGTCAACCCACAGCCGCCACTGGCTGGCCGAACCGCGCTTTCACCATGCTCTTCGTGCCTGGTGCGTCGCCGAGAGTGATGCCAGTGCACGCTATCGGCGCAGCTTGGCCGCGCACAACCCGTTTCGCGGCACTGCGAGACCCGATGTGGCCGTCCGCTGATGAATTCTCGGCTGTACCCAGTGCTGCTCGGAGCAGACCCAGCCAGCCCCTTTCCGCCGGCAGAATGCGCGATGGACAACCCCGACGGTCTCGTCTGCATGGGCGGTGATCTTTCACCGACGCGCCTCGTCAACGCCTATGCGGCAGGCCTGTTTCCGTGGTTCAGCGAAGGTCAGCCGATTCTCTGGTGGTCGCCCTCGGAGCGCGTCGTCTTCGAAAGCAGCAGCGTCCACCTCTCGCGACGCTTCCGCCGTGAGCTTCGCGCATCGCCGTGGGAGGTGCGATTCAATACCGCCTTCGATGCGGTCATCGCCTTCTGCGCGGCGCTACCACGCAAGGGGCAAACCGGAACGTGGATCACCCCGGCGATGCAGCGCGCCTATGGCGAACTGCATCGGCTCGGCCACGCGCACAGCGTCGAGGTCTGGGACGAAGCCAGCCTCGTCGGCGGGCTATACGGCGTTTCGGTCGGCACCGGCTTTCACGCTGAGAGCATGGTCAGTCTGGAAAGCGGCGGCTCAAAGGTGGCATTGGCTGCGCTCGGTCGTCACCTGGCAGCGCGCGGCTGGTCGCAGTTCGATGCCCAAGTGGAGAACCCGCATTTGCGTTTCATGGGTGCTCAGGTCTGGCCGCGCGCGCGCTTCCTCGCCAGTTTCCGGCCGCGTACGGCATCGCGCACTCCCTGCCTCGACTGGGCCGCACCCGCCTTCGCCGCCCGCGATCTTGCCGACTGAAGTCCACCCCGAAGACTTAACCGTATTTTTGCAAGCGAGGCTGCGGCGTGGCACACTCCGCGTCTTCGATTTCCCTCCCTGACCGCTAAGGCCCAAGCCCGCTGCATGTCCAAAGACGATTCCATCGAGTTTGAAGGCACCGTGACCGAAACCCTGCCGAACACCATGTTCCGCGTGAAATTGGAAAACGGCCACGTCATCACGGCGCACATTTCAGGACGCATGCGGAAGAATTACATCCGGATCCTGACCGGCGACAAGGTCAAGGTCGAAATGACGCCCTACGACCTCACCAAGGGCCGCATCACCTACCGCACGAAGTGAGCGCCCGCGCGGCGATCACTCCACCGTTGCAGGCAGTAGCTTCTCCGGCTCGGCGAAAGCTTCCACCGTCAACTGCCCCTCGGTCACGCCCACCGTCACCCGCCCGCCGCTAACGAGCTTGCCAAATAGCAGCTCGTCGGCCAGTGGGCGCTTGATCTTGTCTTGCAGCAAGCGAGCCATCGGGCGGGCGCCCATTTGCGGGTCGAAGCCGTGCTCGGCGAGCCAATGCCGCGCTTCTGGTGTTGCCGTCATGGCGACGTGCTTTTCCTGCAATTGCGCCTCCAGCTCGATCAGGAACTTGTCGACGACGCGCAGGATGTGCTCGAAGCCTAGCGCACCAAACTGCACGACGGCATCGAGGCGGTTGCGGAACTCCGGCGTAAAAGCCTTGCGAATGGCCTCCATGGCATCGGTGCTGTGGTTCTGCTCAACGAAACCAATCGTGCGGCGGGCCGCCTGAGCAGCGCCGGCATTGGTGGTCATCACCACGATGACATTGCGGAAGTTCGCTTCGCGGCCGTTGGTGTCGGTGAGGATGCCGCGATCCATGACCTGCAGCAGGATGTTGAAGACGTCCGGATGCGCTTTCTCGATTTCGTCGAGCAGCAGCACGCAGTGCGGCGTCTTGACGATCTTCTCGGTGAGCAGGCCGCCTTGATCGAAGCCGACATAGCCCGGCGGCGCACCAATCAGGCGCGACACCGAATGCGGCTCCATGTACTCAGACATGTCGAAGCGCAGCAACTCGATACCGAGTTGCAAGGCGAGCTGGCGAGTGACTTCGGTCTTGCCAACACCCGTCGGGCCGGCGAACAGGAAATTACCGATCGGCTTGTCGGGATTGCCCAAGCCCGAGCGCGCCAGCTTGATCGAGGACACCAGCGATTCGATCGAGGAATCCTGGCCGAAGATCACCATCTTGAGGTTGCGCTCAAGGTTCTTCAGAACGTCTTTGTCCGAAGCAGAAACCTGTTTGGGCGGGATGCGCGCCATCTTGGCGACGATCAGCTCCACTTCCTCGACGTCGATGAGGTTCTTGCGCTTGTCCTCGCTCATCAGACGTTGGCGGGCACCGGCCTCATCGATGACGTCGATGGCCTTATCGGGCAGCAGGCGGTCGCCGATGTGCTTGACCGACAGATCGACCGCGGCTTGCAGCGCATCGGCGCTGTAGGTCACTTCATGGTGGGCCTCGAACTTGCCCTTCAGGCCGTTGAGGATGGCCACGGCCTCGGCGACGGTCGGCTCGACCACGTCGATCTTCTGGAAGCGTCGCGCCAAGGCGCGGTCCTTCTCGAAGACCCCGCGGTACTCTTGGAAAGTGGTCGAGCCAATGCAGCGCAGTTCGCCGGTCTGTAGCGCCGGCTTGATGAGGTTGCTCGCGTCCATCGTGCCGCCCGAAGCCGAACCCGCACCGATGATGGTGTGGATCTCGTCGATGAACAGGATGGCGTTCGGCTCCTTCTTGATCTGGTTGACGACCGCCTTGAGGCGCTTCTCGAAGTCGCCGCGGTACTTGGTTCCGGCCACCAGCGCACCAAGGTCGAGCGAATAGACGGTGGCGTCCTTCAACACATCGGGAACATCGCCTTCGACGATGCGCCAAGCCAAACCCTCGGCGAGTGCGGTCTTGCCGACGCCAGCCTCGCCGACGTAGAGCGGGTTGTTTTTTCGGCGCCGGCAAAGCACCTGGATGGTGCGTTCGATCTCGGCCTCGCGACCGATCAGCGGGTCGATCTTGCCCTCACGCGCAAGTTGATTGAGGTTGTTGGCGAACTCCTCAAGCGCGCTCTGTCGTGGCTGGCCATCGTCGCCGGATTCACCCTCGGATTTCGGGGCATCGGCCGACTTCGGCTCGGGTACGTCGCCGCTCTTGGCCACCCCATGCGAGATGAAGTTGACGATATCGAGCCGCGTCACATCCTGCTGCTGCAAGTGATAGACCGCATGGCTGTCCTTCTCGCCAAAGATGGCCACCAACACGTTGGCGCCAGTCACTTCCTTCCGGCCACTGCTCTGCACGTGGTAGACGGCGCGCTGCAGAACGCGCTGGAAGCCCAGCGTCGGCTGTGTGTCGCGGGTGTCGTCCTCGGGAAGGATCGGAACCGTTTCGGTGATGACCTTACGCAGATCCTGCCCGAGCCGGCCGTTATCCGACCCGCAGGCTTTCAGCACCTGCAAAGCAGCGGCATTGTCCAGCAGGGACAATAAGAGGTGCTCGACCGTCATGAACTCGTGGCGGGCTTCGCGAGCCCGCTTGTAGCACTGGCCGATGGTGAACTCGAGATCTTTGCTGAACATACGGAGCCTCCAAGGCGATAACCCGGATATGGGGACGGCTCAGGCTTTTTCCATTGTGCACATCAACGGGTGATGGTGTGTGCGCGCAAATTCATTTACCTGCGAGACTTTGGTTTCTGCCACTTCGCGTGTGTAGACGCCGCAAACGCCCTTGCCACGCGTGTGCACATGCAGCATCACTTGCGTCGCTTTCTCGCTGTTCATGCCGAAAAACACCTGCAAAACCTCGACCACGAAGTCCATCGGCGTGTAATCGTCGTTCAGGAGGACCACCCGGTACAGAGATGGACGTTCCACTTCCGGCTTCGCCGTTTCGACGGCAAGCCCACGTTGGTGTTCCGCATCGGGATGCTCGTGTTGGGTCATGGGGCGAGTATACGAGGCGCGCATCGGCCTGCACATGGACGCTCGCGGTGACGGCCTGCACAATGTGGCCTTCACATGAAAGGCCGTGCCTGGCCGCGGAGACCGCATTGAGCTATCGCGATGGTCGCTTCTGGCAACCCGATGTGACAACCGCTACGGTGGTCTTCCGCGACGGCCTGTTGCTCGTCGTCGAGGAAGAAGTGGGCGGTCGCCGCGTACTCAACCAGCCGGCTGGCCATCTGGAACCCGACGAGTCCATCGTCGACGCTGCGGTGCGCGAAACGCTGGAGGAAACCGGCTGGACGGTGCGCCTGACGGGTTTCATCGGTGCCTACCAGTGGCAGGCCCCTGAAACGGGCCGCAGCTACCTGCGCCTGGCCTTCATCGCTGAACCGGTCGCCCACGACGCCGAACGCCCGCTCGACGCTGGCATCGTGCGCGCGCATTGGCTGACGCCAACCGAGCTGCGTGCCCGTGTGGCCGAGCACCGTAGCCCGCTGGTCTGGCGCGTGGTGCAGGATGCGCTCGACGGCCGACGCCTGCCGCTGGAGGCGGTCGCGGCGCTGTGAATACGACTGCGGCACGCGTCATCGTTGGCATGTCGGGTGGCGTCGATTCCTCGGTAGCGGCTTGGCTGCTGCGCGAGCGCGGCGAGTCGCTGGCCGGCCTGTTCATGCAGAACTGGGACGAGGACGGCTCGGGTGACTGCCGCGCCGAGGACGACCGCCGCGACGCGCTCAAAGTCTGCGGCCAACTCGGCCTGCCTTTCATTGCGCGCAACTTCGCCGCCCATTATTGGTCCGGTGTGTTCGAGATCTTTCTTGCCGAGTACCGCGCCGGCCGCACGCCAAACCCCGATGTGCTGTGCAACCGCGAGATCAAGTTCAAGACCTTCCTCGATGAAGCGCGGGCGCTGGGCGCGGAGAAGATCGCCACCGGCCACTACGCCCGCGTCGATGAACGCAACGGCCGCTGGCGCCTGCTGCGCGGCGTCGATACCGCGAAGGACCAAAGCTACTTCCTGCACCAGTTGGGTCAATGCCAGTTGGCGGCAACACTGTTCCCGATCGGCGAACTACCGAAATCCGAGGTGCGCGCCATTGCCCAGCGGCTCGGGCTGGCGACCGCGCGCAAGAAGGACTCGACCGGCATCTGCTTCATCGGCGAGCGCGACTTCCGCGCCTTTCTAGCGCAGTACATTGCGATCACACCCGGCGACATCGTTGATGCCGCCGGTAAAGTGCTCGGCCAGCACGACGGCATCGCCTTCTACACCTTGGGCCAGCGTGAAGGCCTGCGAATCGGCGGTGTGCGTGGCCGCTCCGACGCGCCTTGGTTCGTCGCGGGCAAAGATGCGGCGACCAATCGGCTCGTCGTCGATCAAGGCGACAGCCCGCTACTGCTGTCGACGCGACTGCGTTCGGAGTCCATGCACTGGATCGGTGGGACAGCTCCGCCCTTTCCGCTCCAATGCTTGGCGCAGACCCGCTATCGCCAGTCGCCGCAGGCGTGTACCGTCACGCCGCACGTCGATGGCGGTATCGATGTCCGTTTTGACGCCAATCAGCGTGCGGTCACGCCCGGCCAGTCGGTCGTGCTCTACCGTGATGACGAATGCCTCGGCGGTGCCGTCATCGCGGCCACCAATTCACCACTCGACTCCTTGAGCGCCACCTGCCCATGATGGAACGTGTTATCGCCCTCGCTGCTGTCGCGCAGTCACTGAAGCTCGTCCAGCAGCTCGCCTCGCTGGGCCA
>BBPD01000005.1_pt3 | contig 61399 bp, 59 predicted proteins | sample 1344911 | NCBI WGS metagenome assembly BBPD01 (sample SAMD00019088, study PRJDB2971) | groundwater metagenome | biome: freshwater biome; feature: mineral spring; material: ground water | place: USA: CA, Sonoma | collected 2011-09 | depth surface m
CGGCCTGGTGCGGGGCTGCGGCCTGGTGCGGGGCTGCGGCCTCGTGCGGCGCGAAAGTCGTCGCAGCCGGGCCAGCCGCCGCCTGCGGCCCAGCTTTCACCCCGCCTGAGGTTGCCGTCGCCATGATGTGCGCAATGGCGGCAATGCCCGGCCCATGCAAGCCCCGCTCCCGCGCGAGTCCCCAACTTTCAACGCCCAGCCTTTCCGGCCCAGCCTTTCTGGCCCAGCCTTCCCAGTTCACCCTTCCAGCCGCAGCCGTCCTTATCCGCTTGCGCTGAAGCCCGGCGCGCCCTAATCTTGAATGGTGCCGGCCATCCCGCAAGGGGTGGCCGTTTCCATATCGAATTTTCGGAACCGGCGGGATCCTCCCGCCGGTTCCGGTCACGCCGTTCCCGTGCCCGGCCCTTCCGGTGCACGACAGACATCAAGGAGCCACCCATGGCCAACAGCCCCAAGCCGGTGAAGCAGGCCCAGCCGCTGATGCCGCACGCAACTGCCACCTGGCTGGTCGAGAACACTGCACTCACCTTTGCGCAGGTGGCGGCCTTCTGCCAGATCCACGTGCTCGAGGTGCAGGCCATCGCCGATGAAACGGCTGCCACCAAGCTCACCCCGCGCGATCCCGTCCGCGCCGGCGAGCTCAGCCTCGACGAGATCGAAAAGGGCCAGGCCGATCCTGCATACCGGCTGCGGATTTCGCCCGGCCCGGCCCAGATCCGCCGCACCTCCGGCCCGCGCTACACCCCGCTCGCCAAGCGGCAGGACAAACCGGACGGCATCGCCTGGGTGATCCGCAACCATCCGGAAATCACAGACGCGCAGATTTCCAAGCTGATCGGCACCACCAAGACAACGATCGCCGCCATCCGCACGCGTGAACACTGGAACATCGCCAACATCACGCCCAAGGATCCGGTCACGCTTGGCCTGTGTGCCCAGCGCGAACTCGATGCCCTGGTGGCCGCTGCTGCCAAGAAGGCGGGCGTCCAGCCGGTGGAAGATGGCCGCTTCGGCGCCGACCGCGACGCCATCATCGCCGAACTCCGCGCCGAGCGCGATGCGCTGACCGCAGACCCCGAGGCCAGCGAAACCCCGCGCGAGCACACCGCCGACACGCTGTTCAAAACCCCGAACTGACGCCGCTGACCGGCTTCGGCGCACCACGATCGCGGCCTGCGCGACGCAAGCGTTTCGCAGGCCGGGGGCGCCCAATGCGCACCACCGACATCTCGGATGCGAACCGGCAAGATGCGTGCCCGCCCGGGCCGGCTGCGTCGGCGTGGCCCGTTGGAGTTCGTCACCTGCGACCGCGTGACGCGCCTTGGCACCGCCGGCTGAGGGGAGCCGATCCAAACCGCCCACCAACTGCGCCGGCAACCCGCCGGCAACCCGCCGGCAACCCGCCGGCAACCCCTTGCATTTCCCGCCCGGCGGACCCAGATACAGCCCCGCGGGCGGCCTTTATCCCCCTTTAGGCGCCCGCACGAATGCCGCAGCCCCTCACGGGGCCCGGCATTTCCTCCCTGAACCCTGGCCGCTGCGCCCAAAAGCGCAGCGGCTCTTTTTTGGGCCGATGGCGCACGGCGCCAGTGCGCCGCACCGGCCGACAGGCCGAACGCGACCAGTCTTCCGCATCGAGACCTTGTATCAGCTGCCGGCTGGGCCCGCCCGCCGCACTACCGCGTCACGAAACACGGCCGCCCGGCCGCCGCAAGCTTCGCGCACAGCTCGGCCGCCTCCGGACGTGCCTCGAACGGCCCCACCTGCAGCCGAACCAGCCCGCCGCGCGGATTGTACACGGGCTTGCGCCCCTTCAGCAGCGCAGCCGATTGCGACACCAGTGTCGCCCAGGCCGTGCGCGCAGCCCGCTCGTCGGCATAGGCGCCCAGCTGCACCTTCCACCCTTCCGCAACGGCTGCCTTTTCAGGCGGCATCGCCTCGGGCATGTCGGCCGCCTTCGCCCGGCCCCTGGCCGACGCCTTTGCGTCTGGCTTGCGCTCCGGCTGCGCCTTCGCGTCTGGCTTGCGCTCCGGCTGCGCCTCGGCAGCCGCATCGGCGCGCGCCGGCCCGTCCTCCGCTGTCTCTTCCCCCGCATCTGCCACAACCAATGGCTGCTCGGTCGCTGCAGCCGGCGCTGCCAGCTCGGCCAGCCCCACCGCGACCGGCCGCCCGGCCGCCAGTGCCTCGGCGGCTGCCTCGCCCCGCGCCCGGTCGTCGGCCGTCATCCGGGCCGCCATCCGCGCCGCCTGGCCCGAGGCCAGCGCAAGCCCGCCGTCGCGCGCGCGCACCACATAGGCATAGCCCAGCGCCGGATTGCGCGGCGCCACATCCCCTTCGAACGTCGCGACCCCAAGCACATAGGCCGCCCGCAGGTCCCCCCGGTCGGCAGCCGTTCCCAGCTGCTTGAGCGCCTCGGTCTTGCGGCCCTGCTGCCACAGCGTGATGCCCAGGTTCGCGGTTGCCGCCACATGCCCCTTGTCGGCTGCGCGGCGGTAATAATCGATGGCGGCCCTGGGATCGAGCGGCACGCCGCGCCCCAGCCGATAGGCCTGTCCCATGTTGAACAGCGCGTCGGTATCTCCGCGTGCGGCCGGCGTCACCCATTCGGCGACCGCGCCGTCCCAGTCGCCGCTGCGCCACTTGGCGACACCCGCATCCACATCGGCGCGTGCGGGCGCTGCCGCCAGCAGAATCGCCGCGAGAACCGGCCAACGCGTCATGCCAGCCGCTCGCCGCCCTTCAGCAGCAGACGCACCCGGCCCTGCACCGGCAGCCCGTCGAAGGGCGTGTTCCCGGCCCGCCCGGGCAGCCTGTCGGCCTCGATCCGCCACGGCGCGCCCGGATCGAACAGCACAAGGTCGGCAGGATCGCCCACGCCAAGCCGCCCGCCCGGCAGGCCGAAGCGCGCAGCCGGGTTGGCCGACATCAGCGCCAGCAGACGGGGCAGGCTGATGACGCCGTCGTGCACAAGGTTCAGCCCCAGCGCCAGCAGCGTCGCGCTGCCGGCCGCCCCGGGTGCGGCATCGCCGAAGGGCAACCGCTTCTCCTCCTGCGTGCGCGGGTCGTGCCGGCTTGCCAGCACGGCGATCGTGCCGTCGGCCAGCCCCTCGCGCACGGCGATGCGGTCGTCCTCGCTGCGGAGCGGCGGCGAAAGCCGGGCAAAGCTGCGATAGCCCGTCAGCGCAATGTCCGACAACAGCGCATAGGCCGGCGCGGTGCCGGCGGTTACATCCTGCCCCCGGGCCCGCGCCAGCCGCACAAGCTCGATGCCTTCCCGCGTGCTCACACAGGCAAGGTGAAGCGCCGCGCCTGCCTCCTCGGCAAGCCGCAGGTCGCGCGCGATCTGCACCGCTTCCGCCGCAGCAGGGGCAGCCGCAAGCCCCAGCCGTGTCGCCGTCTCGCTTTCGGTCGCAACCGCGCCCGCCGTCAGGAACGGGCACTCCGCATGGGCGATCACCACCAGATTGAGCCCCGCCGCATAGCGCAGCAGCCGCAGCATCACCTGCGCGTCCGCAATCGCCGCGCGCCCGGTCGCAACCGCCACCGCGCCCGCCTCCTTCATCAGCGACAGTTCGCCCAGCTCGCGCCCGTTCAGCCCCCGGGTCGCGGCCGCCAGCGGGCGCACCCACAGCCGGGGCTTGCCCAGCCGCTCGGCCCGCTCCACCAGCGCCGGGTCGTCCAGCGCTGGCGACTGGTCGGGCATCAGCAGCACGCTGGTGATCCCGCCCGCGACAGCCGCCTCCACGTCGGTCCGGAACACCCCGGCGTCGATCAGCCCCGGCGCAAGGCAGGCGCCGTTCGCCTCCACGATCTCGGCCCCCGCGGGCGCCGCCGGCCCGCCGCCGACAGCCGCAATCACCCGGTCCGCCACCAGCAGGTCGCCATGGGTCTCGGTGCCTGCCGCCGGGTCAACCAGCCGTGCGCTGCGGATCAGCAAGCCACTCATGCCCACTCGCCCCGCCGGCTGCGCGTCAGCACGTCCAGGCACGCCATGCGCACGGCCACCCCCATCTCCACCTGCTCGCTGATGGCCGAGCGCTGGATATCGTCGGCAACCGCGGATTCGATCTCTACCCCCCGGTTCATCGGCCCCGGGTGCATCACCAGAACATGCGCGCCGGCTGCCGCCAGCCGTTCGCGCGTCAGCCCGAAGGTGCGGAAATATTCGCGGGTAGAGGGCACATAGGCCCCGTCCATCCGCTCCAGCTGCAAGCGCAGCATCATCACCACGTCGGCGCCCTTCAGGCCGGCTTCCATGTCGGTGAAGGGCACCACCCCCAGCCGCTCGATCCCTGCCGGCATCAGCGTCGGCGGTGCGACTGCGCGCACCTCGGCCCCCAGCGCTGTCAGCAGGTGGAAGTTCGACCGCGCAACCCGGCTGTGCAGGATGTCCCCGCAGATGGCGATCGTCAGCCCCTCGATCCGGCCGCCAGTCCGGGCCTTGAAGCGCCGCCGGATGGTCAGCGCATCCAGCAGCGCCTGGGTCGGATGCTCGTGCCGCCCGTCGCCGGCGTTCAGCACCGGGCAGTCCACCTTTTCGGCGATCAGGCCGACGGCGCCCGAGCTGTCGTGCCGGATCACGATCACATCGGGCTGCATCGCGTTCAGCGTCAGGGCGGTGTCCAGCAGCGTCTCGCCCTTCTTCAGGCTCGAGCCGCCGGCGGCCAGGTTCACCACGTCGGCGCCCAGCCGCTTGCCGGCGATCTCGAAGCTCAACAGCGTGCGCGTCGAATTCTCGAAAAAGGCGTTGATCTGCGTCAGCCCGCGCAGCCGCTCGTCATGCTTGCGCGCCCGCCGCCCCGGCTCCACCCACTGTTCCGCCTCGTCCAGCAGGAACGCGATTTCCCACGGCTGCAGCCCCTCGATGGCAAGGAGGTGCGGGTGCGGAAAAGGGTGGTATCCGGCCGGGGCTTTCACAAGCCTCAGGCCTTAGGCCCCATCGCAAACCGCGGCAAGCCGGGCCAGCGCGCCTTCCAGGATGTGCGCGGCCGCAAGTGCGTCCACCCGTTCGGCACGCTTCGCCCGGCTCATGTCGGCCGCGATCAGCGCCCGCTCGACGGCAGCTGTGCTCCAGCGCTCGTCCCACAGCAGGATCGGCAGCCCAAACGCCTTCGAAAGGTTGCGCGCCTGGGCCCTGACCGATTGGGTCCGCTCGCTGTCACGTCCGTCCATGCTCAGCGGAAGGCCGATCACGAGGCCCCGGATCTCCTCCCTCGCGGCCAGCGCCTTCAGGGCCTCCATATCGGCCGACGGCTTGGTACGCCTCAAGGTCTCGCGCGCGGTCGCAAAGCGCCAGTCCGCGCTTGCGGTCGCAAGCCCGATCGTCTTCGTGCCGATGTCCAGCGCCAGCAGCCGCCCGAGCCCGGGAATCGCATCGGCAAAGGCCGCTGCATCGGTCGTCAGCAGGCTCAAGCCCCGCCCTCGGGCGTTCCGGCACCGGCCACCTGCTCCGGGAACCGCGCCGCGCCATAGGCCGAAAGCCGCGCCTCGGCATCCGCCCGCACATTGGCCCAGAACAGCCCATAGTCATACACGTGGAAGTTCCCGCCCGGCAGCACGTAAGGCCCGATCTTTGCCGGCGTCGGGCTGATCAGCAGCAGCCCCCGTGCGTCGCACCTTGCGCCGACCGCCTTTGCCACCATCGCCTCGTCCGATTGCAGCATCCCCGCATTGCGCTCCGGTCCGGCCGCAGTCCGCCCCCCCGTCAGCGGGTTCACGCACAGCATGGCCGCGCCGCCGATTTCCGCGCCCGACACATCCTTCACCGCCGCAAAGCCCTTCAGCGCCTCGGCGAGGTCGCCGTCGGCCGCAAAGCTCTGCCAGCTCAGCACGCAGCCGGCCTGTTCGGGCGCCGAGCAGCCCGGCAGCCCCATGCGCGACAGGTCCGCGGCCGTCACCGGCCAGCCCACCGCCCACACGCCCACAAGCCGGTCGCCAAGCTGCCCGCGCCGCGCTGCCAGCAGGTGCAGGATATGCCGCGCCCCCTGGCTGTGCCCGCCGATCAGAATCGGCCGGTCGGCTGGCTGTGCCGCAAGGAAGGCGTCGAACGCCCGCTCCACGTCGGACAGCGCAAGCGACAATGCCCTGTCCGCATCCGGCCCCGGCTTCAGGAAGCTGCCGAACGTCGCCTGCCGATAGCGCGGCACCCAGATCTCGGCGACGCCGTTGAACACGCTCGCCTGCATCCGGGTAAAGCGCACCAGCCGCTTGTTGGTCTCGGCATCGTCCAGCGGCGCGTTCCAGGCGCTCCGGCTCAGGAACGCGGTCGGGCTCACGAAGAACAGGGCGGCTGCGGGCTTCGGCGCCGCGCTGAACCCGGCTGGCGCCCACAAGGCCGGGTTGTCGGCAAGCCCCGGCCGCGCGATCCAGCCGGCTGGCCGTGCATAATCGGGCGCCGCCACCGCCGCTGTCGCCGCGAAAGGCTCGGTTGGCACGAACGCGATGCGGATCAGGTCGCCCGCGAACAGCCGCCACAGGATCGAGCCCACGACCACAAGGCCCGTCAGTATGGCCACGACCCAAAGGAATTTCCGCGCCACGGCTCAAGCCTCCCGTTCGGCCGCCTGCCAGCGTGCCCTGATGGTCTTGGATGTCTCGCCCGTCCCGTCCGGCTGCCAGCCCGGCGGTCCGAACAGCCGCCCGAACAGCTCCCTAGCCGACCGGGCAGCCAGGGCATCGCGCGCAATCGCTGCCCATTCATGGAATGCCGCCCACAGGGGGTTCAGCGTCGGCAGCCCCTTCACGATCCCATAGCGCGGCCGATCCGCGTCGAGCTCGGGTTGGAAGGTGCCGAATATCCGGTCCCAGATGATGAACATGCCCGCATAGTTGCGGTCGAGGTAGCGCGGATTCACCGCATGATGCACCCGGTGGTGCGACGGCGTGTTCATCACGGCCTCGAACCAGCGCGGGAACCGCCCGACAAGCTCGGTGTGGATCCAGAACTGATAGACCAGGTTCAGCCCGGCGCAAAAGAACAGCATCGCCGGTGGAAAGCCGATCAGGAACAACGGCATCCGGAACAGGAACCCCAGGCTGAAGAAGCCCGTCCAGGTCTGCCTCAGCGCGGTCGACAGATTGTAATGCTGGCTTGAGTGGTGGATCACATGGCTCGCCCAGAACCAGCGCACCCGGTGGGCCGAGCGATGGAACGCATAATAGGCAAGGTCGTCGAGCACGAAGCAGATCGCGAACGCCCACCAGGTCCACGGAACCTCGAACAGCGCAAAGCGATACAGCCACAGCGCCATCGCCAGCACGGCGCCTGCCGTCAGCGCGCCGGCAATCGTGCTTCCCAGGCCAAGCGTCAGCGAGGCGCCGGCGTCGCGCCAGTCATAGCGGCCCCGCCCGGTGCGCTTTGTCAACACCATCTCCAGCACGATCAGCGCCGCAAAGGCCGGCACCGCAAGCTGCACCGGATCGGGAAGCGCAAGGTCGGGCGTCATGCCCGCACCCCCCAGCATTCCGGCAGCCAGTCCGGGCAGCGCGCAAGCAGAAGCCGTGCCTCGGGCAGCATCGGCTCCTTCAGCCGCGCGGTCAGCCGGCCGCCCGAACAGCTCAGGCTCGACGGCAGCGCCCGGCGCACGATCCAGCCGTCGGCCAGCGGCAGCAGCAGCGCAACGCTGCCGTCGTGCCCTTTCAGCACCGCGCCATGCCCGTCGGTCGCCAGCATCACCTCGGCAGCGCGAAAACCGGCCAGCCGACCCTCGGCCTCGGTCCGCGCCCCGGCCTCGTCCAGCACCGGCCGGGTGCGGAACCCCAGCGCCCAGGCAAGGCCGGTCAGCGCAAGGATCGCAGACAACGAGGCAAGGAAAAACAGCATCGCAGTCTTTCTAGAACAAGCCACATCCATTCGGAAGGGCAGGGGCGTGGGTGGCAAACCCCCACTAATCTGACAGGCTGTCCACCGGGCTCGTCTGATGCCCTGTCATCATGGCCCCGACCGGGAGAGTGTCCGCCAGGCACCTCGAAGCGAAATGTCTCCGCCAAGGCCCGCCAGCGAGGCCGCCGGAGATGCCCATGCAAGCCAGGTCGCCCGGGCGCTCAGCGGCGCCGGGGTCGGCGCCGACTGTGCGGCAATGGTCGCCGACATGCCGATTGCCCAATCGGCGGCACCGGCTGGGGCCTTGTCGGCCTCATCGACGGTGCCCGGGGGCATGATCGCGCGCCAGTTCGATCCGTTCAAGGTCCTCGATTTCATCGAGAAGGACCGGATATCGAAAATGTTCATGGTGCCGGCGGCCCTGCAGACAGCAATATGGCATGACGGAAACGACCGGCACCATCGTCTATCTGCCGCCGGAGCACCATGACCCGGCCGGCAACCAGCGGATGCGTTCGGCCGGCCTCCCGCTCCCCGGCGTGGAGCTCTGCATCCTCGAGAAGGCCGGCAATGCACTTGGGCCCAACAGCGTCGGCGAGAATGTCTGTCCGGCCGAGGTCGAAAGCGCGGTCTACGGCCACCCGGCCGTCGCCGAGGTGGCCGTGATCGGCGTGCCCGACGACAAATGGGGCAAAGCGGTGAAGGCGATCGTGGTGCCGAGGCAGGGCGCCAGCATCGACGCAGCCGACATCATCGCATTCGCGCAGCAGCACATCGCCGCCTTCAAGGTGCCCAAGTCGGTCGACGTGATCGACGCCCTGCCGCGCAACGCCTCGGGCAAGGTCTTGCGCCGGACCTTGCGCGAACAGTATTGGAGGGGCACGCCCGCTGCGTGAACTGAGGAGAAGCCCCCATGGACACCGGCATCGTCTCCATCGCCGCCCGCGCGGACATCCACCGCGCGGCGCACGCCTTCCACGATGCGGTCGGGGCACTGGGTGACTATCGCGTGGTGATGACCGACAATATCGCCTCGCTTCGCCCCATGCTCGATGCCGATGGCAACATCCTGGCCGAATGCGTGTTCGGCTTCACCGAGCCCGGCCAGCAATGGTGGACCAACCGCAGCCTCGCCCTGCAATCCCCGCTGGCGCGCGCCTGCCGCTACGAGAGCCAGCCCTTCTGGGCCAATGCGCAGGGCTTCCACACCCTGAACCCCAACAGCTATCTCGACGCGATCGAGCTCGACAATTTCGAGAAGCGGGCGCTCATCAGCGCGGCAATCGTGGTGCCGGTGCACCAGCCCTTCGGCCAGATCGGAATGGCCGCCTTCTGCGCGCCCAACCCGGGCGTCACAGACATGTCCGCCCAGTTCGAGGCGCACGCTGACCTTCTGATGCTGCTCAGCCACCGCTTCATCAGCAGCTATGCCAAGGCCACCCGCCGCCGCTGCTGGCTGCCGACCGACTGCCAGCTCACCAAGCGCGAGATCGAGTGCCTGCGCTGGGCGGCCGTCGGCAAGACCGACCGGGAGATCAGCATGATCCTCTCCCGCTCCCACGCCACCATCCGCTTCCACATCCAGAACGCCGGCACCAAGCTGAATGCCGTCAACCGCAGCCAGACCGTCTTCAAGGCCGCCCAGCTGGGCTTCATCGGCCTCGCCAACTAGCGCGATGCGCCGCAAGATATTCGCGGCGCTGCGCAAATGTATGAATTCGGCGCATATCCGACGCCGTTGGCCGCACCTCAGGTTACCGCGCTGCAGCAATCCGCCTTGGCAGGCCTGTGGCCGCGTGCCATAGCGCGCCGCGCAATGTGGCCATCTAGCATTTCTTCCAAGATCAGCCGGCTCCCGGCGGGGATTTTCACCTGATGGCCGCCGGACCGGACATTCGCATCCGTGACGTCATGGGTTGGGCCAACACCATCATCGGGCCCGACCGCCAGTTCATCGTCATGGCGCTGGTCTACGGGATCGGCATCAGCCTGCTCGCGCTCGGCACGCCGATCTCGGTGCAGATGCTGGTAAACACGGTTGCAGCGACCGGCCTGCCGGTGCCGCTGTTCACCCTCACGGGCATGCTGTTCATCGTGCTGATGCTTTGGGCCGTGCTCAGCGCGCTTCGCGTGTGGCTGATGGAGGTGTTCCGCCGCCGCTTTGCCGCGCGCATGGTGGCCGACATTACCCTGCGCGTCGTGCACGCGGAAAATCCCTTCTTCTCGGATTCCCGGCGGGCAGACCTTCTGAACCGCTATTTCGAGATGATGAACGTGCACAAGGCGGTCCCCAGCCTTGCGGTCGGCGGCTTCACCGTCGTCCTGCAAGCCGCCGTCGGCATCGTCGTCACGTCATTTTACCACCCCTTCTTTCTGGCCTTCAACCTGCTCTTCATCGTCATCTTGTGGCTGATCTACCGGATCTGGACCCGCAGCGCGCTGCAGACGGCCTTTGCGCTCAGTCACAAGAAGTACGAACTGGCCTACTGGCTGGAAACGGTCGGCGGCTCCGATGGTTTCTACAAATCGGGCCAGCATTTCAGCTACGCGCTCGAACGGACAGACGCGCTGTCGGCAAGCTACATCGAAGCCCATCGCAAGCATTTTCGGCGGACCTTCCCGCAGGCCGTTTCGCTATTCGTGCTCTACGCGCTCGCCAGTGCGGTCCTCCTCGCGCTCGGCGGATGGCTCGTCATTCAGGAACAGCTGTCGATCGGCCAGCTGGTCGCAGCCGAGCTGATCCTGTCCGGCGTCTTTGCGGGTGCCGCGCAACTCGGCGTCTATTTCGAAAGCTTCTACGATTTCGCCGTCAGCATGGAAGAGCTGAACCTGCTCTACAGCCTGCCGCAGGAACCGCGTGGGCTCGCGGCTCCGGCGGTCGATCGGCCAAGCAAGGCCGACCTGCTGCTGCAGAATGTCCGTTTCCAGCACATGGGCAGTGATGTCCGCTTCGACCTCGCCATCCCGGAAGGCTCCAACCTCGTTGCGAACGGCGATCCCGGCATGGAGCGGGTGTTTGCCGATTTCCTGAAACGGCATCTGAAGCCCGATGGCGGGGTCGCACTGCTCGGCGGCGTCGACATCGCGTCGATCGACATACTGAAGCTTCGCAGCGACATCATCGTGCTCGACCGGCCGAACATCGTCGAAACCAGTATCGCCCAGTATCTGGCGCTGGCCAATGTCACCGGTGATCCCACCGCCCCGGCCGAGGCGCTGAAGATTGTGGGCCTGCACGACCGGGTCGCAATGCTGCCCGATGGCATGCAGACCCAGCTGTCCGTCACCGGCTGGCCGCTGTCGCTGCCCAAGGCGATGCAGCTGAAGCTGGCCGGCGCGATCCTGTCACAGCCCCGGATCCTCGTGCTGTCCCCCCTCTACGACATGGTCTCGCGCCGCCGCATGGAAGAGGTGTTCGCCTATTTCCGCAACAACCGGACGACGCTTCTCTATTTCACCAACCGGCCCGAAGACTTGACCCTCGACGGCTTCCTCTGGATCGGCCGGCAGGACCAGCAGCTCCTCCAGGACCGCCGCCTGTTCGACACGCTGCGCACACAGGTCGGAAAGGGGCCGGTTGATGCTGGCTGAAGACAAGCGCTACTTCAAGACGCTTGCCTCGATCGAAACACCGCGGGTGATCCGCAACATGACGCGCATGCTGATTGTCGGCATCTCGGTGTCGATCGTCTTCCTGCTGTTCGTCCCCTGGGTGCAGACCATCCATGGCGTCGGGCGCGTGTCGGCCCTCGTCCCGCGCGACCGGGTGCAGAATGTCACGGCCCTCGTGCCCGGCCGGATCGCGAAATGGTACGTCGCGGAAGGGGTTGCTGTCCGCAAGGGCGACCCGGTCGTCGAGATCGTGGACAATGATCCGCGTTTCATCGAACGGCTGAAGGCCGAGCGCGCGCAGCTGACAGCCGAAGCGCGTTCGACCGAGCTGCAGATCAGCGTCGCCCAGCGCGACGTCACCCGGCTGCGCACCCTCGTCGCCGAAGGGCTCAGTGCCCAGCGCGATCTCGAACTCGCGCTGATCAAGGTCGAGGAGCTGCGCGTGAGGCTGGCCCAGGTGCGCGCCAGCAAGGCCAATGCGGACATCCAGATCGACCGTCAGCAGGCGCAGATCGTCAGGGCGCCAAGGGACGGGGTGGTCCAGCAGCTGCTCGTCGGCGACATCGGAACCTTCGTGAAGGAAGGCGAAGCGCTGCTCACCTTCGCGCCGGCCAACACCCAGGAGGTCGTCGAATTGTTCGTCGACGGGCGCGACATCATCTTTATCAGGCCGGGCCGCCTCGTCCGGCTTGAGTTCGAGGGCTGGCCGGCGGTGCAGGTGACGGGCTGGCCGGCCGTCGCCAGGGGGTTTTTCGACGGGGTCGTCTATTCGGTCGATTTCGCGCCCGCGCCCAGCGGTCTCTACCGGATCCTCGTGCTGCCGGCCCCGGATCGGCCGGCCTGGCCGCCTGCGCCCACCATCCGGCTGGGCGCCAAGACCCGCGGTTGGATAATCCTGGAACGGGTGACCGTCGGCTATGAAATCTGGCGTCAGCTCAACGACTTCCCGCTGGAGTTCGAGCGACCAATCGATCGTGAACAGCGCGATCCCGGTGCGGCGCCGCCCGGGAAGGCGGGCTGATGCGCAGCCCTCTGCGCGGCCTGCTGCTGGCGCTTCTGATCGCAACCCCGGTCCGGGCAGACCCACTCGACCTCTCGGAAATCCTGCAGACCACCCGCCGCAACGCACCGGTGCTGCTGAGGGCCGAGGCCGATCGTCGGGCTGCCGAAGCGCGGCGGCTGGAAGCCGATGGCGCCTTCGACACCTCGGTCGATGCCCTGGCCGAAGCCCGCCTGTCGGGCACCTACGGCGGCCGCTTCATCGAAAGCGAAATCCGGCAGCCGTTCACCAATCGCGGCGGCTTTGCCTATGGCGGCTATCGCCTGTCCGATGGCAGCTTCCCGATCTACGAGGACGAGCGTTTCACCAACCAGCTCGGCGAGGTCCGGCTGGGCGCCATCTTCGCGCTCTGGCGCGACCGCGCGATCGACGAGCGGCGGCTCGCGCGAACACTCGCGGATGCCGGCATCGCCCTTGCCGAAACGGAGGTGCTCATCGCAGCCGTCGGCCTTCAGCGCCGCGCGCTCGAAGCCCACGCCCTGTGGGTCGCCGCCGGCCTCCGGCTGACCGCCTTCCGGGATCTGCTGGCCGTTGCCAGCGAACGGCAGGCCGGTATCGAGCGCCAGGTCCGCGAGGGCGCAATCCCTGCAATCCTCGCCACCGAAAACCGCCAGGCTATCCTCAGGCGCCAGTCGCTCGTCGCCGATGCCGAACGCGCGCTTGCCGTCGCAGCCGCGCGCCTGTCGGTCTTCTACCGCAGTCCGGCCGGCGAACCGCAGATCCCGCCCGCGTCGCGCCTTCCTGCCCGCATCGAGCTCGTGCCGATTGCCCAGCTGCCGCCTGATGGCGTGCTGCCAAACCGCCCCGACGTCGCAGCCGTCGACAACCGCATCGCCCAGGCGCGGCAGCAGCTGGCACAGGACCGCAACCTCCTTCTGCCCCGGCTGGACTTGAAGGTCGAAGCCTCGCAGGATATCGGGCTGATCGGCGAGGGCGGGCCCAGCCGTTCGGGAACCGATACCAAGGTCGGGCTCAATTTCTCGGTGCCGCTGCAGCGCCGGGAAGCGCGCGGAAAGCTTGCCCAGACCCAGGCCGCAGTTGCAGCCCTCGAGGCCGAGCGCCAGCGCATCGCCGAAGATATCGGCGTCCAGCTCAGCGCCGTTTCCACCGACGTGCGCGCAACCGCGAACCTGCTGTTGATCGCGCGTGACGATTCCGTGCAGGCCGAAGCGCTCGCCCAGGCCGAACGCCGCCGCCTCCAGCTCGGCACAAGCGACCTGCTGCGCGTCGCGCTGCGCGAGGAAGGTGCAGCCGACGCCCGCGTCCGCGAAATCGATGCCGCACTCCGCCAGGCGCTCGCCCATGCCGAACTTGCAGCCGCCACCGCCGACCTCAGGCTGCTTGGGCTTTAACCGCCCTCGCCATCACCCGAATCGATCAGCCCGCCGTGCGGCTGCACGACTGCAGTGCGCCTCGGCGGCGCGCTAGACCGCCCAGCGAAGCAGGGCCGCGAGCGGCGCGTCCGCGGGAAGCTCGCCCTTGCGAACGGCAAGCACCCGGCCGCCCGACAGCAGCGTCCGCCGGGCGATCTCGTCGACCACGCCGTAACTGGCTGCGGTTGCGGTGTCCGCGAACGATACGGCGCCGGTTTCCTCGTCAACCGATCCCGGAACCAGGCCGTCGATATCCACCAGAAGGGTTTCGATTGCGCCCATGGTTGCAGCCCTTGCAGCCTGTGCGATGTCGGCCGTCGCGCGCCCGCTTCCGGCGCGCTCGGCAAACAGCGTGCCCGCGTCGGCGATATCCTGCGCATAAAGCCGGTCCAGCAGCGGGCGCACCGCGGCTGAAAGGTCGCCGTCGCCCATGTTGTCCGGCGAGCTGTCGATCCCGAAGGGCACCAGGCCGCGATGGCTGTTCACCGATCGGTAGATCGCGCCAAGCGACGGGTCTGCCGCCAGGAACAGCGGCACCGCGTCGCCCGCCAGGAACCCGCGCAGGGCACCGTCCACCATGCGGCAGAACTGCACCAGGCTGGCCCGCTGGCCCGCCGCGCTGTCCGACCGGCGGCTTTCCGTGCGAACGCCAAGCGACGACACGCCCAGCGCCGAGGTCGCGTCGGCGGGAAGCCCGGGCACCTTCACGCGGGAAACCGGCAGATCGGCCGAGACGTCCAGCAGCCGGACACCGCCGAGCGCAAGCGCAAGGACATGGGCGGCGTTCGGGAAGTTCGCCGCGCGGAACAGCGGCTTCAGGAAAAAGCGGTCGGCCACTTCCGCGCAGGCGCCAAGCGCGTTGGGCACCCGGAAGGTGCGCACGAAGGTGGGGGTCACGAAAACGGCAAGGCTGTGCGCCTGGAAGCGCCAGAAGCCATCGTCTTCAACCAGGTCGTCGATATGCGCCGCAATCGCTGCAATGTCCTTCGAAGGATGGCCGGCAGCCTGCAGCTGGGCCGTCGCCTCCCGGGCAAGGTTGCCGAGCTGTGTCCGGTCGCCGGAGATCTCGCCCGAAACCGGCGTGGTCGGCAGATAGATGGAAACGGAGGCAGGTGCGCGTGCCTCCGCCAGAAAGACGAGGTCGGCAACGGTCGGAACATCAACGTGGAGCATGCACAATCTCCCTGGGGCAACTGAAACTGATCACCGGACAAGCGACGGCAGAAAGACACCGCCAGACCGCCGTGCGGTTGCTCCTGCCCCGCCGCAAAGTCCCGAACAAGGGCTTCCACCAAAAAAGAGGTATTCCCAGCCGGGTGCCGGCGGGTGGGGTTGTAGAAGCCTTCGATGAAGTGGAAGTCGGCGATGCGGGCTTCGGTGCGGAAGCGGAACCGATGGCGATAGCCGCGCGTTCTCGCGCCGCAGCCTGGTCTGCTCCGCGCACTCGATGCTGGTCAGACCATCGGTCCGCCGGCCTTCGTCCCGATCCGCCCGGCGAACCCAGTTCCGGATCGACTGCGCCGTCGGCTCGAACTCCCGCGACTACTCCTCAGGCGTGCGCCCCGCGCGCACCAGCTCCACCATCTGCCGCCGGAACTCCGGCGGATAGGCCGCTCGAAATCCTCCCATGGAACACCCCCAAATCCCTGTTCAGGGTGTCCACCAAAGCGGGTCAACTCCAACTCCAATTTTTCAGTGATCGATCCCGTGCAGTCCCGCCACATCCCGCCCGGTCCCGGGCTCCGCACAGTTCTGTCCCACAGTTCTGTCCCACAGTTCTGTCCCCTTGCATTCACAGCCGGTTCAATGCCGCCCAAGCACATGCCGCCTCCATGCCGTCCTGCTTCATGCCTCGCTCTCCTGTCCCTGTTGCCCCCAAACCGGCGCGCATGAGGGCGCGCCTGCCCAGGCCCGTGGGTTTTGCCCCTGCAGGCCTGTTGCTGGGCGGCCTTCTGCATGCCGGCCTTGCAACCGCGCAGATCGAGGCGGTGCCGGTGCGGCCGATGCCGCCGGCCCCCGCCGACCAGTGGAAGCCCGGCAAGCCCAGCCGCAAGGCCTGCATCGACAGCTCGGCCATCGCCGGCGCGGTGGTGGTAGACCCCCGAACGGTCGACATCGTCATACGCGGAGGGCGCCGTTTCCGGCTCGGCCTTGCCCAGCAATGCCCGCAGCTCAGCTATTATGGCGGCTTCTATTACCAGCCCCGCATTCCCGGCAAATTCTGCGCTGGCGAGGACCGCATCATCAGCCGGGCCGGCGGCGCCTGCCGCATAAGCAAGATCAACGAGCTGCGAGCCGTGCGCGTCGGGCCCTGAGCTGCATCGGCCACGCCGGCCCGGCCTGCCAGCTGTGGCAGGAAGGGCACACCAAGTGCCATCATTTTCGAACAGGCCCCAAAAGCGCCCTGAAGGCTGGACAAGCCCCGGGCAGACTGTTTCAATGCCGCGTCGGCCTGGGGAGGACCGACGGGAGAATCGCTTGCGGGTCTGCGGATCCTGCGCATCCGCGAACGCCGTCTGGGAGGGCGGTCGGACCGGACAAGCAACCGTTGCAACCTCTCTGGCCCATGGTCGGCGCAAACGGCGCCGAACCGATCTGGGGAGGACACGTGCATGAAGGCATGCAGGCTGGCCCTTCGGGCTGCGCTCGTTTCGGCCGTTTCGGCAAACGGGCTGATCGGGGGGCTTGTCGGCGTTGCGCAGGCGCAGACAGCAGAGGTCTCGACCGGCGTCGAGGACATCATCGTCACCGCCCAGCGCCAGGCGCAGAGCCTTCAGGACGTGCCGATTGCAGTGTCGGCCTTCACCGCCGAAACCCTTGCCGCCCAGCAGATCAACAACGCCCAGCAGTTGCAGCTGACTTTGCCCAACATCACCTTCTCCAAGGGCAATTTCACCGGCTCCAGCTTCACCATCCGCGGCGTCGGAGACCTGTGCGTCGGCGTTTCGTGCGACAGCGCGACCGCAATTCACATGAACGACCTGCCGCTGTTCGCCACCCGGCTGTTCGAGACCGAATATTTCGACCTCGAGCGTGTCGAAGTGCTGCGCGGCCCGCAGGGCACGCTGTTCGGCCGCAACGCGACGTCGGGCGTCGTCAACTTCGTCACCGGCAAGCCCGACACAAGCGGATTCAAGACCTCGGGCGAGGCGCTCTACGGCAACTACAATGAAATCCGCCTGCAGGGCATGGTCAACATCCCGCTCGGCGAGAATTTCGCCGCCCGGGTCGCCGGCTTCTACCTGAAGCGCGACGGCTACACCGAGAATTTGTTCGACGGCAACGACCTCGACGGCCGCGACATGTTCGCGCTGCGCGGCTCGCTCCGCTGGGAACCGACCGACGCCACCACGATCGACCTCATGGGCTACTGGTTCAAGGAGGACGACGACCGCATGCGGATCCAAAAGCAGGTCTGCCAGCGCGACCCGACGGGTGTGCTCGGCTGCCTTCCGGGCCGGCAGGAATTCGGGATCACCAACGCCAACTCCACCTTTGTCGGCACCTTGTCCTCGCGGGAATTCCTGCGCTCGCAAGGCGGCGCGCCCATCGGCGCGCTGGGCCTCGGCAGTCTCTACGGCCCCGATGCCTATGCCAACAATGTGAACCCGGCCGATCCGCGGCAGGTCAACACCGATTTCACGCCCACCTACCTCGCCGAGGAAATCCAGGTCCAGGCCAAGATCGAGCATGACTTCGGCGGCGTGAAAGCCAAGCTCTCGGGCCAGTTCCAGGAAAACTCGGTCGACAGCAGCCAGGACTACAACCTCTCGGTCCAGAATGCAGCGCTCTTCGCCCCCGGCCTCAACACGCTTGCCGCCTATGCCGGCGGCTTGGGCGGCCCGGCCCTGCAGGCAGCCTTCAGCCCGCTGTTCAACGCGGCGCTTCCGCGCGGCGCGAACGGCGGTGTCTTTTGCACCTCGCTCGCCGAAGAAAGCGGCACCGGCATCTTCCAGGGCAACAGCCTGTGCGACGCCACCCCGCAGGATTTCGACCGCTCCAACCAGTATCTGAAGGCGTGGACGATCGAAGGCATCGTCTCCACCGATTTCGACGGCAAGTTCAACTTCCTCGTCGGCGCGATCTACAACAAGGTCGATATGAAGGAGAACAGCTACTATGTGAACTCCTTCGGGATCGACTATGTGGCGGGCGTGCTCGGCGGCGCCACCTTCCTTGGCAGGGGTGGAACAATCCCGCCGGTCTACCTCGGCACCCCCTTCTTCCGGAACAACACCGATCAGTTCACCCTCAAGAGCTACGGCATCTTCGGGGAAGCCTATTACGACGCCACCGACCGCCTGCGCTTCACCGTCGGCCTGCGCTACAACAACGACAGCAAATATGTCCGTGCGCGGTCCACCCTCGCAAGCTTCGCCGTTCCGGTCACGCAGGGCAACGCCTTCCAGTCTCCGCTGGGTGCAGGCTTCGACGCAGACCCCGGCAGCCCGACAGTCTGCCCCACCACCAACCCGGCAACGGGCTCCACTGCAACCGTTGTTCGAGGCGCCATCGGGTCCGTGGCGGGCTGCGAAGCCTTCCAGGAACGCAACGCCGCTTTCGACGATATCACCGGCCGCTTCGTCATCGACTACCGGATCACCGACGACAATCTGCTCTATGCCTCCTATTCGCGGGGCTACAAGTCCGGCGGCATCAACCCGCCGCTGCAGCCGATCTTCCAGGTGCCCGAAACCTTCGCGCCGGAATCCATCGACGCTTTCGAAATCGGTTCCAAGAACCGCTTCATGGACGGCGTCTTCCAGCTGAACGCAACCGCCTTCTACTACAAGTACAAGGGCCTCCAGCTCGCCCGGATCGTCGCGCGCACCTCGGTCAACGACAATGTCGACGCCAACATCTGGGGCGTGGAACTCGAAGGGATCGTCAATCCCATCCCGCCGCTTGTCGTGAACTTCGGGTTCAGCTACCTCAACACCCAAGTCGCAAGCGACAGGTTCCTGTCCAACCCGCGCGATCCGTCCGGCGGCCGCAGCGATGCGGTCATCGTCAAGGACATCACCAACGGCTCGAACTGCACCGTGGTGCCACGGGCCGGCAACCCCACCGGCCAGGCGGGTTCCTCCGCCTTTGTCACGGCCGCCAACAACGCCATCAATGCGGGCCTGATTCCCGGCCTGCAGCCCGGTGCCGGGCTGCGCGGCCCCACCGCCTTCCCGTCCGACAGCGGCCTCAACGGCGCCACCGGCGCCTTCGGCATCTGCGGCGTGCTCGGCGCACTCGGAACCCCGGCCTCCGGCTTCGAGATGCTGCCGGCCGGCGTCGAAGTGAACCTCAGGGGCAACGAGCTGCCGCAGGCGCCGGATTTCAAGGCGTCGGTCGGGGTGCAATGGACACAGGAGCTGTCCAGCGGCATCAGCATCGTGCCCCGCTGGGACCTCGCCTTCACCGGCGAAAGCTTCGGCAACGTGTTCAACGGCAATGTGAACCGGGTGCCTTCGTACGAGGTGATGAATGCCCAGATCCAGGTGAACGGCGCCGACAGCCGCTGGTATGTCCGGGCCTTCGTCCAGAACCTCACCAACAACAACGCCACAACCGGCCTCTTCGTGTCCGACCAGTCCTCGGGCCTGTTCACCAACATCTTCACGCTGGAACCGCGCCGCTACGGCCTGGCGGCCGGCTTCAACTTCTAGGACCTATCGGGGAGGACGGGCGGACCACCGCCCGCGAGCGGAAAGGGGGGGAGCGGGCAACCGCTCCCCCCTCTTCGGCTCCTCCGCCCCCGCTGCTGCACACCGGCCCCCACCCTTTCCTTATCGGCCCCCACGCGCTATGGGCCGCCGTGCGCCGCCCACCGGGCGACTGCTGCGCCCCAAGGAACCCCTGCTTGCCCTTTTCCGACCTGCACCTTTCCGACGCCCTGCTGAAGGCCGTCGACGACTCCGGCTATACCGAGCCCACCGCCATCCAGGCGGCTGCCATCCCCGCAGTGCTGATGGGCCGGGACCTGATCGGCGTTGCCCAAACCGGCACCGGGAAAACGGCCAGCTTCGTCCTTCCGATGATCGACATCCTGGCCGAAGGCCGCAGCCGCGCGCGCATGCCGCGCAGCCTGATCCTCGAACCCACCCGCGAACTCGCAGCCCAGGTTGCCGAGAACTTCGAGAAGTATGGCAAGTATCACAAGCTTTCGATGGCCCTCCTCATCGGCGGCGTCGCCTTCGGAGACCAGGACAAGGCCCTCGAAAAGGGCGTCGACGTCCTCATCGCCACCCCCGGCCGCCTGATGGACCAGCACAGCCGCGGCAAGATCCTGCTTTCGGGCGTCGACGTGCTCGTCATCGACGAGGCCGACCGCATGCTCGACATGGGCTTCATCCCCGATGTCGAGAAGATCTGCACCCTCATCAAGGCCGAACGGCAAACGCTGCTGTTCTCGGCCACCATGCCGCCGCCCATCAAGAAACTCGCCGACCGCTTCATGACCAACCCCAAGATGGTCGAAGTCAGCCGCCCGGCCACCACCAACAACGACATCTCGCAAAGCCTCGTCCTCACCGACAGCCGTTCCAAGCGCGACCTGCTGAAGGATCTCATCCGTTCCGAAGACGTCCGCTCGGGCATCATCTTCTGCAACCGCAAGACAACCGTCCGCGACCTCGCCGCCAGCCTCAAGCGCAGCCGGCTGAAGGTCGGCCAGATCCACGGCGACATGGAACAGGCAGACCGCATCCGCGAACTCGACCGCTTCAAGGCCGAGGAGATCAACATCCTCGTCGCCTCCGACGTCGCCGCCCGCGGCCTGGACGTCAAAGGCGTCTCCCACGTCTTCAACTACGACGCCCCCTGGCACCCGGACGACTACGTCCACCGCATCGGCCGCACAGGCCGCGCCGGCCAGAAAGGCGTCGCGATCACGCTGGTAACCCCCGAAGACGCAGACGCCATCGCGCAAATCGAAAAACTCACCGGCCAAACGATCCCCCGCCGCAAGGCCGACGCCGGCAAAGCCGCCTTCGCCACGGAAAAAGCCCCCGCCGACAGCCAGGCGGCCGACGAAAGGCCGGCCACAACCCCCGAAGCCCGCCCCACCCGCAACCGCCGGGTCAGCCCCAAACCCGCCGAAGACACCCCGGCCCAAGCCCGCGAACCCCGCCCCGAGCGCCCCGAGCGCGAAGCGCGACCCGAGCGCCCCGAGCGCGCAGCGCGACCGGAGCGGCCCGAGCGCGAAGCCCGCCGCCCCCGCCGCGACGACCGCGGCCCGTCCCCGCACCACGTCGAGCGTGGCCGCCACGACCGCGGCAGTCCCGCGCCGCATCGCGGTGAGCGCGATGACGGCCCCCCGATCGGCCCCGGCTTCGGCGAAGAGGGCGTCCCCGCCTTCCTGATGGTCTCTGCCCGGAGCTGACGATCCACCCCTTCGTCACCCCGGCCCTGCTGCCGCCGTGCAAGCGGGGGGCCCAGGGCCCGGCCCTTGCCCGCCGGAGGCCCCAGCCCCCCCACGCCTAGCCTTTTGCCGAGCGCCGATTTGCAGCCCGCCCGCGCTACACCCCATCCCAACCAAACGGAGGCACGCGCATGGCATATGAGCATATCACCTGGGCCGAGGAAGACGGCGTCGCGACGCTGACGATCAACCGCCCCGACCGCCTCAACAGCCTGAACACCGAAGTCATCCGCGAGATGATCGACGCGGTAGACACGATCCGCGATGGCGTCTCCACCGTGCGCTGCCTGGTCCTCACGGGCGCCGGCCGGGGCTTTTCCAGCGGCGCCGACCTGAGCGCAGCGGGCGGTGGCGGTGGCGGTGGCGGGGGCGGGGGCTCAGGCCCGATCGATGCGGGCAAGGCACTCGAAACCCATTTCAACGTGCTCCTCGAACGCCTGTTCGCGCTGCCTGTGCCTTTCGTGGCCGCCGTCAACGGCCCGGCGGCGGGCGCCGGCTGCTCCTATGCGCTGGCGGGCGACATCATCGTCGCTGCAAAATCCGCCTATTTCCTGCAGGCCTTCGTCAACATCGGTCTGGTGCCGGATGTCGGATCTACCTGGATGCTGCCGCGCATGGTCGGCCGCGCGCGCGCCACGCGGATGATGATGCTGGGCGAGCGCATTCCCGCGGCCCAGGCCTATGAGTGGGGCATGGTCTCGGAAGTGGTGGAAGACGCCGAGCTGATGGCCCGCACCCTGGAAATCGCGAAGAAGCTGGCCGCCGGCCCCACCAAGGCTCTCACCCTCATCCGCACCGGCATCCGCGACTGCATGGACAAGACGCTGACCGAGGCCCTGATGGTCGAACGCCGCAACCAGCTGGCAGCCGGCCGCAGCGCCGACTTCGCCGAGGGCGTGATGGCCTTCCTGCAGAAGAGACCCGCCGCGTTTACTGGCAAATAGGCCGCACTTGCCTTTTCATGCCCCAGCAGCAATGCCCGGGGCATGACCGACCACCGCGCCCTTCGCGACGCCTTCGGCTGCTTCGCCACCGGAATCACCATTGTCACCAGCTTCGATGAAGCCGGCACGCCAGTCGGTTTCACGGCGAACAGCTTCACCTCCGTCAGCCTCGATCCGCCGCTGCTGCTGGTCTGCCCCGGCAAGAATGCCTCCAGCCTGCCCGCCATCCGCAAGACCGGCCTGTTCGGCGTCAGCGTCTTGTCGTCCGGCCAGCGCGCCGTCGCCGAACGCTTCGCGATGCGCGGGGTCGACCGCTTTGCCGCAGGCGAATGGGTGGAATCCGAATCCGGCCTCCTGCTGCTCGAAGGCGCCTGCGCCAACTTCGCCTGCACCCTCCAGCAGGATATCGACGCGGGCGACCACCAGCTAGTGCTGGGCCACATCGACAGCTTCCGCTCCGCCTCCGACCGGCAGCCCCTGATATATCTGAACGGCGCCTATTGGCAGCAGGATTGAGGGTTGACGTTGCGCTCGCGGTCGTAGCGCTTGCGCGGGGCCGCCGCACAGGCAGCGGTGTGTGGTCGCCCTTGCGGGCCGCAGGCCCGGTTCATACCGCATCCCGCTTGCCACCGGCTATCCGCGCAGCAGCAAGCGCGACCGCGCGCCGGCCGACAGGCCGAACCCGACCAGTCTTCCGCACCGAGACCTGGTATCAGGCCGCAGCCGGCCTCCGCGCCGGATGCCTCAGCGCAATCACCATCCCCGCCAGCGCCAGCCCGCAGCCCGCAACCGCCATCCAGGTCCAGCGGAAATCCTCGAGCCAGGTCGAAATCGCCATCGCGATGATCGGGATCACCACGCCCGTCCAGGCGGCCTCCGCCGGTCCCATCTGCCGCACCAGGTCGAAATAGAGCGCAAAGGCGAGCGCACTGGCAACAACGCCCAGATACAGGAACCCCAGCCAATAGCCCGGCGCCGGATCGAACTGCGGCGGCCCCGCAATCGCCGTCGCCAGCGCCGCGTTGATGCCGGCGCCGATCAGCATCGCCCAGCCCAGGCCCGTCACAGGCGGAAACGTCAGCGCCTTCGGGCTCGCCTGCATCACGTTGGCGATGCTCGCCGAAAGGATGGCCGCCACCACCAGCGAAAGTCCCAGGACCGTCTCCTCGCGGGTCCCTGGCAGCGAAAGCTGCTGCGCAAACAACAGCCCCACGCCCAACATCCCCAGCGCCGAGCCCAGCGCAAAGCGGGCGCTGATCTTCCGCCCCAGGAACAGCCGGGCCAGGATCGCGTTCGGCACCATCAGCAGCGCAAAGGCAACCGCCGGGAAGCCCGAGGGAATATAAAACTCGGACCGGTAGACGAAGTTGAAGTTCATAACGAACTGGAACAGCCCCAGCACCACCAGGAAGGGCAGCGCATGGCGCGGCACCGTCAGCGGCAGGCCCTTCAGCACGCACCAGCCCAGCAGCGCCGCGCCCCCGGTCGCAAAGCGATAGGTGATCGACCAGCTGGGGTTCACCGTCCCCAGCTGATACTTGATCACGATCCAGCTCGTCCCCCAGATCAACACAACAGTCAGGAACTGCAAGATGGTCCGCGTGCTCATCAAAGGCGCGCCAGCGCTGCCGCCAGCGCGTCGATCGCGCCGGCATCCTGGTCCCAGCGCACCACGAAGCGCGCGGCATCCGCCCCGGCCAGCTCCCAGTCGTAAAATCCGAACCCCAGTTCCCTCAGCGCCGCGCGTTCCCCGGCCGTCAGTCGCAGGAAAACTTCATTGGCCTCGACAGGATAAAGCAGGCGCTGCGGGGCGGCGGCTGCCAGCCTGCGCGCGCCCGCGTTCGCGCCCCGCGCATTGGCCAGCCACAGCCCGCCCTCGATCATCGCCAGCAGTTGCGCGGCCGCAAAGCGCCCCTTGCTCGGCATCAGCCCGGCCCGCTTCCGGCGCACGGGGATCGTCTCCGCCAGCTTCGCGTCGAACACCAGCAGCGCCTCGGCTGCCATGCCCCCGTTCTTGATGCAGCCGAACGACAACATGTCGACCCCGGCCCGCCACGTCAAATCGGCCGGCGAACAGCCCAGATGCGCCACCGCATTGGCAAAGCGCGCCCCATCCATCTGCACGGCCAGCCCCCGCGCCTTCGCCCAGCCCGCCAGCGCCGCCACCTCGTCGGGCGCATAGACGGTTCCGCACTCGGTCGCCTGCGTCAGGCTAAGGGCCGCCGCCTGCACCTGGTGCACGTCGCCCCTGCGCCTTGCGGCCGCCGCCTCCAGCGCCTCCACTGTCAGCTTGCCGGCAGCCGAGGGCACCAGCATCAGGCTCGCGCCCGCCGTATAGAATCCCACCGCGCCCGCCTCGTCCACATCCACATGCGCCTCGGCATGGCACCAGACCCCGCCATAGGGCGGCACGCAGGCAGCAAGCCCCAGCGCGTTGGCCGCCGTGCCCGACGGCACGGCAAAGGCCGTCACCGGCGTCCCGAAAGCGTCCGAAAAGGCGGCATCCAGCGCCTGCGACCAGTCATCGCCATCATAGCCGCGCGGCTGCGGGCCTGCGGCGCCCATCACGGCGCTCAGGATGGCCGGGTGCACGCCGGCGGCGTTGTCTGACAGGAAATCCATTTCGCCAGGGCCTCTAGCAGCCGGGGTGCTGCACGCCATGCGCCAATTTGCGCAACTGCGGCCTATCCATAGGGTTCCGGCACCCAGTCGCCGTCAGCCGGATCGCTGAAGCGGGTGTATTCGCGCTGGAACACCAGCGGCACCGTGCCGGTCGCGCCGTGCCGCTGCTTCGCCACGATAACCTCGGCGCGGCCGCGCAGCCGGTCGGCCTTTTCCAGCCACTGCTGGAACTTCTCGCTGCCGTCCTCGGGCTTCTTGCCCTCGTGGTAATATTCCTCGCGGAACACGAACAGCACGATATCGGCATCCTGCTCGATGGTGCCCGATTCGCGCAGGTCGCTCAGCTGCGGCCGCTTGTCTTCCCGGTTCTCCACCTGCCGGCTCAGCTGCGACAGCGCGATCACCGGCACATCCAGTTCCTTCGCCAGCGTCTTCAGGCCGCGGGTCACTTCCGAGATTTCGGCCACCCGGTTCTCGCTCGCATTGCGCGCCGTTCCCTGCAGCAGCTGCAGATAGTCGACGACGATCAGCCCGATCTTCTTCTGCCGCTTCAGCCGCCGGGCGCGGGCCCGCATTGCGGCAATCGAAAGGGCGGGCGTGTCGTCGATGAACAGGGGCAGATCATACAGCTCCTCCGCCGCCCGGGCGAGCTCGTTGAACTCGGCCTGGTTGATCTTGCCCATCCGCAGATTCTCGGAATTGATCCGCGACTGTTCGGCCAGGATCCGGTTCGCCAGCTGGTCGGCCGACATTTCCAGGCTGAAGAAGGCAACCGGCGCGCCGGTGGTGGCCGTGATCCCGTCGCGCAGGTCCAGCTTGAAGCGCAGCGCGGTTGCAAAGGCGATGTTGGTTGCAAGCGCGGTCTTTCCCATCGCCGGCCGGCCGGCCAGGATCAGCAGGTCGGAATTGTGCAGGCCGCCGATCTTGTTGTTCAGCCCTGTCAACCCCGTCGTCAGGCCCGACAGGTGCCCGCCCGATTTCATCGCCTTGGCAGCCATCCCGACCGCCTTCTTCGCAGCCCCCGCAAAGTCCACCGTGGCGCCCGCCACCTCGCCCGATTCGGCAACCTTGTACAGTGCCTCCTCGGCCGCCTCGATCTGCTTCATCGGCGCCACTTCGGCAGACGTGTCGGTCGCCCCCTGCACCAGCTCGGTGCCCACCATCACCAGCGCGCGCAGAAGCGCCAGGTCATAGATCTGCTGCGCACAGTCGCGCGCAGCGATCATCACCGTCGGGTCCTCGGTCAGCCGCAGCAGATAGGTGGCGCCGCCAAGCTCGGCGAGCGCCGGATCGCTTTCGAACAGCGGGCGCAGCGTGATCGGGTTCGCCACCATGTTCAGGTCGGCAAGCCGCCGCACCTGCGCAAAGATCCGGCCGTGCAGCGGCTCATGGAAATGCTCGTCCCTAAGCTGCAGGGTCACCTCCTCCAGCATCCGGTTCTCGATCAGCAGCGCGCCCAGAAGCGCCTTTTCGGCCTCGATGTTGAAGGGCAGGCGGGGTGTGCTGTCGCCGCCGGGCGTGATGACGGAAAGCGAGGGAAGGGTTGCCATGGGCCGACCGTCATGCGCCCGCGCCCACGCGATTGCCAGCGCTCTTCGCCGGGCCGAAAGCACTGTGCGGCGGGTGCTTCTGTGGATAAGCGCCGAACAACCCTGCCCAGTCAGAAACGGGCCAGTCAGGAGCGGGCCGGTCAGAAGCGGGCCGGTCAGAAGCGGGCCAGTCAGAAGCGGGTCTGCCAGCGCAGCGCCGCCCCCCGGTCTGAAACCCCGTCCAGATTGCCCGCATTGCGCCGCTCGAAGGCCGCCACCGAAAAGGGCGCCCCGAACAGCGGGGTGTCGATGCCGATTTCCACCAGCCGCTCCTGTGCGGCAACGCGTGCCTCCAGCGGCGTGCCATCGGCCAGCAAAAACCGGCCCCCCGTCACCGCAAGCGGCCGGGCAAGCCGGGCAGAGATCAGGCCGGCCCCGAACGGCAGGGTCGCAGTGGCAGACCAGCCCTGCGTGGCAAGCGCCCCCGCGCTGCGCAGCAGGCCCGCGTCGCCCAGCGCAGGCGTCACCCGGCCGCGCGTGCCGGCAAGGCGCAGGCGAAGCCCGCCCCGGCCAATCTCGGCCGATGCGCCCAGCGTCTGGGTCCGGCCGCCCAGCAGGCCGAAGCCCGGCTCCAGCCGCGTGCCAAGCAGGGCGCCCATGTCCTGGATGTCGGCCGCCTGCGCCGACAGCTGCAGCGGCCCCTTGCCCCAGGCCGCAGCGGCAAACAGCCGGTCCTGCCGGGCCGTGTCCGAAAGGCCCGCGCCGCGCGGCAGCAGCATCCGCCGGCTTTCCGCGCCGAAAGCCAGCGTCAGCCCGCCTTGCCGCATATCCGCCATCACCAGCTGCCGGCCCTGCATGCCGGTTCCCTCGTCGGGCGCCAGTCCATCCTCGGCAACGAATCCGCCGGCCGCCGCTCCGGGCAGCGCCTCTCCGGCAAGCCTTCCCGACGCAAAGGTCAGGCCGCCGGCCCCCGCGCTAAGCTGCAGCCGGGTTTCCCGCAGCGGGTTGCGGCCCGCCGCGCGCGCGTCCATCCCGCGCTGGGCAAGGCCCAGATGCGCCTGGGCCATGTCGCTGTCGCGGAACGCCTCGGCCGCCACCCGGTCCCGGAACGGGGTGGCGCGCAGGCTCATCCGCCCGGCGATCGGGCCATCCGACAGCGCGGTCTCGGTCGTCTCCAGCTGCGCGTTCGCCAGCCGGCCCGCCAGCCGCCCCGGGGCCGCCGTGCGCAGCCGCGCGCCCAGCGCAAGATGGTAGAGTCGGTCGAAGGCGTCCGTCACCGGCACCGCCGCCAGCCCGGCCGATTTCGACAGCCCGTCGCCCATCGCGCTGCCCAGCGCGCCGGGCGCAAGCGGCGAAACGGCGATCGCGGTCCCGGCAAGGCTCGTCTGCCCGATAGGCGCCATGGCGCGCGCGATGTTCAGCCGCCCGCGGCCGAACACCGGGTCCGGCCCGGCCACGCCCAGGTCGTCGGCGCTGACGAACAGGATCTCGGCGATCCGGCTGCCCGAAAGGCTCGGAAAGGCCTGCGCCAGCAGCGCCACAGCCCCCGTAACGGTCGGCGCGGCAAAGCTGGTGCCGGAATAGAGGAAGGCCTGGCCGGTGTGGTCGAAGCTGCGCACCCCCTCGCCAACCGCGACCAGGTAATTGCGCTGGGCAGCCCCCGCGCGGTTCGAAAAGCCGCTGATCTGGCCGGTGCTGTCGATCGAGCCCACAATGATGATGTTGCCCGACCCCGTCGCGTTCACCGCGGCGACCGCCAGCGGATCCGGCTGCGCCTCGCCGTCGTTCCCCGCCGAGATCACCACCACCGTGCCTGCGTTGACAGCGCGGTTGAAGGCGCTGCGCAAGCCCGACCCCGCGCTCGATCCGCCAAGCGAGATGTTGACCACCCGTGCCCTTGCGGCAACCGATGCATCCAGCCCGGCCGCGATTGCGCTGTCGGTATAGCTGCAGCCGTCGGTGCACTGCCCGTTGTCGGCGCGGAACATCGCGATCGTCGCGTCGAAGGCAACCCCCATGCTGCCGCTGCCGTTGCGGGCGGCTGCCGCGATCCCGGCAACTGCCGTTCCGTGCCCCGAAACATCCTGCACGCTGCGGCCTGCCCCGCTGACATCGCGGCTGGCGGCAGCGATCCGGCCTGCAAACTCGGCGCTGCCCGCATCGATGCCGCTGTCGATGAAGGCGATCGTCACGCCGCTGCCGGTGGCGCCGGCCTGCCAGGCGGTGATCGCACCCGACTGCAAGGGCGCCTGAGAACGGCGATACTCAGCGGTGTCGAAGTTGACAGCAGGCGGCGGGGACGGCGCTGGCGGCGGGGTCATCGCTGCCGGGGCGGAGCCAAGCGGTATCGGCTCCGCGCCGCCTGCACCACCGCAGGCCGCAAGCGCAAGGCCAGAGCCTGCCAGCACGGCAAGGCGCAGCGCCACGGCCCGCCCGCGCAGAAATCCGTTTCGCCGAAATGAAACAGCAGCTGGCTTCATCCGTTCGTCCTCGTCTATGGGCGGTGCATGGACCGCCACCCTGACCTCGAAGGCGACTTCTCGTTGCCGCAGACCCTGACGGGACGGCTCGTGCACGTCAACTGCTGGCTGTTCGACATGGACAACACGCTCTACCAGGCCAGCGTCAACCTGTTCGCCCAGATCGACCGCCGGATGGAGGCCTATGTCGGCCGCCTGCTCGGCCTCGGCCGCGACGAGGCACGGGCCGTCCAGAAGCGCTATTTTCACGAGCATGGAACAACCCTTCGCGGCCTGATGCTGAGCCATGGGGTCGACCCCCACGACTTCCTGGCGGATGTGCATGATATCGACATGTCGGTGCTCGACTTGAGCCCCCGGCTGGAAAGGGCGCTGAACGCGCTGCCCGGGCGCCGTCTGGTCTTCACCAACGGCGACGTGGTTTATGCCGAACGGGTGCTCGGCGCGCTCGGCATCCTCGATTGCTTCGAGGCGATCCACGACATCCACGCCATGGACTATCACCCCAAGCCCGATCCGCGCGCCTATCGGGGCCTGTGCGACCGCCACGGCGTCGATCCGGCCCGCGCCTTCTTCGTCGACGACATGGCCCACAACCTGCAACCGGCACACGCGCTGGGCATGGTGACGGGCTGGGTCAACAACGGCTCCGAACGCGGCGACCACGGCCATTCGCCCGATTTCATCGATTTCGAGATTGCCGACCTGACCGACTGGCTCGAGGAGCTGCCCGAATGACCGACTGGACCGCTATTCAAGACGTGATAGAGGCCGCGTGGGACACGCGCGACACGCTGCAACCGGATGATACAGTCGTGGCCGCCGCGGTTCAGGCAGCCATTGCCGGCCTCGATTCCGGCGCAGTCCGGGTGGCAACGCGCGGGCCCGACGGCCGGTGGCAGGTGCACCAGTGGCTGAAGAAGGCCGTGCTGCTCAGCTTCCGCCTCACCGGCAATGCCCTGGTCGAGGGCGGCGAGGCCCCGGCCTGGGACAAGGTGCCGCTGAAGACCGCCGGCTGGGGCGCGGACCGCTTCGCCGATGCCGGCTTCCGCATGGTCCCCGGCGCGGTCGTGCGCCGCGGCGCCTATGTTGCGCCCGGCGCGGTGCTGATGCCCAGCTTCCTCAACATCGGCGCCCATGTGGGCTCGGGCACCATGGTCGACACCTGGGCAACCGTGGGCAGCTGCGCCCAGATCGGCGCCAACGTGCACATTTCGGGCGGGGCAGGGATCGGCGGCGTGCTCGAGCCGCTGCAGGCTGGCCCCGTCATCATCGAGGACGGCGCCTTCATCGGCGCCCGCAGCGAAGTGGCCGAAGGCGTGATCGTGCGCGAGGGCGCGGTCCTCTCGATGGGCGTCTTCCTCGGCGCCTCCACGAAGATCGTCGACCGCGCGACCGGCGAGGTCTTCATCGGCGAAGTGCCGGCTTACGCCGTCGTCGTCCCCGGCGCGCTGCCCGGCAAGCCGCTGCCGGATGGCGCGCCCGGCCCGTCGCTCGCCTGCGCCGTCATCGTGAAGCGCGTCGACGCCCAGACCCGCGCCAAGACCGGAATCAACGATCTTTTGCGGGATTGAACCCTTGCGCGGCCGATTGGCCCATCGCATCCTGGTAAGCGCGGGTCACGAAAAAGGTCGGGGGCCGGAAGTCGGGGGCCTGAAGTCGGGGAACTGAAATCGGGGAACTGTGGGATGCGTGCAGCAATAATCTCTGGGTTTCTGCTTCTAGGCAGCACGGCGGCTGAGGCCCAGCAGCAGATGTCGCCGAACGGCGTTTGGCGCAACCCCAGCGGAAGCGTCCAGGTGCGGATCGAGGATTGCGGGCCGAAAGTCTGCGGCCGCGTCGCCTCGGCGAACGACAAGGCGAAGGCAGACGCCGCGCGCGGCGGCCACCCCAACCTGATCGGTGTGAACCTGTTCGAGGATTTCCGGCGCGAGAGCCCCACCACCTTTCGCGGCCGGGTCTTCGTCCCCGACATCAACCGCCGCTTCAACGGCAGGATGACCATCGAGGACGCCAACACCATTCGCGTGCGCGGCTGCCTGACAAAGAACAAGGGCTGCCGCAGCCAAACATGGACAAGAGACAGCTGAAGGCGGCTGCCGTCCACGCCCCGACGCCCCGCGTTGACCGGCAGCCGCCTTCAGCCGAAGATTTCCGTCAGATGGGCCTGCATCGCCTGCCAGCTGCGGTCGTCCGTGCGCTGGTGGTGGATGATGGTCGGCATCAGCTGCCCCTTCGCCTCCGGGTTGGTGAAGCTGTGCTTTGCCCCCGTATAGGCAATGGTCTGGCAATCCGCCTCCGCCGCCGCCATCTCGTCCAGAAAGGCCGTCAGCTGCCCATGCGGCACCAGCTCGTCCTCGGCCCCGTGGCACACCAGGATTTTCGCCGAAACCGCACCCCTTGCGGCCGGGCTCACCGTGTCCAGCGCGCCATGAAAGCTCACCACGGCGGCCACGTCCGGGTGCCCGGCGCGCGCCAGTTCCAGCACCGTCCGCCCGCCAAAGCAGTAGCCGATTGCTGCGATCCGCCCGTCGCACAGCGGGTGCGCCTTCAGCGCTGCAACCGCAGCCCCGGCCCGCGCCCTCAGCGCCGCCGTATTCGCCGCGAAATCGCCGATGATCCCGAACGCCTCGGGCGGGTCTGCCGGAATGTGCCGGTCTCCGAAGATGTCGGCGGCCAGCGCCACATAGCCCAGCTCCGCCAGCATCCGGGCGCGCCGCTGCACCTGCGCGCCAAGGCCCCATGCCTCGTGCACCGCGACAACCCCGGGCCGCGGCCCGGGGAATTTCGCCGCATCCGGCAGTTCCAGCACGCCCAGGCAGCGCTGGTCGTTGTCGAAATAGGTCAGGTCCATGCGCGCGGCCCCTACAGCTGGGCCAGCAGGTGCTCGGCCGACGACACCTTGAACGCGCCGGGCTCCTCGATATTCAATTTGGCAACCTTGCCGTCTGTTACCAGCATGGAAAAACGCTGCGCGCGCAGCCCCATTCCGAAGCGCGAACCGTCCATCGTCAGGCCAAGCGCCTTGGCAAAGTCGCCATTGCCGTCGGCCAGCATGGTGATCTTGCCCTCAGCGCCAGCCGATTTGCCCCAGGCGCCCATCACGAAGGCATCATTCACGCTCAGGCACACGATCTCGTCCACGCCCTTGCCCCCGATCTCGTCGGCCTTTTCGATGAAGCCCGGCAGGTGCTTGGCGGAACAGGTCGGGGTAAAGGCGCCGGGAACCGCGAACAGCGCGACCGTCCGGCCGCCGAACAGATCGCCCGTGTCGACAGGCGAAGGCCCGTCCGCCGTCATCTTCGTCAAAACGGCATGGGGCACCGAATCGCCAACCTTGATCGTCATCGTGTTTCTCCTGAAGGATCCCGTAAAATCGGCGTTAATACCCTCCATTCACCACGTCTACCGCCTGTTCATGACAGCCCGTCCCGCGTAGAACCGGCGCAAATGCAGCAGGCGCCCTATCAGCCCGGCCAGTTCCTTCTGGCGATGCCGGGAATCGGCGACGACCGGTTCGAGCACAGCGTCATCGCGATGTGCGCGCACGATCCGGGCGGCGCCATGGGCCTGTGCCTCCACGAACCGCTGGACGGGATGACGGTTCCCGATCTCATGCGCCAGCTCGATATCGATCCGCGCAGCACGCCCGCCCTGCCCGTGCTGGCTGGCGGGCCGATGGAGCCCGAACGCGGCTTCGTCCTCCATTCGCCCGATTGGGGCGGCCAGGATACCTGCCATGTCGCCGGCCGCTGGGCGCTCACCGGCAGCTGCGACGTGCTCGCCGCAATCGCCAAAGGCCGGGGGCCGTCGCGCTGGGTCGCAGCACTGGGCTATGCCGGCTGGAGCGCGGGACAGCTCGAACGCGAACTGTCGTGGAACGGCTGGTTCGTGACCCCGGGCACCCTTGGCCTCATCTGGGATGTGGAGCCCGACCTGCGCTGGCTCGAAGCCTTCCGCGCCGCCGGAATCGACGCCCGGATGCTCAGCGCCGACATGGGGCATGCCTAACACTTACGCCTCGTCCCGCTGATAGCACCCCATGGCCTCGGCGGAACGCCGCCAGCCCGACCGCGCGCCGGCCGACAGGCCGAACGCGATGAGCCTTCCGCATCGAGACCTGGTATTGGTCCTAGCGGGCGGCGGGCATCGGCCCGCCTTCGCTTCCTCGCACTGGCTCGGGCGGCCGGTCGGCCTTGCGGCGCTGCGCGCCGGGGTTCTGTTTGGGTGCCTGCGCGCAGCCGCGCTCGCTTCGCCTGGCGCCGGTGGGCTGTCCAATCTGGCAGCGGGCGGGCCTTGACGCCGGCCGACCCCTCGTCTTTCACCGTATGGCGTCCGCATGAGGGAAGGGGCTCGACTTGGCCAAGCTGTTCGACAAGATCCTGATTGCCAACCGGGGCGAGATCGCCTGCCGGGTCATCCGCACCGCCCGCCGCCTCGGCATCCGCACGGTCGCCGTCTATTCCGACGCCGATGCCGCCGCCGTCCATGTCGAAATGGCCGACGAAGCCATCCGCCTTGGTCCGCCGCCCGCTGCCCAATCCTATCTGCTAGGCGACCGGATTATCGAGGCCTGCAAGGCAACCGGCGCGCAAGCCGTCCACCCGGGCTACGGCTTCCTTTCGGAACGCGAGTGGTTTGCCAATGCCCTCGATGACGCCGGCATCGCCTTCATCGGCCCGCCGGCGTCCGCAATCGCGGCCATGGGCGACAAGATCGAATCCAAGAAGCTTGCAAAGGCCGCCGGCGTCTCGGTCGTCCCGGGCTTTCTGGGCGAGATCGCCGACACCGACCATGCCGCGAAGATCGCAGCCGAAATCGGCTACCCCGTCATGATGAAGGCATCCGCCGGCGGCGGCGGCAAGGGCATGCGCCTCGCCTGGAGCGAGGCCGAACTGCGCGAAGGCTTCGACGGCGTGCGCCGCGAGGCAAAGGCCAGTTTCGGCGACGACCGCGTTTTCATCGAGAAGTTCGTCGAACAGCCCCGCCACATCGAAATCCAGCTCATCGGCGACAGGCACGGCAACACCGTCTACCTGAACGAGCGCGACTGCTCGATCCAGCGCCGCCACCAGAAGGTGGTCGAGGAAGCCCCGTCCCCCTTCGTCACGCCCGACATGCGCGCCCGCATGGGCGAACAGGCCGTCGAACTGGCGCGAAAGGTCGGCTACCACTCCGCCGGCACCGTCGAGTTCATCGCGGGCGCCGACCGCAGCTTCTACTTCCTCGAAATGAACACCCGCCTCCAGGTCGAGCACCCCGTCACCGAGGCGATCACCGGCCTCGATCTCGTCGAGCAGATGATCCGCGTCGCCGCCGGCGAGAAACTGGCTTTCACCCAGGCCGATATCGGCATCAACGGCCACGCGATCGAGACCCGCTTCTATGCCGAGGACCCCTATCGCGGTTTCCTCCCCTCCACCGGTCGCCTCACCGACTATCGCGAGCCCCCCTCGGAAAACGGCGTCCGCGTCGACACCGGTGTCGTCGAGGGCAGCGAAATCTCGATGTTCTACGATCCGATGATCGCCAAGCTCATCACCCATGCCCCCACCCGCACTCAGGCCGTCGACCTGCAGATCGCAGCCCTCGACCGCTATTACGTGCGCGGCATCAACCACAATGCCGATTTCCTGTCGGCGCTGATGCAGCACCCCCGCTTCCGCGCCGGCGAAACCGTCACCACCGCCTTCATCGCCGAGGAATATGCGCAAGGCTTCAGCGGCGCCCCGACAGACCCTGCGCGCCTGCCCGCCCTGCTGGCAACCGGCGCCGTCATCGGCCGCGCCGCCGCCAACCGCGCCGCCCATGTCGACGGCCGGCTCGGCGGCGACAGCGAGGCCGGCACCGACTGGGTGCTCGAACTCGACGGCGAACAGCATCGCGTCACTGTGTCCGCCAACGGCATGAAAAAGGGCGGCGCAACCCGCGTCCTCGTCGACGGCATCGCGCTCGATGTCGAAACCGCAGGCCGCATTCCCCCCTTCGGCGTCGTCGAAGCCCGCGTGAACGGCGAGCCCCTTGCAGTCCAGGTCGATCGCCGCGGAACCGGTTTCCGCCTCACCCACCACGGCCGCCAGCACAGCCTCCGCCTGCTCACGCCGCGCGCCGCCGAACTCCAGGGCTTCATGCTGCCCAAGGTCGCGCCCGACCTCTCGAAATATCTGCTCTGCCCGATGCCCGGGCTCGTCGTCTCGATCGCGGTGGCCGAGGGCGACAGGGTCGAGGCCGGGCAGGTGCTGGCAACCGTCGAGGCGATGAAGATGGAGAATATCCTGCGCGCCGAAAAACCGATGACAGTTGCAAGGCTGATGGCAAAACCCGGCGACAGCCTGGCCGTCGACGCCGTCATCCTCGAGTTCGAATGAACGCGCCGCGCCGTTGCAATCGCCGTTGCAATCGCCGTTGCAATCGCTGTTGCAATCCTTGACATTATCCGCGTTGATTTCAGACAGCCGACCGCGCACTATCCTGGAACACGGCCACAAGAGCCGGAACAAGAATTGCCTGAAGATCCCGCCAAAGAGGATCGGAACGGCAGCAGGAGGTCGCTTGCAATGTCGATGGTCGCAAAATCCCTGTCAGCTCTGGCCGTCTCGGCCCTCCTCACTGCATTGGGTCATTTCCTGGTCGGCGGTCTCTCGGCCGATCTTCTCGTCCAGGCGCATTTCTGGGTCATCTCGGTCTCGTTCGCCGGCCTCATCGGCCTTGCCGCCGGCAACGGCATCGGCGGCGAACAGACGCGCTCCAATGTTGTCCGCATCGTGCCCACGGCCTCGCGCCCCGCGATCACGGCAGTCGCCGCCTGATCGAACGCAAGGGTCGCATCAGGGTGGTTCCCTGAACGCCCCCGGCTGCCCCGAACGGGCCGGTGCCGAACGGGGCCGGCCGCATTTTTCTAAGCCGCTTTCTGCCGAGCGCAGGCGCGCGGTCAGGCAACCGCCCGGCAGCCGAACTGCGCCGGCGCCTGGAACAGGCACTCGACCCGCTGGCCATTCCTGTACAACCGGAACAGCGTCTGCCCCGGCGACCCGCCAAGCGCGGCCCGCACGTCGGCCACGGTCGCCACGCGCTGCCCGTTCACGCTTTCCACCACATCGCCCGGCCGCGGAAAGCGGGTCCGAGCAGCCGGCGCATTGCGCGGCACGTCCACCACGACCACGCCCCGCTCGGGCAGCCCGGCGCCAAGCTCCTGCGCAAGCGCGGGCGACAGGTTGGCGATGGAAACGCCCGCCAGGATGCTGCCGTTGGGAATCTGCGTCAGCTGTCGCGGCGGGTTCTCCGGCGGCGCGGCCAGGTCCAGCTTCAGGTTCGTCGCGTCCCCGCCCCGCACCACGGTCAGCGTCACGCTGCCGCCCACCGGCTGGGTCGCGATCCGATAGCGCAGCGAGCCGGGGTCCAGCACCTCCTTGCCATCGACGGCATAGATGATGTCGCCGGGCTTCAATCCGGCCTTCTGGGCCGGCGACCCCGGCGAAACCCCGGTCACCAGCATGCCGGTCGGCCGCTCCAGCCCGGCGGCCTTGGCCGATTCGGCCGTCAGCGGCTCACCCTCGGCACCCACCCAGGCCGTCACGAAGCGCCCGCTGTCGGCCCCGCGCAGGAAGATCTTCACCATGTTCGAAGGGATCGCAAACCCCAGCCCGATGGAGCCGCCGTTCCCGCCCCCGGTCAGGATCGCCGAGTTGATTCCGATCACTTCGCCCGACAGCGCGGCAAGCGCGCCGCCGCTGTTGCCCTGGTTGATGGCAGCGTCGGTCTGGATGAAGAACTGGGTGTCCGACACGCCGATCCCGGTGCGCGCCGTCGCCGACACGATCCCCTGCGTCACCGTCTGCCCCACGCCGAAGGGGTTGCCGATCGCCAGCACCAGGTCGCCCACCTGCGCGCGGTCGCTGTCGCCCAGCCGCGCCACCGGCAAGGCACCACCCTGCGGATCGATCTTCAGCAGGGCAAGATCCAGCCGCGGCTCGGCGAACAGCAGCTTCGCCGGATACTCCCGCCGGTCCGCAAGCGCGACCAGGATCTGGTCGGCCCCCTGCACGACATGATTGTTCGTTATCACAAGGCCAGCCGAGTCCACGATCACCCCAGAGCCCAGCGAATTCTCGACCCGGGGCTGGCCCTCGAACATCGAGAAGAAGGGCCCCATCTGCTGCCGCTGCCGCACAACGCGTGCCGTAAAGATGTTCACCACCGCCGGCTGCACCGCGCGCGCCACCGGCGCGAACGACAGGTTCACCTGCGCCGCCGTGCCCGGCACCACCCGCTCCCGCTCCCCCTCGCCACCGGCCGCCCGGGCAAGCTCGGCTGCCTGCTGCGCGGCAAGGGTGCCGCCGCCTGAAAACCCGTTCACCGACAAGGCAATCGCCATGCCGCCCACCAGCCCGGCTGCCACAAGCGCAATCGATCCTGCCTTCATCGTTCGGTCCATGTCCTCATGCCGCACTGCGCCTCGCCTCCGAAGATCGGCGGACTCCATGGCCTGTGCAAGCCGCATGCTGCTGGCAAGCTCGGCTTGAAGGCGCGATGAATGGCAAGTTTCTTTGACAAATGCCTGCGTCAACTCCAGCATGCTGCCGCCCGCACACAGCGCCGGGGGCCCGTGCTGCGGAAAGGTGAAACCATGGTCCCGATAATGTCCACACTGCCAGATTTTTCAAGGGGTTCGCGGCGCGCAGGTGCCCGGCCGGTCGCGCTATCGGGGGAGTGCCGGTGGGCGCGCTGACACACCAGCCAGGCGCCCGGGGGGGCCAGCGGCTGGAAACAGCCCTGCTGCTGCGCGCCTATTCCGCCGGCCTGTTCCCGATGGCCGACGCGCGCGAGGCCGACGATGTCTTCTGGGTCGAACCGCGCCGCCGCGGAGTGCTGCCGCTCGATGCCTTCCACCTTCCGCGCTCGCTGGCAAAGCTGCTTCGCCAGGAACGGTTCCGGCATACCCGTGATCTCGCCTTCCAGGCCGTCATCCGTGCCTGCGCCTCATCGGCGCCCGGCCGCGAGCAGAGCTGGATCAACCAGACCATCCTCGATGCCTATTGCCGCCTCCACGCCGAAGGCCATGCCCACAGCATCGAGACATGGGACCGCGACGGCCGCCTTGTCGGCGGGCTCTACGGCGTCCGGCTGGGGGCCGCCTTCTTCGGCGAGAGCATGTTCAGCCGCGCAACCGATGCCAGCAAGGCCGCGCTTGCGCATCTGGTCGCGCGCCTCAGGGTCGGCGGTTTCCAGCTCCTCGACACCCAGTTCCTCACCGCCCATCTCGCCCGATTCGGCGGCCACGAGGTAAAGCGCGCGCACTATATGGCGGCGCTGGAATCCGCGCTGCGCCAGCCTGCAGACTGGGGCCGCCTCGACAAGCTGGAAGGGCTGTCCGCTCAGGCGCCGGGATCCGGCGCTGCCGGCGCCGCTGCCGGCGCCACAGCCGGGGCAGGCGCCGCTGCCGGCGCCACAGCCGGGGCAGGCGCCGCAGCCGGGGCCGAGTCGGCCGCCGCCGCTTTCCGCTTGGCCGACCCGGAAGAGCCCTGCCTGCCGGCGGAACCGTCCGGCGGCCCGGGGCCGTCCGGAAAGCGCATCGTGCAGCTTCTCAGCCACACATCATAGACCGGGTGGACAACCGGGTTCAGCGAAGGCGACTCCGCGAACAGCCAGCCCGAAAAGATCAGCACCGGCTTGGGCTCTGCCCGGCCTCCCGGCCCGACGGGCTGCTCCACCAGCTGGACGAAGGCGGCCGATTGCTTGCGCTCGAAGGGCTGGGTGCGCTCGCATGTCCGCAGCACGCCCGAAAGCCGGCCGAACCGGAACCGCTCACCCGGCTTCAACGTGAATTCCGCCGTCGTGCCCAGCCGCTTGTCAAGCGCCGCCACAACCGCCGTCCGCTCGGCAGGGCCGGGCGCCCGGGCCGGCTTTGCAGGGGCAGGCGACGCCTTGGTCCGGGGCTCCGCGGTCGGTTGCGCGGTCTGGGCAGCTGCCGGCAGGGCGGCCGAAACAAGCGCCAGCAACGCCAGCCCCGGCCACGACACGACCGAAATCACCCGGCAGGCGCCGCCGGCGCGTCCTCAATGCGCGCGGCTGCCGCCGGCGCGTCCTCAGTGCGCGCGGCTGCCGCCGGCGCGTCGCTGCGGTTGATGATCGATCCGATCAGCCCCAGCAGGTCGGTCGCGCCTTGCGTGTCGGTGATCTCGTCACCGGGCGCCAGCTTGTCCGGGTCGCCCCCGGGCACCAGCGCGATGAAGCTTCCGCCCAGCAGCCCTTCCGATGTGATCGCAGCCGAACTGTCCAGCGGCAGGCTCACGCCCTTGTCGACCGACAGGGTCACGACCGCCTGGTAGCTGGCGGGGTCCAGTTTCTGCCCGGTCACGGTTCCCACCTTCAGGCCCGACACCCTGACATCGGACCCAACCGAAATGCCCGTGGCGTTGGGGAAGCGCGCCGTCAGCTGATAGCTGTCTGTCCCCGAAGCGCCCGTCCGCCCCAGCGCGAACAGCAGGAACCAGGCCGCAACCGCAATCACCGCCAGCCCGGCAAGCGCCTCGGCAAGATGGTCCTTCAGCAGCTGGGGCATGTCGCCTCGTCCCTAGCTGCCCGGGGTCCAGGCCCGATAATCGGCTGCCGACGCCGACCGGCGGCCCCCGGCCGCAAGCGATCCGGGCGGCACCTCGGCGCGCGCCGTCCCGGTCGGGTTCGGCCGCCAGGGCTTTTCCCAGGTCTTCACCGGCAGCGGCACATGGGTCGGGGTCTCCGCGCGGGTGTGGTGCAGCCACAGGTGCCACTCAGGCGGCACCCGGCTTGAATCCGTGTCGCCGGCATAGATCACCCAGCGGCGCCTCCCAGACTTTCCGGCCTTCCCCTCGTAATAGACATTGCCGTCCCCGTCCCGGCCCACTTCCGTTCCGTGCCGCACGGTTTTCAGCCAGGTGCCGAAGGTGCTGCCTGTCCACCAGGTGAAGATGTTGAAGCCCATGCCCCGCCTCCTAGCCGCCCGGGCCCGTCAGGTGCAAGCCGTCAGTGCGCGCCCCGGCTGTCGTGTCACCCACCCCGTCACCCGGCCCGTCACTTCGCCGTCCAGGCCACCTTGTCCCCCGGCCGGGCGCCGATCCGCTCGGCCTCGCCGCCCGCCAGCTCCAGCACCGCCGCCACCGGCCCGGCCGATTGCAGCTGCGCGCGCGATTTCGGCACGGCGTTCGCGATGATGTTGCGGATCCGCCCGTCCGCTCCGATGAACAGCAGGTCCAGCGGGATCAGCGTATTCTCCATCCAGAAGGCCGCCGGCCGGGGCGGATCCATCGGAAAGATCATCCCCGCCATCGGCGCCATGCGGGTGCGGAACATCATGCCATGCGCCTGTTGCGCCGGGTTGCCCGCCACTTCGACCTTGTAGCTATGCCGCTTTCCGCCCGCCGTCTCGATCGTCAGCGGAACCACCTTCAGCCCGGTCTGCGGCTGCCCGCTCTCGATGTCGGCCCACGCTGCAGCCGGGGCAGCGGGCAGCACTGCGGCCGCAAGCAGCCCCAGCACAACGCCGGCAAGCCGCCAGCCGCTAGAGTGTTGCCCTGCTCGCCTCCACAATGACGGCAAGGGCGCCCTTGGGTCCGTCATACACCCGTGCGAGCAGATCCTGCCCGGGCAGCAGATTCTCCAGCCCCGCGCGACGGACCGTTTCCATGTGAACGAAGATCTGGGTGACACCATCATCCCTCAGCAGGAAGCCATAGCCCTTGGCTCTGTTGAACCAGCGGACCTGAACGGGCTCGAAATCGCTCGCCTGCCCCAGAAAGTCCAGAGGATCGACCCGGTTCGTGCTGCGCTCCTGCGCCCGGTCCAGATCGGGCCCGACGGCCGTCGTAAGGTCGAGATCAAGGATCGCAGCCGCCTGGCGGCCACGGGCACCCTGCCGGGCCAGCACCCGGATCGACGCGCCTTCCGGCAGGGATTTCCGGCCCAGGGGCCCCAGCAGATTGTAATGCACAAGGATGTCACCCCCGCCGTCGGCCGGGGTCACAAACCCATAGCCCTTGACCATGTCGAACCATTTCACCCGGCCCGATACCGGCTCGCCCGCATCTGCTGTGTCCTGGTTCATTCCTTGGCCTGCTGCGCCAGACCCGACAGCCCTTCCGCCGTCGTCGACCCTCTCATTCAACTCTCGACACCCGGCACCCCTACGCGTCCGCCCGGTCCGCGCCGGACGGGCTGCTCCGAAATCCGCAAGCCCGGCCAGCCCGGCATCCGGGCCAGCTTTCCCTTGCGAGGCGTTCACGCTAACACAGCGCCCGACGCGCGCAACATTAACTTTTTTACACCCCCGTAACGAAAGCCGATTTCCGATGCAGCTGGAAGGGCAGACAGTCATCAGCGCCACGCGGGAGTTCGTCTGGGCCGCGCTCAACGATCCGCATCTCCTCGCCCGCTGCATCGAGGGGGTAGAAACACTTGAACGCACGGGCGAAAACCGCTTCGAAGGCGCATTGTCGGCCAAGGTCGGGCCGGTCAAGGCGCGCTTCACCGGCGGGATCGAACTCACCGAGGTCGATCCGCCGAACCGCTACGTCATCGTCGGCGAAGGGAAGGGCGGGGTCGCCGGATTCGCCAAGGGCTCGGCCGAAGTCGTGCTCCAGGATGCCCCCGAAGGCGGCACATTGCTCCGCTACGACGCCCGCTCGCAAGTGGGCGGCAAACTCGCCCAGCTCGGAACCCGCCTCGTCGAAGGCGCCGCCCGCGGCTATGCCGAGGCCTTCTTCACCGCCTTCAAAGCCGAAGTGGAAGGCAGCAAAGCCGCTGCCGGGCCCAACCCTTTCCCCCCGCCCGAAGCCGCCGAACCCGCCCAAACCCCACCCCCCCCGTCCGAGGCCGAGGTCCGCTTCGCCGCCATCGCCGCAGCCGCGTCCGCTGCGACAGACAGCCGCCGCGGCCTGCCGGGCTGGGTGTGGATCGGCGGGCTGGTGCTGCTCTCGGGGGCAGCGCTCGCAGCCCTGTTCTAGCGGGATGGACGAACTCGGCCTCCTCCTTGCGCGCGCGGCCGAATGGCGCCGCCAGGGCCATGGCCTCGCGCTTGCAACCGTGGTCCGCACCTGGGGTTCGGCCCCCCGCCGCACCGGCAGCCTGCTCCTCGTCCGCGACGACGGCCAGTTCGAGGGCTCGGTGTCGGGCGGCTGCGTCGAAGGCGCCGTGATCGCCGCCGCGCAAGGCCGCATCGCGAAAAAAGGCGGCGAACTGCTCAGCTTCGGGGTCGCCAGCGAAACCGCCTGGGAAGTCGGGCTCGCCTGCGGAGGCGAAATCTCGATCCTCGTCCAGGCCGTCGACGACAGCGGCTTCCCGCCGACCCTGCTCGACCGCCTCGCCGCCCACCGCGCTGCCGGCCTCCCGTTCACGATTGCAGCCGATCTCGCAACCGGCCGAACCACCGAATCCGATAGTGGCGATTTCGTCCACCGCTTCGATCCCCCGCTGCGCCTGATCCTGGTGGGCGCCGTCCATATCGCCCAGGTGCTCGCCCCCATGGCGGCTGCCCTTGGCCACGCGGTCCTCATCGTCGATCCGCGCGGCGCCTTTGCCGCCGGCCCGCGCTTTGCCGGCTTTGCGGTCGATGGCCGCTGGCCCGACGAGGCACTGGCCCACTGGGCACCCGACGCCGCCAGCGCGGTCGTCACCCTCACCCACGATCCAAAGCTCGACGACCTCGCACTGGCCGCCGCCCTGCGCTCGCCCGCCTACTATGTCGCAGCGCTCGGCAGCCGGAAAACCCACGCCGCCCGCCTCGAACGCCTCGCTGCCCGGGGCTTTGCACCTCCCGATCTCGCCCGCATCCACGGCCCGGCAGGGCTCGACATCGGGGCCGCAAACCCGGGCGAAATCGCGCTCAGCATCGCCGCCCAGATGACCGCCGCCTGGCGCAAGCAGCCGGCGTGACGGCCGCGGGTCGCAGCCGCCCATGATCTTCGCCGAGCTGCCGCTGGACGAAGCGATGGGCGCGATGCTCGCCCATGCCCTGATGCTCGGGGGCACGCGCCATGCCAAGGGCCGCCTGGTCGACGCCGGGCTGGCAAGCGCCGCTGCCGCACAGGGCGTGCGCTGCCTGTGGGTCGCCCGCCTCGAACCCGGCGACCTGCCCGAGGCCGAGGCCGCCTCCACGCTGGCCGCAGCGCTCGCCGGCGAAGGCGTGGAGGCCCGTCCGCCCGTCCATGGCCGGGTCAACCTGCACGCAACCCGGGGCGGCCTGCTGCTCCTCGACGCAGCCGCCGTCACCACCGCAAACCTGCGCAGCGAGGCGGTCGGCCTCTCCACCCTGCCGCCCCTGTCCCCGATCAGGGCCGGCGACATGGTCGCAACCGTCAAGATCATCCCCTATGCCGTCCCCACCGCCGAAGTTTCGGCCGCCGCTGCTGCCCTCGCCCCGCTTCGCGTGCAGCCCTGGAGGCCCGGCCTTGCCGCCGTCCTGCTGCAGACCCGCCTTCCCGAAACCGCCGACAGGCTGCTCGAAAAGACCCGCGAGGTCAGCGCCCGACGCCTCGAACGGCTCGGCATCGCCCTGTCCGAAAACCCGCCGGTCGCCCACGCCGTCGAGGCCCTTGCCCGGGGCCTTGCGGCACCCCACGCAGACCTCATCCTCGTCGCAGGCGCCACCGCCACTTCCGATCCGCGCGACGTGATCCCCGCCGCCATCCGCGCCGCCGGCGGCGAGGTGCTGCGCGTCGGGATGCCGGTCGATCCGGGCAACCTCCTCGTGCTCGGCCGCCTCGGGCCCGCGCTTGTCATCGGCCTGCCCGGCTGTGCCCGCAGCCCCAAGCGCAACGGGCTCGACCTGGTGCTCGAACAATGGGCCGCCGGCCTTGATCCCACCTCGGCCCGGATCGCCGCCATGGGGGTCGGCGGGCTGCTGGAGGACAGCGGCCGGCCGGTGCCATGGGGCTGGGCCGGATGACCGTCGGCGCAATCGTTCTCGCAGCAGGTCTCAGCCGCCGCATGGGCACGGCGAAGCTGGCGCTTTGTGTCGATGGCAAGCCCATGCTGGCCCGCACCGTCGCGTCCGTCCGCCAGGCCGGCCTTCCGATCCTGCTCGTCACGGGTGCGCATCGGCAGGCCGTGCTGTCCGTCGCCGGCAGCCTGCCCGCCGTCCATGCCGATCGCCACGCCGAAGGCCTGGCCGAAAGCCTGAAGGCAGGCCTGTGCGCTGCTCCGGCCGAATGGGATGCCGCCCTCGTCGTGCTGGGGGACATGCCTTTCGTGCAGCCCGAAACGCTGGGCGCACTCGCCGCCGCATTGTCGGCCGGTGCCTGCGCCGTCGTCCCCGTTTCGGCAGGCCGGCGCGGCAATCCGGCCGGCTTTGCCCGCAGCACATGGCCTGCGCTGCTGGCACTCGGCGGCGATCAGGGCGCCCGCCCCCTCCTCGATTCGCTCGGCGTCGTCGCCATCTGCGTCGAAGATCCCGGCATCCACCGGGATCTGGACGTGCCCGAAGACCTGAAGGCCTAGTGCCCCTTCGGCTCCGCCATCAGCTCCACCAGCACCCCGCCCATGTCCTTGGGGTGCACGAAGATCACCGGCACGCCATGCGCCCCGATCCGCGGCTCGCCGTTCCGCAGCACCGTCGCCCCCTTCGACACCATCCAGTCCCGCGCGGCAATGATATCGGCCACCTCGAAACAGACATGGTGCTGCCCGCCCCTGGGATTCTTCGCCAGAAAGCCGTGCACCGGCGAGTCGGCGCCCAAAGGCTCGATCAGCTCGATCTGGCTGTTCGCCACATCCACAAAGCACACCCGCACCCCCTGCTCGGGCAGGTCGAACGGCGCGTGGATCGCCGTTGCCCCCAGCACGTCGCGATACAGCGCAATGCTGTCCGCGATCGAAGGGGTCGCAACCCCCACATGGTTCAGTCGGCCGAGTTTCATCCTGTCACCTCAGAACGGCACATCATCGTCCATGTCGTCGTCCAGGCCGGACGGCTTGCCTGCGCCCATGCCGCCGCCGCCCATGCCGCCACCCATGCCGCCGCCCGCGGGCGCCCGGGCAGGCGTGCTGCCATAGTCGTCGCCGCCGCCATATCCGCCGCCGCCGCCGCCTTCGCGCCGGTCCAGCAGTTCCATCTCACCCTTGAACCGGCCAACCACCACTTCGGTCGTGTAGCGGTCGTTTCCGTCCCGGTCCTGCCACTTGCGGGTCTGCAGCTGGCCTTCGATATACACCTTCGAGCCCTTGCGCAGATACTGCTCCACCACCCGGATCAGATTCTCGTTGTCGATCTTGATGTTGTGCCACTCCGTGCGCTCCTTGCGCTCGCCCGACATCTTGTCCTTCCAGCTTTCGGACGTGGCGATGGAAAAGTTCGCGATCTTCCCGCCATTGGCAAAGCTCTTCACCTCCGGGTCCTTGCCCAGGTTGCCCACCAGAATCACCTTGTTCACGCTGCCCGCCATGGGCTCTCTCCCGACTTGTGTGGTCCGAAGCGATAAGCCAGACTCTCACCGGCAGGCAAGGTCCGCGGGGTTGCATCGGGGTCGTACGGACAGCGGGCTCGAAGCAGCAGGGGCATTGGCAGCAGCAGCCGCAGCCGGCAACGTGATCGACCCCGACGAGCGCCGCCTTCCCGGCCACGGACAGGCCTGCCGGAACTGCGGCGCCGAAGTCACCGGTGCCCGGTGCAGCGCCTGCGGGCAGAAGGGGCACCTCCACCGCTCCGTCTTCCACGCCGTCGACGAGGTCCTGCACGGCACCCCCCTTCCGACAGCAAGCTCTGGAACACCCTGCCGCTTCTGTTCCTTCGCCCCGGCAGGCTCACCCGCGAACATGTGCACGGCAAACGCGCCTGCCATGTGGCACCCGTCGTCCTGTTCCTGCTCGCCGTCTGCAGCATGGTCCTGCTGTTCGGTTTCCTGCCATCGCCGCTTTCATGACCGTGCCCGAACCGATCTGGGCGGCGATCCGGCCCATCCCGCCGGCCCATCTGTTCGCCCAGCTGAAGGTCGGCTATGCGCCTGGCCGGGCCTTGGCCGCCCGGCGCACGGTTGCGCCCGCGATCTTTGCGTTGCTCCCCCTCGCCATCTGTTTCGCCGGCATCCCGGTGCCCGGCCTGCTCGACCGACCGGTCAGATCAGCGCCGATGCAATGTGGAAGGTCAGCCCTGCCGCCACATAGGCCATTGCCATCAGATAGCCGAACAGGAAGGCCGGCCATTTCCAGCCCCCCGTCTCCCGCCGAACCACCGCCAGCGTCGAAAGGCATTGCGGCGCAAACACGAACCAGGCCAGGAACGCCAGTGCGGTTGGCAGCGGCCAGCTTCCGCGCAGCCGCTCCACAAGCCCGCTCGTGTCCTCGTCATCGGCATCCAGCGCATAGATGGTGGCAAGCGACGCCACCGCCACCTCGCGCGCGGCCAGCGCCGGCAGCAGCGACATGGCGATCTCGTGGTTGAACCCGATCGGCCGCACCAGCGGCTCGATCGCACTGCCGATCCGCCCCGCGATGGAATATTCGATCGCCGGGCGGTCTGCATCGGCCGGCGGCGCCGGAAAGCTTGCCAGCGCCCACAGCGCAATCGTCACGCCCAGGATGATGGTCCCCGCCCGCTTCAGGAAGGCGCTTGCCCTGAGCCACAGGCCGACGCCCACATCGCGCAAGGGTGGCAGCTGATAGGCCGGCATCTCCATCAGGAAGGTCGGCGCGGGCCCCCGCGTGACAGTCCGCCGAAGCACCAGCGCTGCCAGCATCGCGCCCGCAATCCCCGCGATATACAGGGCGAACAGCACCAGGCCCTGCAAGCCCACAGGCCCCCACAGCCTTTCGTTGGGAATGAAGGCCGCGATCACCACCGCATACACGGGCAGCCGCGCCGAACAGGTCATCAGCGGCGCGATCAGTATCGTCGTCAGCCGGTCCTTCTCGTCGGCTATGGTGCGGGTCGCCATAACGCCCGGAATGGCGCAGGCAAAGCTGCTCAGCAGCGGAATGAAGGCCGCCCCGTTCAGCCCCACCGACGCCATCAGCCGGTCCATCAGGAAGGCCGCACGCACCATATAGCCCGAACCTTCCAGCGCCAGGATGAAGGCGAACAGGATCAGGATCTGCGGCAGGAACACCACCACCGCGCCCACACCGGCCAGGATGCCGTCGTTCAGGAACGATCGCAGCACCCCGTCCGGCAGGGCGCTCCCCAACAGTCCCTGCACCCGGCCGATCCCGGCCTCGATCCAGCCCATCGGCGCTTCCGCCCAGGAAAACACCGCCTGGAACATCAGGAACAGGATGGCCGCCAGGATCAGCGGGCCGGCAACCGGGTGCAGCACAACCGAGTCCAGCCGCCGGCTCGTCCCGCGCCCCTGCCCCTCGGCCAGCGTAACCGCCCTTGCGAAATCGCGGGCCGCCCGGCCCAGTGCGCGCGTGTCCGCCGCCTCGAACGGCACGGGCGCCACGGGCGGCAGCGCCAGCAAGGGCTCCAGTGCGGCCACCAGCTCGCCCAGCCCCCGCCGCCGAACGGCAACCGTCTCGATCACCGGCACGCCCAGCCGCGTTGCCAGCCCGGCGCTGTCCAGCACCAGCCCGTCCCGCGCCGCCATGTCCATCCGATTGAGCGCCATCACCGCCGGAATGCCCAGCCTAAGCACATCCAGCGCAAAGCGCAGATGGGCGGCCAGATTGGTCGCGTCCACCACGATCAGCAGTGCATCCGGCCGCCGCTCGCCCGCCTGGCTGCCCAGCAGCGTGTCGCGGGTCACTGCCTCGTCGGGCGAGCGCGGCACCAGCCCATAGCAGCCGGGCAGGTCGATCAGCTCCGCCCGCCCGCCCGCCGGCAGCCCGATTTCCGCGCTCTTGCGCTCCACCGTCACGCCCGGATAATTGCCCACCTTCTGCCGCGCACCGGAAAGGGCATTGAAAAGGCTCGTCTTTCCAGCATTGGGATGGCCCACCACTGCCACCAGCGGCAGCCGCCTGCCCGCCTGCCGGGCCAGGCCGCCCTCCAGGCTCGCGGCCACTGCCGTGCTGGCGGTCATGCAGCCTCCATCAGCAGCACGGCCCGGGCCAGCGCCCGTCGCAGCGCCACGACAGACCCGTCCACCCGCACGGCAATCGGGTCGCCAAGCGGCGCCCGGTGCAGCGTCTCCACCTCGGCCCCCTCGTCGAAGCCCAGCTCCAGCAGGCGCTCGGCGATATCCCGGTCCACAGGCGCAATTCCGGCAACCCGGGCCAGGGCGCCGGGCGCCAGCATGTCGAGTGTGGAGCTGCTCACTTGCGAACGCCTATCAACCAGCCGCCCCCAAGGAAAGCGCGAAAGCGTCAACCCTCCACCGGATAGCGCAGCCGGCCGAGGAACCGCAGCAGGCTCGGCCGCTCGTCGCTGCCCGCCTTCAGCTTCGCCTTCGCTGTCTCGATCGCCATAACATTCGCGATCCGGCGGTCCAGGAAGGCCCAGCTGTCGGCCGCCCCCTCGCTCTCGTCGTTCAGCCAGTACAGCAAAGTCGCGGCATAGACGCTGCCGGCCAGCGCGCGCTTGGAATAATGGTTGAAATCGGTCGAGGTGTCGCCCGCCAGCCGCCAGATGGTGTCGGCCGTCCGCCAGGTCAGCCCCGCGGTCGCCCGCGCATTGGCCGGAAAGGCCAGCACGGCAGCCGCTCGCCGGATCGCCTCGCGGTCGGCCGCCGCCTGCTCCAGCCGGGTGCGGATGGCAGTGGTGATCTTCTGCCGGATCTTCAGCCCGTGGAACGCCGGGTTGTCCAGCGCGGCGATCATCTTCGCGTCCGCATTGCGGATGTAGGCATCCACCATCTGGAAGGCCCCGCCCGGAAAGGCCAGCCGCGCGACCGCCGGCGAAATGCCCAGTGCTGCTGCCGCTGCCGTCAGCGAAGCTTCCGCCCAGCCATCGAACGGCACATGCGGCAGCATCGCCTCCACCAGGTGCGGGCGAAGCTCGTCCAGCGTCATGTCGGCAAAGGGGATGGTCTCAGACATATCCACTCCTTAGTCCCTTTCCGGCAGCCGGAAAAGGCGGCGCTATGCCGCCCGCGCCCCGGGATCCGCGGGCAAGCACAAAACCCCCCCGCGCCCCGGGATCCGCGGGCAAGCACGAATCCTTGCCGCTCACCCTGTGCTTTGCTATGAGCCCGCCAGCGACGCCGGGGCCACCGGCGGCGATCCCGGGTCTTTTCGGGTCTTCCATGGTGGTCGGTATCGGCGCAACTGATTGAATCATTTCCGGGAAGGTGCTGACCCTTTTATGCAGATCATCGTTCGCGACAACAATGTCGACCAGGCGCTGCGGGCGCTCAAGAAGAAGCTCCAGCGTGAAGGCGTCTACCGCGAGATGAAGCTGCGTCGGCACTATGAAAAGCCGTCGGAAAAGCGCGCCCGTGAAAAGGCAGCCGCCATTCGCCGCGCCCGCAAGCTGGACCGCAAGCGCGCCGAGCGCGACGGCCAGCGTTGATCCGCACCAGGAAGCGCACCCCACATGGCTGAAGAAACCACCAGAGGCTCTGGCCTCGGGAAATGGATCGTCGCGGGCCTTGTGCTCGCAACCGGCGCCGTCAGCCTCGCGCTCGCCGGCACCTCGTCGCTCAGGGCGCCCGCGAAAGAAGCCAGCGCCTTCCTCGTCGCCAACCAGGAAAAACCCGGCGTGAAAACCACCGAATCCGGCCTCCAGGTCGAAATGCTTGCCGTCGGCGAAGGCCCCACTCCCACCGTCACCGACACTGTCCTCGTCCATTACGAAGGCCGCCTCGCCGACGGCACCGTCTTCGATTCGAGTTACCAGCGCGGCCAGCCCGCCGTTTTCGGCGTCGGCGACGTGATCCCCGGCTGGACAGAGGGGCTCCAGCTGATGCGCCCCGGCGGCAAGGCCCGCTTCACCATCCGGCCCGAGCTCGGCTACGGCGCCCGCGGCGCCGGCGGGGTCATCCCGCCCAACGCCGTCCTCGTGTTCGACGTCGAACTGCTCGCGATCGCGCCCAAGCAACAATAGCCCAGGCAGCAGCGACCATGCGCGCGCTCGCAAAAGGCCGGCGAACGACGCTACAAGGGGCCGTGACACCGCGGCCCCTTTTCTTTTGCCTCCTGCTCGTCGCCACCCCGCTGGCGGCCAGGCCCGTGCCGCTGGTCCAGCTCACCGCCGATCCGATCCCCCTCACCCAGGTCCAGCTCAAGCGCGGGGCAATCGACGTCCGCGTCAGCCTCGGCTTCGACAAGGCGATGGTCCTGAACCTCGCCCCCGCCCAGGCGCTCGGCCTCAAGCCCTTCCCGATCCTCGGCAAGTTCAAGTTCAAAAACCCGCAGATTCCAGGCGGCGAGGCGATCATCCGCGGCAACCTCGTCACCGGCGACGTCGGCGGCACGGGCAGCCAGAAGCTGCCCACCGTCTGGATCGACAAGGATGTCGTGCCCCCGCCCCAGGACGGCGTCGTGTCGGTCATGGCCTTCGATGCCGAACGCGTGGTCATCCGCAATCCCTCAGGCACTCCGGGCGGCCGCGCCTTCGTCCTCCAGCGCGCCGGCCGCAACGACAGCGACATCAAATGGAAGCTGGGCGGCGACACGGTGCGCGTCACTCTCGATTTCACCAGCCAGCACACCATCCTCAACGCCCGCGCTGCCGCCATCCTCGAGCGCGAGGGGCTGGTCCGCCGTCTGGGGACGGTCGGCCTGTGGAGCCCCGTTCCCGCGCTCAGCCTCCCGGTCGAAAAGCTCAGCCCCTCGGCCGGCGCCGACATGATGGGCCTGCCCCTTCAACAGCCCTTTGCCCGCATCTCCCGCGAACAGGCGCGCGCGCTCGATGCCCGCGCCGCCGCCGGAATCGAAGGCGACACCCCTGACGACGAGGACGCCATCGTCGTCACCGCGAAAACGAAGGAAAAACAGGGCCGCGCCCCCTGGATGCTGATCGGCCGCGACGTGCTGCGCCATTGCAGCAGCGTCGTCCTCGACCGCCAGGCCGCGACCTGGACCCTCACCTGCGCCTTCCCTGCTTGACTGTCCTCACAGCCGAAGGCCTGCGGACGGCGCGGCGCACGTGCGCCGGCGCTCGGTCGCGGTTCAGCCAGAGGCTGACCTTCGGCTCGTGAACCCTTTCGGCTACGGGCTCGCTCGCCCCGCCCTGCCAAGTAACCGTCGTCCCAGCGCAAGCTGGGATCTCATGCCGACAACGAGCGAGCCTCAACCGGCCCGTTTCGGCTTTGCCCCCTTCGGCTTCCCGCCCTTCGCCATCCACGGCTTCGGCGCATGAACCTTCGTCGGCCCCGCCCGCTCAGGGGCCGGCTGCTGCGGCCGGTTCGGCCCGCCATGCTGCCGCACCCCCTGCGGCGCAGGCCGGGTGTCACCCACAGGCTCGAACAGCACGCCCGCCTCGTCGCCGTCGCCTTCCTGCGCCGTCCGGTTCACTGCCGCCATGAAGCGCCCGGCGCTCCCGCGCGGAATGGCGAAGTGCGTCTCGTTCGCCTGGATGCGGATCGCGCCCACCTCGTTGCGGGTCAGATGCCCCCGCCGGCACAGCAGCGGCAGCAGCCAGCGCGGGTCCGCATTGTGCCGCCGGCCGATGTTCATCCGGAACCACACCACGTCGTCGAACCCCTCGCGATGCTCCCTGGCACCTCGTTCCCGGTCATTTGGCCGCTCCTCGCGCGCCCCGCCGTCCACCATCTCCTCGGGCTCCGGCATCTTCGCCCGCCGCGCTGCGATCAACAGGGCCGCCAGCTCCGACGGGGTCCGCTCCGCCACCAGCTCGTCCAGCAGCCCGCGATCCGCTTCGTCGATCTCCACCGGCGCCTTCAGCTCGTCCAGCAGCCGCGCGCGATCCTTCTCCCGGATCTCCTCGGCCGTCGGCGCCCGGCGCCATTCCGCCGTGATCCGCGCATCGCGCAGCAGCCCCTCCACCCGCCGCCGCCGCGGATAGGGCACCAGCAGTATCGCCGTCCCCTTGGCGCCGGCCCGCCCCGTCCGGCCGCTGCGGTGCTGCATCGTCTCCGCGTCGCGCGGCGTCTCCACATGGATCACCAGCGACAGCGTCGGAATATCGATCCCCCGCGCCGCCACATCGGTCGCAACGCACACCCGCGCGCGTCTGTCGCGCAGCGCCTGCAAGGCCTGGTTTCGCTCCGATTGGCTGCTTTCGCCCGACAGCATCACCGCGTCGAACCCACGCTCCACCAGGCTTGCGTGCAGCCGGCGCACATTCTCCCGCGTGGCGGCAAACAGCATCGCCGTCTCGGCCTCGTGATAGCGCAGCAGGTTCACCACCGCATGTTCGATATCGGCCGGCGCCACCGCCACTGCCTGATAGCTGATGTCGCCATGCCCCCGGTCCTGCCCCACCGTCTCGATCCGGTGCGCATCCCGCTGGTAACGCTTCGCCAGCGCCACGATCGGCCTCGGCATGGTCGCCGAAAACAGCAGCGTCCGCCGTCCCTCGGGCGTCGCGTCCAGAATCTCCTCCAGATCCTCGCGAAAGCCCATGTCCAGCATCTCGTCGGCCTCGTCCAGGATCGCGACCGACAGCGAACCCAGGTCCAGCGCGCCCCGCTCCAGATGGTCCCGCAACCGCCCCGGCGTGCCGACCACGACATGCGCGCCGCCGGCCAGCGCGCGGCGCTCCTTCGAGGCATCCATGCCGCCCACACAGGTCACGATCCGGATGCGCGCCCCGGCATACAGCCACTCCAGCTCCTTCGACACCTGAAGGGCAAGCTCCCGCGTCGGCGCAATCGCCAGCGCCAGCGGGGCAAAGGCGTGCCGCGGCTTGCCGTCATCCTCCAGAAGCTGCGGCGCAATCGCCAGCCCGAAGGCAACCGTCTTGCCCGAACCCGTCTGCGCCGACACGATCAGGTCGCGCCCCGCAGCCGCCTCCTCCAGCACAGCCGCCTGAACAGGCGTCGGCTCGGCATAGCCACGCGCAGACAGCGCCTCGGCCAACAAGGGGGGCAGGGCAGGGAAGGGCATGCAAGGTCCAGTGCAGGATGTGAAAGCGCGGGCGTGAACGCTCCGGCGCGGTAAGGCGTCCCTAAACAGCAACACTGTGGCAACCGCAAGGCGGATGTGGCGGGCGAGGGCGCGCTGCCCCGCATTTGCGCCTCCCACTCCGGTCTTGTTCCTCGCCCGGAGGACGCCCAGCGGCCTGTCCGCCCAAGCATGGGCGGCACCGCATTCCAAACTTGCTCACCACAAGTAGCGCGTCATTGGTATTGGCGATCGAATGACAAGCAGGCAGGGTGCGCAAACAGATATTGGTTATTCTGAAAGCACCATCCTGACGATGCAATCTGGAGAGAACACCTTTTCTTGTTCCGATGTGAGATTTCTCATCGTGTAGCGCATCTCGCATCGCAAATCGTTGAGAATTGGCCAGGCTCGAGAAACTGAGAGGCACAATCGTCAAGTCAAGAATCACGTATTCTATGGATACTCCTCTCATGCAGATTGCTATGATAACGCAGTGCGCAGCTTTCAGCCTGCAGGTGCTCCGGGAGATGGCGATGCAATCGCATTCCGCGCGACATTCACCGGCAGATTCGGTATTCCGTGCTTTGCCTGATGCTATGGAGTATCGACGCGATCTGCGACGTGATTGGTCAGATCGTCACCACGTCTTCCGTGAATGCTTCTGGTGACAATGGCAACGACACATCCTTCATCGCCAGATCATGGCCTTTTGCAGCAGCCTGTCAAGGCTGCGCCTTAACGGTCGGTCGCCTTCAGCAGCGCCTCCAACCATTTGATACTATAATCGCCACTCCGGAAATCCGGCTCGTCCATCAGGCGCTGGTGCAGCGGGATCGTCGTCTTGATCCCGCTCACCACCATTTCCTCCAGCGCGCGCTTCATCCGCATGATTGCCTCTTCGCGGGTGTCCGCATGCACGATCAGCTTGGCAACCAGGCTGTCATAGGTGGGCGGCACCCGGTATCCGGAGTAAAGCGCACTATCGATCCTGACCCCCGGGCCGCCTGCCGCATGGAATTCCGTCACCAGCCCCGGCGAAGGCGCGAAGGTCTGCGGGTCCTCGGCATTGATCCGCGCCTCGATCGCATGGCCGTTCAGCACCACCTGATCCTGCGTCTTCGAAAGCGGCATCCCCGCGGCCACCCGGATCTGCTCCTTCACCAGGTCCATGCCGGTCAGCAGCTCGGTCACCGGATGCTCCACCTGCAGGCGGGTGTTCATCTCGATGAAGTAGAACTCCCCGTCTTCCCACAGGAACTCGATGGTGCCCGCCCCCCGATACTGCATGTCGGCCATCGCACGCGCGCACACGGCCCCCATCCGCGCCCGGTCGGCCTCGCCAAGCACCGGCGACGGCGCTTCCTCAAGCACCTTCTGGTGCCGGCGCTGCAACGAACAATCCCGTTCGCCCAGGTGGATGGCCGCCCCCTTGCCGTCGCCGAACACCTGAAACTCGATGTGGCGCGGTTTCTTCAGATATTTTTCAATATAAACAGCGTCATGGCCGAACGCGGCCTTCGCCTCGGCCCGCGCCTGGCGGAATGCGCCTTCCAGCATTGCGGCGGTTTCCACCACCTTCATGCCGCGCCCGCCGCCGCCGGCGGCCGCCTTCACCAGCACCGGCAGCCCGAATTCCTCAGCCACCCGGCGCGCTTCCTCCACTGTCTCCACCGCCCCGGCAGATCCCGGCACCAGCGGCAGCCCAAGCGCACCCGCCGTGCGCTTGGCCTCCACCTTGTCCCCCATCGTCCGGATATGCTCCGGCGACGGCCCGATCCAGGTGATCCGGTGCTCTTCCACGATCTCCGCAAAACGGGCATTTTCCGAAAGGAACCCGTAACCGGGGTGGATCGCATCGGCCTGCGCAATCTCGGCCGCCGCGATGATGTTGGGAATGTTCAGATAGCTGTCCGATGCCGGCGCCGGCCCGATGCAGATCGCCTCGTCGGCCAGCCGCACATGCTTGGCGGTCGCGTCGGCGGTGGAATGCACCGCCACCGTCTTTATGCCCATCTCGCGCGCCGCCCTCAGGATGCGCAGCGCGATCTCGCCCCGGTTGGCGATCAGGATCTTGCGGAACACGGGTTCGCCCATGCCTATTCGATGATCACGAGCGGCTGGTCATATTCGACCGGCTGCTCGTTGGCGACCAGGATCGCCTTCACCCGGCCGGCCTTGGGCGCGACGATCGGGTTCATCACCTTCATCGCCTCCACGATCAGCAGCGTGTCGCCTTCCTTCACATTTGCGCCTTCGGCCACATAATTGGCAGCCTTCGGCTCGGGCGACAGATAGGCCGTCCCCACCATCGGGGATTTCACGGTTCCAGGATGGTCCGCCAGCGTCGGCGCCGCAGGGGCAGCGGCCGCAGCGGGTGCCGCCGCCGCTACCGGGGCAGCAGCCGCCGGCGCCACGGTGCCCCGCGCCACGCGGATTGCCCGTTCGCCGTCATGCACCTCGATCTCGGTCAGGTTGGTTTCGTCCAGCAGGCTCGCAAGCTGCCGCACCAGGTCGATCTCCACACGCATCGCCGCGCCTTCAGCCGCTGCGGGCCCCTTGGAAGCCGCCATCTTTGTCCCTTCAGCTGAACCTTGGTTAGCGGTCGCCTTGCCGTATCGCAGCAGCCGCGTCCAGCGCCAGCACATAGCCCTTCGCGCCAAAGCCCTGGATCACGCCGGCTGCCACCGGCGACACATGGCTGCGATGCCGGAAGCTTTCCCGCGCAGCCGGATTCGAAAGGTGCACCTCGATCACCGGCACTGAAATCGCCTTTATCGCATCCCGCAGCGCAACCGACGTGTGGGTATAGGCCCCGGCGTTCAGAATCACCGCCAACGCCCCGCGCTCGGCCGCCTCGTGCAGCCAGTCCACCAGGTGTCCCTCGTGGTTCGATTGCCGCATGTCCACGATAACCCCCAGCCGGTCGCCCTGCTCCATCAGCATCGCCCCGATGTCGTCCAGCGTGGTCGCGCCATAGATTTCGGGCTCCCGCGTCCCCAGCAGGTTCAGGTTCGGGCCGTTCAGCACCAGCACCAGATTCGTCGGCGATTGTGCGGGCAATTTGTCCCTCCGGTTGAGCCTTGTCGGGCACGCTCTATAGAGGCTCCCATGCAAATCGCCATAACCCTCAACGGAGAGCGGCGCGCGGTTGCCGCCGCCACCAGCGTCGCTGCCCTCGTCGAAAGCCTGGAGCTGAAAAAGGGCCGCGTCGCCGTCGAACGCAACCGCGAGATCGTGCCCATGAGCCAATGGGCCGACGTGCCCCTGGCCGACGGCGACGCACTGGAAATCGTCCACTTTGTCGGCGGGGGCGAGGGCGACGACACATGGACAGTCGCCGGCCGCACCTTCCGGTCGCGCCTCATCGTCGGCACCGGCAAATACAGGGATTACGCCCAGAACGCGGCCGCCGCCGAAGCCTCAGGCGCCGAAATCGTCACCGTCGCCGTCCGCCGCGTCAACCTCACCGACCGCACCCAGCCCATGCTCACCGATTTCGTGAAGCCCGACCGCTTCACCTACCTCCCCAACACCGCCGGCTGCTTCACCGCCGACGAGGCACTTCGCACCCTGCGCCTCGCCCGCGAAGCCGGCGGCTGGACCCTGGTGAAGCTCGAAGTCCTCGCCGACCGGAAGACCCTGTTCCCCGACGTGATCGAAACCATCCGCGCCACCGAAGTCCTCGTGAAGGAAGGCTTCGACGTGATGGTCTACACAACCGACGACCCCGTCATCGCCCGCCGCCTCGAAGACGCCGGCGCCGCTGCCATAATGCCCCTGGGCGCCCCGATCGGCTCGGGCCTCGGCCTCCAGAACCGTGTCAACATCCGCCTCATCGTCGAGCAGTCGAAAGTCCCCGTCCTTGTCGACGCCGGCGTCGGCACCGCCAGCGATGCCGCAATCGCCATGGAACTCGGCTGCGACGGCGTCCTCATGAACACCGCCATCGCCGAAGCGAAAGACCCCATCCGGATGGCCCGCGCCATGAAAGCCGCAGTCGAAGCCGGCCACGATGCCTATCTCGCCGGCCGAATGCCCATCCGCCGCTACGCCGACCCGTCTTCGCCCCTGGCCGGCCTGATTTAGGAGAGAGCCTTGTATTGAACCATCAACTCTCGTGCGACATCCTCATTCATGCTGCGCACGATCCCGGGCAAACGAAATGCGTCAATCAACCACCACACCGCGAACCCGCCCAAGGTGAGCCAAAAGGCAAATTGTAGCCCGACACGCCGAAGATACAGATAGTGCCACCCCATGAAAAGCCAGGCAGTGTAGGCAATTACGAGAGACTTTGCCCTACGATCATAATCGGCCTTAACGGCGATCTGTGTAGCAGGCTCAAGGCTCGCGAACATTGGACGCAGCGAGACTGGCATACTCATGCATTTGCTCCCCATTGCCAAATAAGAGGACCATTACCCGAACTAACGCTGATAGCAATGGCCTGGTCTAGAACAAACGTAAACGAGGCCCCAGCTCCGCCACCAGCTGCGCGTAGAGGTCGCGTTTGAACGGCACGATCAGCTCGGCGAGGCGGTCGAGGTCCGCCCACTGCCAGGCCTTGAACTCGGCGTGGCCGGCGGCTTGGTGGGCCATCAGGTCGACGTCGGCGTCGGTGCCGTGAAAGCGCAGCGCATACCATTTCTGCCGCTGGCCGCGATACTTGCCCTTCCAGATCGTGCCCACCAGTTCGGGCGGCAGGTCGTAGGTCAGCCAGTCGGCGGTTTCGGCGATCAGCGAGGTGAGGTGCCCCTTCACGCCGGTCTCTTCCTCCAGCTCGCGGAGCGCCGCTGCATAGGGGTCCTCGCCCGGGTCGATTCCGCCCTGCGGCATCTGCCAGGCTTCCACCACGGCATCGAAGCGCTGGCCCACGAACACCCGGCCGTCCCCTTTTGTCAGCATGATGCCCACGCCCTGTCTGTATCCGGTCGGCGTCCCGCCTCCGGGCCGGTAAGGCAGGTCACTCACGCCAACAGCGCCTTCAGGTCGGCTGCCTGCGCCTCCAGGTCGGCCTGGGCCGAGGGGATCGCCTGCCGCAGTTGGGCGGAGCCATGCACCTGGCCCGCTGCCTCGCGGAAGATCACGCGGTTGCCGGCCGCGATCAGCTTGCCGGCATAGGCCCGCCCCTGGTCGCGCAGCGGGTCGAGCCCGCAGGTGAACACCAGTGCCGGCGGCAGGCCATGCCAGTCGTCCGACAGGATGGGCGAGGCGTGCGGGTGCGCGACGTCGGCCGCATAGTGCAAGCCGAACCAGGCCATGCCGGCCGCTGTCAGCAGATAGCCTTCGGCGAAATCCTGCATCGATCCCGTGTCCGCCGTCATGTCGACACCCGGATAGATCAGCCACTGCGCAGCGACGGGCAGCTCGTGGCGCAGCGCGCGGGCCGCAATCGCCGAGAGATTTCCGCCAGCCGAATCGCCGCAGAAGATCAGCCGCCCGGCCGCGAAGCCCAGCGCCGCCGGCGATCCCGCGATCCAGCGCGCGGCCGCCAGCGCATCGTCCACCGCGGCAGGCCAGGGCGCCTCGGGCGCCAGCCGGTAATCGATCGCAACCGTGTTGAAGCCTGTCAGCCTCGCGATCTCGGCTGCGAAGCTGTTGTGGCTTTCCAGGTCGCCGATCACCCAGCCCCCGCCGTGGTAGAAGACGATGGTGGTGCCCTCGGCGGCATTGGCGGGCCGGTAGGTGCGGGCCCGAATGGCGCCGGCCGGCCCCGGAATTTCGATGTCGCCGAGCGTCACGCCCTCGGGCACGGGCCGTTCGCCGATCAAGCCCATCTGCAGATACATGGCCCGCGCGGTCTCAGGGTCCACCTCGTGCATCTGCGGGCCGCCGACAGCGGCCAACATCCCCAGAATCTGCTTCACGTCGTCGCGGACACACGCCATCAATCTCTCCCCAATCGGCTGTTTCAGCTCAGGAACTGTTCCATCAGGATGCGGTCGTCCAGCGCATAGTCCGGGTCGAACAGCAGCTCCAGCCTGCGCGCAAGATCGGAAGTGATCTTCACATGCACCACCTCGCGCACCTCCACCTGGTCGGCAACCGCGCTCACCGGCCGTCGCCCGGCCTCCAGCACGCGGAATTCCACCACCGAGCTGTTCTTCACCAGCGCGCCCTTCCAGCGCCGCGGGCGAAAGGGGCTCAGCGCGGTCAGCGCCAGCAGGTCTGCGTCCAGCGGCAGGATCGGCCCGCCCGCCGACAGGTTATAAGCCGTGGAGCCGGCGGGCGTCGACACCAGCACCCCGTCGCACGACAGCTCCTCCAGCCGCACCTTGCCGTCGATCATGATCTCGATCTTGGCCGCCTGCCGCGTCTCGCGCAGCAGCGACACCTCGTTGATCGCCGGGCTGACCACGGTTTTGCCAGAGGCCGTCGTCGCCTCCATCGTCAACGGCGACAGGAAAAAGCTCGTCGCGTCGCGCACACGGGCTGCCACATCGTCGGCGCTGTAATGGTTCATCAGGAAACCGACCGTGCCCCGGTTCATCCCGAACACCGGCTTGGGCGACCGCGCGTTCAGCACCTGGTGCAGCACCGCCAGCATGAAGCCGTCGCCACCCAGCGCCACCACCGCATCGGCCTCGGCAATCTCGACGAAATCATGCGCGGCCCGCACTTGGGCTGCCGCCTCATCGGCCTGCGGCGTGTTGGAAACCAGCAGCCCCAGCTTCGGTGTAAACAGCCCCCCCAGCTTGTTTTCCCCCCGCATCAGCCGCCCGTCATGGACATGTGGCGGCTGACCGCCGGCGCCGCGCCCGGCCGCTCGATCACGAAATCATGGCCCTTCGGCTTCAGCTGCATCGCCCGGTCCAGCGCCTCGTCCAGCGCGGCCGGCCCGCCGTCGCGCAGCAGGTCGCGCAGCTCCACCCGGTCCTCCTGCCCCAGGCACATGAACAGCGTGCCGGTCGCCGTCACCCGCACCCGGTTGCAGCTTTCGCAGAAATTGTGGGTCAGCGGCGTGATGAAGCCCAGCTTCTGCCCCGTTTCAGCCACCCGCACATAGCGCGCCGGCCCGCCCGTGCGCTCCGGGCTGTCCACCAGCGTCATGCGGCTTTCCAGCGTCCGCCGCACCGCGGTCAGCGGCAGATACCGGTTGGTCCGGTCCTCCTCGATCAGGCCCAGCGGCATGGTCTCGATGAAGGTGAGGTCGAACCCTTCAGCGCCCGCCCAGGTCACCATGGCGGGGATCTCGTCCTCATTGAGGCCTTTCAGTGCCACCATGTTCAGCTTCACGGACAAGCCGGCGGCCTTCGCAGCGGCGATTCCCTCCAGCACGGGCGCCAGGTCTCCGGTGCGGGTGATCTGCCGGAACCGTCCTGCGTCCAGCGTGTCCAGGCTCACATTCACCCGCCGCACGCCGGCTGCGAACAGGGGTTCGGCAAAGCGCGCCAGCCGGCTGCCATTGGTGGTCAGCGTCAGCTCGTCCAGCCCCCCTTCATCGCGCGAAGGGCCGATGTGCCGCTTCAGCGCCTGCACCAGCTCCAGGAATCCCTTCCTGACCAGCGGCTCGCCCCCGGTCAGCCGGATGCGCGAAACCCCGCGCGCGATGAAGGCGGATGCCACCGCGTCAAGCTCCTCCAGCGTAAGCACCTCGGCCTTGGGCAGGAATGTCATGTCCAGCGGCATGCAATAGGCGCAGCGAAAGTCGCACCGGTCCGTCACCGACAGCCGCACACAGCTGATCCGTCGGCCGAACCCGTCGATAAGGGGGCGCGCTGCCATGCAGCCTATGTAGGGGTGGGCGGTTTCATCCGGAAGCAGGAAAAGCGAAGGGCCTCTGGTTGCGTGCACGCCCGGGTGCAGTCCCATTGTCCAGCCGGTCGCGGCAGGCTGCGGGTTGCGCCACGCGCATCATGTCCGAGGCATTGCGGAATCTTTTTGCTTGCGTGGTCCGGTCGAGCCGGGGCATATTGCCGGCGCGGCGGCTGGGGTGCTGCCGCATCAACAGGGGATACATCAACATGCGATTCATGATAGGATTCGCCGTCGCTGCGCTTGCAGTGGCGACAGGCGTCAACGCAACACCATTCACCAGGACTTCACCAACCGGAGGCGCAATTCCAGCGGGCGCGACCGAAGTCGGCGGCATCGTTCTTGATCTCAAGGGCGCCAACGGCAACCGGCTTGTCAGCCAGCTTTCCGCCGCTTCGCTCTACGTAGGCTTTGCCAATCAGAACCCGCTGATCATCGGAACCCAGACCGGCTTAACCCCGGCACTGGTCGGCGCGCTTGGCGGCGGATTGCAAAGCGCCTCGGTCCGCGTGACCTTGTTCGACGGCGATACCGCGTCCGGCAATTTCGACTTCAATGATAACCTTTTTTTCATCGACAGTGTCAGCCTCGGCAACTGGAGCGCTGTTGCGACCCAACAAACGGATAACACCGGCCTGACCCTGCTGTCGTCTGGCTTCGGCTTCGGCAATGAAATCCTGTCGACCGGGTGGTTCTCGTTGTCCAACGCCGGTGACCTGGCGACGCTGTTTGCCGCACTCGGCGATGGCTCGCTCGTCTATTCGCTGTCAGACGTCGATCCGTTCGACAATTTCTTCGATTTCACGCAGGGCGTTGCCGGCGGATTGATCAATGTCGGCCAGCCGCCGGTCGTCGTCCCCCCGACTGGCGGGATCCGCCCG
>BBPD01000207.1_pt1 | contig 61187 bp, 57 predicted proteins | sample 1344911 | NCBI WGS metagenome assembly BBPD01 (sample SAMD00019088, study PRJDB2971) | groundwater metagenome | biome: freshwater biome; feature: mineral spring; material: ground water | place: USA: CA, Sonoma | collected 2011-09 | depth surface m
TATTCCGCTGATTTATCGGCAATTGAGAACCCCTGACAACCAAAGCATTGCAACCATCAAAGACTGGGTAAAAGTCCATCGCGATTTCTTGTTTCTTTTGTTGATTTTTTCCCTATGGTTGATCGGCACGTCAATTGAACAACGTTTCTTTCATTCTTCCTGAATCCGTGACCCCAATGTCCCGGTTCCGGTAATCACACCGAAACCGGACAGCGAAACCCCGATTTCACCACAGACCAGCCATTTCAACGCAACAAACCCGCCCGGCACTCTAGACATGCTCTCCGCAAGCCCGCCCACCAGCCGCTCCAACGCGATCTGGCGTGTTTGACCATGAATCAATTCAGGCCTTGACGGAGTTCAAGCGCAGCATCAGTGTCATCGGGTGCTGCGGTGACTCCTGAAAGCCGTGGTGCGCGTAGAACTGCTTGGCGCCGTCGTGAAGATCATGGACGAGAAGCGCCCGGACTCCAGTATTCTGCGAAACGCTCACCGCGCGACCGACTGCGTCCTGCAGCAAAGAAGCCCCGAGCTTGATGCCTTGGGCCCGATGGTCGACGGCCAGCCGGGCCAGAACCATCACCGGCACCGGATCGGGTATTTTGCGCCGCACGCTGCTGGTTGCCGCTTGGTGTGAAACCGCACCTGCGGCCATAGCGTAGTAGCCGTAGACACGCCCCTCCTGATCCGTGACGACGAAGGTGCGGCTCGCGCCGCTCAATTGGTTGGTCAGTGCCCGGCGCTTGAGCCATTCATCGAGACTGGCTTCCCCGCAGGCGAACTCATCAAAGAGATGATTGGCGGCGAGTGGTTGCGGCGCGCTTAGTTGCAAGCTCATGCCGCGCCGGTGCTCCAGGGTGCCTTGACGGCCATGAGGCGTTCAAGGCCGGGATTCGGGCCGGGGGGCGCATCGAGCATGGCCGTGAACTGCTTGAACTTGTCGGCGTCCAGGCTGAAAAAGACCTGATCCAGCACCACGGATCGAGCGCGGTCGCAGGCCGCTTCGAGCATGAAGTCCGAACGGTTCTTGCCGAGCAGGCTGGCGGCGTGATCGATCAGGTCACGCTGTTCGGGCAGGGCCCGCAAATTGATGGCGGCGTCACGCATTGGAATCTCCTATTCGCGCATACACAACAGATGCGTGAGTTATCGCGCAACGTGTAGCTGTTGTCAATACGTTGATCGCGATCAGTGACGCAGGTGCGGGTGCGGGACGTAATGCAACACCCAGCCTTGCTTAAGCGCAGACTGGAAGACCACCACGGCGAAGGCCATCTCAATCAAGCTGCCGAATGCAGCTGTCGAGCCTCAGGCCGCGAAATCACGCGAGTTCGGCGGATCGTTCAGACTATCCTAAGGCTGCACACCTAGCAGCCTGCACACCAAATCAAGGGAGACCTCCGAATGGCAAAGTGGATCCGCCCCGCGCTACTGGCACTGCTGGGTCTCGCCGTGCTGCTGGCCCTGATCGTCTGGCTGCTGCTGCGCGGCAGCCTGCCTCGCTACGACGGCGAACTCGCACTCGCGGGGCTTTCCGCACCGGTTTCGGTGGCGCGCGACGCCAACGGCATGGTCGACATCGAAGCCGCGAACGAAACCGACATGGCCCGCGCGCTGGGTTTTGTTCACGGGCAGGAGCGCTTCTTCGAGATGGACCTGACGCGGCGGGTGGCTGCCGGCGAGCTATCGGCGCTGCTTGGTCCCCGCGCACTGGAAACTGACCTCCGAAACCGCCTGCATCGACTGCGCGCCCGTAGCGAAGCGTCGCTCGAAACCATCGCGGGGACACGAATGGCTGTCCTCGCGGCCTACACCGAAGGCGTCAACGCGGGCCTCGATGCACTGGCTGTGCGCCCCTGGCCCTACCTCTTGCTACGAGCCGCACCGGAGCCTTGGACCAAGGTGGACACCGCACTGACCGGCTACGCCATGTTTTTCGACCTGCAAGACGAGGCGAACTCGCGCGAGCTGGCGCTTTGGCGCATCCGCGAGGTGGTTCCGCCGTCATTGGCTGCGCTCCTGTCGCGCGATGGCAGCTCGTGGGACGCGCCACTGTTCGGCACCGCGCGTGGCGACGCCGTGCTGCCCAGCGCGGATGCACTCGACCTACGCCAATTGCCCTATCCCGCCGAGCCCATCGATGCACCAAAGGCTGAGCTTGCCGCGCCTGGCAGCAACAACTTCGCGGCCGGTGCCGGTGCCACCGCCGACGGCCGCGCCATCGTCGCCGGCGACATGCACCTCGGACTGCGAGCGCCGTCGCTCTGGTACCGCGCCAGGCTGCGCTACGCCGACGTAACAGCACCGAATGGCAGGGTCGATGTCGCTGGCGTCACCCTGCCCGGCGTGCCCGGTGTGATTGCCGGCAGCACCCCGCACCTCGCATGGGCTTTCACCAACAGCTTCGGCGATTGGTTGGATTTCTTCCGCATCGAGTTCACCGATGCAGCCAAGACGCGCTACCGAACCCCGGAAGGCGAGAGTAGCGTTGTGATCCACCACGAGACGATCAATGTGGCCGGTGCTTCGGCGGAAACCCTTGTGGTGCGTGAAACACGCTGGGGGCCCATTGCCCATGACGAACCCGATGGCAGTGCGCTGGCCCTGCGCTGGACCGCGCAACTACCCGGCTCCCTGAGCTTCGGACTGATGGAACTGGCACATGTAGCCGACCTCGATGCCGCCCTGAACATCGCCCGGGAAGCTGGCATGCCGGCGCAGAACATGCTGCTCGGCGATGCAACGGGCCGCATCGCTTGGCGGATCGTCGGCCGCATCCCGGTGCGTGTCGGCGGCTGCGACCCGCAGGCACCGCTGCGTCCGCTCGATGGCTGTGACTGGAACGGCTGGCATTCGCCCGAGGCGGCGCTACAGCCAGAAATCATCGATCCGCCGTCGGGACGGCTGTGGACCGCCAACGCCCGCGTCACTGACGGCGAGTTGTTGGCGCTGATCGGCGATTCCGGGTACGCCCTCGGGGCGCGTCAGAAGCAGATTGCCGAAGCCATGCTGACCACCGCCCCGATCAACGAGTCGGCACTGCTGGCGCTGCAGCTCGATGATCGCGCGATCTTCCTCGAACGCTGGAACGTCTTGCTACGGCAAATCGTTGCAACGCGTGCGACCGAGGACGAAATCGCGATCGCCGCTGCGGCGGCCGATTGGAGCGGCCATGCCTCCATTGAATCGAGCGGCTTCCGCATCACCCGTGCATTTCGCCTTGAAGTGCTCGCGCGAGTCCGCGACGGTCTGCTCGGTCCAGCAAAAGTGGCGCTGGAGGAACGCTTCCTGATACCCGACCTGCCCCAGCTCGAGGGCGTGATCTGGCCGCTACTCGAACAGCGGCCGATCCATTTGCTCCCGCCGCGCTTCGCAAGCTGGGATGCGCTGCTGGCCGACGCCGCACAAGCGGCTGCCAAAGCGGTGCGCGGCGAGCACAATGACCCCCTGACCGCACGCACTTGGGGCGAAGCCAATACCAGTGCCATCTGCCATCCACTGGCCTCGGCCCTGCCGCGACCACTGCGATTTGCCCTGTGCATGCCGGCCCAGCCGCTCCCCGGTGACGGTCAAATGCCCCTCGTGCAGACGCCCACGTTCGGCGCCAGTCAGCGCATGGTGGTCTCGCCCAGCCACCGCGACAACGCCCTATTTCACCTGCCTGGCGGCCAGTCCGGGCATCCACTCTCGCCCTACTGGGGTGCTGGGCACGAAGCATGGGCGGAAGGTCGGCCAGAACCGTTTTTGCCAGGAGCCAGCACCGCACGGCTGGAGTTACGCCCATGAACCAAGCCCCAGCGTTTAGCGCGGCCACGCTATTGGCCGCGCTACTGGCGCTGTCCGGTACCGCTTGCCAGCGCACCGCAGCTCCGCCCGCTACGCCCGACACGCCCGCTACGCCCGACACGCCCGCTACGCCCGCTACGCCCGCTACGCCCGCTACGCCCGCGCCAATCGCCGAAGCGCGCTTTAGAGCCCGTGGCAACGAACCGTTCTGGACAATCGAAGTGGTCGGCGCCGAACTGCGTTGGAGCACCCCGGATACTCCCACACCGATCATTTGGGCCGGTGTGACACGCAGCACCCGCGAGGACGGCTTCGATCTCGTCGCCATGCGCGAGGACCGCACCTTGACACTTTCGGCAACGCGGTCGATCTGCCGCGACAACATGAGCGGAATGCCCTTCCCGCACATCGTGAACATACGCATCGAAGACGAGGACCTGCGCGGTTGCGGCGGCGAAGCGATGGAACTGCTGATAGGTACCGAGTGGACGGTTTCGAGCATCGACGGTGTCGCCGTCCAAGGCCCCGCACCCACGCTGAGCTTCCTGGCCGCGGGCCGAGCAGCCGGCTTCGGAGGTTGCAACCGCTGGCTATCGGCGGCCACTCTTAGCGGCGAAGGGCTGCGCTTCGAGCAGGCGGCCAGCACCATGATGGCCTGCCCTGACGACGAGACGCGCACCGAACAGGCCTTCCTTGGCGCGCTGACGAACGTCAGCCGCCATGACTTCGACCCGACGGGCGCGCTCTTGCTGAAAGCCGGCGACCGGACGCGGATGGTCGCGACGCGAAGCAACAACCATTGAGCAAGCGCTAGCCAACCGCCTGTTCGTGCACTCCGGCCATCGCACGTCCGCTCGGATCAGCCGCCTTCGCGAAAGCGGCGTCCCAAGCGATGGCAGCGGGCGATGAGCAGGCGATCGACTTGCCGCCCGGCACCGTGGCCGCCGCCGCACCGCCTGGGAAGTGCGTTTCGAAAATGCGACGGTAGAAATACGCCTCTTTCGTTTGCGGTGGATTGATCGGGAAGCGCTGTTCGGCTTCGGCCAAGTCGGCGTCGCTCACTTGCGCTTCAGCCTGCGCCTTCAGGCCATCGATCCAGCCATAACCGACGCCATCACTGAACTGCTCCTTCTGTCGCCACAGGATGCTTTCGGGCAGGCAACCCTCGAAGGCGGTACGCAGCAGCCATTTCTCCACCGGGCGGCCACCCGGTGTGCGCGGATGCACACGCTTCTGCTCGGGGTCGATCGCCATCGCCGTGTCGAGGAAGGCGAGGTCGAGGAAGGGCACGCGGGCTTCGATGCCAAAAGCGGCCATACTCTTGTTGGCGCGCAGGCAATCGAACTGATGCAGGGCGTCGAGCTTGCGCACCGTCTCGGCGTGGAACTCGCGCGCGTCCGGTGCCTTGTGGAAGTACAGGTATCCACCAAACACCTCGTCGCTGCCCTCGCCCGAGAGCACCATTTTGATGCCCATCGAGCGGATGCGCCGCGCCAGCAGGAACATCGGCGTCGAGGCGCGAATGGTCGTCACATCATAGGTCTCGACGTGGCGGATGACCTCGCTCAGCGCATCGAGGCCTTCCTCGAACGTAAAGTGGAACTCGTGGTGCGCGGTGCCCAGAGCCTCGGCGGCAATGCGCGCGGCGACGAGGTCGGGCGAGCCTTGCAGCCCTACCGCGAAGCTATGCAAGCGCGGCCACCAGGCCTCCGACTTGCCGTCGTCCTCGACGCGATTTTTCGCGAACTGCGCCGCACACCAAGCGACCACCGAAGAATCCAATCCACCCGAGAGCAGCACGCCGTAGGGCACGTCGCACATCAACTGGCGCCGGACGGCCTGCATCAGCGCCTCCTTCAGCGCGGCAGGCTCGATGGTGCGGCCCTCGACCTTGGCGTAGTCGCGCCACTCGCGCGTGCGGTAGGGGCGAATCACGCCTTCCGCCGAATCGAGCAGGTGGCCGGGCGGGAAGATCGCCACGTCGTCGCAGACGCCCACCAGTGCTTTCATCTCTGAAGCCACCCATAAGCGGCCTTCGGTGTCGTGGCCGAAATACAGCGGGATCACGCCCATCGGGTCGCGGGCGATGAGGTAGCGCTGCTGTTCGGCGTCCCACAACGCGAAGGCAAAGATGCCGTTCAAACGATCAACAAAATCAGCACCCTGCTCGCGCCACAGGGCGTTGATGACCTCGCAGTCGGATTGCGTGGTGAAGGCGTAGGGCGTGGCGAGTGCCACCTCCAGTTCGCGGTGGTTGTAGATCTCGCCGTTCACCGCCAACGCCAATGCGCCGTCGGTCGAGCGCAGCGGCTGCGCGCCGCCGTGGATGTCGACGATCGACAGGCGCTCATGCGCCAGCACCGCACCGGTATCGGCAAACACGCCGCTCCAGTCTGGGCCGCGGTGACGGATGCGCGCCGCGGCCTGCACGGCTTGGCGACGCAGATGTTCAAGATCGGTACCGGGCTTGAGGCCGAAGATCGCGACGATGCCGCACATGGGGGAATCCTTATCGAAAGCGTTGAAGGGCGAGGAGAAAGGAACGAGTCGGAATTGCGCCGCAAATGCAGAAGACCCGCGCTGTTGCCAGGCGGGCCTTCGTCGGTTCGGGGTTCGGTGTGTTGAACGTACCTAGCGCCGCGGCCGCCTTGGGCGGTTACGGTTATTGGCGTTAATGCAGTTGAATGCATGGGTCAACATAGGCCGACGCTAACCCGGCCCGCGAGGAAAAAGCAAGCAGCGCTCGCAGACCCAACAAGCACGAGACTCGCCAGCCTTACGCGGCATGCTCGATCCAGAGGCGTTCGATCACTTCGGCAAACAGCATCGGTAAGGCTTCGAGCTCGTCGAGGCGAACGCCCTCGTCAATCTTGTGGATGCTGGCGTTCACCGGCCCGAGCTCGACGCACTCGGCACCCAGCGGCGCAATGAAGCGCGCGTCCGATGTGCCGCCCTTGGTGTTCTCATCGGGTGTGATGCCGCAGCGCGCCTGGATGGCCGCACGCGCGGCCCGACGCAGCGCGCCTTCGGCGCAATGGAAGGGCTCGCCAGAACGCCGCCAGCGGCAGTCGGCGTCGATGCCATGCCGGGCCAGCGTAGCCTCGAACTCGGCAACGAGGGCATCGCTGGTCCAGCTCGGGTTGAAACGGAAATTGGCGACGAAATGCAAAACGCCCGGAATCACGTTGTCCGCACCGGTGCCGGCGTTGAGATTCGAGACTTGGAAGCTCGTCGGCGGGAAACTGGCGTAGCCCTCATCCCAGTGCCGCGTGCAGAGTTCGGCGAGCGCCGGGGCGAGTGCATGGATCGGGTTCAGCGCCTTTTCGGGATAGGCCACATGGCCCTGCAAGCCACGGACGTCGACACTGACCGACAAGGAGCCGCGACGGCCCACGCGAAGCACATCGCCCAAGCGCTCGCTCGATGATGGCTCACCGGTAATGCAGTAGTCGATGCGCTGGCCGCTGGCACGAAAATGCTCGGCCACTTTGCGCACACCGTCGAGCGACGGGCCTTCTTCATCGGAAGTCAGCAGTACGGCCAGTGTTCCGGGATGCTGGGGATGAGCGGCGATCAGTCGTTCCATCGCGATGACAAACGCCGCGACACTGCCCTTCATGTCGGCCGCACCGCGACCATGCAACACACCCTCGCGCAGCGTTGGCACGAAGGGCGGGGAGGCCCATGCTTCCAGCGGCCCCGGCGGCACCACATCGGTATGCCCAAGCAGTACCACCACCGGGCTGCCGCTGCCGCGCGTGGCCCATAGGTTCTTCACCTCGCCGAAATCCAGCGCCTCGCAGCGAAAGCCGATCGCCGCGAGTCGCTCGGCAATGACGGCTTGGCAACCTGCATCGTCCGGCGTCACCGAGGGACGTGCGATTAAGTCCTTGGCCAATGCAAGAACGGAACGATCACTGATGGTGCTCACTTCTTGACTCCAAAACGCGCCTTGAACACGCTCTCGGTGAAACCCACCGACACCACGCCATCGTCAGTCATCAACACCGGACGCTTGATCAGCGCCGGATGTTCTTTCAACAGCAGAAACCACTCCGGATCACTGCCCGGTGCTTTACGCGCCGCGGGCAATTGCCGCCACGTCGTGCTGGCCTTGTTGATGAGCTGATCCCAAGCACCCAATTGCTCGGCCCACGCCTTCAAGGTCGCGGGAGGCTGGCGCTCGGCGCGTACATCCACAAAAACATGCGCGATGCCGAAGCGATCCAGCCAATTCCGCGCCTTCTTGCAGGTGTCGCAGGAGCTTAAGCCAAACAGCGTCGTGGCCATTATTCTAGTCTCCGCTGCGCAGCAGTTCGTTGATGGAGGTCTTGCTGCGCGTCTTGGCATCGACCTGCTTCACGATCACCGCTGCGTACAGGCTGTACTTGCCATCGCTCGAGGGCAGTTGTCCCGAGACGACGACGCTGCCCGCCGGCACACGACCGTAGTTGATCGTGCCCGTCGCTCGGTTGTAGATGCGCGTGCTCTGGCCGATGAACACGCCCATGCCGATCACACTACCGCGCTCGACGACCACGCCTTCGACCACTTCCGAACGCGCACCGATGAAACAGTCGTCCTCGATGATCGTCGGGCTGGCTTGCAGCGGCTCGAGCACACCACCAATGCCAGCACCGCCCGAAATATGGCAACGCGCGCCGACCTGTGCACAGCTTCCTACCGTTGCCCAGGTGTCGACCATCGTGCCGGCACCCACATGCGCGCCGATGTTCACGAAGCTCGGCATCAGCACCACGTCGCGGCCTAAGTGCGCGCCACGGCGCACCACTGCGCCCGGCACGACGCGCACACCCATGTCGCGGAAATCGGCGGCGTCGAAGCCTTCGAAACGCAGCGGAACCTTGTCCCAGAACGGCGCTGGCTTGGCCTCGACTAACGTCATGTCGTTGCAGCGGAAATACAGCAGCACCGCCTTCTTCAGCCACTCATTGACGCGCCAGGTTCCATCGCTGTTCGGCTCGGCCACCCGCAGTCGACCCGCTTCCAAGCTGCCGATCACCGTTTCCACCACCTCACGAAGTGAACCCTCGATTTCGGCCTCGGATAGCGTGGCGCGGCGCTCAAAGGCCGACTCGACAATCGGTTGCAGATCAGCGAGGACGGGAATCTTGCGGCGGGGCATGTGGTCGTTCTCCTTCAAGGCAGGCAGTCAGATCGGCAGTAAGCCGAGCGACCGCATCGGGGTCGACGAGGGCGCGATCGCCTTCGTCGGAAATCAGGAACAAGTCTTCAGCACGCTCACCGAAAGTGGCGATGCGTGCATCGTGTACACGCAGTCTGTGCTCACGCAGAATGCGGGCGACGTCGGCGAGCAATCCGGGGCGATCGGTGCCGATCAGCACCAACTGCGTGCGGGTGGCATCGCCCGTATCACGCACTTCAACACGCGGCGCAACGCGAAAATGCTTGAGCGCCGAAGGCATGGCTCGGCGCGGCGGATGCAGAATCGTCGCCGGACGCGACAACATCTCGGTGAGCACGCGGCTCGCGTGCGCGGCGTGTACTTCTGGCGCTTCGCCCGTGTCGTGGATCGGCAGCAACTGGAACGTGTCGAGACTCATCCCGGAGGTCGAGGTGACGATGCGTGCCGCAACGACCGAGAAACCAAGACGATCCAGTGTCGCAGTGAGTATGGCGAACAATCCGTCGCGATCTGGCGAATAGATGAAAGCTTCAAAGGCCTCGCCTTGAGGGCGAACAAGGATGAGTGGCTTCGATGGATTGCCGTGGGCATGGATGGCACGCACCTGGGTTGCCAATTGCTCGGGTTGATAGCGCAGAAAGCTCTCGTCCGGGAACTCGGCAAAAACCTTGGCTAGGGAGTCGGTATCGAGGTCAGCCAGCAGGGTTCGCAACTCGGCGCGCACATTGGCAACCCGCGCGTCGGCATCGACGCGGTGCTCCAGCCCGCGACGGAAAGCCAGCCGCGTCGCATCATAGAGATCACCCAGCAGGCGCTCCTTCCAGGTGTTCCAAAGTTTCGGGCTGGTTCCTGCAATGTCGGCGCAGGTCAGCAGGTAGAGAAAATCCAACCGCATGCGGTCGCCAACGCGCCGTGCAAAGCGCTCGATCACCGCCGCATCGCTGATGTCTTGCCGTTGCGCTGTTGTCGACATCAGCAGATGCTGCTCGACGAGCCACGCCAAAAGCTCGATCTCCGCATCTTTGAGTCGATGTGTTGCACCGAACGCACGCACGTCCTCGGCGCCCAGCGCCGAATGATCGCCGCCCCGTCCCTTGGCGATGTCGTGGAACAAGCCCGCCACGAGCAGCAGCCACGGGGCTTTCAGGCGCTCGTGGACGAGTTTTGCCTTCGGGAAGCGCGCATCGCTGCCATCCACGAAACTCGCCATGATTCGCAGCACTTCGAGAGTGTGCTGATCGACCGTGTAGACATGAAACAGGTCGTATTGCATCCGCCCAGACACTTTGGCGAAGGCCGGCAGATAGCGGCCCAGCACGCCAAGATGCGCCATGCGTGCGAGCGTCTCGACCGGCTGTGGCCCCTGCAACAGGGAAAGAAACATGGCGCGAGTATCGACATCCTGTTTCTCGCAGGCTGCGATGCGCGGTAGCGACTCCGCCATCGCTCGTGCGGTTTCCGAATGCAATCCGCGCGCCATCGGACAGGCTGCCCAAGTGGCAAAGACGCCGAAAGCCTCAATCGTCGACTGCACCGGACCCAATGCCTCGCGCTGCAAGTAACCGTTCAACAGCGCAAAGCCCGGCGCTACCGGCACACGTTCGATGCGGGCTGCCAGTTGCTCTTCGAAGCGCTGCAGTAGACGCTCGCTGATGCGCTGCACGGTTTTCGCGGCGCGGAACAGCGCCTGCATCATCTGTTCGACAGCCAGATTGTCGCTGGCTTCGTCCTGATAACCCAAGCGCATGGCCAACGGCTTTTGATGATCGAAACGCAGGCGATCCTCGCGGCGATTCGCCACGATATGCAAGCCAAAACGCAGCCGTGCAATCGTGAGTCCATCACGCTTCATGGTGGCTTCCTCGTCCGCGCCGAGCAGGCCCAGCGGCACCAAGGCCTCGATGCCTGGCACTCGGTAGATACGCCGCGTCAGCCAAGTCAAGGTGTGCAGGTCGCGCAGGCCGCCCGGACCTTCCTTCAAGTTGGGCTCAAGGTTGTTGGCCGTATCGTTGTAGCGCGCATGGCGCGCGCTCCACTCGCCTCGCTTGGCTTCGAAGTAGTCGGCAGAAGGCCACAATCCATCGGTGCGCAGCGCGCACTCCAGCGCATCGAGAGCAGCCGTCGATCCGACCAGCAACCGGGCCTCGGTCAGGGCCGTCAGGGTGGATACGTCCTCGCGACCGGCCTCGATGCAGTCAGCCAGCGAACGCACTGCGGTGCCCGGTTTTAGTCCGAGATCCCAAAGCGCCGCGAAGAACGCACCGAGCGCCGCCGCGCCGGCGCACTGCGCCTCGGGCTCGCCTAGCACCAGCAGGTCAACATCCGAATGCGGGTATTGCTCGCCGCGGCCGTAGCCGCCTGTGGCCAGCAAGTCGAGCGCGGCATCGGCCGGCATACAGGCCGACCACGCGGCGCGCACCGCCGAATCGACAGCGGCCGTCTGCGCCGCCAGTAGGCGATCCACGCTCTCGCCAGCGTCGAAACGCAGGACAATCGTCGCGCACGCTTCAGCCAAAATCGCGCGCGCGGCTTCCGTGCTCATGGCTCGGCGTCGTCACCGGGCAGGCGGGTGAGGATGTCCGCACCGTCGCGGGTCACGGCGATGGTGTGTTCCCACTGCGCCGACAGTGATTTGTCTTTCGTCACCACAGTCCAGCCGTCGGGTAGCAGCTTGGTGTGCCGCCCGCCCGCGTTAATCATGGGCTCGATGGTGAAGGTCATGCCTTCCTGCAGACGCAGCCCTTCTCCGGCCCGACCGTAATGCAGCACCTGCGGGTCTTCGTGATAGATCTGGCCAATACCGTGGCCGCAATACTCCCGCACCACCGAGAAGCGCTCGCTCTCGACATAGCTCTGGATGGCATGACCGATGTCGCCGAGCGTCGCGCCGGGGCGCACCTGCCGGATGCCGCGGAACATGGCCTCACGGGTTACCTCGATGAGGCGCTTGCCCAGCACCGAAGGCTCGCCAACTGCATACATGCGCGAGGTGTCGCCGTGCCAGCCATCCTTGATGACGGTCACGTCGATGTTCAGGATGTCGCCGTCCTTCAACACCTTGGTGTCCGAGGGAATACCGTGACAGATGACGTGGTTCACCGAGGTGCAGACGGTTTTCGGAAAGCCTTTGTAGCCGATGTTGGCCGGGATGGCTTTCTGCACTTTGACGATATGTTCAAAGCAAATGCGGTCGAGTTCCGCGGTGGTTACGCCGGGCTTGACGTAGGCTGCGACAACCTGCAGCACTTCCGCGGCCAGCCGCCCGGCTTCGCGCATTTTCTCGATCTGTTCGGGGGTCTTGAAGGTCACTTTCATGCCCGCGATTGTGCCGACTTGTCCAGAAGCCTGCCAGCGGGGTAGAATCCCGCGCTTCATGCCTCGGCCACGGCCCGGACATGATGCCCACCTCCGGCTACCCGCCGAAGGAATCCACACCCGCGTGACCCATCCCGTGCCGGGGTGCCCCAAGCCTTCACGAAGGCGCGAGGGTTCGGCCACGGACGCGCGGGGAGGCCCAACCCCGGAGCACGTCGTCGCGACGCCCTCAGCGAGGGCCCGGCCGCGCTCCGAATTGATTAAGGAACGAGCAATGCCCCAAGTCACCATGCGTCAGATGCTGGAAGCCGGCGTCCATTTCGGCCACCAGACCCGCTACTGGAATCCCAAGATGGGCCCGTACATCTTCGGTGCCCGCGGCAAGATCCACATCATCAATCTCGAGAAGACGCTGCCGCTCTTCAACGATGCGATGAACTTCATCTCAGGGCTTGCCCAAAAGCGCGGCACCCTGTTGTTCGTCGGCACCAAACGCTCGGCGCGCGATTCACTGAAGGAAGAAGCCATCCGCTGCGGCATGCCCTACATGAGCCAGCGCTGGCTCGGCGGCACCCTCACCAACTTCCGCACCTTGAAGGGCTCGATCGCCCGCTTGAAAGAGCTGGAAGCCAGCGAAACCGACGGCACCTTCGAGCGCATGGTCAAGCATGAAGTGCTGCAGCGCCGCCGCGAACGCGACAAGCTGGAAGCTTCGCTGGGCGGCATCAAGAGCATGAACCGCCTGCCCGACGCCCTGTTCGTGATCGACATCGGCCATGAAGAAATCGCCGTCCAAGAAGCCCGCAAGCTCGGCATTCCGGTGATTGCGGTGGTCGACTCGAACTACGATCCCAACCTCGTTGATTACGCCATTCCCGGTAACGACGACGCCATTCGCGCCGTGCAGCTCTATGCCCGCGCCGTGGCTGATGCCGTGCTGGAAGGCAAGGCCGCTGCGCCGATCCAAGCCAACACCGGTGACGACGAGTTCGTCGAGTTGGACGCCGAGGGCAACCCGGTCGCCAAGGAAGCCGACAACCGCCGTCCGCGCAGTGACAAGCCGCGCAACGACCGTCGTCCGCCGGCGAAGAAGGGCGCGCCGCGTCGCGGCAACGGTACCGGCCGCGCCTCTGCCGAGACCGACAGCGAGTAAGCCTCCGCGCAGACGGCGGCATCGGCCGTCGCCTGCTCGCAACGTAGCCCATGCATTCTTGTGGGCTGCGAGCGTGACACCCCACGCGGCGGCCTAAGGTCGCCGCGATCGCATCCCGAACACCAAGAGGTTCCCCCATGGAAATCACCGCTTCGCTCGTCAAGGAACTGCGCGAGCGCTCCGGCGCCGGCATGATGGAGTGCAAGAAGGCGCTCGCCGAAAACGGCGGCGACATCGAAACCGCGATGGAGCATCTGCGCAAAACCGGCCTCGCCAAGGCCGACAAGAAAGCCGGCCGCGTGGCTGCGGAAGGCCGCATCGCCATGGCTTCCGAAGGTAGCAAGGCTGTGCTCGTCGAGATCAATTCCGAAACCGACTTCGTCGCCAAGGACATCAACTTCGTCGCTTTCACCGATGCTGTCGCCAAGGCCGCTTTGGCTTCGTGCGTCGCCGATGTCGAGGCGCTGAAGTCGGTCTCACTCGGCGAGATCACTGTTGAGGAAGGTCGTGCGCTCCTGATCGCCAAGATCGGCGAGAACGTGCAGGTACGCCGCATGGCACGCGTCGACGCTGGCCATACTGTCGGTGCCTACATCCACGGCGGCAAGATTGGCGTGCTGGTCGAACTGAAAGGCGGCAACGAGGATCTGGCCCGCGGCATCGCGATGCATGTCGCGGCCATGAACCCGCCCTACATGACCGCCGCCCACGTCCCGGCCGAGTTCCTTGCCAAAGAGAAAGAAATCGAGCTGGCCAAGATGCCCGACAAGGACAAGAACAAGCCTGCCGACATCCTCGAGAAGATCATCAGCGGCAAGATCGCGAAGATCGTCAACGACAACACCCTGACCGGCCAGCCCTACGTCATGGACACCAACATGACCGTCGAAGCCGCACTCAAGGCCGGCGGTGCCACGATGGTGTCGATGACCCGCCTCGCTGTTGGCGAGGGTATCGAGAAGGTCGTCGAGGACTACGCCGCAGAAGTTGCGAAGGCCATGGCGGTCTGATCAGAAGCCCGACCCACGACATCGCCCACGGCTCCGGCTGTGGGCAACGGAGAGCCCGCCCTCACCGGCGGGTTCTTTCGTTTCTGCCGCCAGACACACCATTGTCATCATTGCGTGACGGGGGAGCGCCCAGCCGCTAGACTCCCGCTGTTTGCCCAAGGGAGTTCGCGAATGAGCGTGCCTGCACTGAAGTACAAGCGCGTCCTGCTGAAGCTCTCCGGCGAAGCCCTGATGGGCCGCGGCGATTACGGCATCGACCCGGACGTCCTGACCTGGCTGGCCAAGGAAGTCATCGAAGCGCAAAAGGCCGGTGCGCAGATCGGCCTCGTCATTGGCGGCGGCAATATCTTCCGCGGTGCCGGCTTACATGCCAAGGGCATGGACCGCGTCACTGGCGACCACATGGGCATGTTAGCCACAGTGATGAACGCGCTGGCCATGCAGGACGCACTCGAGCGCCTCGGCGCTTACGCCCGCACCATGAGCGCCTTGAAGATCAACGAAGTCGCCGAGGACTACATCCGCCGCCGCGCCATCCGCCATCTCGAGAAAGGCCGCATCGCCATCTTCGCCGCCGGCACCGGTAATCCTTTTTTCACCACCGATTCCGCCGCCGCGCTGCGCGCCATCGAAGTCGGTGCCGAGTTGCTGCTCAAGGCAACCAAGGTCGACGGCATCTACGAAGCCGATCCGAAGAAAGTGCCGGAGGCCAAGCGATTCGAGTCGCTCACCTACCACGACGTGCTCGCCCGCAACCTGCAGGTGATGGACACCGCCGCATTCGCACTCTGCCGCGACCAGAACCTCCCGATCCGGATCTACGACATGATGCAGCCCGGCGCGCTCATGCGGATCCTGCGCGGTGAGCCGCTCGGCACCCTCGTCCACGCCGGCTGAAGGGTCACCCCACCCCGCACTGCCTCGCCCGAGGCCACCAGCGGCCCCGATCTATACTGTTCGGCCGGTCCCACCTGCCGCACCGACATCCAGAGAACGCGCCATGCTCAACGACATCAAAAAGGACGCACAAACCCGCATGCAGAAGTGCGTCGATGTGCTGAAAACCGACCTCACAAAGCTGCGCACAGGCCGCGCCACCACGGCGATTGTCGATCATCTCCAAGTCAACTATTACGGCTCGAACGTGCCGCTCTCGCAGGTCGCCAGCGTCGCCGTCGCCGATGCGCGCTCACTGGTCATCACGCCGTGGGAGAAACCCATCGTCGCCGCGGTCGAAAAAGCCATTCTCGCTTCCGACTTGGGGCTCACGCCGAACACCGCCGGCACCGTCATCCGCATCAATCTGCCGCCGCTCACCGAACAGCGCCGCAAAGACCTCTCCAAGCACGTTTCGCACGAGGGCGAGAACACCAAGGTTGCCATTCGCAATGTGCGTCGCGATGCCATCACGCAGGTCAAGGAATTGCTCAAGGAGAAAAAAATCTCCGAGGACGAGCAGCGCAAGGCCGAAGACGACATCCAGAAACTCACCGATCAGTGGGTGAAGGCTGTCGATGAGGCGGTGAAAGCCAAGGAACACGAATTGCTGGCTCTCTGAGCGCCGGCCGCATGTCCCTCCCCTGCCCGCTTCCCCGCCACCTCGCCGTCATCATGGACGGCAACGGGCGTTGGGCGAAGCAGCGTCTGCGCCCGCGTACGCTCGGCCATCGCGCCGGTGCTCGCGCGGTTCGCACCGTCGTCGAGTACTGCCTGAAGCGCGGCATTCCCGCACTGACGCTGTTCGCGTTTTCCAGTGAAAACTGGAATCGCCCCGAAGAAGAAGTGGGCTCCTTGATGCGTCTGTTCCTGCGCATGCTGGAAACCGAAGTGGAAGAATTAACACGGCAACAAGTGCATCTGCGTTTCATTGGCGACTCCTCGCGCTTCCCCGAAGCAGTCCGCCAACACATGGCCGCAGCCGAAGCCATCCAGCTGCCCCATCCGAAACTCACGTTGACGCTGGCCGCGGGTTATGGTGGCCGCGCCGACATTGCACAGGCTGCACGTCGCCTTGCCGAACGCGTGCAAGCGGGAACCTTACGCGTTGATGAAATCGACGAATTCACGATGTCCGAGGCGATGAGCCTAGCCAAACTCCCTCCACCTGATCTTTTTATCCGCACCGGCGGCGAGCAACGCATCAGCAATTTCCTGCTCTGGCAGCTTGCGTACACCGAACTCTGGTTCACCGACGTGCTCTGGCCCGACCTCGACGAGGCGCTACTCGACATCGCAATGAGCGATTTCGCCCGTCGCGAACGCCGTTTCGGTCTGATTTCCGAGCAACGGGTCGACGCCGCCATGGATGTTCGATGAGTCGCATCCGCATCATTACCGGCCTGACGCTGGCCCCGGCGGCTATCGCCGGTGTCCTGTTGCTTTCTACGCCTTGGCTTGCTTTCGCTGCCGCCGTGCTCGTGCTAGCGGGGCTGTGGGAATGGGCCCGCCTTACCGGCCTCATCGAGTACGCGCCGCGACTCGCTTACATCACCGCCAACGCATTGCTGATCGCAACACTCGCTTGGGCCGCTGGGCCAAACCTGTTCGCCCTGAAAGCCGCCGTGCTCGTCGGTGCGCTGTGGTGGATGCTGGCTCTGGTATGGCTGCGTCGCTACGAGTTCGCCCAGGCGGATCGCGGCCGTTATCGGATTCTGAAGCTCACCGCAGGCAGCTTCGCCGCAGTCCCGGCGTGGTGCGCGCTGGTATGGCTGCACCAATTGCCCGAATACGGCCCGCGCTGGGCCTTGTTTGCGCTGATGCTGGTTTGGGCCGCCGACACCGGGGCCTACTTCGTCGGCTCGCAGCTTGGACGCCGCAAGATGGCCCCGAATATCAGCCCCAACAAGAGCTGGGAAGGCGTTGTGGGCGGCCTCGCCGGTGCCGCGCTGGTGGCGATCATCGGCGTGAAACCACTCGGTCTTGGTTGGCACGACCTGCCGGCGCTGCTGTTACTCACCCTCGTCGCGGCGCTGATGTCGGTGGCTGGCGACCTCTTCGAGAGCCTGCTGAAGCGCCATTCCGGCCAAAAGGACTCGGGGCGCATCCTTCCCGGCCACGGCGGCATGCTGGACCGTCTCGATAGCATCCTCGCCGCCTTGCCGGTGTTTGTGGTCGGCAAGCTGTGGCTCGCGCTTTGAAACGCATCGCTCTGTTCGGAGCCACCGGCTCGATCGGCGGCTCGGCGCTCGATGTCGTGGCGCGGCATCCCGAGCGCTACAGGGTCGATGCGCTGACAGCCCATTCGCGGGTCGACGATCTCCTCGCGCTGTGCGAGCGGCATCGACCGCGCGTGGCAGCGGTCGCCGATACGACGCATTACTCGGCATTGCGCGACGGTCTCGCTGCCGCCGGCCTCGATACTTTGGCGATGGCGGGTGCGGACGCGCTCGCCGAAATCGCCGCCGATGACCGCAATGACACCGTCATCGTGGCCATCGTCGGCGCGGCGGGCATCGCATCGACCCTGGCCGCCGCGCGTTCCGGCAAGCGTCTGCTGCTGGCCAACAAAGAATCGGTGGTGCTGGCCGGCGATTTGCTGATGGCCGAAGTGGTCGCCGGTGGCTGCACCCTCATTCCCATCGACAGCGAACACAACGCCATCTTCCAGTGCTTGCCGCATCAAGGCGGTCGCGATGGCGTGCGGCGCATCGTGCTCACGGCCTCGGGCGGGCCGTTTCGCGGCTGGACGCAGGAACGACTCGCCGAGGTCACTCCCGAGCAAGCCTGCGCGCACCCCAACTGGTCGATGGGCCGCAAGATCTCGGTCGATTCCGCATCGCTGATGAACAAAGGGCTTGAGGTCATCGAAGCCCATCACCTGTTCAATCTGCCTGCCGAGCGCATCACGGTGGTGGTTCACCCGCAGTCAACCATCCACTCCCTCGTCGACTACGTGGATGGCTCGATGCTGGCCCAACTCGGCCAGCCCGACATGCGCACCACGCTCGCCGTAGGCCTTGCTTGGCCGGAACGCATCGAATCCGGCGTCGCGGCACTTGACCTCATCGCCATCGGCCGCCTCGATTTCGAAGCCCCCGATGTCGCTGCCTTCCCGTGTCTGGAACTCGCCTTCACAGCCCTGTGCGATGGTGGCAGCGCACCAGTGGTGCTGAATGCGGCTAATGAAATCGCCGTTTCAGCCTTTCTTCAGCGCCGCCTCGCTTTCCTTGGCATCCCTTGGCTGATCGAACAGACCATGCATCGCCTGCCTAGCCTGCCCAGCGCCACGCTCTCCGATCGCCTCGAAGCCGATGCGGAAGCGCGGCGCGTCGCCGAGGGCCTGCTGGCCCAAGCGGGCCGCTGCCGAGCGCCGTCGACGTGATGGAGCTGCTCTCCTCGATCTTCTGGCTGATCGTCGCCCTCGGCGTACTGGTGACCTTCCACGAGTTCGGCCACTACTGGGTGGCGCGCCGCTGTGGTGTCCGCGTACTGCGCTTCTCTGTTGGCTTCGGCCGCGCGCTGTGGTCACGCGTTGATCGCGAAGGCATCGAGTGGCGCATCGGCATGATCCCGCTGGGCGGCTACGTCAGCATGCTCGACGAGCGCGAGGGCGATGCTTCGGGGCTGACCGAAGCCGAGCGCGCCCGCGCCTTCAACCGCCAACCGGTGGGGCGGCGCATCGCCATCGTTGCCGCCGGCCCGCTGGCCAACCTCGTGCTTGCGGTCGGCTTGCTATACTTGATGTTCGTGCTCGGCAAGCCGGATTTCCTCCCCGTGCTCGCCGAACCGCAAGGGCTCGCCGCCGAGGCGGGCTTCCGCGAAGGCGACCTCCTGCTCGCCATCGACGGGCGCGAAACGCCCACCTGGACCGAAGCGCAGAACGCCGTCCTTGGCCCGATGATCGATCGCCGATCCATCCCGATTCGTGTCCGCAGCGCCGAGGGCGTCCTGCGTGAACGCGAACTGCCGCTCGAACGGCTCGACCCGAACCTCGACGAGATGGCGGCCTTCCAAGCACTGGGCCTGCGCCTACGGCCACCGCAACCACCCGCGGTTGTGGGCGATCTCGCGCCCGGAAGCCCGGCGGCGGCGGCACTCACGGTGGGCGACCGCATCCTCGCTATCGACGGTCGCGAGGTGGCCCATTTCGCCGCCCTTCAGACCGCACTGGCGGCCTACCCCGTGGACGCCGAAGCACCCCGTTTGGCGCTGCGCGTGGAACGCGCGGGCGCGGAGCGCGTGGTGGAGATCACACCCGCACGCGCCGAAGGGCCCGATGGCACGCCGGTGTGGCGCCTAGGCATCGCCCCGCCCGACCTGCGCGACGCCTACCTGCGTTACGGTCCGCTGCAGGCTTTGCCGGCGGCGGTGAAGGCCAGCGGCCAATTGGCCGCCGATACCGCTGGCATGCTCTGGCGAATGGTGACCGGCGCGGCCTCGCTGCAAAACCTGTCCGGCCCGATCACCATCGCTCAAGTCGCCAATACCACGGCCTCGCGTGGCGCGGCTTGGTTCCTGTATTTCCTCGCCATGCTCTCGGTGAGCATCGCCCTGCTGAACCTTCTGCCCATTCCCGTCTTGGACGGCGGACACCTGCTGTATTACCTTATCGAGCTAGTTCAAGGGCGGCCGCTGGGCGAACGTGTGCTCGCGGTCGGGCAGAATATCGGCCTTGTGCTGCTTTTCTCGCTGATGGGCCTTGCTCTTTTCAACGACGTGCTGCGGCTCGTTCCCTGACCGTCACCCCGCAGGCCTTCCGGGCCTGCCGCCTTCGGACGTTTCCATGACGCATCGCCCCACCCGCCGCCTGCTCGCCCTCGCCCTCGCCGCCGCCCTATCGGGCACAACCATGGCCCAATCCATCGGCGCCTTCCAAGTGCAAGACATCCGTGTCGATGGCCTTCAGCGCATCTCCAGCGGCACGGTGTTTTCCTACCTGCCGATCGAACGCGGCGAAACCTTGAACCAGGCACGGGCTGGCGAGGCCATCCGCGCGCTGTTCCGCACCGGATTCTTCAGCGATGTTTCGCTAGTCCGCGAAGCTGACATCCTCGTCATCAAGGTGGTCGAGCGTCCCGCCATCAACACCATCACCCTCACCGGTAACAGGGACATCGAGTCCGAGGAACTGCTGAAAGGCCTGCGTGGCATCGGCCTCGCCGAAGGTGAGACCTACAATCCGCTGAACGTTGATCGCGTCACCCAAGAGTTGATCCGCCAGTACAACAACCGTGGCAAGTACTCGGTAACGATCACCCCAACCATCACCGCGCTGCCACTGAACCGCGTCGATGTTGCTATCGCCATCGACGAAGGCGATGCTGCGCGCATCCGCGACATCAACATTGTGGGCAATACGACCTTCGAGGACGCCGAGCTGCGCGAAGGCTGGGAGTCAAACACCAGCAACTGGCTGTCTTGGTTCCGCCGCGACGACCAGTACTCGCGCGAGAAGCTCTCCGGCGATCTCGAGAAACTCACCAATTTCTACCTCGACCGTGGCTACGTCGACTTCAACATCGAATCGACCCAAGTCGCTATCAGCCCCGATAGGAGCGATATGACGATCGGCACCAGCGTGACCGAGGGCGAGGTGTATGCGATCTCGGCAGTGCAGGTCAGCGGCGACACCATCCTGCCGGTCGAAGAGGTCAAGCGAATGCTGCTCGTCGAGGCAGGCCAGACCTTTTCACGCCAACGCCTCGAAGTGACTTCGGAAGTCATCACCGCGGTGCTCGGCAACATCGGCTACGCCTTCGCTGAAGTGAACCCGGTACCGGATGTCGACCGCGAGAAGCGCGAAGTTGCGATCAACTTCGTGGTGCAACCCGGCCCACGCGTGCTGGTGCGGCGCATCATCTTCCGGGGCAACGACACCACCGCCGACGAAGTGCTGCGCCGCGAGTTCCGTCAGTTCGAAGGTACCTGGTATTCGCAGGCCGCCATCGACCGCTCGAAGATCCGTCTGCAACGCTTGGGCTACTTCGACAACGTCGAGATCGAGACGCCTGCCGTCACCGGCGAGCCGGATAAGGTCGATGTGATCGTGAACGTGAAAGAACGTCAGTTCGGCCAGTTCCAGTTCGGCCTCGGCTACAGCCAAGTGTTCGGCGCGACCATCCAGCTCTCCTTGTCGCAAAACAATTTCCTCGGCTCGGGCAACCGAGTGTCGATGTCGGTGCAGCGGAACAGCTTCAGTCGCGGCCTCCAGTTCTCGTTCCTCGACCCCTACTTCACCGACGACGGTATCTCGGTGGGTTACAACCTTGCCTACAGCGAGAACGATTTCCGCAGTTTCAACATTGCGAACTTCTCGACCGACAATGCCAGCTTCGAGGCGGTGTTTGGCTTGCCATTGTCCGAGACCGACAGCATCTCGGCCTCGATCGGCATCGACAAGATCGACCTGACCACCATCGACGGCTCGACGCCACCGGAATTGGTGAACTACCTCACCACCACGCTGGGCGACCGCGCGCGTTTTATCGGCGAGCCCAGCGACACGCCGGATGCCTTCCCCTGCGTCGACATCGACGCCGACCCGGCCACGCCCTGCGTCATCCAGCAAGTCGCTTTCAGCCGCCTTTGGACCGTCAACTCTTGGCGTGCGCAAGTCGGCTGGGCACGCGACACCCGCAACGACTTCTTCGCACCGACCGCAGGCATGTTCAACCGCATCGGTGCCGAGATCGCCCTGCCCGGTTCCGACCTCGAGTACTTCAAAGCTTTCTACGACTTCTCGAAGTTCTGGCCGCTCAACCCCGCCATCGTCGTTGAAACCCGCGCCTCGCTTGGCTATGGCGACAGCTACGGCAACACCGGAGACGCCGGCCTGCCATTCTTCGAGAACTTCTATGCCGGCGGGCCGGGCTCGCTGCGCGGCTTCGAGCAGAACACGCTGGGCCCGGTGTCCTCGCTCGATTTCGGCAGCAACACCAATTTCCGACAGTCGCTCGGCGGCTCGTTCAAGGCCATTGGTTCGATCGAAGCCTACTTCCCGACCTTGTTCGATGCGCGTGGTGCGCGGATCTCGGCCTTCGCGGATTTCGGCAATGTTTGGCGCAGCACCCGCGAATTTGCTACGGGCGATTTGCGTGTGTCCGCGGGCCTCGCCTTGCAGTGGCAGTCGCCGATGGGGCCGATCTCGATCTCGTGGGCGGCACCTTTGCGCTATGAACCCACCGATCGCATCGAGCGCCTGCAGTTCACCTTCGGCGGCCAGTTCTAAGGACGATGCGCCCAACGCCGACGCGATTCACGCTCTCCGAACTCGCCGCGCGCTTCGGGCTTGAACGGCGTGGCGACGATGCCGATATCGCCTGCGTTGCGGCCCTGCAGGCGGCCGATCCGAGCGTCGGCGCGCTAGCCTTTCTTGCCAACCCAGCCTACCGCAAGCACCTTGCCAGCACCCGGGTGGCGGCGGTCGTGCTGCACCCCGACGAAGCCGCGCACTGCCCCGTGCCAGCTCTGTTGAGCACGAACCCTTACGCGGCCTATGCGCGCATCGCGGCGCTGTTCGAGCCGCAAGTCGCCCATTGTGCCGGCGTGCATCCGAGTGCCGTCATCGACCCATCGGCGCACATCGACGCCAGCGCACAGATCGGTCCTTTTGTGGTGATCGGTGCGCGCAGCGTCATCGGACCGCGCGCGATGATCGGCGCAGGCTGCGTGATCGGCGAGGACTGTGTCGTCGGCGCTGACAACGTGCTCGTCGCGCGCGTCACGTTGGTCTGCCGTGTTCGTTTGGGGCAGCGCGTCCGCATCCACCCCGGTGCGGTACTCGGTGCCGATGGCTTCGGCCTCGCTGTCGATGAGGGGCACTGGCTCAAGGTGCCACAGCTCGGCGGTGTGGTCGTCGGCGATGACAGCGAAATCGGTGCCAACACCTGCATCGACCGTGGCGCCATCGACGACACCGTGCTCGAAGACGACGTGCGCCTCGACAACCAGATCCAGATCGGCCACAACGTCCGCATTGGCGCGCATACCGCGATAGCAGGCTGCGCGGCGGTGGCGGGTTCGACACGCATCGGTCGCTGGTGTTTGGTTGGGGGCGGCTCGGGTTTCGTCGGTCATATCGAGATCGCCGACCGCGTCAGCATCGCTGCAATGAGCCTCGTCACTCACTCGATCACCGAACCGGGGGAGTACGCTTCCGGCTCGCCGTTGCAACCCAAGCGCGAGTGGCGAAAGAATGCCGTCCGCTTCGGCCAACTCGACCGCCTCGCCCGGCTCTTGCTCAAGAAGAACGAACCCAGCCCATGACACCGCTCTCCTACCCGCTCGATATACGTTGCATCGAGCAATTGCTGCCGCACCGCTACCCGTTCTTGCTGGTGGACCGCGTATTGTCGGTTGAGCCGCAGCAGCGCATCGTCGCGCTGAAGAATGTGACCGCCAACGAACCGCATTTCACCGGGCACTTTCCGGGCAATAAAGTGATGCCGGGCGTGCTGGTGATCGAGGCGATGGCGCAGGCTGGCGGCTTGTTGTCCATGCTTTCATCCGGAAGGGCCTGCGAGGAGAACAACGGCCCGAGCCAGTTCTATCTCGTCAAAGTGGAAAACGCGCGCTTTTCGAAGATGGTCGTTCCCGGCGATCAACTGATACTCGAAGTTACCTTGAAGCGCAGCATCCGCAACATGGCCCTGTACGAAGGCCGTGCGCTCGTCGATGGCAAGGAGGTTGCCAGCGCCGAGATGCTTTGCGCAGAGACGAGATCGGAATGAGCATGGCCGCCGCGATCCATCCGTCTGCCGTCATCGATCCGAAGGCTTGGCTGGACGAAGGTGTTACGGTCGGCCCCTTCACAGTCATCGGCTCTAGTGTCGAAATCAGCGCTGGCACACGAATTGGCTCGCACTGTTCGATCCTCGGCCCGACCCGCATTGGCCGCGACAACGTGATCCACGCCCACGCCAGCCTTGGCGGAGAGCCGCAGGACAAAAAGCACAAAGGCGAGCCGACTCGACTGCTGATCGGCGAACGCAATACCATCTTTGAGTTCACCACCTTCTCGCGTGGCACCGTCGATGGCGGCGGGGTGACGACGGTGGGCAATGACAACTGGATCATGGCCTATGTCCATGTCGCGCATGACGTCGTTATCGGCAACCACTGCATCCTCGCCAACAATGCGACGCTGGCTGGCCATGTGGTAGTCGAAGATTGGGCGATTCTTGGCGGTTTTGCCGGCATCCACCAGTTTTGCCGCATCGGCACGCACGCCTTCATCGGTATGGGCAGCTTAGTCAATGCCGATGTCGCACCTTTCGTCGTCGTAGCGGATCAGTACGCCGCGCCGCGCGGCATCAATGCCGAAGGCCTGAAGCGCCGCGGCTTCGACGCCGAGCGCATCGCCGCCATCAAGCGCGCCTATCGCCACGTTTTCATGTCCGGTGCGCCGCTGGCAGAGGCCAAATTGCAACTCGCCGAAGCCGCTACCAGCTCGGAGGATGTGGCGCAGATGCTCGCCTTCATCGAGGCGAGCGAGCGCGGACTGCTGCGTTGAGCACTCGGCGGTGAGCGAGGACATCGCCCAAAACACGAACCCGCGCCGCCTTCGAATCGCCCTCGTCGCTGGCGAAGCCTCTGGCGACTTGTTAGGCGCTGCCCTCGTTCGTGATTTGAAGGTGCTGTGTCCCGATGCCGAGTTCGTCGGTATCGCCGGGCCTGAGATGCGCGCCGCCGGCGTCGAGGCGTGGCACGACTGCGAGGAGCTCGCGGTGATGGGCCTCGTGGAAGTGCTGAAACACCTGCCGCGCCTGCTGCGCCTGCGTCGCTCGCTGCGCAAACGCCTGTTGGCCTGGCAACCGAACGTGGTCATCGGCATTGACGCACCCGACTTCAATCTCGGGCTGGAAAAGTGGCTGAAAACTCGCGGGCTGCGCACCGTGCATTACGTCAGCCCGTCCGTGTGGGCTTGGCGCGAAGGTCGCGCGAGGAGAATCGGCGCTGCGGCCGACCGCGTGCTGTGCCTGTTCCCGATGGAGCCCGCGATCTACGCCAAGCACCAGATCGATGCGTCCTTCGTCGGCCACCCACTGGCAGCGATGCTGCCGATGCGCCCGGATCGCGAGGCCGCGCGCGTGGCGCTCGGCATCGACGGCGACGGCCCGCTGCTCGCCCTGCTGCCTGGCAGCCGCGGCAGTGAAATCGCCCGCCTCGGCCCGGTATTTCTCGATGCCGTCGCCTTGCTGCTGCAACGCGTCCCGGCCTTGCGCGTGCTGGCACCGATGGCCAACCCGCGCTGCCGCGAGCGCTTTCAAGGCCTGCTGACCGCGCATCCGGCATCGCCTGCCCTGCACGGCGCACTGCATTGGGTCGATGGCCGTGCACGCGAAGCCATTGTCGCCAGCAACGCGGTGCTGCTGGCCTCCGGCACCGCCGCGTTGGAAGCGATGCTGGCGAAGCGGCCGATGGTGGTGGCGTATCGCATCGCGCCGCTGACGCACTTCATCGTCAAAGCCTTTGGGATGTTGAAGGTCGAGCGCTACAGCCTGCCCAATGTACTGGCCGGCGAGAGCCTCGTACCCGAACGCATGCAGGCCGATTGCCGCGCCGATGTGCTGGCCGATGATGTGGAACGCTTACTGCGCGAGGGCCTGACACCTTTGCAGCAATTGCGCTTCGAGGGCCTGCATGAATCCCTGCGCGCGCCGACACCGCGCGCCGCCGCCGAGGCTGTTGCGTCGCTGATACTGCGATGAAGCGCCCATCGAAAACGCCGCAAACCGCCTCGCATCCAAGCGCCGCGCGCTTCATCGATCCGTCGATGGACGGCCTAGTGATTGCTGGCGTCGATGAAGCCGGTCGCGGTCCATTGGCCGGGCCGGTTGCAGTGGCAGCGGTCATCCTCGACCCGGCGCAACAGATCGACGGCTTGGGCGATTCCAAGACCCTCGCCGAGGCTCGCCGTGAGGCGCTGTTCCCGCTGATCCAATCCCGTGCCCGGGCTTGGGCGATTGTGCTGGTGCACGCCGACGAGATCGACCGCATCAACATCTTGCAGGCCACCTTGGAAGGCATGCGGCGTGCCGTCGCTGGCCTTTCCGAGCCTCCCGACAAGGTGCTGATCGACGGCAACCATATTCCCAAAGGCCTCGGCATCGAGGCTCAAGCCATCATCAAGGGCGACGCGAAAGTGGCGGCAATCGCAGCCGCATCGATACTCGCGAAAGTGGCCCGCGACCGCTGGATGCTGGCCCTCGATGCCGCGCATCCCGGCTACGGCTTCGCCCGCCACAAGGGCTATCCGACGCCCGCGCATCTCGACGCACTGCGCCGCCTTGGCCCATGCCCGCAGCATCGACGCAGCTTCGCGCCGGTGCGTGGGGTTCTAGTGATGCCTGTTGAGCCTTATCGCTGATCGGAATCGGTAAATCGGGACTTGCGCATGGGCCCCTCGCTTTCGTCGGGAGCCATCCTCTCAACTTTTAGCTGGACCGAAAATCGCCCGGCAGGTCACCGACCCGTTCACAACACGTTGAGCGGAATCTTGACGTAGGCGATGCCGTTGTCTTCGGGCGGCGGAAACGCGCCAGCACGGATGTTGATCTGCACCGATGGCAGGATCAGCAGCGGCAGCTCCAGTGTGGCGTCGCGACGCTCACGCATGGCTATGAAAGCCTCTTCGCTCACCCCATCGTGGACATGGATGTTGCGGGCCCGCTGCTCGGCCACCGTGGTCTCGAAGGCCACTTCGCGACCGTTCGGCGGGTAGTCATGACACATGAACAAGCGCGTCTCGGGCGGCAGGCTCAGTAGCCTGCGCGTGGAGGCGTACAGCGTCTTTGCATCGCCACCCGGAAAGTCGCAGCGCGCGGTTCCGACGTCAGGCATGAACAGGGTATCGCCCACGAATACCGCGTCGCCGAACTGGTAGGCCACACAGGCCGGCGTGTGGCCGGGCACGTAGTGGATGCGGCCGCTCAGATCGCCGAGCTGGAACCGCTCATCGTCCTGGAACAGATGATCGAACTGCGAGCCGTCAAGCTTGAAATCGGGCTCTAGATTGAAAATCCCCTTGAACACCTTCTGTACTTCGATGATGTGCTTGCCGATGGCGATCTTGCCGCCGAGCTGCGCCTTGAGGTAGGGCGCGGCCGAAAGGTGGTCGGCGTGGGCGTGGGTCTCCAGGATCCATTCCACCCGCAGATCGTGGAGGCGCACATAAGCCGCCACTTTGTCGGCCGAAGCGTGCCCGCTGCGGCCCGACTTGGGGTCGTAGTCGAGCACCGGATCGATAATTGCGCAGACGCTGCCCGGCCCGCTGTGAACGACGTAGGAGACAGTCCAAGTGGCGGGATCGAACAGGCCGTGGACTTGCGTAGAGAGGGCAGCGGGGTTCATAAAAGCCTCTTCAGTTAGGTTTATCACAATACATTGTGTAATATATCATTGGTCAATAGAGTGTTCGTCATATTGGCCTTGAAGGAAACGCAATGAATGCCAAGACTTTGGATCTCAGCGACATGCAAATGGCCGCGGCCGATGCCTGTCGGCTGATGAAAGTGCTGTCTAATCCAGACCGCCTGCTGATCCTGTGCCAGCTCTCGCAGGGCGAGCGCTGCGTAGGCGAGCTGGAAGAGTTACTTGGCATCGTGCAGCCCACGCTCTCACAGCAGCTCACGGTGTTGCGTGACGAAGCACTGGTGAGCACGCGCCGTGAAGGCAAGCACATTTTTTACCTGCTCGACAGTCCGAAGGCACTGGCCGTGATGCAGGTGCTGTCCGAACAGTTCTGCAACAAAGAACAGAGCCAAGCCACGACGAAACGAAACCTTGCCGCTTTCGGTCTAGACCCGTAGCCTGCTGCCCCTGACTCGGACGCCGCCATGCCGCCTCGCTACGTCCACCTCAATGTCCACAGCGAGTACGCGCTAACCGACTCCACGATCCGCTTGCCTGACCTCGCCACGCGCTGTGCGCAGCAGGGCCAGGTGGCCGTCGCGCTCACTGACCCAACCAACCTGTTCGGGCTGGTGAAGTTCTACAAGGAAGCGGAAAGCAAGGGCCTCAAGCCCGTCGCCGGCGCGCAACTGCTGCTCGACGATGGTGAAACCACGCTCGGCCGCGTCACTGCCTATTGCCTCGATGATCGCGGCTATCTTTCGCTCTCGCGCTTGATCACCCGCGCCTACGCTGAAGGCCAGCGCGGCGACGTGCTCGGCGTGCGGCCGGAGTGGTTGTTCGAAGGCCACGCAGGCTTGATCCTCACTCTCGGCCACGACAGCCCACTCGGCCACGCGCTCGGTGGCGGCCGCGACGAACAGGCCGCACTGCTGCTCGACCGTTACGCACATCGCTTCGATGATCGCCTGTACCTCGAACTGACTCGCACCGGAAAACCCGGCGAGGAAGCCTTCAACCGTCAGGCGCTGGCACTCGCGGCCACGCGCGGGTTGCCAGCGATCGCGACGAACGCGGCGCGCTTCCTCGACCGCAACGACTTTGACGCCCACGAAGCGCGCGTCTGCATCGCCACTGGACGGATACTGGACGACCCGAAGCGCCCGCGCGAGCACAGTGCCGAGCAGTACCTCAAGAGCACTGAAGAAATGCAGGTGCTGTTTCACGACCTGCCCGAGACGCTCGAGAACACGCTCGACCTCGCGGCGCGCTGCAACTTCGCGCTCAAGCTCGGCACCTACTACCTGCCGGCCTTCCCAGTGCCCGCCGATGAGACGCTCGACACCTGGATCCGCTCGGAAGCCGAGCGCGGCCTCGCCAAGCGCCTCGCCACGCACGATCCGGCACCGGGGCTGACCGCGCAGGACTATGCCGAGCGCTTGACGCGCGAAGTCGATGTCATCATCGCAATGGGCTTCCCCGGCTACTTCCTGATCGTGGCCGACTTCATCAACTGGGGAAAACAGCAAGGCATCCCGGTGGGACCGGGGCGCGGCTCGGGCGCGGGCTCGCTGGTGGCCTACGCGCTCGGCATCACCGATCTCGACCCACTCGCTTACAACTTGCTATTCGAGCGCTTTTTGAACCCTGAGCGGGTGTCGATGCCCGACTTCGACATCGACTTCTGCATGGACCGCCGCGACGAGGTCATCGACTACGTCAGCCGCAAGTACGGCGCCGACCGCGTCAGCCAGATCATCACCTACGGCACCATGGCCGCGAAGGCTGCGGTGCGCGACTGCGGCCGCGTGCTCGGGCATCCCTACGGCTTCGTCGATGGGGTGGCCAAGCTGATCCCGAACGTGCTCGGCATCAGCCTCGATGACGCGCTGGGCGAAACCGAGAAATCGAAAACCGACGACACCCTGCGCTCCAGCGAACTGATCGAGCGTTATGCCCGCGAGGACGAGGTGCGCGACCTGCTCGATCTCGCGCGCCAACTCGAAGACCTCACCCGCAATGCCGGCAAACACGCCGGGGGCGTGGTCATCGCACCCACCCCGCTCACCGATTTCTGCCCGCTTTTTTCCGAGCCTGGCGGCAAGGGTGCCGTCACGCAATTCGACAAGGACGACGTCGAAACCATCGGCCTGGTGAAGTTCGACTTTCTCGGCCTGCGTACGCTGACCATCATCGACTGGGCGGTGAAGGCCATCAACCGGCGCCGCGCCGAAAAGAGCGAAGCCCTGCTCGACATCACGCGTATCCCACTCGACGATCGCTTGGTGTTCGATTTATTCAGCCGCGCGCAGACGGTGGCGGTGTTCCAGTTCGAATCCTCGGGCATGCGCAATCTGTTGCGCGAGGCGCGACCGGATCGCTTCGAGGATTTGATTGCGCTGGTGTCGCTGTTCCGCCCCGGCCCGATGGACCTGATCCCGAGCTTCAATGCGCGCAAGCACGGCAAGGAAGCGGTGGAGTACCCCGACCCGCGCATCAAGCCGGTGCTGGAAGAAACCTACGGGATCATGGTCTACCAAGAGCAGGTGATGCAGATGGCGCAGGTGCTGGGCGGCTACTCGCTCGGTTCGGCTGATCTGCTGCGGCGCGCGATGGGAAAGAAAAACGCTGAGGAAATGGCCAAACATCGCGCCCGGTTCCGCGAGGGCGCGGCCGGAAACGGCATCGACCAAGCCAAGGCCGATGCAGTCTTCAATTTGATGGAAAAGTTCGCCGGCTACGGCTTCAACAAATCGCATGCGGCCGCGTATGCCTTGGTGTCGTACCAGACCGCGTGGTTGAAGACGCACTACCCCGCCGAGTTCATGGCTGCGGTGCTTTCGTCGGACATGGACAACACCGACAAAGTCGTCAACTTTCTCGACGAAGCGCGAGCGATGCAGCTCACCGTACTGCCGCCGAAAGTGGACGCATCAGCGGCCAAGTTCGAAGCCACCGATGCGCGCACGATCCGCTATGGTCTCGCTGCCATCAAAGGCGTGGGCACCGGCCTGTGCGAGGCCATCGTGCAGGCACGCGAGGCCAAGGGGCCGTTTGCCGACTTGTTGGATTTCTGCGAGCGCGTCGACCCCAGCAAAATGAACCGCCGCGCGGTCGAGGCGATGATCCATGCCGGGGCGATGGACGGCCTCGCTCCCACCCGTGCCTCCCTGCTGCTGCAGTTGCCGGAAGCGGTCAAAGCCAGCGAACAAGCCGCGCGCTCGGCCGCCGCCGGACAGGTGTCCCTGTTCGATGGTATCGCTCAGGGGCCACTCGCCCGAGTCGATCTGCCGGTCTGCGACGAGTGGCCGCTGGAGCGGCTGCTGACCGGCGAGCGCGAAACCCTCGGGCATTATCTTTCTGGCCACCCGATCGACCCTTGGCGTGAAGAACTCGCCGAACTGGTCAGTCTTAAGCTCAGTGAGGTCGAAGCCAGTTGGGCGCAGCGCAAGGATCGGCGTGGCGAGGCGACGATGATCCTTGCCGGCCTCGTCGGCAATGTGCGCAAACGAGGCGATGCGATGGCCTTCGCGCAGATCGACGACGGCCACGGCCAGATCGAGCTGGCCTTCTTCCGCGAGGCCTGCGCTGGTTTTGGCCACCTGCTCTCGCGCGACCGCATCCTGATCGTCGAGGGCCAGGTGGTCGCTGACCGCATCAGCGGCGAATGGTCGATGCGGGTCAAACAGGCCTGGGACTTCAAATCCATCATCGACGGCTACGCCAAGCGCCTTAACGTCTTGGTCGATCTACGCGGCCTCGGCAGTCCGGAGGCGTTGCAGGCGGTACTGGCCGAGTACCGTCCTGGCAGCACGCCGCTCCGCCTCGATATCAAGCGCCCCGGCGTGAGCGGCTGCCTCGACTTCACCGGACATACCAGCATCCGCTCAACGCCCGAGCTGTTGTCTGGCTTGCGCCGGCTGGCTTGTGTCGAGCGAGTGCAATTGCAACTGCACAAGCCGTGGCTAGGCAGCTAGAATCTTTACTCTAGCGACTCAAAGACTCCGGGAACGCCCGTCAAACCCCGCGCAAATGAACCCAAACTTCCTCGATTTCGAACAACCCATCGCCGATCTTGACGCCAAGATCAACGAACTTCGACATGCCCGCACGGGCCCGGCAGTCGACATCGAAAACGAGATTCGCGGGCTCGAGGACAAGCTGAAGGCCCGCACGGCGGAAATCTTCGCCACCCTCACGCCCTGGCAAATCAGCCAACTGGCCCGGCACCCGCAGCGGCCTTACACGCTCGACTACCTCGGCCTGATCTGCGAGGAGTTCCATGAACTGGCCGGCGATCGCGCCTTTGCCGATGACGCCGCGATCGTCGGCGGCCTCGCACGAATCGACGGCCGCAGCGTGATGGTCATCGGCCACCAGAAAGGCCGCGACACCAAGAGCAAGATCCGCCGCAACTTCGGCATGCCCCGCCCCGAGGGCTATCGCAAGGCCTTGCGTCTGATGCAGACCGCCGAGCGCTTCAAGCTGCCCATTCTCACCTTCATCGACACCCCCGGTGCCTACCCCGGCATTGGTGCCGAGGAGCGCGGCCAATCGGAGGCCATCGCCCGTAATCTCTTGGAAATGGCCGAGTTCGGTGTACCCATCCTGTGCACGGTGATCGGCGAGGGCGGCTCGGGCGGCGCGCTGGCGGTGGGCGTCGGCGATGTCACGCTGATCCTCCAATACGGCACCTACTCGGTGATTTCGCCGGAGGGTTGCGCGTCCATCCTGTGGAAGTCGGCCGACAAAGCCAAAGACGCCGCCGAGGCGATGGGCCTGACGGCAGCGCGACTGAAAGAGCAAGGCCTCATCGATCGGATCGTGCCGGAGCCACTCGGCGGTGCCCACCGCGACCCGGCCGCCATGGCGCAGACGCTCAAGACCGCGCTGATGGCCGAACTGGCCAAGCTCGAGCCGCTGTCGAAGGACGAACTGCTCGACCGCCGCTACACGCGCCTGCGCGGCTATGGGGCTTTCGCACCTGGCTAAGCACTCAGGCGCTGTCGTCTTCCGCGTCAGCTTGGCCGAGCTCGCCAAGGAGTCGATGGGTGGTTTCGGCGTCAAGCGCTTCGACGGTTTTCAACTTTTTCTCGAGGGCGCGGGTACGCACGCTCGCTTTCTCCAAAGTGTTGCCGACCGTCGCCACCTGCCGTTGCACGGCCTCCAGCACACTGCCGAACTTGCCGAACTCGGTGCGGACAGCTCCCAGAACCTGCCAGACCTCCGAACTGCGTTGCTCGATCGCCAGTGTACGGAACCCCATGCGCAAGGAATTGAGCAGAGCCGATAGCGTCGTCGGCCCGGCAATCACGACGCGATGCTCGCGCTGTAAGGATTCGAACAGACCCGGACGGCGCAACACCTCGGCGTAGAGTCCTTCCGTCGGCAGAAACAGCACCGCGAAATCGGTGCTGTAGGGTGGAGCGATGTATTTCTCGGCGATCTTTTTCGCCTCGATGCGGATGCGTTGCTCCAGTGCCTGTCCAGCGGCCGTCGCGGCATCGGCATCGGCACGATCCTGCGCATCGAGCAGGCGCTCGTAGTCTTCGCGCGGAAACTTGGCATCGATCGGCAGCCACACGGGCTGCTCACTGGTTCCGGGCAGCTTCACCGCGAACTCGACGCGCTCGGTGGAGCCCGGCTTGGTGACCACATTGACCGCGTATTGCTCCACCGTCAGCAGCTCATCGAGGATGGCCGCGAGTTGCGCCTCGCCGACCACGCCACGGGACTTGACGTTGCCGAGAACGCGCTTCAGATCACCGACACCAACCGCAAGCGTGCGCATTTCGCCCAAGCCAGCGTGTACTTGTTCCAGCCGCTCAGAAACCAGCTTGAAGCTCTCGCCGAGACGCGTCTCCAGCGTGGCATGCAATTTTTCGTCAACGGTGGCACGCATCTGCTCAAGCTTGGCCTCGTTGCCCTGTTGCAGCTCGACTAGCCGCGTCTCCAACGACTGCCGCACTTCGCCGAGCCGCGCTTCCATCGCCTCACGCGAACGCGTGGACTCGGCTTGCTGGTGCTGGCGCAAACCCTCCATCGCGCGGTCGAGACGCTCCAGCGAAGCGCCAAGACGCTGCTCGAAGCCGTCGAAGCGACGCCCCAGCGATTCGGCCAACTCGGTTCGGCTTGCGCGCTGCTCCTCGCGCATGGCGCGCTCGCTACGCTCACCGGTCTCGGCAAGACCAGAGATGCGCGTCGCCAAGCCTTCCAAACGTGCTTCGATACGCTCGAACCCTTGCGCCGTATCTTGGCGCGAGCGCCACCACAGCACAAACGCCAACGCGCCCAGCAACAGCAGGCCCAGCATCGGAAGCCACACGAGCAGCGTGGCTACATCCGTCGTCGAAGCATTGATCATGCGTCCCGCCTCCCTAGCGCAACAGCACCCCGAACAGGGGCGCTGCATTCTGGCAGGCACGGCGTCTCAGTGACTGCGACGCCAAGCTTCCCTCAAGGAATCTTTATCCAAGCGGCGCACCAACCCTTCGGCTCGACGCTGAAGCCGGGGAACAGCGTGCAGCCCTCGTCCGCAGGGGTATAAAGCTTGCAGTTGAGGCAGTTGGTACCCGGCTTGAAAGCAGGATGCTTGGACTCGGTGGCGACTTCGATGTAGGCCAGAGCCTTGCCCTGCGGATGATCGAGCGGCAAGCGCGGTAGTACTCGCGCTTGGGCCGTGGGAATGGCAAGACGAGCGGCGAAGGGTGCTGCGATGACGACGGCGCTGAACTGAAGGAAACGGCGACGATTCGGTGTATTCATAGGGCTCTCCACATGGGTTGGCGTGAGATAGCCTAGTGCGGCCCGGGTGTAGAAGATTTGACGGATCGCAAGGCCACTGGCGAATGCTTCGCATCGCGTATGGCCCATTCACCACGGCTTGCCTAAACTCGGCATCCATGAACGCCCTGCCCTACGACCCGCACCGTCTCGCCGATGCCGCCGGCAACTTGATCACGAACTGCCGCGAACTCGCGCATGCCGGCCTGACGCCTGCGACGAGCAGCAACTTCTCGCTGCGGCTCGATACCCAGCATTGCGCTATCACCGTCTCTGGCCGCGACAAGGGCCGACTGGTGCAAGAGGACATCATGGTGGTCGATTTCGACGGCCATCCGGTGGCAACGAACAAGAAGCCCTCGGCCGAAACCCTGCTGCATACTCAGCTCTACCGCCGCTTCGCCGACGTGGGCTGCATCCTGCACACCCACTCGAAGGTACAGACCGTCGCTTCGCGCTTGTTCGCGGCGCAAGGTTACATCTGCTTCGAGGGCTACGAACTGCAAAAAGCCTTTCGTGGCAACGCCAGCCACGAGGGTGCCGTGCGCGTGCCGGTGTTCCCAAACACGCAAGACATGCCGGAACTCGCTGCCCGCGTTGAGGTCGAGTTAGACCGTGCCCCACTCTGGGGCTATCTGATCGAAGGCCACGGCCTGTACGCCTGGGGCCGCGACATGGCCGAAGCCCGCCGCCATCTCGATGCCTTTGAATTCCTGCTTTCCTGCGAACTTGAACTCCGGAGACTGCACGCATGAGCCGCATCCGCATCTTCAACGAAACCGACGCCAGCACCGTCCTTAGCGAAGTTCACCAGCACGCCGGCATCGCCGCCGAACTCGCGCGCATCGGTGTGCGCTTCGAGCGCTGGCAAGCCGGCGCAGCGCTGACGCCCGGTGCGACGCAAGAGGACGTCATCGCGGCCTACCGCAGCGATATCGAGCGCCTGATGGTCGAGAACGGCTACAAGGCCGTCGACGTCATCAGCCTGACACCCGACCATCCGCAAAAAGACGCGCTGCGACAAAAGTTCCTCAACGAGCACACGCATAGCGAGGACGAAGTGCGTTTCTTCGTCGCCGGCTCTGGGCTGTTCAGCCTGCATGTCGACGGCAAGGTCATCGAGGTGCTGTGCGAAGCCGGTGACTTGATTAGCGTGCCAGCCAACACCACACACTGGTTCGACATGGGCCCGGAGCCGCACTTCATTGCCATTCGCCTGTTCACCAATGTCGAGGGCTGGGTGGCGAACTTCACCGGCAGCGCCATCGCGCAAGGCTTCCCCCGCTACGAACGTGGCCAGGCCCTTGCAGCCTGAACACCCGACATCATTTCAATGCCTGCATCGACCATGAGCTCCACCGTCATCCTCACCGACATCGAAGGCACGACGAGCAGTGTCGCTTTCGTCAGGGATGTGCTGTTTCCGTATGCACGCGCTGCCTTGCCCGGTTTCGTGGAAGCCCGTCGCCATGAGCCGGAAATTCGCCGCTGGCTCGATGCGGTCGCACTGGAGATCAACGTGTCACAGCACGACGACCGCGACGAGGCGTCGGTGCAACAGTTGTTGGCTTGGATCGACGAAGACCGCAAGCACATCGCGCTGAAAGCCATTCAAGGCGAGCTTTGGGCCGAGGGCTATGCGCTCGGTGAATACCATGCCCACGTCTACGCGGATGCCGCCGCAATGCTGAAACAATGGAAAGCGGCCGGCCACGAGATCTACGTTTATTCGTCGGGCTCGGTGACCGCGCAGAAGCTGTTTTTCCGCCACAGCGATGCCGGCGACCTGACGCCATTGTTCTCGGGCTATTTCGACACCGCAATCGGTGGCAAGCGCGAGGTGGCGAGCTACCGACGCATCGCCGCTGACATCGGCGTTGCGCCCTCGCACATCCTGTTTCTGTCTGACGTCATCGAAGAGCTCGACGCCGCGCGCGGGGCAGGTATGCGCACCGTCCTGATCGACCGTCGCGACGACTACCCGACATCGCGGGAAGCCGCCGCGAACGCTCATCCCCGCGCGGAGAGTTTCGCGACAATCAAACCCTGAGCGGCGCTGCGGGCGGTGCCTTGCGATCTCAGCCAGTACGGCTGATGCGCGTCTTGGTGGCATGACGCTTCGCCAATACGTGCTCGACGTCGACGAGACCCAGCCCACGGGCACGCAAGCCCACGAGGACATGGAAGAACAGATCGGCGGCTTCGTCGACGACTGCTGTGTTGTCTTGTGCGACGAGTGCCAGTGCCGTTTCGACGCCCTCCTCGCCCACCTTCTGCGCGATCTTGCGCACGCCGCCTTCGAACAGCGTGGTGGTATAGCTGCCGGTGGGCCGCTCGCGTTCGCGCTGCTCGATGGTGGCTTCGAGCTCGACGAGCACGCAGCCCGGCGCTTCGGGGAAGCAGCTCGCACGCTTCAGGTGGCAGGTAGGGCCGTGCGGAATGGCCTGCACCAGCAATGCATCGGCGTCGCAGTCGGTGCTGATGGACACGAACTCGAGCACATCGCCCGAGGTCTCGCCCTTCGTCCAAAGGCGGTTCTTGCTGCGACTGAAGAAAGTGACTTTGCCCGCGGCCAATGTGGCATCGATGGCTGCACGATCCATATAGCCGAGCATCAGCACACGCCGCGTGCGCGCGTCCTGCACGATGGCCGGCAGCAGGCCGCCCTGCTTGGCGAAATCGAGTGCCTCGATGTCGAAGGATTCAGTCATGTCGCACCTCGATGCCGGCCTCGGCCAGGCGGCTTTTAAGTTCAGGGATCGGCACGCTGCCGCAATGGAACACCGACGCGGCCAATGCGGCATCGACGTCGGCCATGCGGAAGGCATCGATGAAATGTTCGATGGAACCCGCACCGCCCGAGGCCACCAACGGCACACGGCAGACCGCGCGCGCAGCAGCGAGTTGTTCGAGGTCGTAGCCGGTCTTGGCACCGTCGCTGCCCATGCAATTCAACACGATTTCGCCAGCGCCACGCTGTTGCGCCTCACGCACCCAATCCAGTGTGCGACGACCGAGTGCTTTCGTTTTCGAAGGATCGCCGGTGTACTGGCGCACATGCCATTCGCCATCGGCGTCCTTCAGTGAATCGACGCCGACCACCACGCACTGCACGCCAAAAGCGGCGGCGAGATCATCGATGAGCCCGGGGCGCTCCAGCGCTGGCGAGTTCACCGAAATCTTGTCGGCACCCGCGTTGAGCACGGCGCGGGCATCGTCCACCGACCGAATACCACCAGCCACGCAAAAAGGGATGTCGATGATGCGTGCCACGCGTTGCACCCAAGCACGATCAACACGGCGGCCCTCGGGGCTGGCGGTGATGTCGTAGAACACCAACTCATCCGCACCCTCGTCGCGGTAGCGCAGGGCCAATTCCTCGATGCCGCCCATGACGACGTGGTCACGGAAGCGCAAGCCCTTGACAACTTGGCCATCGCGCACATCGAGGCAGGGAATGATGCGGCGCGCGAGCATCAGGCTCGCTCCTTCGACGGCCCGCCGAGCGTGACCGGTGTAGCGCCCGTCGCGAGCGCTTCGGCCAGCGTGAAGCGGCCTTCCAGCAGCGCCTTGCCGAGGATGACAGCGCCGGTGCCAGCGGCGCGCGCACCGCGCACGTCGTCCAGCGTGGCCACACCGCCCGAAGCCTGCACCAGCACATCGGGGAAGCGCGCCACGATCTCGCGGTACAGATCAAGATTCAATCCGGCCAGCATGCCGTCTCGGGCAATGTCGGTGCATAGCAAATGGCGCAGGCCGGCGTCGGCATAGCGTCGAAGAAGATCAAACAGCGCGAGGCCGGAGGCTTCCGTCCAACCGTGTACCGGCAGGCGGAATACACCGTCGGCGTCGGCGCGGGTGTCGAGCGCAATGGTTAGTCGATCATGGCCGAAGCGTTCCAGCCAGCCGAGCACGCGATGGGGCTGGCGCACGGCCAGCGAACCGACCACCACCCGCGATGCTCCAGCGCCAAAGAACGCATCGACGTCGGAATCCTCGCGCACACCACCGCCAACCTGCACTTGCAGCGTCGTTTCGCGGCGAATGGCTTCGAGTAGCGGTGCGAGCGTCCAGCACCCGGCTTTCGCGGCATCGAGGTCGACCAGATGCAGCCAGTCGGCACCTGCATCGGCGTAGCGTTTGGCGAGTGCCAGCGGATCTTCGGCGTAGCGTGTCTCGGCGGCGTAGTCACCTTGCCGAAGCCGCACCACGCGGCCCTCGCGAACGTCGATGGCAGGATAGAGGGTGAATGCCACGACGGGCCTCAAAGCGAAAGGAAGTTGGCGAGCAAGCGGGCGCCGGTGGCCGCACTGCGCTCGGGGTGGCACTGCGCACCCATGACCTGCTCGCGCGCGACGAGAGCGACAAACTGCGCGCCGTGCATGCAATTGGCCAATGCGTCGTCGCTGCGATGCACCGCAAAGCTGTGTACGAAATAGGCATGGCGGCCGTCGATACCGGCCATCAACGGGTGCACAGCGGCTTTCGGCGAGGCAGCCGCAAGCCGATTCCAGCCCATGTGCGGCACACGCACGCCCGGCGATTCAGGCAACCGTTCGACCCGACCCGGCAGCAGTCCGAGGCAGTCGACATCCCCTTCCGTCGAATGCTCGAACAGCAGTTGCATGCCGACACAGATGCCCATGAGCGGCTGCGTCAGCGTCGGGATCAGGCGGTCCAAGCCCTTGGCGCGCAGATGCGCCATGGCTGGTGCGGCCGCGCCGACACCGGGAAGAAGCACATGTGTGGCGGCGCGGATGCGCTGCGCGTCGCTGGTGACCGTGGCCTCCACGCCCAAGCGGGCGAAGGCGGCCTGCACTGAGCCCAGATTGGCACCACCCGAGTCCAGCAGCGCCAGTCGAATGCGCGAGCCATCGAGGCGCGGCAGCGGCGTGCGCGCAGTCTCCGATACCGCGACATCAAGTGCGCCGGACGTGCTCACAGCACGCCTTTGGTGCTGGGCAGCGCCGTACCTTCGCGCTTCAGCGCCAGCCGCAGCGCGCGCGCCACCACCTTGAAGCAGGCTTCGACCATGTGGTGGGTGTTGTCACCGCGCACCTGCAAGTGCAGGTTCAGCCCGGCGGTTTCGCACAACGAGCGGAAGAAGTGCGGCACCAGCTCGGTAGCCAGACCGCCGACCTCAGCGCGCGGAAACGCACCCTCGAACACGAAGTACGGGCGCCCGGAGAAATCGACCACGGCGGCAGCGCGGGCCTCGTCCATCGGCAGTGCGAAAGCGGCGCGCACATCAGCACCGTCTCCAGCATCGAAGCCGTAGCGACTGATGCCGCGCTTGTCGCCGAGCGCCTGCTTCAGGGCCTGGCCGATGGCCAGCGCGCAGTCCTCGACGGTGTGGTGCTCGTCGATGTGCAAGTCGCCGACGCAGCGCACCGCAAGCCCAAAACCCCCATGCTTGCCGAGTTGCTCGAGCATGTGGTCGAAGAAGCCGTGGCCGGTGGCGATGGCCGGCTCGCTCGCGCGGTCGAGATCGACCTGCACGGTGATCTTGGTTTCCTTCGTCGCGCGTTCGACGGTGGCCGTGCGCGGCGAAGCGTTAAGTGCATGGGCGATGCCGGCCCAGTCGTAGTGACCGTCCTTCAGCCGAAAGCCGCGCACGCCGAGGTTGGTGGCGAATTGCATATCCGTCTCGCGGTCGCCGACCATCGCGCTATTGGCAAGGTCAATGGCGCGGTCGCGCAGGTAGTGCATCACCATGCCGATGCCGGGCTTGCGGGTGGGCTTGCCCTCATGGGCGAAACTCTCGTCGATCAGCACCTCGCGGAACACGATGCCCTGCGATTCGAGGATTTGCAGCAGCAGGCGCTGCGGGCCTTCGAAGGCCTCGCGCGGGAAGCTCGGCGTGCCGAGGCCATCCTGGTTACTGACCATGACGAACTGGAAGCCGGCGTCGCGCAGCTTCTGCAGCGCAGCGATGCAGCCCGCAGTGAGGCGGAACTTCTCGAAAGCATCGATCTGCTCGTCGGCGGGCTCGTCGATGAGTACGCCGTCGCGGTCGATGAAGAGGATTTTCTGGGACATGGTGGGGCTCAGGACGTGGCCGCAGTGCGTGACTGTGCGCTGGAAGCAGGGGTGGTAAGACCACGGGGAAGTGCAGCGAGCATTGCGTCGTTTTCCTCCGTGCTGCCGATGGTGATGCGCAGGGCATCGCACAGCGCGGGCTGCGCTCGCTGATCGCGCACGACCACTCCGGCGGCGAGCAGCGCGAGAAATGCCGCTTCGGCATCCTTGAAGCGCACCAGCAGGTAGTTGGCGTCGGAAACGTACACCTGCGTGATGCCGTCGCGGCCACGCAAGGCCCGCGCCACGCGCTCGCGTTCGGCAACGATGCGACGAGCGCGGCGCTTGGCTTCATCAACGGCGGCTTCGGATACCGCGTCCAAAGCCAGCACCACCGCGGGCGTGGCCAGTGGGTAGGGTGGCGCGATGGCGCTCAGCACGCGAATCAGCGCCGGGTCGCCGATGGTGATCCCGAGCCGCGCACCGGCCAGCGCATAGGCCTTCGACAGCGTGCGCAGCACCACAAGATTGGTGTACTTGACGCGCAAAGTGAGCGTGCTGGGCTGGCCGCTGAACTCGCCATAGGCTTCATCCACGACCACGAGCGCGCGGCCGGCCACGCCCCGGAGCAGCCGCTCGATGTCGGCCAGCGGCACCGCCGCACCGCTCGGATTCGAGGGCGAGCACACATAAATCAGCTTGATCGGCGCACGCGCCACCGAATACTCCAGCGCGCGCAGCGCGGCATCGACATCGAAGCGGAAGCAATCGCCTTCGTCGATAAGCGACACCTCCACCACCGGCGCACCCTGCACGCGCGCCGACACGGCGTACATGCCGAACACCGGCGGCGACACCAGCACGGCATCGCACTCAGCGCGGCACAGTGCGCGAGTGAGCAGGTCGATGCCTTCGTCGCTGCCGCGGGTCATCAGCAGTGTGTCCTCGGGCACGCCATACAGCGCGGCCAGCCGAGCGCGCAGCGCCACCGGCTGAGGCTCCGGGTAGCGATTGAGCCCGAGCCCCGGATCGGCGGACGACGGCCACGGGCTCTCGTTGGCATTGAGCCAGATGCGGCCCTGCAAGCCGGTTTTGCGCGCCGAGCCGTAGCCGCCGAAATCACGCAGGTCGGCGCGGACGAGATCGAGCACACTCATGCCCTTGCCTCCAAGCGTTGCAAAACGGATTGGGCGTGTGCTTCGAGCGATTCGGCACGCGCCAGCGTCACCGCGCAGGGCCCGATGGCGCGCAGGCCTTCGCGGCTCACCTGTTGCACGCTGATGCTGCGCTGGAAGCTCGCCACCGATACACCACTCCAGGCGCGTGCGGCACCGCCAGTCGGCAGCACATGGTTGGTGCCCGAACAGTAGTCGCCGAGCGATTCCGGCGCGTAGTCACCGAGGAAGATCGAGCCTGCGCAGGTGATTTTCGGCATCCAGGCACGCGGCTCGCGCACTTGCACGAGCAGGTGCTCCGGGCCGTAGGAATTGCTGATGTCGAAAGCCTGATCGAGGGTCGGCACGACGATCAGGCGCGCGAAGTCGAGCGCCATGTTGGCGATGGCCGCGCGCGGCAGCCGTGCCACCTGCAACGATACTTCCGCTTCGACCGCTTTCGCCAACGCGGCGTTGTCGGTCAGTAACAGAACTTGCGAATCCGGGCCGTGCTCGGCCTGTGCCAGCAGGTCGGCCGCAACGAAGGCGGCGTTCGCACCGGCGTCGGCGATCACCAGCACTTCCGAAGGCCCTGCCGGCATGTCGATGGCCGGGCCGTCCGGCAGCGCGCTCACCTGCGACTTCGCCAGCATCACCCAAGCATTGCCGGGGCCGAACAGCTTGTCGCAGCGCGGAATACTCTCTGTACCGAAAGCCATCGCGGCGATGGCCTGCGCGCCGCCGATCTTGAACACGCGACGGATGCCGCACAGCCGAGCGGCCACCAGCACAGCCGGATCGGCGCTGCCATCCGCGCGCGGTGGTGTACACACGATGGTCTCGCGGCAGCCGGCGATTTCGGCCGGCACACCGAGCATCAGCGCGGTCGAGGGCAGTGGTGCCGAGCCCGCCGGCACATACAGGCCGACGCTGTCGATGGCGCGCAGTACACGGCCGCAGCGCACGCCGGGCGCGGTGTCAACGTCGAAATCACCCGGCGCACCGGCTCGGTGCCACACAATCAGCCGCTCGCGCGCTTCGACCATCGCGGCTTTCAGCGCCGGGTCGATCCCGGCTTCGGCGGCGGCGAAGGCCGCTTCGTCCACCGCCAACGCGTCGAGCTCGACCTTGTCGAAGCGGCGCGTCAGCGCGCGCAGCGCGGTGTCGCCGTCGGCACGCACCTGGGCGAGGATGTGCTGCACCGCATTGATGCGGTCTTCGCTGGAGTTCGACGCTGGGCGCGCGAGGGCGGCGACGCGTTCGTCGTTGGAAAGGGTGGCCCAGTCGAGGGTCTTCATGATTCGTCGCTCGCGGTGTTCGTCGTGATGCGGGGTCGCCACATCACGCCAGCATCTGTTCGACGGGCAGCACCATCAGGCCGCTGGCACCGGCCTTCTTGATGTCTTCCAGCCGCTGCCAAGTGAGCGTGGTGCGGCACAGCGCCTGCACGGCCACGCGGCTGTCCTGCCCATCGATCGTCGTCACCAGCGGTGCATCGGCATCGGGCAGCAGCTTCAGCAGATCGCCCAGCGCGGCGCGCTCGGCCTGCAGCAGCAGCAGCTTCGCCGCCTTCACCGACAGCACGCCGTCAAGACGGCGCAGCAGCAAGTCGGCCAGCACTTGGCGCTCGTCGTTGAAGGGCTTTGCCGGGCCGGCGATGACCGCCTCGCTTTCCAGAATCACCGCGACTTCCTTCAACTGGTTCGCCACCAGCGTGCCGCCGGTCGAGACGAGGTCGCAGATGGTCTCGGCCTTGCCCAGCCGCGGCGCAATCTCGACCGAGCCCGAAAGCAGGACGGGTTCGGCGGCGACGCCATTGTCCTTCAACCATCGGGCCAACAGTGCCGGGTAGCTGGTGGCGCAGCGCAGGCCAGCAAGGCGCTGCGGCCCCGGCCATTCCCAATCCTGCGGCACCGCCACCGAGAGCCGGCAGCGGCCGAAGCCGAGACGACGAACGATACTAAAGACCTCGCCGTCGCCCTTCGCCTCGCGATCAAAGCCCTGCTCGGCCAGCACGTTCAAGCCCACGATGCCGAGATCGCAGACGCCTTCGGCGATCAGGCCGGGAATGTCGTCGTCGCGCACCAGCAAAAGGTCGATGGGCAATGCCTCGCCGTAGCAGAACAGGCGGTCGCGGCTCTCGCGGAAGCTCAGGCCCGCACGCGCGAGCAGGTCGCGGGCGGGGTCGGACAAGCGTCCGGATTTCTGGATGGCAATGCGCAATCGGTCGTGCGTCCGCATGCGGCGGGCTCCGGCAAGAAAATCGTGAAAGGGATCAGCGCGCGTCGTGCGCGGAAAGTTCGACGCCAGTGCCCACGAGGCCTAGGCGCTCGGCCGCCACACGGTAGCCACCCGCCCCGAGGGCCAAGCAGCGCGCGACGCGACCGACGGTGGTCACGCTGACGCCGGTGCGGTCGTGGATGTCGCGGTAGGCACGACCTTCGGCGAGTTCCGGCACCACCGCCCAGCGGTCGGCCATGGCCTCCAGCTCGGCCGGGGTGCAGAGGTCGACGAGGAAGTGGCGAATGTCGTCCTCAGTGCGCAATGCGCCAAGTGCTCGCACCAGTCCCGCAAGCCGATCCGTCGCCGCCGGGTGGGTAGCGGGGGTGGTCGGGCTGGCTTGATCGAGAACGAGGCGGCGCTTCATAGGCCGCAAATGTAATAGCGCACTAATACGCGAGTCAAGCCCCTTCTTCGCGAAGCTCCCTTTCGTCGCCCACTCGGCCGCTCCGCGTTAAACTCCGCGCCCTCATGACCCACCCCATTCTCCCCGCCGCCCCTCTCCCAGCGAGCGGACAGCAGCGCGCCTACTGGCGCCTCCCCGTTAACTCCTCCACAGCCGCGCTCGCCATCGTCGAGCGCGCACACCACCATACCGGCCTCGTGCTGGCCATAGCGCGCGACACGCAGGCTGCGCTGCGCCTCGAAGCCGATCTCAAGACACTGGCTCGGGGCTTACCGATACTGCATTTCCCGGATTGGGAAACCCTGCCCTACGACCTGTTCTCGCCGCACCCCGACATCATTTCCGAGCGGGTCGCGGCGCTGTATCGACTACCCGCGCTCACCCGCGGTGTGTTGGTGGTTCCGGTATCGACCCTACTGCAACGCTTGGCTCCGCCGGAGTGGATCGTCGGCAATGTCCTCGACCTCAAAAAAGGCCAAAAACTCGACCTCGATATCGAGAAGCGCCGCCTGCAGGCCGCCGGCTACCGCAATGTCCCGCAGGTCAACGACCCCGGTGACTTCAGCGTCCGCGGCGCACTCTTGGATCTGTTCCCCACTGGCGCGGCCGAGCCCTACCGCATCGAACTATTCGACGACACCATCGACTCCCTGCGCAGTTTCGATCCCGAAACGCAGCGCTCGATGTACGCCATCGACGCCATCGAACTGCTGCCGGCGCGCGAGTTCCCCCTTGATGAAGCGAGCTGCAAGCGCGCCCGCGAAGCGCTGCTCGAACGCTTCGATATCAATCCTCGGCGCTGCCCGCTGGTGCAGGATCTGAAAGAAGGCGTGGCACCGGCCGGTATCGAGTACTACCTGCCCCTGTTCTTCGAACGCACGGCCAGCCTCTTCGAACACGTACCGGCCAACGCGCTGATCGTGCTCGACGCTGGCTGGGAGGCCGCAGCCGAGCAGCAGCTCGCCATCTGCAACCAGCGTTGGGAACAGCGTCGGCACGATGTCGAGCGCCCGGTACTGGCACCCAACGAGCTGTGGTTGCGCCTCGATGAGCTACGCGCTGCACTGAATCGTCACGTCCGCATCGAGCAGGTGCCGCCCGAGCACCCGCGCCACGCCGACGGCCTCGTCGTCGATGTCCAGCCGGCCCCGAATCTACCCTTGGCTGCCAAAGGCGAAGCGCCGGCCGCCGCGCTGCGCGCCTTCCTGTCGAGCTACCCGGGCCGCGTGCTCGTTGCCGCCGACTCGCCGGGCCGCCGCGAAGCGTTGATCGATGTCCTCGCCGCCGCCGATCTGAAGCCGCCCACCGTCGCCGACTGGGCGGCCTTTCTCAACGGCGATGCGCGTTGGGCCATCGGGGTGGTGCCACTCGAAGCTGGCTTCGCCATCACCGAACCGGCCATCGCGGTGCTCACCGAGCGCCAGCTCTTTCCCGAGAAGGCCGAACAGTCACGCCGCCGCCTGCGCCGCGGTGTGCGTGACCCCGACGCCATCATCAAGGATCTCTCCGAAATCTCGGTGGGCTCGCCGATCGTCCACGAAGAACACGGCGTCGGCCGCTACCGTGGGCTGGAAGTGCTGGAAGCTGGCGGCGTGGCCGGCGAATACCTCGTCATCGAATATGCGAAGGGCGACAAGCTCTATGTGCCGGTGTCGCAGCTCGAGCGCGTCTCGCGTTACTCCGGTGCATCGAGCGAGCACGCGCCATTGCATAGCCTTGGCGGCGAAGCTTGGGAAAAGGCCCGCAAGCGCGCGGCGGAAAAAGTACGCGATGTGGCCGCCGAGCTGCTCGAAATTCAAGCGCGCCGGCAAGCTCGCGCGGGCTTGGCGCTTCCCGTTGATCGCGCGATGTATGAGCCCTTCGCGGCGACGTTTCCGTTCGAGGAAACGCCCGACCAGCTCAGCGCCATCGAGGCCGTCGTTAGCGATCTTGGCAAACCTTCTCCGATGGATCGTGTGGTCTGTGGTGACGTCGGTTTCGGCAAGACCGAAGTCGCCTTGCGCGCTGCGTTTGTCGCCGCCGCCGCAGGCAAACAAGTGGCAGTGCTGGTACCGACGACCCTGCTCGCCGAGCAGCACTACCGCAACTTCCGCGACCGCTTCGCCGACTGGCCGATTCGCGTTGAAGTGCTGTCGCGCTTCAAATCGCCGAAAGAAATCAAAGCCGTGCTGGAGCAGGTCGCCGAGGGTCGGGTCGATGTCATCGTAGGAACGCATCGACTGCTGCAAGCGGACGTCAAGTTCAAAGACATCGGCCTTGTGATCGTCGATGAGGAGCAGCGCTTTGGTGTGCGCCAGAAAGAACGCCTGAAGGCCCTGCGCGCCGAAGTGCATCTGCTCACGCTCACCGCCACGCCGATTCCGCGCACCCTGAACATGGCGATGAGCGGCCTGCGCGATCTCTCGATCATCGCCACGCCACCAGCGCACCGACTCGCGGTAAAAACCTTCGTTGCGCCGTGGGAGAACGAGACCATCGTCGAGGCCTTCCAGCGCGAACTCGCTCGCGGTGGCCAGGTGTACTTCCTACACAACGAAGTCGAGACCATCGAAAAGATGGCCCGCGACCTACAGATGCTGGTGCCCGAGGCACGGATTCGCATTGCGCACGGGCAAATGCCGGAACGCGAGCTGGAACAGGTGATGCTCGATTTTCACCGGCAGCGCTTCAATGTTCTGGTGTGTACGACGATCATCGAATCCGGCATCGATATCCCCAGTGCCAACACGATCATCGTCAATCGCGCAGACAAGTTCGGCCTGGCCCAACTGCATCAGGTTCGCGGTCGCGTGGGTCGTTCGCACCATCGCGCCTACTGCTACCTCATCATCCCGCCCAAACTCACGGCGGACGCGGAGAAGCGCCTCGACGCCTTGGCCGCCATCGAAGAGCTGGGTGCGGGCTTCATGCTCGCCACCCACGACCTCGAGATCCGCGGCGCGGGCGAGCTGTTGGGCGAAGAGCAGTCCGGCCAGATCGCCGAGGTCGGCTTCTCGCTTTACACCGAATTGCTCGAACGTGCGGTCAAGTCGATCAAGGCCGGCAAGATTCCCGATATCGACGCCGGTGCCCCGATTGGCCCGGAGATCAACCTCAACCTAGCGGCCCTGCTGCCCGACGATTACCTACCTGACGTGCATGCCCGACTGACGCAGTACAAGCGCATCAGCGCCGCGAAGTCTGCGGACCGCCTGAAGGAACTGCAGGTCGAACTAATCGACCGCTTCGGCGTGCTGCCCGAGCCGGCGAAAAACCTCTTCGCCATCAGCGAGCTGAAGCTCGATGCGGCGCGGCTGGGCATCCGCAAACTTGACCTCGGCCCTCAGGGCGGACGCCTGGTGTTCGATGCCAAGCCCAATATCGACGCGATGTCCGTCATCCGGATGATCCAAGGCCAGCCCAAGGTCTATACGATGGACGGCCCCGAGAAGCTGAAGATGAAGCTCGATCTACCCGATGCGGCCAGCCGCCTGCGTGCCGCGCGTGCGCTGTTCACAACTTTGGCGCAGGGCTGATTCGCTTGTGTCGAGCGACGGCGGCACGATCAGCCGCGTGTGACCAAGGCGCGAATCGCAGTGAACTCATGCACGAACCAGCCGCTGCCACCCTCGCGACAAAGCTTGACGACGGCCTCGGCCACCATGCCGGCATCGATGGCGCGGTAGCGCGCCAGCGGGCCGAGCAGTAAGGCATTGAACAGCGGCGCCAGACGCTGGGCGAACCTCTCGCCCGCTCGATGCTCGTCGCGCTCACCAAGCAACAGGCCCGGACGCAAGATATCGACGCGCGGAAAGTTTTGTTCCGCCAAGCCACGCTCGGCCTCGGCCTTCACCCGCAGATAAAAACTGCCCGACTTCGCGTTCGCGCCCACCGACGACACCAAGATGGCTTGGCGTGCGCCCATGGCTCGGGCGAGGCTGGCGAACTTCAGTACCAGATCGCGGTCGACGGCAGCGAAGGCCGCCTGGTTGCCTGCTTTGCCGATCGTCGTGCCAAGGGCGCAGATCCAGACCTCGGCTTGCAAGCCCGCAAGGCTGCGACGGAGGCCGCTGTCGCTGCGGCGCTCGGCGGTATCGGCGTTGTAGACGATGTTGCGAAGCCGCGGCGAAGTGACGGCCAGCGGCTTGCGAGTGGGTGCCACGACCTCGAAGGGCTCGCCGGGCGATAGCAGCCGCTGCAACACTTCGCCGCCAACAAGCCCGGACGCCCCGGTCAGTAGCACCCGTTTGGTCTGCGCGTCGGTTTCCGGCAGCGGCAGACGAGTTTGCATAGGGGCGTGGTGGAGATCAAAGAACGTGCGAGGCTAGCACGGCCCTATGACCGGAATCCCGACGTAGAGCACGCTTTCGGCGGAAGGCTTACTCCACGACAACCGGGATGCCCAAGCCCTGCGCGATCCTCGCTTTCCACTCGGCCGGGCCGGTGGTGTGCACCGATTCACCGCGCGAATCCACGGCTACGGTCACTGGCATGTCCTTCACCTCGAACTCGTAGATCGCCTCCATGCCGAGGTCGGCGAAGCCCACGACTCTCGCCGCCTTGATCGCTTTCGACACCAGATAGGCCGCGCCGCCGACCGCCATCAGGTAGGCGCTGCGATGCTGCTTGATCGCTTCGATGGCCACCGGGCCGCGCTCCGCTTTACCCACCATTCCAAAAAGCCCGGTGGCTTCGAGCACCTGGCCGGTGAACTTGTCCATGCGCGTTGCGGTGGTGGGGCCGGCCGGGCCGACGACTTCATCGCGCACCGGATCGACCGGGCCGACGTAGTAGATGAACTTGCCGCGCAGATCCACCGGCAGCGGCTCGCCGCGGTTGAGCATGTCGACCATGCGCTTGTGTGCGGCGTCGCGGCCAGTCAGCAGCCGGCCGTTGAGCAGCAGCACGTCGCCGGGCTGCCAGCTCGCGATCTCCTCCTTGGTGATGCCATCGAGGTTAACGCGACGGCCCTTCGAGGCGTCGTAGGTCAGCTCCGGCCAGTCCTCGAGCGACGGCGGCTCCAGCATCACCGGGCCGCTGCCGTCGAGGGTGAAGTGCGCATGCCGCGTGGCCGCGCAGTTCGGGATCATCGCCACCGGCAGGTTGGCCGCGTGGGTCGGGTAGTCCTTGATCTTCACGTCGAGCACCGTGGTGAGGCCGCCCAAACCCTGCGCGCCGATGCCCAGCGCGTTCACCTTGTCGAACAGCTCGATGCGCAGTTCCTCGGCGCGGTTGGACGGGCCACGCGCGATCAGGTCCTGGATGTCGATCTCCTCCATCAGGGATTCCTTCGCCAGCAGCATGGCCTTCTCGGCGGTGCCACCGATGCCGATGCCCAGCATGCCCGGCGGGCACCAGCCGGCACCCATGGTCGGCACGGTCTTCAGCACCCAATCCACGATCGAATCCGAGGGGTTCAGCATCGCGAACTTCGACTTCGCCTCCGAGCCGCCACCCTTCGCGGCGACGATCACGTCGAGCTTGTCGCCCGGAACGACCTTCATGTTCACCACGCCGGGCGTGTTGTCCTTGGTATTGGTGCGCTTGCCGGCAGGATCGGCCAGAACGGACGCGCGCAGTTTGTTGTCCGGGTGGTGGTAGGCGCGGCGCACGCCCTCGTGGCACATGTCCTCGACGCTCATCAAAGCGTCCCAGCGCACGTCCATGCCGATCTCAAGGAAGACCGTGACGATGCCGGTGTCCTGGCAGATTGGGCGATGCCCCTCAGCGCACATCCGCGAGTTGATGAGGATCTGCGCCATCGCGTCCTTGGCTGCGGGGCTCTCCTCGCGCTCGTAGGCCTTGGTGAGCGCTTTGATGTAGTCGACCGGGTGGTAGTAGCTGATGTACTGCAACGCGTCGGCGATCGACTGGATGAAGTCGTCCTGTTTGATGAGGGTCATGGCGAGGCGGCGCGTCGCCGCGGGCTGAGGACAGACCGCCGATTCTAAGGTAGCTCCCGAACTTCGTGACGGAGCACAAGCTTCGAGACCAAAGTCAAGCAACGGACAGCTCATTGACGTTGATTTGCAAACATCCGCGTTTTAAGCTCTCAACTCGCTGACCGGTCTCTGCCGAGGTGCCCCGATGGTTCTGCTCCGCCACCTCTTCTGGCTACCGGTAGCCGCTTTCGCGCTCGCCGCTCCGATACACGCGCAGTCCTCATTCACCAGTTCGGCAGTGGCCGAACACAGCGCGATGTGCCTCGAAGTTCCCGGCGCGTCCACCAGCGACGGTATTACCCTCACGCAAAACACCTGCAATGGCCGACCCGAACAGGCCTTCCGGTTCCAAGTGATTGATCCGGTGCGGCAGATTTTCTCTGTCGTCGCCACGCACAGTAACCAGTGCATCGTCGCAGCCTCGACTACTGCCGCCGATGGCACGCCGTTGGTGCAGCGCGCCTGTAGCGAACCCAACACCAACCCCACCCATCACTTCCGACTGGAGCGCATGGATGCCTCCGGCAACCGGTTCCGACTTCGCAACATCGCGCAGGCGCGCTGCCTCGATGTTTCCAGCAACGACAACCGGATCGGCCGAACCATACTCCTGCGCTCCTGCCAGTCGCTCACCAGCGGGCGCAACCAGAACTGGATTCTCGCTGGCGCTGCGACGGCGGGCTTCGGTGCCAGCACGCCGCCAAGCTTGGCACAGGCGGACGCGGCGCGATTCCTGACGCAGGCCAGTTTCGGACCAACCGAAACCGAGATCGGCCGGGTAGCCTCGATGGGCTTCGAGGCTTGGATCACCGATCAGTTCCAGCGGCCCGCGAGCAGCCACCTCGCCATTCACCAAGCGATTCACGGCGAACTGACCCCACATCTCGGCGGCATCGAGCGCGATGTCCTCTGTGAGTTTAGTCATGCGTGCAGCCTCACGCGGCACGACACCTGGTGGCAAATTGGCGTGCGTGGCGACGACCAGCTTCGCCAGCGTGTCGCTTTCGCGCTCAGCCAATTCTTTGTGGTCTCGGAACTCGGCGACAACATCGGTTTCTCGCATCTCGCCATCAGCGATTACTACGACACGCTTGCGATCAACGGCCTTGGCAACTTCCGCACGCTGCTGGAGGAAGTCACTCTGCACCCACTGATGGGCCGTTATCTCGGCATGCTGCAAAACGAGAAAGCCGATCCGCGCACCAACTCGGAGCCGGACGAGAACTTTGCCCGTGAAGTGATGCAGTTGTTCAGCATCGGTCTCGTCGAACTGAATATCGACGGCACACCGCGACTAAATGCCAGCGGGCAAACCATCAGCACCTACGACAACACCCGCATCACCCACCTCGCTCGTGCGCTGACCGGCTGGAATTACAGCAATGCCACGCGCTGGTGGGATTGGGAGGGCGTCGTCAGGCTGCCTGGCCTGGTCAACAACATGACGCCCTGGGAGAGCCAACACGACACCGGCGCGAAGACCCTGCTGAACGGCACCACCATACCGGCAGGCGGCAACGCTCGCGCCGCTTTGCAGGTGGCCTTGGACAACCTGTTCCATCATCCGAACGTCGGCCCCTTTCTCGCCCGCCACCTGATCCAGCGCCTGGTCACCAGCAATCCTTCGCCCGCCTACATTCGTCGTGTCGCCGAACGCTTCAACAACAACGGCAGCGGCGTGCGCGGCGACATGCGCGCCGTGGTGCGCGCCGTGCTGATGGATGTAGAAGCCCGCGACGCCACGCTGGCGCAGCAGTACAGCTATGGCAAGGTCAAGGAGCCGATGCTGCGCTTCGCTGCCGTGTTGCGCGCCTTCGGCGCGGAGGGTCAGGCGGTAGCGACCGCAGGCGGTGCAAGCACGCGCCCGCTGCTGCGAAATCGCGGTATCGGCGCCGATATGGCGCAATCCGTCATGGGCTCACCTTCGGTGTTCAATTTCTATCGGCCGAACTTCATGCCAACCGGCGAGCTTCGCCAGCGCGGATGGTTCGCACCCGAGTTGCAGATCCTCAACGAGGCAGTCGCGATCAGCACCCTCAATCACCTGCACGGCCGCCTCTGGCAAACCGACCGCGATGATGCCGGCATCCCGACAACGGTCAGCGACCCGCGTTTCTCTACGACGCGCTACCGCTTCAACCTATCGGCCGAGAAAACTCTTGCGGCCGCGCCGGAAAGATTGGTTGATCGCATGAATCTGCTGCTCATGGCTGGCCGCATGTCACCGGAGATGCGCAGCATTCTCGTGACCTCGACCTACGCCACACCCCTCGCAGACGGCGGCGGTGATCGCGTGGAAGACCTCATCTTCCTCGTTGCCTCCTCGTCCCAGTTCGCCGTGCAGAGGTAAGCCATGGACCGCATCGACAAAGCCAACCAACGTCGCCGCTTTCTGCTCGGTGCCAGCCGTATTGCACTGGGCAGCGCCGCCGCCATGGCAACCATGGGCCAACTGCAGATGGTGCAAGCGGCCACGCGCCCGGCAGACAAGTACAAGGCATTGGTCTGCGTCTACCTGTTTGGCGGCAATGACAGTTTCAATATGGTGGTGCCGCGCACCGCCTCGGCCTATGCCAGCTACCAAGCGGCCCGACCGGCGCTCGCCGTGCCACAGGCAAGCCTGCTGCCGCTCAGCCCGGTGAGCGGCTCTGGCGGCATCGAATGGGGCTTGAACCCGACAATGCCCGAGCTGCGCGCCCTGTTCGAGGGCGGCCGCGCTGCATTGCTCAGCAATATGGGCCCGTTGGTTACACCAACCACTCTGGCCGACTACCGAGCACGGCGGGTTGCCCTTCCGCCCGAGCTGTTCTCGCATGTCGACCAGCAAGCCTATTCAATGTCGATGGGCAGCGAAACAGCCGCCAAGGCCGGATGGGGCGGGCGCTTGGCGGATCGCCTGCACGCAGCGGGGTTTCGCTCATCGCTCGGCTTACCGATCGGCCTCTCCTTCGCCGGTGCCAATGCATGGCTGGCGGGCGCTTCATCGGGCACGTACGCCCTCGGAAGTGCCGGCCCAGCCCGCCTCCACACGAGCTTGCGAGCGCCTTCGCCCTTGGATGACCGCACGACGGCCCGCCGAAATGCGTTCAACCGGCTACTCGACGCGGCGCAGCGGGATAACTCGGCCTTCATCCGCGAGCACGGCCGAACCAACCGTCGTGCCATCGAGTTCAGCGAATCGGTGTTCGCCGCCATCAACGGCGCACCGGCCATCACCACGCCCTTCCCCACCGGTGCCGACGGCCGTGTCACTCGCTTCGGCGAAACGCTGCGCAGCGTGGCGCGCACGATCGCCGCTCGCGGCGCACTGGGTCAGAAGCGGCAGATCTTTTTCGTCGGCATCGGTGGGTGGGATACGCACGATGGCCAACCGGCCTCGCACCCCGCCCTCCTCACCCAAGTGAGCCAAGGCCTTGCCGCCTTCTACAACGCAACGGTCGAGCTCGGCGTTGCCAACGAGGTCACGACGTTCACAATGAGCGACTTCGGCCGCACGCTGAACAACAACGGTGACGGCACCGACCACGGATGGGGCGGGCATTCCCTGATCGTCGGCGGCGATGTGGTGGGTCGTCACTTCTACGGGAGCATGCCGGAGTACGCACTTGGCTCGGCTCTCGATGTTGGCCGCGGCCGCCTGATCCCAACCACAGCCGTCGAGCAACTCGGCAGCACCTTGGCACGCTGGTTCGGCCTTGGCTTGGGCGATGCGCTGGAGATCTTCCCGAATGTCCGCAACTTCGGATCGGGAGGTGCCTACCTGCCGATGTTGGCCAGCAGCAACCGTTTGCTCGACGACGTGAACTTCACGCGGGGACGCGGCAAAGGCTGAAATCCACCCGATACGCGCTGGTATGCTGCGGGGATTCCCCGCGGACACCTTGGCATGCCTCGCTTGCTTATTCTTACGCTGTTCGCCTTACTGCTTTCGGCCTGTGCTGGCGGCCCGGTCAAGCGGGTGTTTCCGCCAGAAGCTCGGCTGCAAGAACTGCAACTTGAATCCGCGGGCATTCGACTGCAGTTGCGCGTGCAGAGCTTCAGCACGATACCCAGCCAGGTGCAAGCCTACGCACTGACACTCGAAATCGCCGGCAAAGAAGCCGCCCGTCTCGTGGGCGAGCCCGGCGTAACGCTGCTACCCCAAGCGGCCGAAGTTCTCGAGATCGCCAGCACACTCGACACCGAATCACTGGCTCGAACCCAAAGCGCGCTCGACGCCGGCACGGCTCTGCGTTATCGCATACACGGCACGATTACGGTCGAGCCGAGCGGCCGCGCCTATCCCATCGACTACAGCAGCGCGCTGAGTCCGGTGCCTGGCCTGCAGGGCGTACTGCGCTGAGGCGCACGACCCCACGTCCACACTCCCTCCTCAGCCACTGCCGCAGGCTTGGCCCCTCGACCTATCCCGTTCTCTCTCCTAGCGCCGATCCCACACCATGAACACCTACAAAGCCCCCGTGCGCGACATGAGCTTCGCGCTGTTCGACGTGATCCAGGCCGAAGCGCTCTACGCGAGGCTCGGCATCGAAGCCGCCCAGCGCGACGTCATGGACGCCGCGCTCGAAGAGGCCGCGAAGTTCAACGAGAACGTCCTCGCCCCGCTCAACAGCGTGGGTGATCGCGAAGGCTGCACCTTCGACAAGGCCACCGGCGCGGTGAAGACGCCCACGGGCTTCAAGGAGGCCTACGCGCAGTTCGTCGAGGGCGGCTGGGCCGGCATCACCGCGCGTGCCGAACTCGGCGGCATGGGTCTGCCGGAGAGCTTCGGCGCGGTGATGAAGGAGATGATCGACGCCGCCAACCTGAGCTGGGGCAACTACCCGCTGCTCTCGCACGGCGCCACCGAAGCGCTGAAGCACCACGGCGAGCCGTGGCAGCAGGATGTGTTCCTCAAAGCCATCGTCGAAGGCCGCTGGACCGGCACCATGTGCCTCACCGAGCCGCACTGCGGCACCGACCTCGGCCTGCTGAAGACCCGCGCCGAGCCGATCAGCGATGGCAAGTACGCCCTCACCGGCACCAAGATCTTCATCACCGGCGGCGAGCACGACTTCACCGACAACATCGTGCACCTCGTGCTCGCGCGCCTGCCCGACGCCCCCGCCGGCACCAAGGGCATCTCGCTGTTCATCGTGCCGAAGATGAAGGTCGCGCGCGACGGCAGCGTCGGCGAGCGCAACGCGGTGCGCTGCGGCTCCATCGAGCACAAGATGGGCATCCACGGCTCGGTCACCTGCGTGATGAACTTCGACGGCGCCGAGGGCTACCTCATCGGCCAGCCGAACAAGGGCCTCAATGCGATGTTCACCATGATGAACACCGCGCGCCTCGCGGTCGGCATCCAGGGCCTCGGGCTGATTGATCGCGCCTTCCAGAACGCCCTGCGCTACAGCCGCGACCGCCTGCAGATGCGCGCACTCTCCGGCGCGAAAAATCCTGAAAAGCCGGCCGACCCGATCATCGTCCACGCCGACATCCGCCGCATGCTGCTCACCAGCAAGGCGCTGGCCGAAGGCGGCCGCCTGCTCGCCTACCACGCGGCCACGCTGGTCGACGTCTTGGAGCGCAGCGGTGACGAGGCCGAGCGCAAGCAGGCCGACGACCTGCTGAGCTTCCTCACGCCCATCGTCAAGGGCTGCCTCACCGAATGGTCGGTTGAGTGCACCTACAACTCGCTGCAGTGCTTTGGCGGCCACGGCTATGTGGCCGAATGGGGCATGGAGCAGCTCGCCCGCGATGCCCGCATTACCACCATCTACGAAGGCACCACGCAGATCCAGGCGCTCGACCTGCTGGGCCGCAAGGTGATGCAGCAGCAGGGCGTGGGTCTGAAGCAGTTCCTCGGGATGATCCAGCAGTTCTGCGAAGCGAATATCGGGAATGCCGCAGTGGCCGAGTTCATCGGCCCGCTGGCCACGCTCGCCAAGGAGTACGCCGACACCACCTTAGCGGTCGGCCGCAAGGCCGCCGGCAACCCGGAGGAGATCGGCGCGGCCTCGGTCGACTACCTGTTTTATTCCGGCTACGTGGCGCTGGCCTACTGGTGGGCGAAGAGTGTCGCTACCGCCGAAGCAGGCGACTATCCGCCTGAGTTCAAAACCGCGAAGCGCGAGACGGCGCGCTTCTACTTCCAGCGCCTGCTGCCGCGCACCCGCCTGCACAAGGCCGGTATCGAAGCCGGCCCGGACTCGCTGCTGGCACTGGACGCCGCGCTGTTCGATAGCTGATCGACCGCGTCGGGCTGAAGACGGCCGAGGACACGGCGCCAAGGCGGGACAAAGCGCGAGCGGGCCCGAATCGATCCATCCAAGGCGGACAACGTCTGACGATCCGGACGCACCGCTGGACAGGTCGTGCCGGGAGGCAGAGACCTGGCCCCACCCGTGGGCCATCGCCGATCCACGGAGGTCGTCCGTTTTCGGCGTGTGCTGTCACAGCAGGCATGCTCGGACTTTCGATACGCTCGAATGGTAATGTGGCCAAAGACTCGTTCACAGCGTGCACACCTAAGGGAGATCCCGCCGCGTTACCATATGGTAGAGTCTCCGTAAACTGGTGTTCTTCTTGGAAAAGAGAGGCGCTGTCTCCCAGATCTCCGTGCAGTCCTGCGATGTCGAGCCGGCCTCCAGTCACTGCAACCTGATCCGGTGACGTCTCCCATAAAGAAAATTGCGAGCGTAGGTGCTACGGCACTCCTGATCACTGCTTGCTCGTGCGGCAGTGCTGTTGGCGGCATCGGCGTTCTCTTGATCAGCAACGAACTCGGAACCTGATTGTTGAGTGTGAGCAGAAGGCTCCTGGCCATGGGGGAGCATAAAAATACCCATGTAATGCGACATCCGAAGGAGATGACATGTTGAAGAAGCTGATGAAACTCGTGGGCATTGAGGTTGTATCTGCCTGTTCGGATATTCGGGGTGGTGGCGGCAGTTTGAAGGAACAGACCCATTACTATTTCTTCGAATAATAACGGGGGTGGTCCCGCCGAAACGCGGGACCACCCTGCACCTATCGTAGATGCAAGACTGCAAAGGGATGATTGGCTGCGTCGGACATTCTGGATGTCTGCTCAGTCTGGAACGGTGTATTCGAGCAGCAGCCACGCGCTAGCCAAGATGGCTAGCTGGTTCATGATGCGAAGGGCCTGGCCGGCCGCCCCTGAAAGCCAGTGGCTTCTTCCAGCACGCGCGCTCCGGGGCACGCTGTCGCAACGCAATGCCGCAAACGATGAGCCGGCCCGTCGGGCCTACGAGGCCATTGCGTCAGTTGCGAGAGGCGGGTCGCTTGCGAGACTGATGGAAATCTCAAAAGGCGAAAGTCAGCGCTTGCCTTACCACGTCTCTGATGCGGGCCGTTTATCAGAGATGCTGTCCATTCACCCCAAGACAGACTTCAACTGCTTAGAACATAGCTTTTGGGTGGCCGCGGTCTTGGGCTCGATGCGGATTGCATGCGAACTGTATCTGGGGAGCTGGATTCCGACTTTCAATGCACACGCATGGGTAGTGGCGCGCATCGACGGCGGCGTATTGGTTGATGACGATATCGAACGGGTCGTTCATTATGCCCCGATGCTTCGCGTGTCATTCCCCCAGGCACAGTAAGCATGCTGGACAGGTTTGACCTGAAGGTCGATGCGACTGATGCGATCGTTGCCCATTGTGGGTCGCAGTCAACCAATCGTGCGTTCTATTCCGAAGTCTCAGGTTTTCTGGGAGATCTGGATGGCATGGCGCGGCTGCCGCGCAGACTCCGACAGGACGCCTTGGCCTTTTACGTGGCGCAGATGCATCTAGGCGCCATTCCGCTCGAAAATAGCGGAGAAACGGTATATGAGGCCATCAAGACGGTTCCTCGCGGCACTGCTGCGCAGATTTCTTCGCGTAATGAACGATGGCAAATAATCCAAGAGGAAAGAGCGCAGCCCTTGGTTGGGAACGCTTCCCTGCGAGACCTGCAGGATTGTCTATGCGATGCAGCAAGCTACCTGACCCAGGGGCATCAAGAATGCTGGTTGGAACTCTCCGGCGGAATTGACTCGACCCTCGCCGGCGCAATCATCCGACATGTCCGGGGGAGAGATTTCAAGATTCATGGCCTCTCGATTTGCTATCCATATCGCGAATTTGCGCTCGAACAGCGATACATAAATATCGCAGCCGATTTCCTGTCTGCCGACTGCACAATGATTGACGGCACCAATCTGCTGCCCTTCTCGGGCTGGCAGGAAATGTCGTTTGATGCCGTCGTCGAGCCCTCGATTTTTCTCGCAGGTTGTGCTCAAAATACTGTCCTGACGAGGCAAGTTCCCAACGGTGCTTTGCTCATCAACGGCAATGGCGGGGATGTCTTGTTCAGCGATGGGCCCAAAGGACTGGCGAGACAGAGGGCGCAACCTTTTATCTCACCCTCTTGGATGTCTCAGGAATTCTCGGCGCGTTGCAAGGCAGCCCAGGTTGATTTGCGCAACTCCATCTCGGACCGGGAGGCGTTCACGACGGGCCTCTGCCTGGATGATAGATGGACTGAGCGGGAACTGATCAGGGGCAAAGGAATTCGGCGCAGCCACATCTTTCTGGCAGAGACACTGCCTATCGTCGTAGCCAACCTGTTCGACTCACACCTCGAAAATGGCTCGGGCAAGTGGATGGTGAAAGGCTACCTGAACGCGTTTCTCCCGCACGAGGTTTTGCACAGGCCAAGGAAAGTGGGATACGACGGCCTGTATGTGCGAGGGGTTCGTGCTGCCGCCAAGGCTCTTGAGAAGCTTCTTTGGGACAACCGCGATTACCTTGCGTATTGCGGAATTGATGCGGGGGTCCTGAAGGGCAACCTTTCGGATCTGGCACACGGTCGGGCGGATGGAGAACTGGCAACCATTTCCGTCATCACGTTCTTGCGCTGGCTACAAGACCAGCGCCATGTTCATGCCTGAAATGCCTCGCAGATCTTTTTTTAACGGTCATCATTCAGATCGTGCAGGGATGGCATTCATGTTTTGGTTGCTCGAGCGACCTACGCATGAGGCCGCCAAGTGCGTATCGCCCCAGGCCATCGCCTTGCTGCGCGCCTCGGTGCCCTTGTTCGTCTCGCGATAGTCCAGCAAGGCGGCGGCGATTTCCCCGTTGGCCAGATACGCACACCCCGTATTGATCACGACCTGCCCAAGTTCGCTTCTGCGCTGCATCAGTCGCTTGCGTTCGGCATGAAGACCCCCGCCGAGGCGTACGCTTTAGCGGCTTGAGCTGAGCAGAAACCGCTGGGTCGTTACATTGGGCACCTTCGTGTGCACGTAGTACACGCCATTCGCCCGCCGATGCAGGTTCGTCTCCAGCCCCATGGGGCTTCCCTCCTGTGCGTCGACGTCGATGCCGGACGTCACGACAGGCCCTTGATCACCGCATCCCTGCCCGGCGCGTAGCACGCGGGCGTAGCAAACGAAAAGAGCCGGACATCTCGCGATGGCCGGCTCTTTCATTTCAACGTCTTGCTCCATGAATTGGTCGGGACGGCGGGATTCGAACCCACGACCCTTTGCCCCCCAGGCAAATGCGCTACCAGGCTGCGCTACGCCCCGACCGAAAAAAGATTCGCTGCTCAGCAGCGAGGCCGCGAAGTATAGCCGACTGCCGCGTCCACGAACCAATCGACCCGCTCAAGATCGCAGCAGGGCCAGCACTGATTCCAGTTCTTCGCGCACCTCGCGCAGCAGGGCAGCATCGATGCCTGCACCGAAAGCGCCCGGACCCGCGTCGGCCTTGGCCTTGATGGCTGCCGTTGACGCCTGTCTTTCAGTATCGATGCGCAGACGCGCGCCGCCAATGGTGTAGCCCTCTTCGTACAGCAGGCTGCGGATCTGACGGATCACCAGCACGTCCTGGCGCTGGTAGTAGCGGCGGTTGCCGCGGCGCTTGACGGGCTTCAACGTCGGGAACTCGGTCTCCCAATAGCGCAGCACATGCGGCTTGACCTCGCACAGCTCCGCCACTTCACCAATGGTGAAATAACGCTTCGCCGGGATCGGCGGCAGCTCGCGATTACTTCCCGGGTCCAGCATAGGCGTCCACGCGCTCCTTCAGTTTCTGGCCGGGGCGAAAGGTGACGACGGTCCGCGCGAGGATGGGGATTTGCTGACCGGTCTTGGGATTGCGTCCAGGCCGCTCGTTCTTGCGACGGAGGTCGAAATTGCCGAATCCGGAAAGCTTCACTTGCTTGCCCTGCTCAAGCGACAAGAGGAGCACGTCGAAGAAGGCATCGACGAACTCTTTGGCCTCACGCTTGTTGAGGCCCACGTCCTCGAACAGGCGTTCCGCCATTTCGGCCTTGGTCAATGCCACGTCGTCCCCCGGTCAGCGCAGGCGGGCACCGCAGTCCTTTTCCAGTGCCGCCAGCGCGGACTGGACGGCCTGTTCGGCGTCCGAGTCGGTCAGAGTGCGGGAAACATCCTGCAAAATCAATCCCATAGCGAGGCTTTTCACCCCGGTTTCGAGGCCTTTACCGGTGTAGCGGTCGAACACCCGCACCTCGCGCAGCAGCGGGCCCAGCGCGGCCCGAAGGCTGGTCTCCAGGCGCGCCCAAGGGACGTCGTCGGCCACCAGTACGGCCAGGTCGCGGCGCACCGAGGGGAAGCGCGACAGTTCCCCGGTACGGGCCACCGTGCGGGCCTCGAACCGGGCGAGATCGAGCTCGGCGACGACCACCTCGCCATCGAGATCGAGCGCTTTCGCCAAGGCCGGATGCAGGTGGCCGACGAACCCGAGGGTCTCGCCGTCCAGTGTCACCGCAGCGCTACGGCCGGGGTGCAGCCACGGCGTGCCCGTCACCGGCTCGAACGCCAATCGGCTGGCGGCCGGCCCGGCGATGGCTTCAAGGTCACCCTTCAGGTCATAGAAGTCCACGCT
>BBPD01000106.1_pt1 | contig 58309 bp, 57 predicted proteins | sample 1344911 | NCBI WGS metagenome assembly BBPD01 (sample SAMD00019088, study PRJDB2971) | groundwater metagenome | biome: freshwater biome; feature: mineral spring; material: ground water | place: USA: CA, Sonoma | collected 2011-09 | depth surface m
GCAATTCTGGTTCCACACCCCGTTTTCGCATCGGGTCAGGCTCTTGGGGAATGTGAGACATCCGGGTCTGCGTCTGGACGGTTGGTCGAGACACACACCATAACAGAAAAGCTCTGCGCAACGCTCTCAAGACTGACATTGTTTGGTCAACGACAAAGGAATCACTTTTTTCACAAATCTGATCAAGATCAACGCAACGAATTCTCCAGTCCATCGGTTGATTGCTTTTGCGCTTTCCGCAACTGCAAGCGCCCTTGATGCGCAGACCCAGAAGCCCGCGTCTGACGCCGCGCTCGACGAGTTGCGCGACATTGTCGTTGTTGCGCCAAAGGGTGCAACAGGTGTGAAGCCTGGCGCCGTCGCTTATCTCCAACGTCATTGCTTCGACTCCAACTGCCTTCATGGCCAGTCGCTGATACCTTTGGATGATCCCCACCGGGTCGCACTGGATCAGAAGACCCGCAGGCAATTCGGCCTTTCGAACGCCGACATTCCGGCCTTCGGGCTGCTCGACGAGGAGCGCGGTCAGACCCTGTTGATCAAGTTCGAAACCATGCAGCTCGCAGGCGGGCTGCGCGAAAGCCGGTGCACGATGGCGGTCATAGGTGGTCGCGACCACGAAACATTTCCCGGCCGCCTGACATCCCTGTTGCGGGGGCAAGGGACACAGCGACATGTCGGCCGCCCCGACGGCGCGCACAGGCTTCAGGGTTGGCGCCAGTGGCTGTAGACAGCCATGCCGAACCGGCGGTGGAAAAGCCGGCAGTCCAGCACTGCAGGACGCCGCGGCCTGGACACGGATGGATGGATCGTCGTTGCCGGCAACCGCCTTTTCTACAGCCTATGCGATCATGTCCTCGTCGACCTGAAGATCCGCGATGACCCCACGCGGCAGGCAAGTGTCATGACCTTCGCACACACAACGCGCGACCAGGCCAAGCCCTGGCGCAACACACCTCGCAGTATGTGGTCGCCAGTTTCCCTTGCACCCATTGCGCCCGCCGGTGTGCACGGGAATCCCGCAAATCCTGAGGTGCCTGCGCGGGGCGTACCCGGAGGCCGGCCGCGGGCCTTTTCCCTTGCTTCCCTGTGCGCTACTGCTGCAGTCCACAGCGAAGGGGCAAGCGCATGGCATCCAGCATCATCGGCACCATCATCGTCGGCTTCCTCGCCGGGCTTCTGGCGCGTTTCTTCGCGTCCGATCCCCGCAACCCGTCCGGCTGCCTGCTCACCACGGCGCTCGGCATTGCCGGCGCTGGGCTTTTCACCTGGCTTGGCCAGCAGATCGGGCTTTACAAACAGGGCGACCAGGCCGGCTTCATCGGCGCCGTGCTGGGCGCAGTGATCGTGCTGCTCATCTGGCGCGCAGCGGTTTCCGCCCGAAAGGGCTGAATGCCGCGGAACAATCCTGCAGCGATTTCAGCCAAATAGCTGAAACAGTTCCAATCAAGATTGTTCCACGTCGAACATCCAAGTGGAACATCTAACCCAATGCGGCCAGCTTTTCCTCCGCCAGCCGGTCCAGCTGGGCCCGGCCCAGCTTCTCGGAACTGCTCTTCAGCTGCCCGCATGCCGCCATGATGTCCCGCCCGCGCGGCCGGCGAATGGGTGCCGAAATCCCGGCGCGATACACGATATCGGAAAAGCGCTGCACCCGGGCCTCGTCGGATGTCTCGTAGATCGCGCCGGGCCAGGGGTTCCAGGGGATCAGGTTCACCTTGGCTGGCAGGCGATACTGCTTGATCAGCCGCACCAGCTCGTGGGCATCCACGTCCCGGTCGTTCTTGCCCTTCAGCATCACATATTCGAAGGTGATGCGGCGCGCATTGTTCGCGCCCGGATAGTCCGCGCACGCCTGCAACAGCTCCTCGATCCCGTATTTCCGGTTCAACGGCACGATCTCGTCGCGGATCTCCTTTGTCACCGCATGGAGACTGACCGCGAGGTTCACCCCGATCTCTTCCCCCGCGCGCGCCATCATCGGCACCACGCCGCTCGTGCTCAGCGTGATCCGCCGCTTCGAAAGCGCCAGCCCGTCGCCGTCCATCACGATCTTGAGCGCGTCGCGCACATTGTCGAAATTGTACAGGGGCTCGCCCATGCCCATCATCACGATGTTCGTCAGCAGGCGTCCATCCGGCCCGGAGGCGGTTGCCGACCCACCAGAAAGGTTCGGCCACTCGCCCAGCGAATCCCGCGCCAGCATCACCTGCCCCACGATCTCGGCCGCGGTCAGGTTTCGCACCAGCTTCATTGTGCCGGTGAAACAGAAGCGGCAGTTCAGCGTGCAGCCAACCTGGCTCGAAACGCACAGCGTCCCCCGGTCAGCATCCGGAATGAACACCATCTCATACTCCTCGCCGGCCGACCGCAGCAGCCATTTGCGAGTCCCGTCGGTTGAAACATGCGCCTCCACCACGTCCGGCCGGCCGACCACGAACTGTTGTTCCAGCCCGTCCCGCACCGGCTTCGAAAGGTCCGACATCTGCGCAAAGTCGGTCACCCCCCGGTTGTAGATCCAGCTCCAGATCTGCCGGGCGCGCATCCGCGCCTGCTTCGGCTCCACCAGCCCGGCTGCCAGCAGGGCGTCGGCAATCGCCGCCTTCGACAGGCCGACAAGGTCCGTCCGGCCGTCGGGCCGGGCAACGCGGGTGCGCGGCACGGCAACCGGATCGGCGCCGCCCGCGATGGGCATCAGGGTCGTATCCATCGGGCTGCGGCCCATAGCGCAATCAAGCTGCCATGCGAAGCGCGGATGTTACAGTCGTTCACTCGCCTGGCACCGCTGGCGCTGCTAGGACGCACGGGTCGGGAGTGCTGGCCCTGTGGCCGGCGCATGACCAAGGGTCGGAACCAGTCACGCCATGATCACCTTTGCCACTCGCGCAGCGGCCGTCGCAGTCGTCGCCCTTGCCGCGCCCGCAAGCGCGCTTAGCCATATTACCGTCTGGTCGGCCAACTTCAACAACGGCCAGGTCCCGCAGGCCCTCGGCCCGTTCCCGGGCACCCTCACCTACAGCTCGGGCGGCGCCTCGGTGGTCGGCGCGCAGTCGCTTCCCGGTTTCGGCAGCCGCTTCCTGCGCAACAGCGGCCGGGGAACGACCAGCTTTGCCTTCACCAATCTCGCCGCGCACGAACGGCTGACGCTGAGTTTCGACCTCGCGTTCCTCGACAGCTGGGACCGGGCGACCGACCAGCAGTGGGGGCCGGACTATCTGTTCGTCACGCTCGGCGACAGCAGCTACCAGTGGGGGCTCAACCACAACGGCATGGGCAACTGGCCCGGCACCGAGATCGGCCGCAACCACTACGGCTTCAACAGCCAGTGGCAAGACAGTGTGCACCGCTTCACCTTCATCCTGCCGGACCAGGGCCGCGACTTCCTGTTCTCGGTCCGCGCCGGCGGCGCCGGCTACCAGGGCGGCAACGACGAAAGCTGGGGGATCGACAACATCCAGCTCACGGCAGCCGTGCCCGAGCCCGCAAGCTGGGCGCTGCTGATCGCCGGCTTCGGCCTCGTCGGAAGCGCACAGCGCCGCCGCAACGCAGCCGGCGCCGCCCGCACAGTCACATGCTGAAGCTGGTCGGCGTGCTTTCAGGGCTGCTGTCGGCGCTCATCATGGCCATTCCGCCGATCGGCGGCTGACCGATCCGGCGCGGCCGGGTCCGGTCCATCCCCCGCTGGCGGCAGGCCTCCGCCACGCTCCCAAGCTCGCGCGAAAGCTCCGGCACGCTCAGCCGGCTCTGCGCCAGCTTGGTATCGGCATCCCGTCGCTGCGGCCGCGCCGCCGCCGATGCCGTCGATGATCGCCCCATAATCCTGTCCTCCATCCAGCATCAGCCCGGAAAGAAGGTGAAGTGGACAGTATGCTTACACCGACCGCGAGCCTGCGCTGTCACCGCTGCCCATGTGAAGCGCCGCCTCCGCCCCGCCCGCGATCCGCACGATCGTTCCCTGCGCCACGTCGGCCGCGATCGGCACATCATGATAGGGCCGGCCGCCCACCAGCAGGCCGCGCAGCACGCGGGCCGTCATCCCGTGGCTGATCACAAGCGCGGGCGCTTGCCCGGCATCCGCCAGCCAGTCCGTCAGCCGCGCGGCGATGTCGGCATAATGCTCGCCCTCCGGGATCGGCATGCGGAACAGCTTGTGCTCCATGTCGATGATTTCGCCCTCGGTCGCGATGATCTCGGCATAGTCGCGGCCGGTCCAGCGGCCCACCTCGATCTCCCGCAGCCGCCGGTCCACCCGGATCGCGAAGAAGGGAATGCCAAGGTGCTCGCCGACGATCGAGGCTGTCTGCAAGGTCCGCCCCGCAGGCGACGCCCACAGCGCAGGCAACGGCTCGCCGCTGGTTGCGAAATGCCGCGCAAGCGCCGTGCCCATCGCGTCTGCCTGTGCGATGCCGTCCCGTGTCAGCGGCGTGTGCGCCTCGTTCCCCTGCATGCGGCGGTGCCGGTTGAAAACCGTCTCGGCATGGCGGGCAAGATACAGCGGCATCGGTGCAAGGATAGGCATGGCACACCGCCAAAACTGGCGCTAAGGCACGCGTCAAGCTCTTTCTGCTGGAGGGTCCGTGGCCAACAAGGTCTATTCCGATGCCGCCTCAGCCCTCGACGGGCTGCTGTTCGATGGCATGACGATCGTGTCGGGCGGGTTCGGCCTGTGCGGCATTCCGGAAAACGGCATTGCCGCGATCCGCGCGGCCGGCGTGAAGAATCTGACGGTCGTATCCAACAACGCAGGTGTCGATGGCTTCGGCCTCGGCCTGCTGCTGGAAACCCGGCAGGTGGCGAAGATGATCTCGTCCTACGTCGGCGAGAACAAGGAGTTCGAGCGACAGTATCTGTCCGGTGAGCTGGAGCTGGAATTCTGCCCGCAGGGCACGCTCGCCGAACGGATGCGCGCCGGCGGCGCCGGCATCCCGGGCTTCTACACCCGCACCGGCGTCGGCACCCTGGTGGCCGAGGGCAAGGAGGTGAAGGACTTCGACGGCGAACCCTTCATCCTGGAGCGCGGCATCGTGGCGGACCTCGCCATCGTGAAGGCATGGAAGGCCGACCGTTTCGGAAACCTCGTGTTCCGCAAGACCGCGCGCAACTTCAACCCCATGGCGGCAACCGCCGGCAAGGTGACGGTCGTCGAAGTCGAGGAGATCGTCGAGGACGGCGCGCTCGACCCCGACTGCATCCATACCCCCAGCGTCTTCGTGCAGCGTCTGTTCGTGGGCACCTTCGAAAAGCGCATCGAGCAGCGCACCGTTCGCAAGCGGGACGCGGCTTGAACCCCGGCGCCCCATGGCTAATCGCCGGCGGGGGCCTCAGCCTTGCCGCGTCAGCCCTTCATGTCGGTGTCATTTTCGGTGGTCCTTCCTGGTACCGGTTTTTCGGAGCAGGGGAGGCAATGGCCCGAGCCGCTGCGCGCGGAGCCTGGGAGCCGACGGTGATCACCCTCGGCATCGCTTCGGTGCTGGCAATCTGGGCTGCCTATGCCTTTTCGGGCGCCGGGCTGATCGCGCGGCTGCCGCTGCTGCGCACGGGCCTGGTCGTCATCAGCGCAATCTATCTACTGCGGGCCCTCGTCTTGCCGCACGCAATGATCTTCCTGCCTGAAGTCGTCACGCCCTTCCTGATCTGGTCGTCGCTGATCGTGCTGGTCTACGGGCTTGCCTATGCAATCGGCACCTGGCTTGCATGGCCCCTGCTGTCCCCGGAAGGAGTTCGATAATGCCTTGGACGCGCGACGAAATGGCCGCCCGCGCCGCCCGCGAGCTGAAGGACGGTTTCTATGTGAACCTCGGCATCGGGATGCCGACTCTCGTCGCCAACCACGCCGGCGACCTCGACATCACGCTGCAGTCCGAAAACGGGATGCTGGGCATGGGCCCCTTCCCGTTCGAGGGCGAGGAGGACGCCGACCTCGTCAATGCCGGCAAGCAGACCGTCACCGAACTGCCCCGCACTGCCTATTTCAGCAGCGCGGACAGTTTCGCGATGATTCGCGGCGGGCATATGGACCTCTCCATCCTGGGCGCGATGGAAGTCGCCCAAAGCGGCGACCTCGCCAACTGGATGGTGCCCGGCAAGATGGTGAAGGGCATGGGCGGCGCCATGGACCTCGTCGCAGGCACGCCCCGCATCGTCGTGATGATGGAGCACACCGACAAGGCCGGAAACCCGAAGTTCGTGGGCAGCTGTACCCTGCCGCTGACCGGCCGCAACGTGGTCGACGTGATCATCACCGATCTTGCCGTCTTCGAGCGCGCGGACCGCAAGGGCGCGCCGTTCCGGCTGGTCGAAATGGCCCCGGGCGTGACGCTCGACGAGGTGCAGGCAAAGACGTCGGCCCGCTTCGAAAGCTGAGCCGCCCCTTGCGCCCGGATGCGCTGTTGCGCATCGGGGGCTTCCGCTAGAGCGGGGCGATGGCCCACCGCCCGCCCGAGTCCCGACCGTTGTTGCGCGGCGTGTGGATGGTGCTCGGGCTCCTGTTTGCAACCGCAGGCCTGATCGGTGCCGTGCTGCCGCTGCTGCCCACCACCCCGTTCCTGATCCTGGCGGCGGCCTGCTTTGCTCGGTCCTCCCCCCGGCTGGAGGCGCGCATCCTGAACGACCCGCGCTTCGGCCCGCTGGTCCGCGAATGGCGCGAACGCGGCGCAATTCCGCCGAAGGCCAAGCTGCTTGCCGTCGGCGGCATGACCGGCGGCTACACGGTCTTCCTGCTGGCCATGAAGCCCGCCTTGCCGCTCGCCCTCGTGGTGGCCGCCCTGATGGCCCTCGTCGCCGCCTGGCTGCTCAGCCGGCCATCCTGAGGATCGTCGCCCACTCGTCGTCCCGCACCGGAACCACGCTCAGGCGCGACTGACGGATCAGCTGGAATTCGGCCAGCATCGGCTCCGTTTTCATCTCGGCCAGCGAGACCGGCCGCGACAGCCGCCGCACCGGCTGCACGCTTACGGCAACCCACTGGCCGCTCGCGTCGGTCGGGTCCGGATAGCCTTCCCGGCTGATCCGGCACAGGCCGACTGCCTCCTTCCCGATGTTCGAGTGGTAGAAGAGCGCCTCGTCGCCTTGCGTCATCGCCTTGAGGTGCAGGCGCGCGGCGTTGTTGCGCACGCCGTTCCACACCGTTTCGCCCTCGGCCACAAGCTGGTCGAAGCTGTAGACATCCGGCTCGGACTTCAGCAGCCAGTATCTCATTCGGCCGCCCTGGCAGGCTTCAGGCCCCGGCATATGCGCCAGACCTTCTCCGGCGTGACAGGCATTTCCAGCTGGGTGCCGTCCAGCGCGTCGATAACCGCATTCATCACGCTCGGCATCGCCCCGATGGTGCCCGCCTCGCCGCAGCCCTTGGCGCCCAGCGGGTTGGTGGGGCTGACGGTCGGCAGGGTTTCGAAGCCGATATGCCCCGGCATGTCGTCGGCGCGCGGGATGCCATAATCCATGAAGCTGCCCGTCAGCAGCTGGGCATTCTCGTCATAGACGATGTTCTCGGTCAGCACTTGGCCCAGCCCCTGCGCCACGCCGCCGTGGATCTGGCCCAGCAGCAGCATCGGGTTCACGATGGTCCCGAAATCGTCGACCAGGCTGTAGCGGACAACCTCTACCCGGCCGGTCTCGGGGTCCACTTCCACTTCGGCGACATGGCAGCCGTTGGGGAAGGTCGGGCGGGGGTCGTCGGGTGCAAAGCGGGCTCGGCCGTCGAGCGCCCGGGGGTGCTTGTCCGCCAGTTCGGAAAGGCTCAGCGTCGCATTCGTGGCGCGGCCGCGGAACAGGCCGTCGGCATAGTCCACCTCGTCGCCCAGGTCCTGCTTTGCAAGCCCGATGCCACGCGCGATCAGTTCATCCGCCGCGACGAGGCAGGCCGCGCCGCCCCAGGCCATGGAGCGCGAGCCGCCGGTGCCGTTGCCCTGCTCCAGCCGGGCAGTGTCGCCCTGCACGATGCGAACCTGCTCCATCGCAAGCCCCAGTCTCTCTGCGGTGACCTGGGCATAGACGGTCTCATGCCCCTGCCCGTTGGACTGGGTGCCGACCGCCACCTCCACGATGCCGCCGGCCAGCACGCGCACATCGGCGAACTCGTCGCGCGAGCCGCCGCCGGCAATCTCCACATAATAGCAGAGCCCCCGGCCATAGCGCCTGCCCCGGGCGAGCGCCGCTGCCTTGCGCGCCGGGAAGCCCGCCCAGTCCGCATTGGCCAGCGCCTTGTCGAGCACGGCCGGAAAATCGCCCACGTCGAAGGTGAGGCCCAGGCCGTTCGCATGGGGCAGCTCGGCCGGCGCCAGAAGGTTCCGCCGCCGGATCTCGTCCACCCCCAGGCCAAGCTCGCGCGCGGCAGCTTCCAGCAGCCGCTCGAGGATGTAGGCGCTCTCGGGCCGGCCGGCGCCGCGATAGGCATCCACCGGTGCGGTGTTCGTCATCACGCCGTGGACGGCGTTGTGGATGGCCGGAATTCGATACACCCCCCCGATGATCCGGCCACCTGCAAGCGTCTGGATCGCGGGGCCGAACTGCGACTGGTAGGCGCCGAGGTCGGACCAGGTCTCGACCTTCAGCGCGGTGATCCGCCCTTGCGCATCGAAGCCGAGCGCCGCATCCGATTCCATGGCGCGGCCGTGGGTGTCGGTCTGGAAGGCGTCCGAACGGTCGCCCGTCCACTTCACCGGGCACCCTAGCATCTTCGCGGCATGGAGGACCAGCGCATATTCGGCGTAGAGGAAGCTCTTCATCCCGAAGCCGCCGCCCACATCGCCGGTAACGATGCGCAAGGCATCGGGCGGGCACTTCAGAACCGACCCGGCCAGCAGCTGCCGCATCCCGGCAACCCCCTGGCTTCCGGTGTGGAGCGTATAGTGCGCGCCGTCCCATTCGCCGACGGCCGCGCGCACTTCCATCGACGTCGGCGCAACCCGGTTCTGGACGATCCTGAGCCGCGTCACATGCGCCGCGCGCCCAAGCCCCGCATCGGCTGCGACGGCGTCGCCGACCTCCCAGTGGAACACGATGTTGCCCGGCGCGTCGGGCCAGATGGCGGGCGCGCCGGGGGCGGTTGCAGCTGCGATGGAGGCAACAGCGGGCAGCTCGTCGAAGTCGATCTCGATCGCGTCGGCTGCGGCCCGCGCCTGCTCGCGCGTTTCGGCCACCACGAAGGCAATCCCGTCGCCCACGAATCGCACCCTGTCCCTCGCCAGCAGCGGGCGCGGGGTCTTGATCGGGCCCGACAGGGGAACGGCGCAGGGCACCTCGCCATAGCCCTCCAGATCCTCACCCAGATAGACGGCGAGCACGCCGGGCATGGCGCGCGCAGCCGAGGCGTCGATCCGCTGCAGCACGGCATGGCCATAGGGGCTGCGCAGCGTGACCCCATAGGCCATGCCGGGCAGCTGGAGATCGTCGGTGAAGCGCCCGCCGCCGGTGAGCAGCCGGACGTCCTCCACCCGCTCGACCGACTTGCCGACACCGGTCTGGCCCGCGTCCGAAGGGCGCATTCCCTGGCTGCTGCCGAACTTCATTGCCTGTCTCCCCCGGGGTCCGCGCCCCGCTGTTCACCCACGTGGATGGCTGTCAGCCCGGCCTTATAATCGGGGTGCCGCAGGCGATAGCCCGTCTCTCGCTCCAGCCGGAAGCCTGCGACCGCACGCCGCTCGGTCCAGAAGCCGCGTGCCATCGGGCCGAGGTTCGCAAGCTCGATCGGCGCCAGCGGCGGCAACGGCGCGCCCAGCAGGCCGCAGGCGAATTCGGTCACATGGCGGGGTTCGGCCGGCAGCCGGTCCACCACGTTGAAGATGCCCTTCGCCTGCGCCGCGATCGCGGCCAGCACGGCGCCGGCGATGTCGTCCACATGGACCCGGTTGAAGCGGTGGCCGGGCCTGTCGACCCGGCGTGCCGCGCCGCCCCGAACCTGGTCCAGCGCCGACCGGCCGGGGCCGTAGATGCCGGGCAGGCGGAAGATGGCGGCCCCCAGCGCCTGCCAGCCGAGGTCGGCCTCGGTCCGCGCGCTCCTGCGCCCGCCGCCCACCGCAGCCGTTTCGTCGACCCAGGCGCCTCCGGTGTCGCCATAGACCCCGGTCGACGACAGATAGCCGACCCAGCCCTCATGGCCCTTCAGTTCCGCGCCGAAGCGGTCCAGCACCGGGTCGTGCCCGGTGGCGCCATCGGGCGGCACCGACGACAGGATGTGCGACGCCGCGCGGATCGCATCCGGCAAGGCCGGGTCGTCGAAGGCCATCACGCCCCCGGCCGCCTGGCGCTTCACGCCCAGCACCTGGTGGCCGGCAGCGCGCGCGGCTTCGGCGAGCACAAATCCCGAATAGCCCTGGCCGAGGATGAGCAGCATGGCACAATCCTAGCGGCTGATGCGGCAGATCGCCATGCGCATTGATGACGGGGCCGCCCGACCGGGCTAAAAGGCCCGGCCGAGGGAGAGACGCATGGCCGACACCACCGACCGCCTGCCCGAAACCGAGAACTGGGTCCGCATGTCCAGCGTCAGCCGCCGCGCCGCGCTGGGGGGCGGTGCTGCCGCGCTCGGCCATGCGCTGGCGGCCCGGCCGGTGCTGGCAAACCGGATCGTGACGCCTGCCGACGGCCTCGAGGCCGGGATGATCGGCTTCCCCGCGGCTGCAGGCTTCAAGATGAATGCCTATCGCGCCCGGCCCATCGGCAAGGCCGATCCCCCGGTCGTGATCGTGGTGCAGGAAATCTTCGGCGTCCACGAATGGATCCGGGATGTCACCCGCCGCATCGCTGCCGCCGGCCATTATGCGATCGCGCCCGATCTCTACCAGCGGCAGGGCGACCCGACCGGGGCGGCCGACATTGAGACCCTGTTCAAGACCATCGTGTCGCAGGTTCCCGACGCACAGGTGATGGCAGACATGGATGCAGTGGCAGCGTTCGCCGGGACCGACGGCGGCAATGCGAAACGGCTGGGGGTCACCGGCTTCTGCTGGGGCGGGCGCATCACCTGGCTCTATGCTGCCCACAACCCGCGGCTGAAGGCCGGCGTCGCCTGGTACGGCCGGTTGAAGGGTGAGCCCAACGCGCTGCAGACCAGCGCCCCCATCGACCATGCCGCAAGGCTGCACGCCCCGGTCCTTGGCCTCTATGGCGATCTCGACAAGGGAATCCCGGTTGCCGACGTCGAGGCGATGAACAGCGCGCTGGAAGCAGCGAAATCCCCCAGCTTCATCCGCCGCTTCCCGGAAGCCGACCATGGCTTCCTCGCCGATTACCGCCCCAGCTTCCACCAACCCTCGGCAACGGCTGCCTGGGCCGATGCGCTGGGCTGGTTCAGGCGCCATCTCTAGCAGGCAGGCGCGCCAGCCAGGCCAGCATCGCGGCCGCCAGTTCGGGCCGCGCCACGCTTCCCATGTGGGTTCCGGGAATCCCGGCATAGATGGCACGGGGGAGCGCGGCTGCAAGCTCGGGCGCCGAGCCGTTGTCGCGGTCCTCGGCCCCACAGACCACCAAGGTCGGCAGGTGGAGACCCGCCAGCTTTTCAGGCGCCGTGGTCTGCTGGCTGCGCAGCAGGTGGATGATGGCGTCCGGGTCCTTCACGCTTGCCCGCATGAAGGCTTCCGCCAAGAACTCGCCGGAGCCGCGCGCCCAGCTGCCCCGTCCCTCGATCATCCGGATGAACCACTGGCCCCGTTCGGTGCCGCCGACGATCCCGTTCAGCCCCATGCCGGCCACGATCGCGGCGCGCGGCCTCGCGCCGCGGGCCAGCAGGCGGATCACGGTGCGGGCACCCAGCGAGTAGCCGCCCAGCACATAGTCGTCGCCGAGGCCGAGCCCGGCGATCAGCGCCTCGATATCCAGCGCCAGCGCGTCGGCCGGCCAGGCGGCCGGATCCGCCGGCGCGTCGCTTTTCCCATGGCCGCGGAAATCCGGCAGGATCACGCGGTAGCCGGCCTCTGCCAGCCGCCGCGCCGTGCCATAGCGGATCCAGTTGGTGTCTGCGCTGGAGAACAGGCCGTGCAGCAGAAGGATCGCGGGCCCCTCCCCCATTTCCGTTATGTGCAGGCGCGTGCCGTCGAAGCCCCGGGTGTCCATGCCCATGGGGTAGGGCGGGCAGGCAAGCCGCGCAAGCCTTGCGGCTTGCCCTTGCGAAGCGCGCCGCGCAGGCCCATTCTTGAAAGCCACAGAGGCCCCCCGTCACCAGAAAGATGACATGGCTCAGGAAACCAAGCTGAAGCTCGACGCGCCCGAACCCGTTGCCGTGGTTGCGCCCGAGGCAGCCGCAGGGCTTGTGCCCCTGTCCGACACCCAGAAGACCGAGCTTGAAAAGCGGGTCGACGGCTTTGTCAGTTCGCTGGTCGCGCAGGATGCCAACAGCCCCGAATTCGGCAAGCAGGTGGATCGGCTCGCGAACCTCGGCCAGCAGCAGATCGCCGAGGCCGCCGGGCAATCGAACCGCTTCCTCGACCGCCCGGTGAAGGCGATGGACAAGGACAATGGCATCGGCGCCGACCTGACGCAGCTCAGGCGAACGGTGGAGGATCTGGACCCTTCGAAGCGCGGGGACCTGATGACCCGCAAGAAGCTCTTTGGCATCCTGCCCTTTGGCAACAGGGCGCGGGATTATTTCGACAGCTACAAATCGGCCCAGGGCCACATCGGCACCATCCTGAAGAGCCTTGCCAACGGCAAGGACGAGCTGCTGCGCGACAACGCCGCCATCGACACGGAGCGAAAGAGCCTGTGGGAGGCGATGGGCAGGCTGGAGCAGATGATCCACATGTCGAAACTGCTGGATTCGCGGCTGGAGGCAGCCGCGATCGCGCATGACACAAGCGATCCCGCCAAGGCCAAGGCGATCCGCGAAACCGCGCTGTTCTACACCCGCCAGCGCACCACCGACCTTCTGACCCAGATGGCCGTAAGCGTGCAGGGCTATCTGGCGCTCGATCTTGTCAAGAAGAACAATATCGAGCTGCTGAAGGGCGTGGACCGGGCGTCGACCACAACTGTTTCCGCGTTGCGCACCGCGGTTACGGTTGCGCAGGCGCTGACCGGGCAGAAGCTGGTGCTGGACCAGATCTCCGCGCTCAACACCACGACCGCCAACGTGATCGACGCGACAGGCACCATGCTGCGCGTGCAGACGGCCGAGATCCACAAGCAGGCGGCAAGCTCCACAATCCCCGTCGAGACGCTGAAGCAGGCCTTCCAGAACATCTACCAGACGATGGATTCCATCGACACCTTCAAGATGCAGGCGCTGGAATCGATGAAGACGACGGTCAGCACGCTGTCGATCGAAGTGGAGAAATCGAAGGGCTATATCGCCCGGGCCGAAGGCATGGCGCAGATCGAGGGGAAGACGCGCGCAGCCGAGCCGCTGACCCCGATCGAGGGCTGAACGCGCGATGCTGCCGGAAACCCGGGATGCGCTCGCCCGCTACGACGAGTGGCTGGCGCGCACCATGAAATCGCCCGAGGTGCTGGGGGCGCAGACGAGGCGCCTGAAGCGCGGGGCGAAGGAAGCCGGGCGGCGGATGCGCAACATGGCGCTGGGCGTTTTCCTGGTCCTGCTGGGCGCCATCCTCTATGGCACCTTCGTTGCGCCGCTGGGCTTTGGGGGCGTTGTCGCGACTGCGCTGCTGGCCATGTGCATGATGGTGCTGATGGCCAGCCTGCCATCCTCCCGCCGCGGCGCGCCGAAGCTGGAGACGCTGCCCCGGGCGCCGCTCGCCGCGTTGCCGCAGCAGGTGGAGGGCTGGCTCGAGGCGCAGCGCCCCGCACTTCCGGCGCCCGCCGCGCGGGAGGTGGACCGGATCATGGCCCAACTCGACCGGCTCGCGCCCGAGCTCGAGCGGATGAACCCGGCGACTCCGGAAGCCGACGAGGCCCGCCGCCTGCTGTCCGATCACCTTCCCCGGCTGGTGCAGAGCTATGCCGAGGTGCCCGAGACGCACCGCACCTCGGCCGAGGCGCAGGCGCATTTCCGCGACGGGCTGAAGGTTGTCGGCAGCGAGATCGACCGGCTGACAAGCGATCTCGCGCGCGACCGGCTGAAGGCGCTGGAGACGGAGGGGCGGTTCCTGGAAAGCCGCTACGGCCCGAAGGCGGACTGAGCACCGGGCCTCGCTGTCACCACTCGCAGTTGCGTGCCGGCCACCCGAAGGGCTTTGTGCCGGCAATGGAGCGAGGCAGCGGCACATGGATCTTGGACTGAAGGGCAAGAAGGTCATCCTGAGCGGCGGGAGCCCGTGAAGCAAGGCGCGCCCGATGTCTCCAAGATGGTGGGGGGCGCCATGGCCCTGAAGCGCATGGGCGAAGTGACCGATGTGGCGAATGCCATCGCCTTCCAGGCAAGCCCGGCCGCCAGCTCGATCACCGGCACCAACCTGATCGTCGACGGGGGCTGTCCGAAGCGGGTGCAGTTCTAGCCCCTGCCGGCCTGTTGCAGAACGATGCCGCATGCTGGCACAGGGCCGGCTGACGGGTTCCGCACGCCCTGGCGGCAGGTGGATCGCAAGGCCGAGAGCAGGGTGCATGCTGCAAGACAACCCGGAAAAACCGGTCGGTGCCGGCCGCACCCTGCAGCGTGCCGGGCCGGTTGCGATTGCGGCGCTTGCCCTGTGCGCCATCGCCTGGCCGGAATGCGCCCGGGCCGGGTCGCCGCTCGACGCCGACCTCAGCTACACGGCCGAGGCCTGGGCCAACAGCAGCGGCGGGCTGGCGCGGGGCATCCGCTATCTCGACCAGCTGTTCGTCGGGGCAACGCTCGATGGCGCGCACGCATTCGGCTGGGCAGGCACCACGGCACGGGTCAGCGGTTTCTACGCCAACGGCGCCTCGCTTTCAGGAGATCTCGTCGGCGATGCCCAGATCCTGTCCAACATCGAAACGGACGTGCCCATGGTCCGGCTGCAAGAGGCCTGGCTGGAGCTTCCGCTGGCGGGCGACAGGGCGTCGTTCAAGGTCGGGCTCTATGATCTGAACTCCGAATTCGATGTCAACAAAACCGGCAGCCTGTTCATCCAGTCGAGCCACGGGATCGGGGCGGAACTGGCGCTGAGCGGCCGGAACGGGCCGTCCATGTATCCCGTCACGGGGCTTGCCGCGCGGCTGGGGCTGAAGCTGGGCGACCGCTGGTCGGCAAGGCTCGCGGTGCTGGACGGCGTGCCCGGCGACCCGGGCCGGCCGCGCCGGTTCGTGACCCTGCGGTTGAACGCCGAGGAAGGCGCGCTTCTGATCGGCGAGCTGGTGAACGAAGGCTCCGGGCACCGGCTCGCACTGGGCCACTGGCGCTACACCGCGGCCTTCACAGACCAGCGCCGCAGCGCAGTGGCCGGTGAACCCCTGCAGGCGCGCGGCAATGCGGGGGCCTATGCCCTGCTCGAAGCGCCGTTGCTGCCTGCCGCTTCGGGCGCGGAAGCGCCCCTGTCCGGATGGGTGCGGCTGGGCCTTGCCGACGCGCGCTTCAATCCGGTCGACCTCTATGTCGGCTCGGGGCTTACGATGCCCGTCGCCCTTTCCGGCAGGCAGGCGGGGCACGCAGGCGTCGCGGCGGCCTTCGCCCGCTTTTCCGGGCCCTGGCGGCAGCTGCAGGGTGTGCAGGGCGTCGCGACCGACCGGCACGAGCTGACGCTGGAAGCAACCTACCGAGCACCCCTCGGCACGCACGTCACGGTTCAGCCCGATGTGCAATATGTGGTCAATCCGGGCGGTCGCAGCCGCGTGCCCGATGCGCTGGTGATCGGGCTTCGCGCCAAGCTGGCCTTCTGAGCGGCTGCGGCCATCACCCGGACCGGGGCGTGGCCGCAGCCCGGGCTCAGGCCGCGATCGCCTGCTTTTCCGCCTGCGGCAGGCGGATCATGTAATCGAAGGCCGTCAGCGCTGCCTTGCTGCCCTCGCCCATCGCGATCACGATCTGCTTGTAGGGAACGGTGGTGCAGTCGCCGGCTGCGAACAGGCCGGGGATATTCGTCTCGCCCCGCGCGTTCACCTCGACCTCGCCATATTTCGACAGCGTAACCGTACCCTGCAGCCATTCGGTGTTAGGCACCAGGCCGATCTGCACGAAGATGCCCTCCAGCTCCAGGCTGTGGAGGCTGCCATCGGCGCGGTTCTTCCAGGCAAGGCCCGTCACCTTCTCGCCGTCGCCCAGCACCTCTGTCGTCTGCGCCGAGGTGAGGATGGTAACGTTGGGCAGCGACCGCAGCTTGTTCTGCAGCACCGCATCAGCCCGGAGCGACTGGTCGAACTCGATCAGCGTCACATGCGCCACGATTCCCGCAAGGTCGATTGCAGCCTCCACGCCCGAATTGCCGCCGCCGATCACCGCCGTGCGCTTGCCCTTGAACAGCGGGCCGTCGCAGTGCGGGCAATAGGCGACGCCCCGGTTGCGATACTCTTCCTCGCCGGGCACGCCGATCTGCCGCCAGCGGGCGCCGGTCGACAGGATCACGGTGCGGCTCTTCAGGCTTGCGCCATTGTCCAGCTTCACTTCGATCAGTCCGCCGGGTTCGCGCGCCGGCACCAGCTCCACCGCCTTCTGAAGCGGCATGATGTCGACATCGTTTTCCTTGACGGTCGCTTCCAGGCTGGCGGCGAGCTTGGGCCCTTCGGTGTAGCTGGTGGAGATCAGGTTCTCGATCCCCATCGTGTCCATCAGCTGGCCGCCGAAGCGCTCCGCGGCAATTCCGGTGCGGATGCCCTTGCGCGCGGCATAGACGGCAGCAGCCGCGCCTGCCGGCCCGCCGCCCACGATCAGCACGTCGAACGGCGCCTTCCGGGCGATCTTCGCGGCGGCCTTGGCGTTCGCGCCGCTGTCCAGCTTGCTGACGATCTGCGCGAGGTCCATGCGGCCCTGGCCAAACAGCTCGCCGTTCAGGAAGATCGTGGGGACAGCCATAACCTTGCGGGTCGAGACTTCGGCCTGGAACAGCGCGCCGTCGATCGCGGTGTGGCGAATGCGCGGGTTCAGCACTGCCGCGAGGTTCAGCGCCTGCACCACATCCGGGCAGTTCTGGCAGCTTAGCGAGAAATAGGTCTCGAATTCGTAAGCCCCGTCGAGGCCGGCCACCTGGTCGAGCAGGTCCTGCGCCTCGCGGCTGGGATGGCCACCGACCTGCAGCAGGGAGAGCACGAGGCTGGTGAATTCATGCCCCATCGGAATGCCCGCAAAACGGACTTCGACCGTGGTGCCGGTGCGGCGGATCAGGAAGCTGGGCCGCCGTGCATCATCGTCGGTGCGAACATAGCTGACCTTGGGCGACAGGGTCGCGATCTCGGCCAGCAGCTCGGCAAGCTCGGCCGAGGCCGGGCTGTCGTCGAGGGACGCCAGCAGCTCGATCGGGTGGACGAGCTTCTCGAGATAGGCCGAAAGCTGGGCCTTGAGGTTCGCGTCGAGCATCCTGCGTCTCCTGGAATTCGGGCCCGGGTGCGCGCCGCCCCGGGGATAGGAGGCGGCGCGCGTCGGGGGTGGGTTCAGATCTTGCCGACAAGGTCGAGGCTGGGGGCGAGCGTCTTGGCGCCTTCCTCCCACTTGGCCGGGCAGACTTCGCCGGGGTGCGAGCGGACATAGGCAGCCGCCTTCAGCTTGCGCAGCAGTTCCGCGGCGTTGCGGCCGACGCCTTCCGAGGTGATCTCGACATACTGGATCACGCCGTCCGGATCGACAAGGAAGGTCGCGCGGTCGGCAAGGCCGACGCCTTCGCGCATCACGCCGAAATTGTTGGTCACCACGCCCGACGGGTCGCCGAGCATGGTGTAGCGGATCTTGCCGACGGCGGGCGATGTTTCATGCCAGGCCTTGTGGCTGAAATGCGTGTCGGTCGAGACCGAATAGATTTCCGCGCCGAGCTTCTGGAAATCGCCATACAGGTCGGCCATGTCCTCGAGCTCCGTCGGGCAGACGAAGGTGAAGTCGGCCGGATAGAAGAAGAAGACCGCCCACTTGCCGGCGATGTCGGCTTCCGTCACTGCCACGAACTTGCCGTCCTTGAACGCCTGCGCGGTGAAGGGCTTGAGGTTGCTTCCGATGATGGCCATGCGGGATCCTTTGCAGATGGTGAAACGTGTCGTTCGACGTTGCGGATGTAGGGGCCGAATCGCCATCGAACAAATTGAATGTCTGCCCGTTACAAATCGACTGGGGCGATTACACGAGCGCACTTGCACCTCGCGCCGCCAGACCCGACATGGGTGTTGGAAGAGGAGATTTCGATGGCCGGCTCGGGTGGGCAGACGATGGTGGCGCGGTGGAACGGCCGGGAGATCGCACGGTCCGACGAGACGGTCGTGGTGGAGGGCAATCATTATTTCCCGCGAGGCAGCGTCGACGCCGCCGTGCTGACCGCCAGCGCCACCCACACGGTGTGTGGCTGGAAGGGCACGGCAAGCTATCACGGCCTGCTGGTCGATGGCGCCGCAAACCCGGACGCCGCCTGGTATTACCCCGAGCCCAAGGCTGCCGCGTCCGAAATCCGCGACCGGATCGCCTTCTGGAAGGGTGTCGAGGTGAAGCCCGCCTGAGACGCCGGCTCCGGCCGGCTCAGGCCTTCTTCAAGTGCCTGCGCCCCAGCAGCTCGGCGATCTGCACCGCGTTCAGCGCCGCACCCTTGCGCAGATTGTCCGACACGCACCAGAGGGACAGCCCGTTCTGGACGGTGGGGTCCTTGCGCACCCGGCTGACGAAGGTCGCATAGTCTCCCACGCACTCGACCGGCGTCACATATCCGCCGTCCTCGCGCTTGTCGATCAGCATCACGCCGGGCGCCTCGCGCAGGATCGATTGTGCCTTCGCGACCGAGATCGGGCGCTCGAACTCGATGGTGATCGCCTCGCTGTGGCCCACGAACACCGGCACCCGCACGCAGGTCGCGGTCACGCGGATGTCGGGCGACAGGATCTTGTTGGTCTCTGCCGCCATCTTCCACTCTTCCCTGGTGTAGCCGTCGTAATCCGACGAGGCATCCATGAAGCTGTCGATGTGCGGGATCACGTTGAACGCGATCTGCTTGGTGAACTTGGCCTGCTCTTTCTGGTCGCCCACGAACACGGCGCGGGTCTGCTGGAACAGCTCGTCCATGCCCGCCTTCCCGGCGCCCGAAACCGACTGGTAGGTGGAGACGACAATGCGACTGATCCCGGCCTCGTCGTGCAGCGGCTTCAGCGCAACCACCATCTGCGCCGTGGAGCAGTTGGGGTTCGCGATGATGTTGCGCTTGGCATAGCCGTCGATCGCTTGCGGGTTCACCTCCGGCACGATCAGCGGCACGTCGCGCTCCATTCGGTAGAGCGACGAATTGTCGATCACCACGCAGCCGGCCTCGGCGGCGCGCGGGGCATGGAGCTTGGTCGGGCCCGATCCGGCCGCGAAGAGCGCCATGTCCCAGCCGGCAAAGTCGAAATGCTCGATGGACTGCACCTTCAGCGTGCGGTCGGTCTCGCCGAACTCGATCACGTCGCCCTGGCTGCGTGGGCTTGCAACCGCCGCGATGTCGGCAAGCGGGAATTCCCGCTCGGCCAGAATGTTCAGCATTTCGCGACCCACATTGCCGGTGGCGCCGACGACGACAACCCGATACCCCACTTGGCATTGCTCCTGTATGCCCCCTATGCGGGCAGCGGGCGGGATTGCCCGCTGACGGCGCCGCAGTCAATCTCGGGGCACAGTCAATGTCGGGGCGCAGTCAAGGTCGGGGCGCAGTCAAGGTCGGGGCATCGCAGCGGGCAGCAGCCGGAGGAATGTCGCCAGTGCGAAGGATCGGATTGCTCCTCCTGGGGCTGCTGGGGCTTGCAGCGCTTGTGGTTGCGGTCCTCCCGCTGGCTTGGGTGACGGACCGCTATGTGCCGGGGCTGCAGGCCGAGCTGGTCGAGGGCTCGATCTGGAACGGCCGGATCCGCGGCGCCCGCTACCAGGGCCTCGCCATCGGCGACGTAGACGCCGGGCTTGCGCCGGCCCCGCTGCTGAGGGGCGAGGCGGAGATCCGCTTCAACCGCCTGGGCGAGCGTCTTGCCGGGCATGTGACCCTGTCGCGCGGGGCCCGCCGACTGTCCAACGTAAGCGGCACGGTCACCGTGAAGGCATCCGGCCTGCCCCTGGTGCTGGGGCTGGAGGATATTTCGGTCGAGACGGATGCGCGTGGCCACTGCCGCGCCGTCACGGGCACGGTCATGGCCAGCATCGGCCCCCTGCCCATCATCGGCACGCTGCCGCAACTGGCCGGAGAGCCCCGCTGCGACGGCGAAGCCTTCCACGCGCCGCTTGCCCTGCCCGACGGGGCGGGCAGCCTCGACTTGCGCCTTTCGCCGTCGGGGCGGTGGCAGGCCATGCTCGCCTTGCAGAACATCCACCCGATGGTCGCCGGCCTCCTCGAAACGGCCGGCTTTGCCCGCACCGCCGACGGGCTGGTGCTCCGGCTCGAAGGCGGAAAGCCCGCTTGACCTTTCCGCAGCCGTCGGGCCTGTTGCGCCGACTGCCGGATGTGGCAAGCGGGGAGGTGTTCATGGTGCCGGAAGGTGCGCGCGACGCTTCGCAGGAACTGCTGGAGCGGCGCTGGTGGCTTGTCGCGCTGCGCGGGCTTGCGGGGATCGTGTTCGGGATCATCTGCTTTGCAAACCCGGCGCTGGCAGGCCTGTCGCTGATCCTCGTCTTTGCGGTCTTTTCGGTGGTGGACGGCCTGTTCGGGCTGTTCGCCGCCTTCGGCCGGGCACGGCAGGGTGAACGCTGGGTCTGACTTGCGGTAGAGGCGGTGGCCTCCATCGTGATCGGCGTGCTGATGCTCACCATGCAGGGCTTCGCGCTTGCCTTCCTGTTCCTCTTCATCACGGTGAAGGCGCTGCTCAGCGGCGTGCTGTTCGTCATCGCCGCCATCAGGCTCGACGCCGATCATGGGCGCGGCTTCCTGGTTGCAGCCGGGCTTGTCAGCCTCGGGCTGGGCGTGCTTCTGATCGTGGCGCCGCTTCTGGGCGCCAGGATCCTGGTCTGGTGGATCGGGGCCTGGTCGCTGCTGTTCGGGATCCTGCTGCTGGGCCTGGGCTTCAGGCTGCGCAGCGTCGCGAAGCGGCTTGCCGCGCGCTAGCCGTGCGGCAGATGGTCGGGGTCGTGCGGCAGGTAGGTTACCAGCTCTTTCAACAGCGTCTGTGCAACCACGGTCAACGGCACGGCCAGGATCACGCCCATCGGCCCTAGCAGCACGCCGGCTGCGATCAGCGAGAAGATCGTCAGCGCAGGCGGCAGCTCGGCCATGCTGGATTGCACCAGCGGGGTCACGATATTGCCCTGCACCTGCTGCACGATCACGATCGCAACGATTGTCCAGATGCCCGTTTCCGGGCTGATCGAAAAACCGATCAGGATGGCGGGAATCGCGACCACGATGGTGCCAAGATAGGGCACGAACTCGCACAGGCCGGCCACCAGCCCGATGGCGGGCGCCGCCGGAATGCCCACGATGCCCAGCGCGACCCCGGTGAAAACCCCGACAAAAATCATTGAGACGCCCTGCGCCTTCAGCCAGGAACTGATGGCGTCGGCCACTGCGCGCACGGTCGTCACCGTCTTGTGCCGGGCATGGGGCGGCACCAGGTGCAGGACACCCCGGCCATAGAGACGCGGCTGCGCGGCAAGATAGATGCCGGCCACCAGCACGACCACCAGGCTGGTGACAACGGTGCCCAGGCTGGACGCGATGGTCTGCACGGTTGCAACAATCCGGCTGCCTTCGGGCATGAAGCTGCCCGCGCGCGCCATCACCTCGCGCCCGATGTCCGAATGGCGCAGCCAGTCCTGCACCACGGCCCAGGCGCCCGGCAGCTGCTCGAAAAGCAGGCTGAACTGGTCGGCCATCAGGCTGCCGAAGGCCGCGAAGACGAAGCCGACGAACAGGGTGGGAAACAGGATGGCAAGCGTCAGGGCAACCGGCTGCGGCACTTTCAGCCGGGTCTGGATAAGGTCTGCGAACTTGTAGAAGATAAAGGCGACCAGCGCGCCCGCGATCAGCAGCAGGACAAGGTCGGTCAGCCGCCACAGCGATGCGGCAAAGCCGATGCCCGCCGCCACCACCAGCGTGCGGCGGAAGATGGTGAGGTCGCTGATCTCGCCCCGGGGCTGATCTGCCATGCGCGTCTCCCTGTGCTGCTCCCTGTGCTGCCCGGTCCCTTAGCGGGGAAGCCTGCCGATCACCAACAGGCTTGACCGGCGGGCAGAGGATCGGTCTTGTCGGGCTGCATGACGCAACGACCGGCCTGGGTAGGACAATGCCTTCGCTTCGGCCTGGTTGCACCGATCGTGTTTGCGGTGGACTGGTCGGTGCTCCATCTGCACGGGCTGGCCGGGGTGCCCGCGCTCGCCGGCCGGCTCGCGTCGCTCTCTGCCTCGGTCGGCGCCGGTTTTCTGCTGAACCGCACCTTCACCTTCCGCGCCCGGGGCCGCCCCAGCCTTGCCGAATTCCGCCGATACGGGGTGGCGGCCGGGCTTGGCATCGCGGTGAACTATGGGGTGTTCGTGGTGGCGCACCGGGCCGGCCTGCCGGACCCGGCTGCGATCGGGGCCGGGATGCTGGCGGCGGCCGCCGTTACCTTCGCGCGGTTTCGGGCGATCTTCGGCCGCTGACGCGGCCGCTTCGTCAACCGCGGTCCCGCTGCCCCAGCAGCCTGAGGCGCAGCGCATTCAGCTTGATGAAGCCCTTGGCGTCGCGCTGGTCATAGGCGCCCTGGTCGTCCTCGAAGGTCACGATCTTCGGGCTGTAGAGGCTGAACGGCGACTTGCGGCCGACCACCTGAACGCTGCCCTTGTAGAGCTTCAGGCGGACCGTGCCGGTGACCTTGGCCTGGCTGTGGTCGATGGCGGCCTGCAGCATCTCGCGCTCGGGGGCGAACCAGAAGCCGTTGTAGATCAGCTCGGCATAGCGCACCGCCAGCTCGTCCTTCAGGTGGGCTGCGCCGCGATCGAGCGTGATGCTTTCGATGCCGCGGTGCGCTGCGTGCCAGATGGTGCCGCCGGGCGTCTCGTAAAGCCCGCGCGATTTCATGCCGACGAAGCGGTTCTCCACCAGGTCCAGCCGGCCGATGCCATGTGTTTTCCCGAGGTCGTTCAGCCGCTTCAGCAGCGAGGCCGGGCTCAGTCCCTCGCCGTTGACAGCCACCGGATCGCCGGCCTCGAAATCGATGGTGATGTAAGCGGGCGTGTCCGGCGCGTCCTCGGGATTGTCGGTGCGGCTGTAGACATAATCGGGCACCTCCTCCCACGGGTCCTCCAGCACTTTGCCTTCCGAACTGGTGTGCAGCAGGTTCGCGTCGGTGCTGAACGGGCTTTCGCCGCGCTTGTCCTTGGCGACCGGGATCTGGTGCTGCTCGGCAAAGGCGATCAGCGCCTCGCGGCTCACCAGGTCCCACTCGCGCCAGGGGGCGATGATGCGGATGTCGGGGGCGAGCGCATAGTATCCCAGCTCGAAGCGCACCTGGTCATTGCCCTTGCCGGTGGCGCCGTGGCTCACCGCGTCGGCGCCGACCTGTCTTGCGATCTCGATCTGCCGCTTGGCGATCAGGGGCCGCGCGATCGAGGTGCCAAGCAGATACTGGCCTTCGTAGAGCGCGTTGGCGCGCATCATCGGGCCTACGAAATCCTGCACGAACTCCTCGCGCAGGTCGTCGATGAAGATCTGCCTGACCCCCATCAGCTCGGCCTTGGCGCGCGCGGGCTCCAGCTCCTCGCCCTGGCCCAGGTCGGCGGTGAAGGTGACGACCTCGCAGCCATAGGTGGTCTGCAGCCATTTCAGGATCACGCTGGTATCAAGGCCGCCTGAAAAGGCCAGCACCACCTTCTTCACCTGATCCGCCACGGCGCGCGTCTCCCTCGAATGGACCGGGGGGCCTTACCGGCGGCGGGGGTGCTGTGCAATCCGGGCCGTCAGGCTTTCGGCTTCAGATAGGCGCCAAAACACCAGCCTTCGAACGCGCTGTTGCCGTCTGCGACGCGGACCCTGATCCAGTCGCCGCGGACTTCAAGCTCCACAACCTCCTGCCCATGGCGCAGGGGCCCCCTGTCGAGCCTGTCGAATCTGGTGCCGGGCCCGCCGCGGATGTTCAGCGGGCTCGACGGGCTGTGCACCACCAGCACAACGCCCCCCGCATCCGCCGGATCCTGCCGGTCGCCCAGGATCCGCCGCATCCGGGGCATCGGAAAAGCGGGGCCCGGGTCAACCTTCAGGCGACGCACGGTGTCGATATCGCGGTGGCCCACGATCTCGGCGATCGACGGATAAGCGGCGATGCAAGCGCGGATGATCGCCTCCACCACCGCCAGCTGCGCCTCGGGGTAGAGCGGCCAGAGCGCAGTTGCCGAGCCCACCCAGGGGTCGCGCGCCTCGATCATGCCGGGGAAAGGGGCCAACCGCGCTGGCGGCACGGGCTTGCGCTCCCAGTTCAGGATCTGCCCCGTCGTGGACCGGAAATGATAGCCGGGGTTCACGATCTCGATCCCGATCGAGCGGCGGTTCACCCGGCCGCCTCCCCGGAACACGCTTCCGCCGGCATGCCAGGCGGTGTCGTTGCAGTTCACCATCTGGGTGACACGGCCGTCCACCTCCACCACGAAATGCGCGCTGGTTCTGGCTGCGCGCGCGGAAAAGGTGGCGATGGCCGAGGCGGCGGTATAGCCGGCCGTGTAGTGCACGACGATGCATTCGCGGGTCAGGCCCGCCGGCTCGAAGTTGGGGGAGAGCGTTCGGGCCGCCGGGGACGCCCAGCCGTCGGTGATCTTCATGGTTTCATCCGTTCATACCAGAATGGTTTCTTTTTAGATCATAAAATATCCTACTTGTCAATCCGGCAGCCCGTTTGCCTGCGCGGTGCCCCCGGTGCCGGCCAGGAAAGTGCCCGGCCAGGCAGGGTGCGGGTGCCTTGTGGCAGCCACAAAGCGGGCCTATTGCAGGGTCGCCCCCATGAATGCTCCCCCCGCCCGGCGAAAGAAGCCCAAGAAGCGCTCCGGCCTTGCCCGGTTCCTGACCGGCCTGCTCGGCTGGGGGGCAGCGCTCGCCCTGCTTGCCATGCTTGGCCTTGCGCTCGCCGTCGCACTCAGCATGGCGTCGCTCCCCTCGATGGACGAGCTGAAGAAGAGCCCGCAGGGCCAGTCCGTCGTGATCCGCGCTGCCGACGGCACCGAACTGGTGACGATCGGCCCCAGCTACGGCCGCTGGCTCCGCTATTCGGAAATACCGACCGAGATGGTGGAGGCCATGAAGGCGGTCGAGGACCGCCGCTTCGAATGGCACCCCGGCGTGGACCCGATCGGGATCGCACGCGCAGCCAGGGTGAACTTCGAGGCCGGCGAGAAAGTGGAGGGCGCCTCCACCATCACCCAGCAGCTGGCGCGCAACCTGTTCCTCACCAGCCGGCAGACCTATGGCCGCAAGATCCGCGAGGCTGTGCTCGCGCTGGCGATGGAGCGCAAATACACAAAGCAGCAGATCATGGAGCTGTATCTCAACCGGGTCTATTTCGGTGGCGGCGCCTATGGGATCGATGCCGCCAGCCGCAAGTTCTTCGGCCATTCGGCAACCGGGCTCGACCTCGAGAAATCCGCAATCGTCGCCGGCCTGGTAAAGGCCCCCAGCCGCTACGCGCCGACGGCCGACCCGGAGCGGGCGCGGACGCGGGCGCGGATCGTGATCGGCACCATGCAGGATTCGGGTGTCATCACCGCAGCCGAAGCCGCAGCCGCTGATGTGTCCGGCGTGCGCTTCGTGGTCGACAAGGACCAGGGCGATGTCCGCTATTTCACCGACTGGGTGCTCACCCAGCTCGAGACGCTGACTGACGAGGTCGCCGAACCGCTGGACGTGACGACCAGCCTCAACCCCCGCCACCAGGCAGCCGCCGAAGCCGCTGCCAAGGCCCAGCTGATCGGCGGAACGCAGGTCGGCATCCTTGCCATGCGCACCGACGGCGCCGTCACCGCGATGGTGGGCGGGCGCGACTATGCGAAAAGCATCTACAACCGGGCCGTCACGGCCCGCCGCCAGCCCGGCTCGTCGTGGAAGATATTCGACTATCTGGTGGCGCTCGAAGGCGGGATGACCCCCGACACGACCGTGGTCGACGAACCCATCCGGATCGACGGCTGGAGCCCGCGCAACAGCAACGGGCGCAACCTGGGCGGCATGACGCTTCGTCAGGCCTTCGCCCTGTCGGTGAACACGGTCGCGGTGCGGCTGGGCCAGCAGTTCGGCTTCGAAAGCGTGGCGGCCATGGCCCGGCGCTTCGGCATCACCACCCCCATCTCCACCCGCCCGGCAATGGCGCTGGGCGCCTCGGAGGCGACCCTGCTCGAGATGACGGCGGCCTATGCGGGCATTGCCGGCGGCGGTGTGGAAGCACGGCCCTGGGCCATCCAGTCGATCACCACCGCCTCGGGCCAGACGCTCTACAACCGCGAGCCCGACACGCCGCGAATCCTGGTGGCTCCCTTCGTCGCCGCCTACATGACCGACATGATGCGCGCCGCCGTTGAAACGGGAACTGGCCGCGCGGCGCAGATCGGCCGGCCGCTCGCCGGGAAAACCGGCACCACAAGCTCCAACAAGGACGGCTGGTTCATCGGTTTCACGCCCGAGCTGGTGGCCGGAGTCTGGATGGGCCGCGACGACAGCCGGGCGGTCGCCGGGCTTGCCGGCGGGCAGGCGCCGGCACGCGTGTTCGCCGCCTTCATGAGCCGCGCGCTGACAGGCGTCGCGCCCACCCCGCTCAACGACCAGGTGGAACTGCCGGGCTTCGGCACCGAGCCCGACGCCGAGGCCTATGGGCTCGCGCCGGGCAGCGACCCGGCGCTGGCAGGCGCCGCCGGCGCGGACCCGGGCCGGCTTGACCCCAGCCTGGTGCCCGGCGCCGAACCGCCGGTTGCGCGCGAGGAACCCCAGGTGCTGACCGACGGCTGGATCGAGGATGTGACGGCAGGCGCGCCGAAACAGTAGCGAAGGGCCCGGGCGCGGCCTAGGCTGCGGACAAGACCGATAAAGGGGTGCCCCATGCTTCGCCTGCTCGCCACCAGCCTTCTGTGTGCCCTCGCTGCGCCCCTTCTGGCCCAGGTGACCGTGGTGCAGGCGGACCGGGTTCTCGCCGAGCCGGGGCGGACTCCGCTGGGGCCGACCTCGATCCTGATCGAAAAGGGCCGGATCATGGCGCTGCTCCCCGGCCGTCAGGCGCCGGCGGGGGCGAACGTGATCGACCTCGGCGCCCGGATGATCCTGCCTGGCCTGATCGATTCGCATGTCCACCTCGACAGCGACGCAGGCGGCGAGGCCGCGCTGGTGGAAGGGCTTACCTCCTCGCCCGGAACGAATGCGCTGCGCGCCCAGTGGAACGGGATGAAAACGCTGAACGCCGGCTTCACGACGGTTCGCAACCTGGGCGATGGCAGCGGCGCGACGCTTGCGCTGCGCGACGCGGTTGAAGCCGGCTGGGTGATGGGCCCGCGGATCGTCGACGCCGGGCGGCCGATCTCCGTTACCTCGGGCCACATGGATCCGGCCAACAGCCTCGCCGAAAACCTCCACGGCAGCATCGGCCAGAAGAATCTGTGCGACGGGGTCGATGCCTGCCGCCAGGCGGTCAGGATGCAGATACGGCGCGGGGTGGACGTGATCAAGATCGCGACAACGGGCGGCGTGAACAGCCGAATCGGCGCCGGGCTGGGCCAGCAGATGTTCCCGGACGAGGCAAAGGCCGTGGTGGAAACCGCGCACCTGCACGGCAAGAAGGTGGCCGTGCACGCCCACGGCACCGCCGGCATGAACGTGGCGCTGGAGGCCGGCGCCGACAGCATCGAGCATGGCACCATGCCCGACGAAAGGTCATTCAAGCTCTTCAGACAGGCAGGCGCCTATTATGTGCCGACGCTGAGCACGGTGAACGGCTACCGGGAGCGGCTGGCGAAGGATCCGGATGCCTATCCGCCCGCGGTTCTGGAAAAGGTGAAGTGGCGGCTGGAGGTGACGGGCAAGGCGCTGGAAAGGGCGGTGCCGGCCGGCGTGAAGATCGCCTTCGGCACGGATGCAGGTGTTTCCAAGCACGGCCGCAACGCCGACGAATTCGAGCTGATGGTGCAGCACGGAATGACAGCCTCGGGCGCCATCGTGGCTGCGACCATCAATGCGGCCGACCTGTTGGGCGTGAAGGACATCGGCGCGCTGAGGCCGGGCTATCACGCCGATCTGATCGCGGTCCCGGGCGATCCTCTGGCCGATGTCAAGGCGCTGAAGGGCGTGGACTTCGTGATGAAGGGCGGCGTTGCCGTGAAAGACGTGACGGCGGGGAAATAGGTTTTTTGCGCAGGGGCCGGCCATCTCTGGCCGGCCCGGGTTGCACGGATGCGTCAGCTGCGCCCCCGAAAGCCGTCGCGCTTGCAGCGACAATCGGCTAAGCGCGCCGCCACCATGCTCAACATTTCCGGCATCACCGTGCGCCTTGGCGGGCGCACCATCATCGACAGGGCCACCGCCGCGCTGCCGGGGAAAGGCAAGATCGGCCTGATCGGGCGGAACGGCGCAGGCAAGTCCACGCTGATGAAGGTGATGATGGGCTTCATCGAGCCCGACGAGGGCCGGCTGGACATGCCACGCGGCACCCGGATCGGATATATCGCGCAGGAAGCGCCCGACGGGGAGACAACGCCCATCGACCTGGTGCTGGCGGCCGACACGGAACGGGCGGCACTGCTGCTGGAGAGCGAGACCTGCGACGACATGGACCGCTTCGGCGAGATCCACGAGAGGCTGATGGCGATCGACGCCTATGCGGCCCCTGCCCGCGCGGCGCGGATCCTGGTGGGCCTGGGCTTCGACGAAGAGATGCAGAACCGGCCGCTTTCGAGCTATTCCGGCGGGTGGAAGATGCGCGCGGCGCTTGCGGCCCTGTTGTTTTCCGAGCCCGACCTGCTGCTGCTGGACGAGCCTTCGAACCATCTGGACCTCGAGGCCACCATGTGGCTGGAGAATTTCCTGAAGGCCTACCCTGCGATGATGGTGGTGATCAGCCACGAGCGGGATCTGCTGAACAATGTGGTCGACCATATCCTCCACCTAGAGGGCGGGAAAGCGACTCTGTACACGGGCGGCTACGACAGTTTCGAGCGGCAGCGCGCCGAGCGTCTGGCGCAGCAGGCCGCCGCCAAGGCCCAGCAGGACGCACAGCGGGCGAAGCTGCAGGACTATATCGCGCGCAACTCCGCCCGGGCGAGCACGGCCAAGCAGGCGCAATCGCGGCAGAAGGCGCTGGCCAAGATGCAGCCGATCGCAGCCGCGGTGGAAGACCCGACGCTGAGCTTCGACTTCCCCAGCCCCGACGAACTGAAGCCGCCGATGATCACCACCGACGGCGCGGCGGTGGGCTATACGCAAGGGCATCCGGTGCTGAGCAAGCTGAACGTGCGGATCGATCCAGACGAGCGGCTGGCGCTGCTGGGGCGCAACGGCAACGGCAAGACGACGCTCGCGCGCATGCTGGCCGGGCAGCTGAAGCCGATGGAAGGCGAGCTGCACGCGCCCGGCAAGCTGAAGGTGGGCTATTTCACCCAGTATCAGGTAGAGGAGCTGGACAGCGCCGACACGCCACTGGAGCATATGACACGGGCGATGCAGGGCGCTTCGCCCGGGGCGGTGCGCGCGCAGCTGGGGCGGTTCGGATTCTCGGGCCCGCGCGCCACGCAGAAGGTGGCCGACATGTCGGGCGGCGAACGGGCCCGGCTGGCGCTGGCGCTGATCACGCGCGACGCGCCGCACCTGCTGATCCTGGACGAACCGACGAACCACCTGGACGTCGACACCCGCGAGGCGCTGGTCCAGGCGCTGAACGGCTATGGCGGGGCGGTGGTGCTGGTGAGCCACGACCGGCACATGCTGGAACTGGCGGCCGACCGGCTGGTGCTGGTGGATTCGGGAACGGCGAAAGAGTTTTCGGGCTCGCTCGACGACTACACCGACTTCATCCTGGGCCGCAAACCCAAGGGCGCGGACAAGCCGAAACAGGCGCCGATGCCGCCGCAAAAGCAGCAGAAAAAGCGGAAGGGCGGCCTGCGCTTCTAGGCCTTGTGCCCCTTCGCGGCCCGCACGATCCTGCGCCGGAGGGCAGGAGGGGCGGGATGCTGGAACCGGTGCTCGACGAGCTGCGCCCAGGGATGCTGCGCAAGGGGCGCCGCGATGGACGCGACAACCGACGCGCCGGGAAACCCGGTGCCGAAGACCGTATGGCTGGAGCCGGGGAAGAAGGAAGGGAGCACCTCCATCTACCCGGCGGTTCGAGCGGATTTGGCCGTTCGGCGTTGGATATGGCGTTATTGCAGGCTTTTTGGGGTATGCTGCGGCCGTTTGCCTTGGGTTTTCCGGCGTTCGGGCGCAGCTGTCCCATCGCTGCCGGTCGCTCGTGGAAGATCAGGCGGTGCATGGTGTAGGCGGGGTTGGCCGGCGTGATCCCGGCCTCGGCGCGGCGGATGCCGCTGGTGCCCGACGAGGAGATGATGTTGAAGGGGTGCGGCATGAGCGCGTCGGCGGGCATGTCGAGCGGGGCGGGCGCGGTGTCGGCGAGCCAGCTGTCGAGAAGCAGAAGCGGGGCGCCCATATCCGCCGCCATCGCCTTCAGCTGGTCGGGCGTGGCGTTGGGCGGCATGGGCGCGACGGCCACGCCGGCTGTCAGCGCGCCTGGGTAAAGCGCGACACAATTCCGTGCTGCCGTGGCTGTTGACGGCGATTGCATCCCCCACCCCAAGCCCCTCGCGCTGACGGCCGGTGCGGCGCATCGACCGCGTCGTGGAACCAAGCCGGCGCGGGCGGTTCGGCACCGGCATGGCGGGCAAGGGGCGGGGCCAGCGCCTGGTCGGCCATCGGGGCGGGATCGTGCGTGGCGGCGCCCGGCCCGGCGTTATTCATAGGGCCGCTCGCTCCACCAGGGGTAGAAGTCGGGCATGTCGGCCGACACCCTGTCGGGGTAGTTGGCGGGGCGTTTTTCGAGGAAGCTGACCACGCCTTCCTTCGCGTCGCCCTGCCGGCCGCGGGCGTAGATTGCGCGGCTGTCCAGCTTATGGGCTTCCATCGGGTGGTCGGCGCCCAGCATCCGCCACAGCATCTGGCGGGTGAGGGCAACCGACACGGGGGCCGTGTTGTCGGCGATCTCGCGCGCAAGCGCCATTGCGGCGGGCATCAGCTGGTCTGGGGGGACGACTTGGCGGACAAGGCCGCCTTCCAGCGCTTCGGCGGCCCCGAAGACGCGGCCGGTGGTGCACCATTCCATGGCGCGGCTGATGCCGACGAGGCGGGGGAGGAACCAGCTGGAGCAGGCCTCGGGCACGATGCCGCGGCGGGCGAACACGAAGCCGAACTTGGCGGCGTCCGACGCGAGGCGGATGTCCATCGGCAGCTGCATCGTCACGCCGACGCCGACTGCCGGGCCGTTGATCGCGCCGATCACGGGCTTCAGGCTTTCGAAGATGCGAAGGGTGACGCGCCCGCCGCCGTCGCGGACGCCTTCATGGGCATAATCGACGGTGCCGTCGGCGCGGACCGGGGAGGCCCGGCCGGCGCTGCTCGATGCCGGGTCGTCGAGCGAGTCGTAATCGAAGGTTTTGGCCCCGGCCGACAGATCCGCGCCGGCGCAGAAGGCGCGGCCGGCACCCGTGACGATCACCACCTTCACATCATCGCGCGCGTCCGTCTCGTCGAAGGCCGAGATGATCTCGTGCATCATGCGGCCCGTGAAGGCGTTCAGCTTGTCGGGCCGGTTCAGGGTGAGGGTGGCGATGCCGTCGGCCACCGCGAGGATCGTTTCCTGCCTGTCCATGCGTCAGCCCCCTTCGCCGTGCAGGACATCGACTCGCCCGCCGCGGTGGCCGCCCGCCGTGCCCGGCGCCTTTGCAGTGTTGATATTGCCCATCATCCGTTTCTCCTCTGGTCCGCGGGGCCACCTTGGCCGCCCTGCATGGCGCTGTCCCCTCGCTTTCTTGGGAAGAAAGGCGCGCGGGGCTTGTGTGCGCGCGGTTTCGCGCCATGCTGGATGGCAGCCGGACCAGCGGGAGAGAGAGTTGCGGAAACTGCTGGCTGCACTGGTGCTGCTTGGGGCTGCGGCGGCCGCCTCGGCACCGGTGGCCTTGCCCACATCGACCGGCTTTCCGGCCCGCGGGGCCGCCGGGTGACGACCCCCAACAACGATACGCTCTGTTCGTCGGCCTTCCTCGACCTGTCGGCCGGGCCGGTGCTGCTGGACATTCCGGCGCTTCCCGGCCGCTACCACGGCGTTGCCCTGATGGATGCGCGGACGGACAACTGGCCGATCCTGGGCACGCGCGACGGCGAAGCCGTGGGCCCGCGAACGGTGGAAATCCGGTTCGGCGACGGGGCACAGGGCGCCCGCCCGCCGGGCAGCGGCCGCAGTGCCGCCACCTGCCGCTCGCCGACCCGCACGACCTGGCTGCTGGCCCGCGTGCTGGTGGATGGGCCCGACGATCTTCACGCCGCCCGGGCCGCCCAGCAGCAGTTCGTGCTATCGATGACAAAGCCGCTTGCAGCCGCGGCCGGGTTTCGGCCATGCCGGGCCGGAACGAGGACCAAGCCATGGCCGACACACTGAAGATTGCCGCCGCGCAGCTGAACCCGTCGATGGGGGACCTTGCCGGCAATGCGACCGCGATGCTGCGCGCCCGGGCCTCGGCGGCGGATGCCGACCTGATCGTGACGCCCGAACTGTCGCTGATCGGCTATCCGCCGGAAGACCTGGTGCTCAAGCCCGCCCTGCACGCAGCCTGCATGGTTCAGCTGGAGCGGATGGCGGCGGAAACGGCCGGCGGCGGGCCGGCGCTGCTGGTGGGGACGACCTGGGCGACCGACCGGGGGCTGCACAACAGCTATGCGCTGCTGAGCCAGGGGCGGGTGTCGGGTGTCACCATGAAGCATGACCTGCCGAACTATGGCGTTTTCGACGAAAAGCGGGTGTTTACCGCCGGGCCCTTGCCTGAGCCGATCGACTTCCGGGGTGTGCGGCTGGGTTTGCCGATCTGCGAGGACATGTGGTCGGCGCAGGTATGTGGCCATCTGAAGGCGCGGGGGGCCGAACTGCTGCTGGTGCCAAACGGCAGCCCTTATGAGCTGGGGAAGGAGGAGCGCCGGTTGGCGCTGGCGCGGGCGCGCGCCGCCGAGACGGGGCTGCCGCTGATGTATGTGAACCGCAGCGGCGGGCAGGACGAGCTGGTGTTCGACGGAGGCAGCTTTGCTGTGAACGCGGACGGAGCGCTGATGGCGCGGCTGCCGGACTGGGACGAGTCGGTGGTGACGCTGGACTGGAGCCGGGCCGGGGGTTTTGCGGCTGCGACCTGCCAGATGCCCGATACGTACGAGGAAGAGATCTACCACGCGATGCTGGTGGGGTTGCGCGATTATGTGGGGCGCAACCGCTTTCCGGGCGTCGTTCTGGGGCTTTCCGGCGGGATCGACAGCGCGCTGTCGGCCGCGGTCGCCGTCGATGCGCTTGGCGCAGACCGGGTGTGGTGCGTGATGCTGCCCAGCCGCTTCACCAGCCGCGAGAGCCTGGACGATGCGGTGCTGTGCGCGCAGCTGCTGGGCGTGCGGCTGGACAATATTCCGATCGAGCCGGCGGTGACCGCGATGGAGATGATGCTGGCCGGCGCCTTTGCGGGCACGCCCCGCGGGCTTGCCGAGGAAAATGCGCAGTCGCGCCTGAGAATGGTGACCCTGATGGGTCTGTCCAACCGCTTCGGCCATATGCTGCTGACAACCGGCAACAAGAGCGAGATGTCGGTCGGCTATGCCACGATCTATGGCGACATGGCCGGCGGCTACAATGTGCTGAAAGACGCCTACAAGACGACCGTGTTTCGGCTCAGCCGCTGGCGCAACGCCCAGCGCCCGCGGCTGGGGCTGGGGCCGAACGGGGCCGTGATGCCGCCACAAGTGATCACCAAGCCGCCGACCGCCGAGCTGCGCGAGAACCAGCGGGATGATGACTCGCTGCCGCCCTATGATGTGCTCGACCCGATCCTGGAGGGGCTGGTGGAAGAGGAACTGGCCGCCGCCGACATCGTGGCGCGCGGGGTGGCGGACCTGGAGACGGTGAAGCGCATCGAGCGGCTGCTCTATGTGGCAGAGTACAAGCGCCGCCAGGCCCCGCCGGGGGTGAAGATCGGGCCGCGGAATTTCGGGCGGGATCGCCGGTATCCGATCACGAATGCATTCCGGACGGGGGTGTAGGGCCTCCGGACATGGGTGAAGTCATGGGCTTGTCTGCAATGCTGTTTGCACGTCATTGCGATATCCAGCACCAGACCCGAAGACGCCTGCGGGGACCGCCCGGGGCCATCGCCAAATGGCTGCAGATTGGCATCGGGCCGTTTGTGTTGCCAATGGTCGCTGGTGCGCTGCAGGGCAGAGACTGGTGCGGTGCAGGGTAGCGAGCCGGAAACTCCGCCAGCCCGGGCCACCGCTTCGGACCCGTTCGACGAGATTGTGGTGACCGCCCCCACAGGGGGCCCGGCCAAGCTCGATCCGATCGCGTCTGTCGAACGAATGTGCTTCGATCCGAACCGGCTGACCGGGCAATCGCAGCCCCCTGAAGACGACCCGGACTGGACGCCGCCGGTCGAAAAAACCCGGGGACAGTTCGGGATTGCGGATCCCGCTGTTCCGGCGTCTGGACTGGTCGATGCAGCGCGTGCGCAGACGCTCTTGATCAGGTTCGAAACATTGCAGCCGAAGGCTGGTCTGCGCGAAAACCGGTGCACACTGGTGGTGACCGGAGGCTGAGCTTCACGGCTCATTTCCCGGCCGATTGTCGTCCCTGTTTCGAGGGGGCGGAACCCGGCGGCACGTCGGCCATGCTGACGGAGCGCACAAGGCAGACCGGAAGCAGCTGTCAACTGCGCTTCGGTCCTCGTCGGCGCGCCGTCGTTGCGACAGCCGGGCCCTGTGTAAGCGACACAGACGACCGTACACGAGCGGTCGCGAGGGGTCGGATAGCCCTTGCGTCCCCTCAGAGCTGCCCGGCCGGCACGCTGAAGGTGTCGCAGGCATTGGGGTCGCCGGTTTCGAAGCCGCGTTTCAGCCAGCGGATGCGCTGGTCTGCGCTGCCGTGGGTGAAGCTGTCGGGGACGACGCGGCCCTGCATCTGGCGCTGGAGGGTGTCGTCGCCGATGGCCTGGGCTGCGCGGACGCCCTCGGCGAAGTCGGTTTCATCGAGGAGGGCGCGGTTGTTGGCGGCCCATACGCCGGCGTAGCAATCGGCCTGGAGTTCGAGTCGGACGGAGAGCTGGTTGGCTTCGGCCGCGCCGGCGCGGGCCTGGCGTCTGGTGACCTCTTGCGAGGTTCCCTTGACGGTCTGGATATGGTGGCCGACTTCGTGGGCGATCACATAGGCTGCAGCGAAGTCGCCGGGCGCGCCGAACTGGCGGGCGAGCTGGTCGAAGAAGCCGGTGTCGAGATAGACCTTGCGGTCGGCCGGACAGTAGAAGGGGCCCGAGGCGGACGAAGCGCCGCCGCAGGCAGAGCGGACCGAGCCTTCGAAGAACACCAGGGTGGGGGCGGGGTATTTCTGGCCGGAGGCGGCGAAGATCTGTGTCCAGCTGTCTTCGGTGGAGGCGAGCACCTTGGCGACGAAGCTGTCGGTGGCGGAGCCCTGCACGGGCGGTGCCGACAAGATCGAGCCCATGTTGTTGAACAGGAACAGCGCGCCAACCGCGATGACGATGCCGACGATCCCGAACTTCGAGCCGATGAGCGGGATCAACAGGCCGATGAGGCTGCCGAGCCCGCCGCCGCCGCCCATGCCCCCGGCGCCCTGGCCGGCGCCGCCGAAGCCGATTCCGCCCCGGTCGCGCCGGTTCTCGATGTTGCTGCTCTCGCGCTGGTCGTCGAGCCGCATGTCCTGAAGTCCTTCTGCGGTGGCCCCGCGCGGCCAACATAGGGGAAGTGCTCGACCGATGCGAGGCATTTGGGCGCGCCACCCGGGCCGCCCTGCCGCTGCGGGCTTGCACCCTTGAAGGGAAAATCCCACAAACGAAATGCGTGCGGATGGCGGGCGAGGCGGCATTGCCGGCAAAGGGAGAGCAGGATGCGCGGAGTTGCAGCGGCAATGCTGACGGGGGCGGGGCTGACCGCGGCTGCGTGCGGGCAGGCGCAGCCGGCGAAGGGCCCGCCGGTCATCGCCTATGAGGTGCCGGCCGAGCCCGGGATTGCGCAGGCCGACTGGGCGACGGGGCTGCGCTTTCCCTGGAGCATCGCCTGGCTGCCGGATGGCCGCGCGCTGGTGAGCGAAAAGGGCGGCGCGCTGAAGATACTGGGCCGCGACGGGACGACGGTTGCGACCGTGTCGGGCGTGCCGGCGGTTGCGGCCGTGGGGCAGGGCGGGCTGCTGGACGTGGAACTGCACCCGCAGTTCGCCAGCAATGGCCTCGTCTATCTGACCCACGCGGTGGGCGACCCGAAGGCCAACCGGACGGCGCTGAGCCGGGGGCGGCTGGTGGGAAGCGAACTGCGCGATGTGACCGAGCTGCTGCGCAATCCGCAGGCCAAGACCGGCGGCGCGCATTTCGGATCGCGGCTGGCATGGCTGCCGGACGGCACGCTGCTGATGAGCGTGGGCGACGGCGGGAACCCCAACATCCAGCTGAACGGCGAGAATATCCGCAACAATGCCCAGAATCCGAAGGCCTGGTTCGGCAAGCTGCTTCGGGTGAATGCCGACGGAACGCCGGCAAAGGGCAATCCCGGCCTCGCCGACCCGGCCAGGGGCTGGGACCCGCGCCTGTGGAGCATGGGCCACCGCAACATCCAGGGCCTGGCGCGCGATCCGAAAACGGGGACGCTGTGGGCAACCGACCATGGCGCCAGGGGTGGCGACGAGCTGAACCGGATTGCGGGCGGCGGCAACTATGGCTGGCCGCTGGTCACCTACAGCGTGGAATATTCTGGCAAGCCCATCACTGAGGAGCGCTCGCGACCGGGTTTCCGCGATCCGGTGTCGGTGTGGGTGCCGTCGATCGCGCCGTCGGGGCTGGCGGTCTATCGCGGCAAGGCGTTCGGCCGTCTGGACGGGGCGGTGCTGGCCGGCGGGTTGATGAGCCGGGATGTGCGGGTGATCCGGGTTGGCGCCGAGGGGGCGCCATGGTCGGAAAGCCGGATCGAAATCGGCGCCCGGGTGCGCGACGTATCGGTGGGGCCGGACGGCGCCGTCTATGTGCTGACCGACGAGGAGGCCGGCCGGATCGTCAGGCTTACGCCCCAAACCTGAGCGCGGGCCGGCGCCCGGCGCCCTCAAACCGCATCCCGCCGACCATCGGCTGTCCGCGCAGCAGCAAGCGCGACCGCGCGCCGGCCGACAGGCCGAACGCGATGCATCTTCCGCATCGAGACCTGGTATCAGTCCTCGCGCGCGGCGCCGGGGCCTGGCAGCGGGTGGCCCATGCGCGGCAGGATAAGGCGCAGCAGCGGGCCTGTCATCATGGTGGTGACAACCGCCATCAGCACCAGCATCGTGAACATCTTGTGTGGCAGGAAGCCCATATCATAGGCGATGTTGAGCACGACAAGCTCCATCAGGGCACGGGTGTTCATCAGCGCACCCAGAAGCCAGCTTTCCGGCCTGCCGAAGCCCGACAGGCGCCCGGCGAGATAACAGGGCAGCAGCTTCGAGAGGACCGCGGCTGCGAGGATCAGGGCAAGCCAGGGGAGGTCTGCCGGGCCAAGCCCCCAGATGTCGGTGCGAAGCCCGGTGAGCGTGAAGAAGATCGGCAGGAAAAAGACCAGCACGAACTGGCCGACCGACCGGCGCCAGAGCGCCACGAAGGCCGGGTGGCGGTGATAGACGAGGCCGAGCGCGAAGCCGCCGAAGATGGCGAAGATGCCGATGCTTTCGGTTGCCAAAGCGCAGGTGAATGCGGCGGCAATCGTGATGGCGAGGAAGGCGTGCGGAATGCGGCCCCGGGCAAGATCGGCCTGCCAGGCCCGCATCAGCCGGTCGACGATCGGCACCGCCACGAACCGCAGCGACAGCGCAAGGGCGGCCAGCGCGAGGATGCGAAACGCGAACAAGCCGTCGCCCATCGTCGCCAGCGCCAGCGCCGAGATGCCGGCAAGGATCAGCCAGCCGGCCACATCGTTGGCGGCGGCCGACGCGATTGCGACCACCCCCACGGGCGTTCGGTTGAGGCCATATTCGCGCAAGATCCGCCCGAGGATGGGAACCGCCGTGATCGCAAGGGCTACGCCGCAGAACAGGGTGTAGATGGTGCGGTCGATGCCTGCCGCCAGCGGCCCGTGGGTGAGCAGCCCGACACCGGCCCCGGCGGCGAACGGAACCAGGATGGAAAGCGTCGCGTTCAGGACCGCGGCCCGGCGGTAGCGCCGGTCTTTCAGGTGGCCGAACTCGAAATCGGCGCCGATTTCGAACATCAGCAGGATCAGGCCCACCTGCCCGATCACGAACAGGGTTCGCGCGGTTTCCCCGGGGAAAAAGCCGGCGTGGAATTCGGGCGCGACCAGGCCAAGCAGGGATGGGCCGAGCATCAGCCCGCCCACGATCTCGCCCACCGCGCCCGGCTGGCCCAGCCGCACGAACAGATGGTTCATCGCCCGGCCCATCAGGATGATGACCGCCAGCTGCGCCAGCACGGCTGCGAGATAGGCTTCGTCGGCAAGGGCAGCGGGCATCGGCAGGCGCTAGCGCCGGCGCCTGCAACAGGCAATACATAGCAAGTTTCGGTGGTTTACTTGTAGGAAATAATATGGACTAATGATGCTATGGATCCCGTTCGAAACCCGTTTGCGCCGGGGGCAGGCACCCGCCCGCCGGAACTTGCCGGCCGCGACGAGATTATCGAGCGCGCGGCGATCGCGTTGGACCGCATCGCGCAGGGGCGGCCTGCGCGAAGCCTTATCCTGCATGGCCTGAGGGGCACGGGCAAGACCGTGCTTCTGGGTGCGATCCGCCTGGACGCCGAGGTGCGCGGCCTGCACGCCGTCCGCATCGAGGCCCCCGAGGGCCGGTCGCTGCCGGCGATGCTGGCCGCGCCGCTCAGGGCGCTGCTGCTGAAGCTCGACCGGCTGGAATCCGCGAAGCTCGGCGCGATGAAGGCGCTGCGCGCGCTTGCGAGCTTCGCCAAGCTGAAGGTGAGCTATTCCGATATCGAGGTGACGCTGGACGTGGAGCCCGAGAAGGGCGTGGCCGATTCCGGCGACCTCGAAGTCGACCTGACCGAGCTTCTGATGGCGGTGGGCGAGGCTGCGCGCGAGCGGGACACGGCTGTGATCTTTGCGATCGACGAGATCCAGTATGTCCGCGAAACCGAGATGGCCGCGCTGATCGCGGCGCTTCATGCCGTGGCGCAGGCCCAGCTTCCGGTCGCGATGGTGGCGGCCGGCCTGCCGCAGCTGCTGGGGCAGATGGGCCGTGCCAAGAGCTACGCCGAGCGCCTGTTCGAGTTCGTCGAGGTGGCCCGGCTCGATCCCGGGGCGGCACACAACGCGATCGTGCTGCCGATCGAGCGCGAGGGCGAGGAGATCGAGGGCGCCGCGGTCAGGGCCATCATCGCCCAGACCCAGGGCTATCCCTATTTCCTGCAGGAGTGGGGCAAGCACGCCTGGGATCTCGCCTTTGCCTCGCCGATCACGCTTCAGGATTTCGAGAACGCGACCGTCACCGCGCTTGCCGAACTGGACGCCAGCTTCTTCCGTGTCCGCTTCGACCGGCTGACCCCGACCGAGAAGCGCTACATGCGGGCGATGGCGGGGCTGGGGCCGGGGCCGCACCGGTCCGGCGATATCGCCGAAATGCTGGGCAAGCAGGTGACCCAGCTGGCGCCGATCCGCAACAGCCTGATCAAGAAGGGGATGCTCTATTCCCCAGCGCACGGCGACACTGCCTTCACCGTGCCCATGTTCGACGAGTTCATGAAGCGGATCATGCCTGACCCGGCCTGACCGGCGGGGCCGGCCGCAGGGCCGTCCCCGCCGTGGCGGGCATCAGAAGGTGAAACCGATGCCGATGCGAACCGGGATGTCCCAGCGGTCGCCTTCGTTGTTGATGGAGGCAAGGCCCAGCGTCGACAGTGCGCTGTCGTCGCCGCGCGGGCTGGACGTGTAGCGGATGCCCGTTTCGCTGAACAGCGAGATGCCGTTGGCGATCTGCACCGCAGCGCCGATGTCGACCCCGCCGGTGAACAGCGTGGACGGCCGATGGAACGGCACATCGTTCAGCACGATCGCCGCATCGGGAACGGTGAAGTTTGCGTTCACCCGGTTGCTGAACGCGAGGCCTGCGCGGGCGGCCGCATAGGGCCGGAACGTGCCTTGCAAGAAATACTGCCGGTAGCCGGCCTCGATGGCCCAATTGTCCTGCGCGCCAAACTCGCCGTTGATCGGCAGGTTCGCGTTCCGTGCAGGCACATTGGCGACGCCCACCTGGGTGGAGCCGGTGCCGGTGCTGGAATAGCGCAGGCTTCCGAACAGCTCGGAACTGTCGGAAAGGCCATAGCCCAGCTCGACACCGATGCCCCAGGCTTCGCCATAGACGTTGCTCTGGCTGCGCGATCCGATCTGCAGGGTGGACGACACACCCGACAGGCCGGGGTTGAGCGCGCCGAGGTCGGCGATCGGCGCATTGGCGCCGCCATGAACGCGGCCCCCGATCGCGAAGTCGGCGCCACCGACGATCCGGCCGGACCACTTCCCGGCTTCCGCCTGCGCGGCGGTGGATGCAAGGGTGGCGACTGCGGCCGCGGCCAGCAGCGAAACTCTGATCATTATTATCTCCCTTTTTGGACGCCGAGATTTCGGCAACGACCAAGTGCAAGCGGCATCCATCCGGGACAAGGTGACAATCCGGCGGCACCGGCCTGAATGGCCACGGAGTGTTTTGTTTCTGCGATGAAACGTCTAAAGGAAAAGAGCCACTTTTCACAGGCTTGCTGCAGCATGAACGAACAACGACAAATGCTGCTTGGCGCTGCTCTGCGCCATGCAGTCGGCCCGCGCCCGGGTTCCGCGTGTCGGCCGCGCGCTGCCTACAGGCGGGCGCCGGGTTCACGCCGCTGACGCACGACTGTCATGAAAGCAACCTAACCGAGGCCGCAATGCTCGACGCCCGCAAGACCTTCCGCGCCGACGACCCGATGCGCGCGCTCGGCCTGCGCCGGCAGGCCGACGGGCTCGACGGCGCGCAGCGCGAGCAGATCGCCGTCGGGCTGATCTCGGGCCAGGCGCCCGAGGCCCTGCTTGCCGCGCTGGTGAAGACGGGCGCCCCGCTTGCTGCCGTGCGCGACGAAATTGCCGTCGCGGCAGTGCATCCCAATGTGCAGGCGGCCGCGCTGCTGCACGCCCGCCTCGCCAAGCGGGACTGGCTGCTGGAGGTGCGGGCAAGGCTCGAGCGGATGCAGCCGGCCGAAGTGCCCCGCCGCCATGCGCTGTCGCCCGACGACTTCTTTCGCGATCATTACACCGCGCTGACCCCCGTGGTGCTGACCGGCCTCACCGACCATTGGCCCGGCCGGCAGTGGAGCCTCCGGCGGCTCGCCCGCCTCGGGAACCCCGAGATCGAGGTGCAGTGGGCGCGCGAGAGCGATCCGGATTTCGAGCTGAACTCGGTTGCCCACAAGAAGCGCATGCCCTGGCAGGATTTGCTGGCCCTGCTGCGCGACGATCCCGAAACCAACGACTTCTATGTCACCGCCAACAACGGCGGGCAGAACCGCAAGGCGCTCGGCCCTCTGTGGGCCGACGTCGGCGACCTTCCCGGCTACCTCGCCCCCGGCCTGCACAGCGATGGCTTCTTCTGGATGGGCCCCAGGGGCACCGTCACGCCCTGGCACCATGATCTCACCCAGAATCTTCTGGTGAACATGGTCGGCACCAAGCGGGTCGCGCTGGTCAGCCCCGCCGAAACCCCGCGCATGCGCAACCACCGGCACTGCTTCAGCCGCTTCGGCGCCGATGCGACGCTCGGCTCCGTGCCCGAGGGCGAGCGCCCCCGCATCCTGACCGTCGACATCGGCCCCGGCGACATCCTCTTCATCCCCGTGGGCTGGTGGCACCATGTAACGGGGCTCAGCCTCAGCATCGGCATGAGCTTTACCAACTTCGTCCGGGACAACGACTTCGCCAGCTTCTACACCTCGGACGGCGTGCTCGAGGCTTTCCCACCGGCACCTTAGCTGCCAGAAGCGGCAGATGGGTCAGACCGAAGGCCGGCGCGGCGTTCTCTTTCGCTACTGGACCGGCAGTGCGCTCTGGAAGCGCATCTTCGCCGCGCTGCTGCTGGGCGTCGCCGCCGGCCTCCTGTTCGGCGAGGCCATGATCGCGCTGGCCTGGATGGGCGAACTGTTCCTGCGCCTGATCCGCATGCTGGTCGTGCCGCTGGTGCTGTCGGTGGTGGTGTCGGGGCTTGCGGGCCTCGGCGATCCGCGCCGGCTGGGGAACATCGGCATCCGCACCCTCCTCCTCTACCTCTTCACCACCGCGATGGCCGTCGGCATCGGGATTGCGGTGGCAACGCTGCTCCAGCCGGGCCTTGGTGTCAGCCTGGCGCTGGAGGCACCGCCGCCGCCGACGGGGACGATCGGCTTCGGCCGCCAGCTGCTCGATATCGTGCCGGTGAACCCGATCGACGCGCTGGCCAAGGGGGCGATGCTGTCGGTCATCTTCCTTGCCATCCTGGTCGGCGTCGGTTGCATCCTGGTGGGCGACGAAGCCCGACCGCTGGTCCGCGTGTTCGACGCGGCGGCCGCTGTCCTCCTGCGGCTTGTCAGCCTCGTGATGGAACTTGCCCCCTTCGCCGTCTTCGCGCTGATCGCGATCGCTGTCGGCACCGACGGGGTCGGGGCCTTCCTGTCGATCCTGAAGATCGCGCTTTGCGTGGTGATCGGCGTTTCCCTCCAGCTCGGCGTCACCCACGCCGGCCTGGTGCGCCTGGGCGCCGGGGTTTCGCCGATCCGCTTCTTCCGCAACGCGTCCGAAGCCATGCTGATGGGCTTTTCCACCGCCTCGTCGTCGGCCACGCTTCCGGTGGTGATGCAGGTGGCGAGCGACCGCATGGGGATCGGCAAGCCGGTGGTTTCGACCGTGCTGCCGCTGGGTGCCAGCATGAGCATGGACGGAACCGCCATGTACATGGCGATCCTGTGCCTGTTCGGCCTGCAGGCCTTCGGGGTTGCGCTGGAGCCTGCGCAGCTGCTGTTGATGGCGGCGGTGACGATAACGGTTGCGCTGGGCACCGCGCCGATCCCGGGCTCGTCCCTGTTCCTGATTGCCGGCATCCTCGCCTCCATCGGCGTGGCGGCCGAACAGGCGGCGCTGATCGTTGCCTTCGTGCTGCCGTTCGACCGCCCGCTGGATATGATCCGCACGGTGCCCAACGTGACGTCGGATCTGGCTGTCGCGACCGTGGTGGCGGCCAAGGAGGGCGAACTGGATCTGGCCCGCTTCAACGCCGAAGGCAGCTGGCGTTAGCGCGGAGCGCGGGGGCGATTTTAGCGCGCGAAATCGGCCGATGTGCCGTCGGCGGCGAGCGACCGGTCGATCCGGGAACAGAGCGCCCGGGCGGTCATCTTCGCGGTTTCGAACTGGTGCTCCAGCCTGGCCGGCACCTCGAAGCTGGTCTGGTCGTTGGTGGGGCGGTTGTTGCCGCAACAGCCGAAGGGGTGCTCGTTCACGTCCTCGTGGAAATCGGGGTTCACCGCGGCGAACTTCGGCAGGTGGAAGCTGGCGTTGAAGGTGATCGACGCGCCCGACAGGTCGGCATGGCGGCTCTTGATGTCGAGCCCGGTGCTGTCGTCGATCTCCCGCACCAGGCGGCCGTCGAGGCTCCGGACCTGCTGGTCGTCGACCACCTGCGCTTCGGGGAAGCGGTTGGTCCGGAAGCGGTCGGTGCAGCGGACGCCGCCCGAAAGCTGCTCCGTCGGCCTGAGCGTCTGGATTGCGATGGCGCCGGCAGCGGCGTTGCGGCCATGGAGTGCGCCCTGCGGGCCCTTCAGCACCTCGATCTGCCGGAGCGAGCCCTGCCGCTGGTTCAGCTGGGCGGTGTTCGTCTTGAGGATGCCGTCCACCACCAGCGCGACCGACGGCCCGGCGTCGCGCGCGCCGTTGAGGCGGTGGATGTTGATCTGGGTGTCGCCGGCTTCCGCTGTGCCAGTCATGATGGTGACGCCGGGCGTCAGCTGCGCGAAGTCGTCGGCGGTGAACAGCCGGGCCCGGGCAATCGTCTCGGCGGTCAGCACCGTCACCGAATGCCGGCACATCGGCCGCGCGCTGCTCGGTGCGCAGTGCAGTCACGATGATCGCGTCCTCTGCCGAAACCTGTTGGGCGGTGGCGGGGGCGGCGAGGGCTGTGGATGCAAGCAGCAGGAGGGCGGGGCGGACGGCCATAGGGACACCCCTTTTGAGCCCGGTCTTGGATTGCGCTGTTGTATACATTATGAGCGGGTCAAATGGATTTCGTGGCAAACTGTGACAACGGCGTGAAGGCGTGGCCGACAGGACACAGGCGGCCGATCGGCCGCCGGGGACTGCTGTGGAGGGAGGCGCATGTCGAAGGCCTCTGACATGGCTTATGCCCGGATCCGGCAGGGGATCACCGGGCGGGAATGGCCGCCGGGAACACCCTTGCGCGAGGAGGAGCTGGCCGCGCTGTGCGGGGTTTCCCGCACCCCGGTGCGCGAGGCGCTGCGGCGGCTGGAAGGTGAGTATCTGGTTCGCCGGCCGGGGGGCGCGCGCAGTTTTGTTGCCGACTGGTCGGCCGACGATGTCGCCGAGATGTTTGCCTTGCGGGCAATCCTGGAAGGCCACGCCGCCGCCCGTGCGGCAACGCGGATCGGCGCCGAGGCGATCGCCGGACTGCAGGCGCTGAATGCCGAGGTGCAGGCAAGTTGCGGCACCGACGACACCGACCGCTTCCTCGCGGCCAATCGCGCCTTCCACACCATCGTGGTGGAGGCCGCGCACAGCCCCCGTCTGGCCCAGATGCTGGGTGCGCTGGTGGAGCAGCCGGTGGTGCGGCGCACCGCGCAACGCTATGGCCGGGGCGAGTTCGCGCGCAGCCATGCCGAACATGCCGCCCTGATCGAGGCGTTCCAGGCGCACGACGCGCGATGGGCGAAAGCGGTGATGACGAGCCACATCCGCCGGGCCTTCCATGCCTTTGCGGCAGCGCAGGATGGCCGCAGCGGGGACTGATCGCTGGAGGGCGGGGGCGGCCCGGTGCGATGCTGCCGCCGGGGTTGATGCGATATCTGGCTGGGGGATGAAACCGATGCTTGCCCGGGCGCCCGACGACGACATGCGTGCGGCACCGGGCCGCGGGCCGCGCGGATTGGGCTGGCTGCTGCCGCTGGCGATGCTGGTTGCCGGATGTGGAAACCAGGCGCCCGAGACGCCGGTGAGGACGAGCGTGCCCCCCCGAGCCGTGAGAAGTCCTGCGAGCGGGGTGCCGCGGTCAAAGCAGGCGAGCGCGGCGATCTTGCGGCGGAAAAGGCCGCTGTCGCCGGCATGGGCCTATTCGACGCGGGTGAAGACGACCGGGATCCGGCGCGCGCGGGCGGCGGCCATCGGCACGGTCGTGTCGCGGACGGCCGCGCCGGTTTCGAGGAACAGCGGGCTGCCGGGCCCGAGATCGGCAGCGCACATGTCGACCACCAGCAAGGCGGGCGACGCGCCCCGGCCGAGCCCGCCGCCGAAGCCGGCCCGGGCGTGGCCGGGCGCGAGCGCCATCAGATGATGCCCTCGCTCTGGAGGCCGCGGATGTCGTCGTCGCTGAAGCCCAGAAGCTCGTGATAGATGGCGTGGCTGTGGGCGCCTATCGGCTGGCCCGGCCAGTTGACCTTGCCCGGGGTTGCCGACAGTTTCGGGAAGACATTCTGCATCACGAGATTGGCGAATTCCGGGTGGGCAACCTTCACCAGCGCCTCGCGCGCGGCAAAATGCGGGTCGGCCAGCATGTCGGGCGCCTTGTAGATCTTGCCGGCCGGAACCCCGTGCGCTTCCATCAGGTCAAGAAGGTCGGCCAAGGGTTGCGGGCGGGTCCAGTCGGCGATCAGGGCGTCGAGTTCGGCCTGGTTTGCCCCGCGCGCGGAGTGGGTTGCGTAGCGCGGGTCGCGGGCGAGCTCGGGCCTGCCCATCGCCTTGGCCAGCCTTTCGAACACGCTGTTCTGGTTGGCGCCGATCAGGATGTCGCCGTCGGCGGCAGGGTAGGCGTTGGAGGGGGCGACGCCGGGCAGGATGGAGCCGGTGCGCTCGCGGACGAAGCCGGCCTCGGTGTATTCCGGAACGGTCGATTCCATCATCGCAAGCACTGCCTCGTAGATGGCGCTGTCGACCACCTGGCCTTCGCCGGTGCGGTGGCGGTGGTGCAGTGCCATGATGGCGCCGAGGCAGGCGAAGATCGCGGCAAGGGAATCGCCGATCGAAAGGCCGACGCGGCTGGGGGGCGTGGACGGGTCTCCTGCAAGGTTGCGGATGCCGCCCATCGCCTCGCCGATGGAGCCGTAGCCGGCGCGCGAGGCGTAGGGGCCTGTCTGCCCGTAGCCCGAGACGCGGATCATGATGAGGCCGGGGTTTTCAGCGGAGAGGGCATCGTAGCCGAGGCCCCATTTTTCGAGCGTGCCGGGGCGGAAATTCTCGAGCAGGAAATCCGACTTCTTCACCAGCTTGCGCAGGATTTCCTGCCCGCGCGGGTCGCGCAGGTTAAGCGTGATGGTTTTCTTATTGCGGCCGACCACCGGGAACCAAAGCGGCTTGCCGCGGCCCCACTGGCGCATCGGATCGCCTTCGGCGACATCGTTTGCGCGGCGGGGGGGTTCGATCTTGATGACCTCTGCGCCATGATCGGCCATCAGCTGGCCGCAGAAGGGGCCGGCGATCAGCTGGCCGAGTTCGATCAGCCGCAAGCCGTCGAGCGCACCCTGTGCCATTCCCCGCTCCTTCGTCATGCAGTCTTGCCGGCTTGCGCCGGGTTGGGGCCGCGCATATAGGCTAACAAGCCTATTGTATACAATAGGCATCGGGCCGGGGGCTGCTGGAGGGGCCGGACATGACGTGCGCTGCATCATGAACATCACAAATGGCCTGCAAGATGACCCGCGGACTGCACGGCTTTGCGTGGTGGAAGTGGGTGCGCGCGACGGTTTGCAGAACGAACCGGAGATCATCGGCACGCCGGACAAGCTGGGGCTGCTGGGCCGGCTGATCGCGGCGGGGGTGCGCCGGGTGGAAGTGGCGAGCTTCGTGAACCCGGCTCGCGTGCCGCAGATGGCGGACAGCGAGGCGGTGATCGAGGGCCTGCCCGACGACGTCAACGTCAGCTACATCGGCCTGTGCCTGAACAAGCGCGGTGTGCTGCGGGCGCTGCAGACGCGCGAGGGCGGCCGGCGCGGGGTCGACGAGGCGGGCTGCGTGCTGGTGGCCTCCGACACGTTCGGGCAGAACAACCAGGGCCAGACAATTGCAGAGGGGATCGTGCAGAACCGCGAGATGCTGCGGCTGGCGGCCGGCGGCGGGCTGGTGCCGCAGGTGACGATTTCGGCGGCCTTCGGCTGCCCGTTCGAGGGCGCTGTGCCGCCCGGCACCGTGGTGCACCTGGCCCACGCGATGGCCGATGCGGGCGCGGTGGAGATTGCGCTCGCCGACACGATCGGCGTTGCGGTGCCGTCGCAGGTGGAGGACCTGTTCGGGAGGGTGGCGGAGGCGGCGCCAGGGGTTCGGCTGCGGGCGCATTTCCACAACACGCGCGGCACGGGGATCGCCAATGCCTGGGCGGCCTGGAAGGCGGGGGTGACGGTGCTGGATTCGAGCCTTGGCGGGCTTGGCGGCTGCCCCTTTGCGCCGCGCGCAACGGGCAATATCGCGACCGAGGAGCTGGTCTATCTGATGGACCGGTCGGGCGTTCCGACCGGGCTGGACATCGAGGCGCTGATCGGGGTGAACCACTGGTTCGAAAGCGTGCTGGGGCGGCAGATGCCATCGCTGGTGGCGCGGGCGGGGAATTGGCCAACCGCCGGAACGGCGGCCCAAGCCCCGGCCGATGGCGTCACTTGAAGCAACGGTGGAGGCGCCCGAGCGGATCGGAGCGGATGGCGCGGTGGTGCGCCCGCTGGACGAGGCGAAGCTGCGGGCGAACCTTGATCTGCTGAAATCGCAGGGTGTGGAATCGATCACCATCTGCCTGATCAATTCCTGTGTGAACGACGCGCATGAGCGGCGGGTGGCGGACATCGTGGGCGAAATGTTCCCCGACCTGCCGGTCGGCGTGTCGGCCGACATATTGCCCGAGATGCAAGAATATGCGCGCGCGCTGACGACGGTTGCAAACAGCGCGGTGCGTCCCGTTGTGTCGCGCCATGTGGGCAATCTGGAGCGCGAGCTGAAGGGGCGGGAGACGCCTGCGAAGCTGAACCTGCTGCGATCGGACGGCGGGCTGATGAGCGCCGGAAAAGAGCCGGAAGGCGGCTGTGCAGAAGGTGGCCGATGCGCCGGGCATCGGGCTGATGCAGGCGGCGGCCGGGATCATTGCCATCGTGAATGAGACGATGTTCGGGGCGCTGCGGCTGATCAGCATCAGCCAACGCCATGACCCGCGCGATTTCGCGCTGATGCCGTTCGGCGGGGCGGGCCCCTTGCACGGGAACGCCATGTCGATCCTGACAGGGGCCTGGCCGGTGCTGGTGCCGCCCTCGCCCGGCGTGTTGTGCGCCTATGGTGACGCGACGGCGCGGCTGAGGGTGGACGCGCAGCGGGGCTTCAACCGGCTGGCGCACGACACCACGGACCCGGAGGCTGGCGCCGTGATCGACCTGCTGGTGGCCCTGGTGTCGGACGAGCTGGCGGCGGAAGGGGTGGCGGCGGGCGACATCGAGCTGCGGGTGGAGATCGACATCCGCCATCCAGGACAGGCCTTCGTGGTGCCGCTGGCGAGCCAGCGGGGAAGCAGCATCGCGGAATTGACGGCGCGCTTCGATGCAGGCCACAACCGGCTGTTCACCTTCAACCTTGCCGTGCCGCACGAGCTGGTGAATATTCGCCTGGTGGCGCTTGGCAAGCCGGCCAATGCGGCGCTGCCGCAGATTGCCCGGGGCGACGGCAACCCGGGGCTTGCGAAGCTGCGCGACCATGAGCTGTTCATGGACGGGCGGGTGATGCCGGCTGCCATGTATGACCGGGGCCGGCTGAAGGCCGGCGACACCATGAAGGGCCCCGCAATCATTTGTGAAATGGACTCGACGACCCCGGTTCATGCGGGCCATGTGGGTGAATTGGATGATTTCGGCTGCATCCTGATCCGGCCGGACTGAAGGAGATTACCATGCGCATCATCATTGCCGCCCTGTTGTTTGGGCTTGGCGCGCCGGCCGACGCCGAGATCGTGAAGCGGGCGACCGAGGGCTTCATCATCCGCCATGAGGGCATGGTGAAGGCCGACCCGGCAGCGACCTGGGCCGCGCTGATCGACTGGGGCGGGTGGTGGCCGGGCGCGCACAGCTATTCCGGAAACGCGGCGAACATCGAGCTGGAAGTCGAGCCGGACGGGGAACTGGAAGAGGTGTGGGCCGGCGGCCAGGTGCTTCACGGATCGGTGGTCGCGGCGCTGCCGGACCGGATGCTGCGGCTGCACGCGCCGCTGGGGGCGCTTCAGGCGATCCCGGTGAATGCGGTGCTGGAGTTCACGCTGGCGCCGGTGGGCAGTGGCACGCGGGTGGGCATGGTGTTTCATGTGGCGGGGTCCGCTTCGGTGAACGCCGGGCGCTATGCAGAAGCGGTGGACAAGCTGTTTGCGGAGGCCTTTCCGCGGCTGCTGGCGCACAAGGCGCGCCCGAAGCCGCCCGAAGACGCGGAATCGAAGGAGTAGCCGTGCCGACACGGATCATCTAGGAGCGGCCGCGGCCCTTCGCGCCGGTCGAGATCGACACGGTGACGCTGGACATCATCGAGAATGCGCTCAGGAATGCGCGGATCGAGATGGATGCGAGGCTGGTGCGGACCGCGATGAGCCCCGCCATCCGCGAGCAGGGCGGACGCCTTTCCGCTGATACCGGACGCCCGGGGGCGGATGATCGTCGGGCAGTTCGGCAGCTTCATCGGCGGCTTCCCCGACGGCTGGGACGGGACCATCGAGGACGGGGACATGATCTTCCTGTCGGACCCTTACAGCTGCGAAGGCGCGATTTCGCACAGCAACGACTGGCTGGTGCTGCTGCCCGTGTATCGCGACGGGCGGCTGATCGCCCGGACCGCGATGTTCGGCCAGCAGAGCGACATCGGCGGCAAGGTGGCGGGATCGATGCCGATCGATGCGCGCAGCATCTTCGAGGAGGGGGTGCGCATTCCGCCGGTGAAGATCTGGAAGCGCGGCGAATCCAATGAGGATCTGGTGAAGCTGGTGATGCACCAGACCCGCAAGCCGGACTGGTGCGCGGCCGACCTGAATGCGCTGGTCGCATCGTGCCGGGTGGCGGCGCGGCGGGTGCACGAGATGTGCGAGCGGTTCGGCGACGATGTGTTCGTTTCCGCAACGAAGGAATGGAATATTGATGTCCTGTCGGTTCCCGAAGCCCGGAACGGTCTCCATCCACGACGACCGCCGGTTCGTGCCGCCCCGGGGGGTGAACGGCGGGCAGCCCGGCGCGCGGGCCCGCAAGATCCACGAAAAGGCCGACGGCACGCAGACCATCGTTGCAAACAAGCCGGACCGGCTGGAGGTGGCGGAAGCCGATGTGCTGCACTTCATCACCTGGGGCAGCGGCGGATGGGGCGACCCACTGGCGCGCAACCCGGATCTGGTGGAGACGGAAATCCGGCAGGGGCTGGTGACGCCGGAAGGCGCCAAGGCCTCTGGCGTGGTCGCCGACAATGCGGGTGCCGTGGAGGCCGCAGCGACCGAATTGCTGCGCAGCAAACTGCGCAGCGAACGCTCCGGCCCCATGCCCCTGTTCGACTATGGCCCGGACCTCGCCACCCTTCGCGCCCGAAGCGTTGCCGACACCGGCCTGCCGGCGCCGCGCCAGCCCGTGTGGCACACAACCGCCCTCGGCGCGGAACAGGCGACGATGGCTTGAGGCATGGGTGCAAGGGGGCTTTGCCCCCCGGACCCCCGGCAGGAGGCATTTACACCGCATCCCGCTGACCATCGGCTATCCGCGCAGCGGCAAGCGCGGCCGTGCGCCGGCCGACAGGCCGAGCGCGATGGGTCTTGCGCATCGAGACCTGGTACTGGTTTGCCGAACAGGGGCCCCCGGAAGCTTCGGTGCCACCGGCACCGGCCTCTACGGGGTCCCCCTGCGGCAAACCTTGGGGGTCAAGGGGACTGCAGTTCCCTTGCGGGGTGCAGGCCCCTTGCGGGGTGCAGGGGCAGCGCCCCTGCGTGCACGCTCAGGCCGTGGTTGCGTAGCCGCCGTCGATGGTGATTGTGCTGCCGCATAGGTAGGCCGAGGCCCCGGAGCCGAGGAAGAGGGCGACGCCAGCCATGTCCTGGGGGGTGCCCCAGCGGGCCATGGGGGTGGCGCAGAGGGCGTGGTCGTTGATGTGGCCTTCGATGCCGGCGGTCATTTTCGAGGGGAAGTAGCCCGGGGCAATTGCGTTGACGGCGATGTTTCGCGGGGCCAGGTTTTTGGCCATCATCCGGGTAAGGTGGAGGACGGCCGCCTTGGAGGCGGCGTAGCTGTAGGTTTCAAGCGGGCTGGTGTGCTGGCCGTCGATCGAGCCGATGTTGATGACGCGGGCGTTGGCTTGCGGGGTTGCGGCCGCTTCGAGAAGGTGCACCATGCGCTGGGTGAGGAAGAAGACGGACTTCACATTGATGTCCATCACCTTGTCCCAGCCGGTTTCCGGGAACGCGTCGAAGGGGGCGCCCCAGGAGGCGCCGGCGTTGTTGAAGAGGATGTCGACCTTCGGCGTGAGGGCTTCGACTGCGGCGGCGAACCGGCTGATTTCGGCCATCTGGCTGAGATCTGCCGGGACGGGGGTGGCGGCTTTGCCGAGCGCCCGGGCGAGGCTTTCGACGTCGGACGCCTTGCGGCTGGTGAGGATGACCTGCGCGCCGTTTTCGACATAGGCGCGGGCGATCATTTCGCCGATGCCGCGCGAGCCGCCCGTGATGACGACCGTCTTGCCGGCGACAGAGAAGAGGTCTGTGATTTTCAGGGACATGGAGTTCCTCAGATGGGTTCGCCGGCTGCGCGCGCCCGGTCGATCCGGGAGGCTTCGGCGGCCGGCAGGTTGCGATAGACGAGGGCGAGCAGGGTGGCGCTGAGGGGGAGAACGGCGAGGATCGCGATGCTGGCCTTGCCAAGATCGCCGAAATATTCTGACAGCATGCCGACCGTGAAGGGGCCTAGCCCCAGGCCGATGATGGTGGTGCCGAGGAAATAGGTGGCCGTTGCTGCGCCCCGCATCCGGGGAAGGACGAGATCCTGGCTGGTGGCGGCTGCGATCCCGACCCACATGGAGCCGGTGATCGAGTTGAGGAAGGCGGCGATGTAGAAGATGGTGATGTTCGGGATGCTGAACTGCAGCCAGATGAGGGGGCCGGTTGCGAACAGCGCGACGAAGGCGACGATGATGCGCCCCGAGGGGTTGTTGCGGCGCAGCGTGTCGGCCATGCGGCCGCCAAGCACAACGCCGAGGAAGCCGCCGAGCGCTCCGCCGCCGCCAAGGAAGAGGCCGGCGGTGGCGGCATCGACGCCGAAGGTGCGGATGGCGTAGGGCGCGCCCCAGAAGCCGATGGCATAGCCCTTGAAGCTGATGAGGCCGAAGCCGACGACGGCCATCAGGAAGGTTGGCGTGCCCCAGATGAGGGCGTGGGTGGCAGGGTCGCGCGCCTTCAGCGACTGCGACCAGGAGAAGACGGCGTAGGCGCCGGTGCCGAGCGCAAACCACTGCGGGCCGCGGCCCAAGAGGCTGTAGGCGCCCCAGGCGATTGCGGCGACGAGGATCAGGCCGACGACGTTCCTGAGCAGGGCGGTGCGACCGAAGCTGGCGGCGTGGAACAGGGTGAAGGGCGGGATGACGCTGGAGAGTTCGGTGAAGAACTTGGGCCAGGGGTGGGGTTCTGCCGGGCTGACGATGCCTTCGGAGAGGCCGCGGATGGGCTCCTTCAGCGTGCGGACCCATATGGCGAGGAGGAGCCCGGGGATGCCAACGGAGAGGAAGGCGGCCTGCCAGCCGACCAGACCCATCGGGCCGCCGCCGGGGAAGGCGAGGTTCCACTGGTCCTTGATGAGGCCGCCGGTGAAGAGCGAGATGCCGCCGCCGATGTAGAGGCCCGACGAGTAGATGGCGAGCGCGGTGGCGCGCCTTTCCCTGGGGAAATAGTCGGAAAGGACGGAGAAGGCGACCGGGCTCGCCGACGCCTCGCCGACGCCGACCCCGATGCGGGCTGCGGCGAGCTGGCCGAAGCTTTGCGCGAAGCCCGAGAGTGCCGTCATGCCCGACCAGAGGGCAAGGCCGATGGAAAGCAGGTTGATGCGGTGCCACATGTCGGCCAGGCGGCCGAGCGGGATGCCGAACAGGGCGTAGAAAACGCCGAACACGGTGCCATAGAGGAAGCCGATCTCGGCATCGCCGATCCCGAGATCGGCCTTTATGTCCTCGGCCAGGATCGACATGATCTGCCGGTCGATGAAGTTGAAGATGTAGACGAAAACGAAGACGCCCAGCACATACCAGCTGTAAGGGCCGCCGACGCGGGCCTTCGCATGCGCGATCTCGGCTTCCGTGGGCTGCATCCATCCCCCTTGTCGGGCCTTGCCGGCCCGTTCGCCTGACGGGCGTAGCAGGCGCGTTGTGCAGGTGAAACGGGTTTTTTGGCCGGATTGTGGTTTGCCGGTTCCGGCGGGCTGTGGCCCCCGTTTGCTGGACCGGGATGCACTGCTGAACGCCGGCTGTCGGGCCGGTTCAGCCGGCCGGAAGGCTTTGCGTGGTGGGATGCGATCGTCGACTGGAGGAGAAGGATCATGCGGATTGCGACACTGGGGTTGATCGCCACGATGCTGGCGAGCACGCCGGCGGCCGCGCAGGACTGGCGGTTTCGCGGATCGACCGAGCAGCGGTTGCTTGCCGAGTTCCGGCAGATTGGCCGGGCGTATGACCGCGCACTGCGTGCGGGACGGATCGACCGGCGGGAGGCGCAGCGGATCGAGGGGCGGCTGGATGCGATCGACCGGCTGGGGCAGCGCTATGCGCGCAATGGCTTCAACCGCGGCGAGCGGCAGCGGATCGAGCGGTTGCTGCGCGAGGCGCGGGGCGAGATCGAGTTCGCGCAGCAGGACCGGGGCTGGCACGAGGCGGACTGGCGGCGGGGCTGGTGATCTGGCGCGCAAACCGCGCCAGGCGGCGGTGACGCGGACGGGGATGGGGTGGTTGTGGGCACCTGCGGGCTGGCGGCCCTTCTGGCAGGTGTAGCCGTTGTAGATGGGGTCGTCCGGATCGCCGCGGACGGCCGCAACCTTGCTGCCTGCGATGTCCACGAGCATTGCGCAGCTGGCGTGGCAGAAGCGGCAGAAACTGGGACGGGTTTCACCTTCAGGCTGGCGTTCATCGCACTCGCCCGCTTTGCGAGGCCGACACGGACGTGGCGACTTCGCGACTGTCAGATTGCGAAGGGGGGTAGTAAAGACCTGCGCGATGACATCGCTGTATGACAATGTGCCGAGCCGGCGGGCGCTGATCGACCGCCGGATCGTGGCAGCGGAGGTGGAGGCGGCGCTGGCGCAGGCGCCCGACGAGGCGCGGCGCCAGGCGGTCTCGCGGGTGCTGAAGCGCGCGCTGGAGGCCGGGCGGGCGGAAGTGAAGCGGCGGATCGGGGCGACCCCGGGGCGCGGGCTGGAGCTGGCGGCAGCACAGAGCTTCCTGACGGACCAGATCCTGCGGCTGGCCTTCGATGCCGCGGTCGACCACCTGTATGGGCGGGATAATCCGTCGGCTGCCGAGCGGATCTGCCTGGTGGCGGTGGGGGGATATGGCCGGGCCGAGATGGCGCCCTACAGCGATGTGGACATCATGTTCCTGAGCCCGCTTTCAAAGACGGCCTGGGTGGAGCAGGTGGTGGAATCCATCCTGTACATCCTGTGGGATCTGGGGCTGAAGGTGGGGCACAGCACGCGCACGGTGGACGAGATGATCCGCACGGCGCGGGGCGACCTGACGGTGCGCACGGCGCTGCTGGAAGCGCGCTATCTGTGGGGGGACCAGGGGCTTTACGATGAAGCCGAGCGGCGCTTTGCGCGCGACATCATGGCGGGCGAGGCGCGGGCGTTCATTGCCGACAAGCTGGCCGAGCGCGACGAGCGGCACCGGCGGATGGGGGACAGCCGCTATGTTGTCGAGCCCAATGTGAAGGAGGGCAAGGGGGGCCTGCGCGACCTGCAGGCCTTGTTCTGGATCGGCAAGTTCGCCCACCAGGTGCGCAACGCGCATGAGCTGGTGGAAAAGGGCCTGTTCACGGCCGGGGAATACCGGCAGTTCCAGCGGGCGCAGAACCATCTGTGGGCGGTGCGGATCAGCCTGCACGACATTTCCGGCCGGCCCGAGGAGCGGCTGACCTTCGACGTGCAGCGCGAGCTGGCAGCGCGGATGAATTATGCCAACCGGCCCGGAACATCGGCGGTGGAGCGCTTCATGCGCCACTATTTCCTGACTGCGCGGGCCGTGGGCAGCCTGACGGCGCTGTTCCTGGCGCATCTGGAGGAACGCCATGCGCGATCGGCCTGGCTGCCGCGGCTGGCGCGGCATCCGCGCCGGCTGAACGGCTTTCGCGTAGCGCGCGGCAAGATGGAGGCGCCCAGAGACGATTTCTTCGCAAAGGACCCGGTGCGGCTGATCGAGCTGTTCGACCTGGCGGGGCGCGAGGGGCTGGAAATCCACCCGATGACGCTGCGGCAGGCCGCGCGGGACGAGGGGTTGATCACGGAAGCCGTCCGACAGGACCCGCGGGCCAACGCGCTGTTTCTGGAGGTGCTGACCGCGCGCGAGACGCCCGAGACGGTGCTGCGCTGGATGAACGAATCCGGCGTGTTCGGGCGGTTCGTTCCCGATTTTGGCCGCGTGGTCGCCAAGATGCAGTATGACATGTATCACCATTACACGGTGGACGAGCACACCATCCGGGCGATCGGCCTGCTGAGCCGGATCGAGAAGGGTGAGCTGAGGGACGAGCATCCGCTTTCAAGCGCGGTGATCCGCCAGCTGGTGTCGCGCCGGGTGCTCTATGTGGCGGTGCTGCTGCACGACATCGCCAAGGGCCGCGGCGGGGACCACAGCGTGCTGGGCGAGGAGGTGGCGCGGCGGCTGTGCCCGCGGCTGGGGCTGACCGAGGCAGAGACCGACACGGTGGCCTGGCTGGTGCGGCAGCATCTGCTGATGTCGGCGACTGCGTTCAAGCGCGACCTTTCCGACTTCAAGACGATCCTGGATTTCGTGGAAGAGGTGGCGAGCCTGGAGCGGCTGCGGCTGCTGCTGGTGCTGACCGTGGTGGATATCCGCGCGGTGGGGCCGGGCGTGTGGAATGGCTGGAAGGCCCAGCTGCTGACGACCCTGTACAACTCGGCCGAGGAGGTGCTGCGGCTGGGCCACAAGCAGACCGGCCGGCATGAGCGGATCGCCGCCCGGCAGGAGCAGCTGCGGAAGGTGATGGGGTGGCCCGAGCCGGCCTTTTCGGCCTATTCCGGCCGGTTCCCCGACAGCTACTGGCTGGCCGAGCCGACCGACATGCTTGCGTCGAACATGGCGCTGGTGGTGGATGCCGATGCGAAGCGGCAGCCTATCACCATCCGCGCAACAGTAGACAAGGCTGCGGGGACGACCCTGCTGACTGTCTATGCAGCCGACCATCCGGGGCTGTTCTATCGGATTGCAGGCGGAATCGCGCTGGGCGGCGCGACCATCGTGGATGCGCGGATCCACACCACGAAGGACGGCATGGCACTGGACAATCTGACGATCCAGGACCCGCTGGGCGGACCGTTCCACGAGGCCGATCGGCTGGAGCGGCTGGAGCGCCATATCCACGATGCGCTGCAGGGCCGGGTGAAGCTGGCCGACCGGCTGACGGCAAAGCCGCTGCCGCGCCGGCGGCAGGAGGCGTTTCGCATTGTGCCGCAGGTGTTCATCGACAATGCAGCCTCGAACCGGTTCACCGTGGTGGAGGTGAATGCGCTGGACCGGCCGGCGCTTCTCTATGCGCTGACCTATGCGCTCTATGGGGCGAAGGTGACGATCCATTCGGCCCATGTCGCCACCTATGGCGAGCGGGCGGTGGACACATTCTATATTACCGATCTGACGGGCGAAAAGATCTATGGGCCGGTGCGGATGAAGGCGCTGGAGAAGCGGCTTCTGGAGGTGGCGATGGCGCCTGGCCAGAGGGCGGCCCCGGTCAGCGCGTAGGCGCCGATCCGGAGGACTCGCCCGCGGCCCGGCGGTCGGTCTGCCCGGCGGTCTGCCCGGCGGTCGGGCGGGCGGGCGGGCGGCCCAACGGGACCGCCCGCGCACCGGCCGAACGGGGACGGCAAGACCGCCGATCGGTGCTGCGCACCGACGGCGGCCGCCTTGACCTATCCCCTAGAAGCGATAGTTCACCCCGACCATGACACGGTCCCGGTTGACGCGGGCTTCGGCTGTGCTGCCGAGCGCTGCATCAAGCGCGGACGAGGAAAAGCTGTCGAACTTGGTATGGCGATATTCCACCCGGGCCGAGACGGCGTCGGTGATCATCTGCTCGACACCGGCACCCAGCGACCAGCCGTCGCGATTGGTGCTGACGCCGATCCCGTTTTCCTGGTAGGTGAAGCGGCCGTTTTCCCAGCCGCCCTTGCCATAGATCAGGGTGCGCGGGCCGGCCAGAACGCCTGCGCGGGCCAGAAGGCCGAGCGCGCGACCGCCGTCGAAGGTGGAGGTGCCCTGGCTGATCGTGTTGTTGTCGCCGATCATGAAGGCTTCGGCGCCCAGCACGAACTTTTCGCCGACCCGCGCGTCATAGCCGATCTGCCCGCCATAGGCGAAGCCGGAACCGCCGATCTGTTGGGTGCTGGTGCTGCCGGGGCCGCGCAGGGCGAACCGGTTGTTGTCGTGCTGATAGCCGGCCTGGACGCCGACATAGGGTCCGTTGAAGGGTTCGGCCGCCAGCGCCTGGGTTGCGCCGAGGAGGGCTGCGCCTGCGACGAGCAGACGAGAGAATCGGGGGGCGTTCGCCATAATCGGTAAGCCTTTTTCTGTTGAACAATCGCGCCGCGTTCGAAAGTCGTGCGGCACGCGCCACAGAAGCCCTGTTCCGTGAAGCCTCCCTGAATCAACCATTTATACCAACCTGCGCTGACGCTGACTCGTTGTGGGGGGAT
>BBPD01000006.1_pt1 | contig 58196 bp, 59 predicted proteins | sample 1344911 | NCBI WGS metagenome assembly BBPD01 (sample SAMD00019088, study PRJDB2971) | groundwater metagenome | biome: freshwater biome; feature: mineral spring; material: ground water | place: USA: CA, Sonoma | collected 2011-09 | depth surface m
AGCCGGTTCGACAGCGCTGCCAAAGCCCCGTCAACCAGCGACAGGCCCGGCCGCAGCAAATGGTCCGACGCCATCGAGCACTTTCCAGCAGCCTGCTATACCAAGCCTCGATGCGGAAGACTCATCGCGTCCGGCCTGTCGGCCGGCGCGCGGTCGCGCTTGCCGCTGCGCGGATAGCTGATGGCCGGCGGGATGCGGTATTAATCAGTTTTGTCCAAGGCTCTAAGATGTTTTTTCCCGCTACAGTGAACCTGCCCCCGGCCACCTGCCACCTGCCACCTGCCACCTGCCGCCTGCCGCCGGGGCGGCCGCCCGGCCCGGGCCGGGGAGGGCTGGCTCCTCACTTCGCGGGCTTCACGAATTTCAGCGTCATCCGGTCGGATTCGCCGATCGCGGCATATCTGGCGCGGTCGGTGTCGCCCATCGCGAAGTTCGGCGGCAGGGTCCACACGCCTTTCGGATGGTCTGCCGTGTCCTTGGGGTTCGCGTTCACCTCGCTCTGGCCGGCAAGCTTGAAGCCGGCGGCCTCGGCCAGGCGGATCACTTCGCTGGTCTTCACATAGCCCGACTTGCGGTTCTCGTCGGTGTCGGGCCGGTCCTCGGGCATCCGGTGCTCGACGACACCAAGGACGCCGCCGGGCTTCAGCGCGGCGTGGAAGGCCTTGAAGGCTTCCGGCGCGAACCCTGCGCCCAGCCAGTTGTGGACGTTGCGGAAGGTCAGCACCATGTCGGCCGAGCCCGGGGCTGCCATGTTGCCCTCGATCCCCTTGCCGAAGCTGGTGACGGCGACCTTGCCATAGACCTCGGGGCTTGCCTGCACGTTCTCGATGAAGGCGGCGCGCTGGCGCCGGGCGCCGGGCGACCCCATCGGGTTGTTGTGGGCCGCAACATAGCGCCCCTTGTCCTTGACGACAGGGGCCAGGATTTCGGTGTACCAGCCCGCGCCGGGCGAAATCTCGACCACGGTCATGGTGGGGGCAAGGCCGAAGAAGGTCAGCGTCTCGACCGGGTGGCGATACTGGTTGCGGGCCTTGTTCGCGTCGGACCGGTGCGCGCCGGTCGCGGCAGCCTCGATTTTCGCGGGCATGTCGGCTGCGGCCTTCCGGGCCGGGGCCTGTTGCGCGAGCGCCGGCATGGCACCGGCGGCCAGAAGTGCAAAGGCGCCTGCAAGTGCGGTGCGTGACATGGAAATCTCCCTTTGCGGCGCGGGCGGCACCGATCGCCTCGTCAAATAGAACGTCTGCCATTATTGGCAAGCCGATGGGATGGACGGCAACGCTGGCAGGTGGTGGCGCGGCACTGCTGGTGCTGGTGCTTGCGGGCCTGATGAATGCCCGGCGCGGGATCGGCCGGCTGTCGCTGGTGCCGTGGGACTATCTGATGATCCTGTCGGCGATCCTGCTGCTGGCTGCGCTGGTGCACATGGGCGTGCTGTGGCGCGATGGCTGGCCGCTCGGGCTGTGAGCCGTCAGTCCAGCGTGAAGTCGATCGTGGTGACCACCCGCACCTTCTGGTAGCGCGAATCGGTGCCCGAGCCGATGTCGCCGTCGCGCCCGGTGATCGAGAAGAGGCCCTGGGTTGCGCGGGCGATTCCGCCTACCTTCGTATCGCTGTCGCGCGCGAACTGATCGGCGGCCTCCCGGGCGCTCTTGGTTGCCTCGGCGATCATCGCCGGCTTCACGTCGTTCAGTTTCGTGAAGCTGTAGGTGACGCCGCCTGCGCTTTCGCTGTCGAGTGCGACGCCCTTGCGGATCATTTCGGCCTGGTTCGCGAAGGCCTTTTCCATTCGGCCGATATCGGTGGTGCGGGCGAGGATGCGCTGGCCGATGGTGATGTTGAGCCGGCCCTCGTTGCCAACGTAATACTGGTTCACGAACGAGCCGCGGGGCTGGATTTCGGCCGCGGTGAAGCCGTTGGCCGCCAGGAAGGCGCGCACCGCGTTTGCATCGGCATCGGCCTTGCCCTGCACGACGCCCAGATCGCTGCCGTTGGCCTGGGTGGCGATCGACCAGGTGGCGAGGTCGGCCTCCACGTCGCGTTCGGCGACGCCGCGCACCGTGACCACGGCATCGCCGCGGCGGATATCCTTCAGCCCGGCGGCGACGAACAGGCCGGCAAGGGCAAGCCCTGCGCCGATCAGCGCACCCGACACCACCGGGGAATTGGTCCACTCCATCCGTCGCCCCTTTTCCTGTGCCCACCGCATGGGAGCGCGCCGCCGCTGCGCTTGTCAAGAGCTTGGGGGGCTTGGCTGGGTGGCTTGGCGGGGGGGAGAGCTTGACAGGGGCGGAGCCGACACCGACCTTCCGGTCCGACAGGCACTCCGGCCTTGGCCGGCGCCGGCATCCGGTTTGCGATGGCGGGGCGCCGATACGGGTAAGCCGATACGGGTAAGCTGATACGGGGAACTTGCGATGAAATATCTGCACACCATGCTGCGTGTGTCCGATCCGGACGCAACGATCCGCTTTTTCAACCTGCTCGGCCTTCACGAGTTGCGCCGCTTCGACAACGTGGCGGGGCGCTTCACGTTGATCTTCCTGGCGGCCCCGGGCGACGAGGCGGCCCAGATCGAGCTGACCCACAATTGGGACGAGACCGGGTATGATGCGGGCCGCAACTTCGGGCATGTGGCCTATGCCGTTGAGGATATATATGGCTCCTGCGCGAGATTGGCTGACGGCGGGGTGACGATCAATCGACCGCCGCGCGACGGGCGGATGGCTTTCGTCCGCTCGCCCGATGGAATTTCGGTCGAGCTGCTGCAGGCAGGCGCTCCGCTTGCGCCGGCAGAGCCCTGGGTTTCGGCGCCCAATATCGGGAGCTGGTGATGAGCGGGCTGCTTGCAAAGGGAGGATTCCGGGTTGTGTTTCGTGCGGCGGGGGCCTCCGCTGCTTCGTGTGTTTTCAGCCGGCTTTGGTGTGTCAGCCAGTGCTCGGGCGTCAGCCGGGAACTGCGCGTCAGGCGTTTGCTGTGCGTCGGCGGTGAATTCTGGGTAAGCTACGAACGCTGCGTCGGCAGCACATTGTCTGTCAGTCACAAAAGGGGGATTTCCACATGAAGATCGCACTGCCGCTTGGCGCACTTGCTCTGCTCGCCTCGGCGGCCGTCGCCACGGCGCAGGCCGATGTCATGGTGACGTCCGACTATCTGAAGATGGGCTGGGAGCAGGTTTCGGCGCAGGTTCCTTACAACGACCTCAAGCTCGGTACCGACGAAGGCGTTGCGACCCTGCGCGCCCGCGTAAAGACGGAAGCCGGCAAGATGTGCGGCGCGCCGGAGGTCGGCGTCCGGAACAACACGAACCGCAAGACCTGCTTCGATTCGGTGATGGCGTCTGCCGAACCGCAGATCGTGAAGCTCGCGGCCGACGCCCGCGCCCGCTGAGGCGGGAGACGCCTTCACGGTTGCGACGGCTCGGCCATGGCCCGCTGCCCTGCGATGGGCTAAGGGGAGATCATGACCAAGCCTGTCCGCATCCCGGCCCTTTCAGACAATTATGTCTGGCTGCTGCCCTATGCGCCGGGCCTTGCGGCCGTGGTGGATCCTGCCGTTGCGGAGCCCGTGCTGGAGGCGGCCGAAGCGCGCGGCCTGCGCATCAGCCACATCCTGAACACCCACTGGCATCCGGATCATGTGGGGGGAAATGCCGCCATCAAAGCCGCGACGGGCTGCACGGTTGTCGGCCCGGCGCGCGAGGCGGCGCGCATCCCGGGGCTGGATCTGGGCGTGGACGAGGGCGACCGTGTCGCGCTTTGTGACATCCACCTCGATGTGCTGTTCGTCGGTGCCCACACCGCCGGCCATATCGCCTATCACGTGCCGGCGGCACGGCTGCTGTTTTCCGGCGACACGCTGTTCGCGATGGGCTGCGGCCGGCTGTTCGAGGGGACTGCCGCCGACATGTTCGCAGCGCTCGGAAAGCTGAAGGCGCTGCCAGCCGACACGCTGGTCTGCTGTGCGCACGAATACAGCTTGTCGAATGCCCGCTTTGCAGTGACGGTAGAGCCCGACAATGCAGCGCTGCAGGCGCGATTGAAGGCGGTGGAGGCAGCCCGCGCCGCAGCGCAGCCGACCGTACCCTTCCGTCTTTCGGAAGAGCTTGAAACCAATCCGTTCGTCAGGGCAGACACGATTGCGGAACTGGGGGCCAGGAGGAGCGCCAAGGATGCTTTCTGACCTTCGCACATTCGCGCTTGCTGTGGCCCTTTCGCTGGCGGGCCCTGCCCTTGCCACCAAGACCCCGCCAACCGATCCGCTTACCCTGAAGGCCAGGGGCGAGCCGCAGACCTGTATCCAGACACGGGCGAACGTATCGACCAAGCATGCAGGCGATTCCGTTTTGATGTTCCGGTTGGGAAACCGCTGGTACCGCAACGAGCTGCGAGCCAGATGCCCCTCGATGCGGGATGACCGGATCCTCATCTTTCGCACCATGATGACGCAGTATTGCGATCTCGACCCGTTCGAAATTGTCGACCCGATCAGCCGGATCAACTTCGGGATCTGCTCGCTGGGCCGGTTCACGCCGGTCGATGTGCCGAAGGGCACCCGCTTCGCAAACTGAGGCGGCCGGGCTTTTGCAGGCAGCCGGGCCGTTTGCGCTCTTGCGCGCGGCAGACTAACGCGCTGCCCATGATCGTGACACGCTTCGCCCCGTCGCCGACCGGCCGGCTTCATGTCGGCAATGTCCGGACCGCGCTGTTGAACTGGTTGCTGGCACGGCAGGCCGGCGGCCGCTTCCTGCTGCGGCTGGACGATACCGACACCGCGCGGTCGACCGAGGACTATGCGCAATCGATCCGCGACGACCTTGCCTGGCTTGGCATGACACCCGACGCCGAGGAGAAGCAGTCTGCCCGGATGGCGCGCTACGAGGAGGTGCTGGGGCAGCTTGCAGCCGCCGGCCATGCCTATCGCGCCTACGAGACACCGGAGGAGCTGGACCTGAAGCGCAAGGTGCTGCTGGGGCGCGGGTTGCCGCCGGTCTATGATCGGGCGGCCCTGCAGCTGACAGATGCGGACCATGCCCGCTTCGAAGCCGAAGGGCGAAGGCCGCACTGGCGTTTCCGGCTGGACCCGGCGCTGCCGCACGAATGGACCGATCTGATCCGCGGTCCTTCGCGGATCGATGTGCCGTCGCTGTCCGATCCTGTCATCCGCCGGGCGGACGGCAGCTGGCTCTACATGCTGCCGAGCGTGATCGACGATGTCGACATGGGGGTGACACATGTGGTGCGGGGCGAGGACCATGTGACGAACACGGGCATCCAGCTGCAAATGTTCGCAGCGCTGGCCGCGCTTGGAATTGGCGGCCGAAGGGAAACCGGCTCCGGCTCCGGGTTCCCGCAGTTCGGCCATGCGGCACTGCTGACAGGAGCGGACGGTGCGCTGTCGAAGCGGTTGGGCTCGATCGGGGTATCGGAATTCCGGGATCGCGGAATCGAACCCATTGCCGTGAAAGCGCTGCTGGCGCGGCTGGGCACCTCGCAGCCGGTGGAGCCGGTGACATCGGACGCGCCGCTGGTTTCCGCCTTCGATATCGGCAATCTTGGGCGCGCAACCGCCCGCTTCGACGAGGCCGATCTGCTGCGGCTGAACGGGCAGATCCTGCACCATCTGGACCATGCGGCGGTTGCCGACCGCACCGGCCTGACCGAAGCCGAGTGGAATGCGGTTCGCGGCAATGTCGCGAGCCTGGCCGAGGCGGAGCGCTGGAAGGCTGTGATCCGCAGACCCGTGACGGCGCCCGCTCAGCCCGACGAGGACCGGGCTTTCCTGGTGACTGCGGCCGAAACGCTGGAACGCCTGCCGTTCGATGCCGACGTCTGGGCTGCGCTGACCGATGCGCTGAAGGGATCGACCGGGCGCAAGGGCAAGGCGCTGTTCATGCCGCTGCGCCTGGCGCTGACGGGCCAGCCGCATGGGCCCGACATGGCGGCGCTGCTGCCGCTGATCGGGCGCGAGGCGGCGCTGGCACGGCTGCAGGCCTGACGCCGACGAAGCCCCTCAGCCCCAGCCGAGGCGGTAGTGGCGCGGGAACGAGGTGCCCTCGCCATCGGGCGGGCCGAGCGCCCTGAGGCCGGGCTTTGCGAACAGCGGCGTCAGCATCGCGGGCAGGATGGCCTTGTTGATGCGGTCGCCCCAGCACAGGTGCAGCCCTTCACCCCACAGCGCATAGATGCCCCAGGGCCGGCCGGCGATGAAGCGGGTGGGCGTCTCCACGACATCCTCGTCGAACATGGCCGACAGGTTGGCTGCAAGCACCATCGTGCCGGCTGCGACCGGCGTGTCGCCGATGTTCGTATCCTTTGCAACCCGGCGGTAGAGGACCGGGTTCGGCGGATTGAAGCGCAGGGCTTCCCACAGATGGTCGGCGACGCGGGCCTCGTTGCCGGCCTGTGCGGCCGTTCGCGCCCCGGCCAGCGCCTGCGGGCGGCGCAGCAGCTCCTCGACGGCAAGGCAGCCTGCCTTGGACAGCGTGGGGATCGCGCCGATCAGGATGCCGATGATGTTGGCGCGGATGCCTTGCGGGTCGAAGGCGGTCGAGCCGGCCCGGCCTGCCTCAACCGCGCGAGCAAGCAGCGTGCCGGGCCGGGCGCTGGCGGCGCTGGCGTCGATTGCGGCGTTCACCCTGTCCTTCGCGGCCATGGCGGCCGCGCTGATCTTCGGGTCGGCAGCAAGGTCGGAAAAGAGGAAGTGGAACATCACCGTTGCATCGGCGATCAGCTGCTCCGTCTCCATCGCCACGCCGAAATACTGCTGCACCATCAGCGCCGGGATCCGGGACGAGAGCGCTGGCGGCAGATCGACATCCGGGCCGGCGAGCGCGTCTGCGGCCTCGGCGCGGGCCATTTCCAGCACGGGAAGCAGATCGCCGGGCTGCACGATGGCGCGCATCGCGTCGGTGTCGCGGCGGTAATCCGGCCCGTCCTGCATCCCCAGGAAGAAGTCTCGCCCGCCGGTCAGCATCCGCATGCGCGGGCCATAGACAACGTGAAACTCGGCCTGTCGCTCGATCACGGCGTGGAAATCGGCTGCGCGTGTGACAAGCAGGGTGCCATCGGCCTCGTAGCATCTGACGAGATTTTGTTTCAGGTGCAGCCGCGGTTTTGCAAAGCGCAGCACGGCCATGGCGTTGCGCTGCCCGGCGGACGCGGCGAGCACGGCCTGGAGCCGGGCCCTGAAACCGCCCTTTGCCGCGAGGAATCCGGCCCCGAGGCCCGAGACGCCGTCGAGCGCTGCCATGAATCGCGACGTGCCGCTCATGTCGGATCGACCACTCCGGTGCCGATCATGCGAAGGGCTGTCATGGAGGGCGCGAAGAAATAGTCCCCGCCGCGCGTGCTGACGAACTGCGGCAGGCCCGAGGCGATGAAGGGCGGCTTTTCCGCGTCGGGGGCGGCGATCACGAAGCGGGCACCGGGCTGGTGCGCGCCCACGATCGGGCAGGCGTCGTTGCCGGCATTGAAATCGAGGCCGTAGTTCATCCACTGCTGCTGGACGAATTCGAACTGCCGGAACAGGTTGGCGCAGTGGGCGAGAAGCACGATGCCATGCTCGTCGTTCGGATCGCCCCGCCCGCCATAGGGCAGCCCGCGCCTGAGGATGCGGCGGCGGTTGTTGAGCGCGGAGCCCATGCGGTTTTCGGCGCCCTGGTCCCACAGCGGATCGAGCATGTCGCGCGTGTTGGACCGCCGGATGTGGGCCGTCACGGGGCATTTCGCGCCGTCGATGTCGTCGAGGAAGGTGAAGCGGGTGATCTGCTCCAGCCATTCGCGGCTGCCGGGCTTCCAGCGTTCGTTGAACTGCCGGTGGGTATCGGCCGTGGGGGCCAGCAGCAGCGGCACGCCGTCGGGCCAGCGGCCGGCCATCTTGGCCTTCAGCAGCGCCGCCGCCTCGGCGAGGTCGGCGATGCCCCAGGTGGCGGCGAGCCCTTTTGCCCGCTCGGCGATCCACTGATCCCAGGCGTCGAGGTTCTGGTGCAGCTTGCGATAGGCGAAGAAGCTTCCGTTTCGGCTGAAATCGAGCGGCATGGCGGCGCCCGCCACCTCCTGCGCCTCGTCGGTCCAGCCGAGGATGAACTCGCCGGGCGCCAGCGGGCGCCAGTTGCCCGGGCCATCCACGGCACCCTGCCCGACGCAGCGCTTCAGCTCTTCACGGCCGGGATACTGGCCTTCGAAGACGGGATCGCCGATCGCATCGGCGAAGCCGAAATGCTCGGTCGGCAGCGGGCGGGGCTTGCCGTCGGCTCCTCCGGGCGCATACATCGCGGTCAGGTCCTGCCAGCGGTCGTCTGCGCCACGGTGCCCGCCGAGGAGCGTCACGCCGGGCCGGGCGGCGGCGGCCTTCAGAACCAGGTCCGTCAGCTGCTGCAGGGCCGGGTGGGGGTTGCCCGCGCCATCGTCGCGGGCATTCAGCATCACCAGGATATGCGCCTTGGGGGCGCCGGGCTGCCACACCGCGTCCCAGTGGGCGGGGCGGTTGTCGAGGATGTCGTCGCCCAGGATGGGGGCGCGCACGGCCATGCCGTCGATGAATTCGTCGGGCATGCCACGAAGCGTGCGGGTGGGCACATCAAGCGCGAGCAGGCCCCAGAAGGTGAAGGCGAGGTTAAGCGTGCAGTCGGGGCGGGCCTGCGGGTTTTTCCCCGTCGAGATTCCCTTGCTGGAGGGCCAGCGCCGCGCCGTCGTGATCTTCGGGCGCAGAGCCTCGAGGAAGGCGCGGCCTGCAGCGGCCTGCGTCACGTGAAAGAGGATGTAGCGCGCCTTGGGAAAGCCCAGCTTGCCATAGGCAGACAGGATGCCGCCCTGCAGGTCGCCGAGTTCGAGCTCCACCGGGATGGGCGCGCTCACAGCAGCACCGCCTTGCCGGCTGCATCGACCTGCTTGTCGGGGGTGAGTTCTGGGCTGGGAAGCATCACGCCGTCGGAGCGGATCACGCCGGGCGCCTGGGTGGGGCTTTCGAGGTCTGCCGGGCGGACATCTTCCAGCCACCGGCCGAAGCTGCGGTGCAGGGCGGCTGGGTCCATTTCCTGCACGGCCTCGGCGAAAAAGGCGAAGCGCTGCTGCACGTGCAGCGCCTTCAGCACGCTGGGCAGATCGCTGTCGGGCGCCGGCGGGAAGGGTTTGGCGCCGCTGGTCCAGAGGAAGCGGACGACCAGCCAGGTGCCGACCGCAAGGCCAGCGAGGGCTGCCGGCAGCGCCCACCAGCCGCCACCCAGCAGCAGCACCACCAGGCCGGGGAGCACGGCGGGGATCGCGGCGCGCAGGATCAGGCTGTTGATGGTCGGCCCCTTCAGCGGCGGGCGGCCGGGCCAATAGTCGTTGAAACTCATCGTGGTGTCGATCTGGCAGCGCTTCAGATAGGCGGCGAAGGCAGCTGCGCTGTTCACATCGTCGAAGCCGTGGCAGTGGCCGAAGATGCTGCGAATCTCGGCTTCGCTGTTGGTCCACAGACCCTCCGCCCAGCTGGCAAGGCCCTGGTCGGGCTCGTGCGGGCGGAGGTCGAAATCGGCCGACATCGCAAGCCAGGGCCGCGACAGCACGTCGAAGGGCTGGTGCACAAGCGGGTCCTTCTTCACGATCACGTTCAGCAGCGGGTCCATCGGATCCCGCCCGTTGAACATCGGCTGGTCGATCAAGAACAGGCGCAGGAAATGGGTGCGCCGGCAGCGGGCGAAGGGGCTCAGCAGGCCGGTGTCGATGGAGACCGGGCTCTGCTGCGCGGTCGGCAGGTTGGCGAGCTCTTCGCGCAGCAGGTGGCTGTGGGTGGTGACATGCCCGTCGGTCGTGACCGGCTCGCCCGTCTTCACGGGGGCAAGGATGGTGAGGAAATAATGGCGGCCATCGATGTTGGGCATCAGCGCGACCCCCCGCTGGGCTTGTTCGGCGGGGCGGCCCAGCGGGCGCGCACCAGCGGCTGGCGGTTGAGATCGGCACGCGCCGTGTCGTTGGAGGCGACGGGCGCGAAGCCGGGCGAGCCGAGGTCGTTCTGGATGGTGCGAAGCTCGGCCACCCAGGCCTTGCGGAAGGCCTCCGGACCCGCCTGGTGGGCCACCTCCAGTCGGCGCACCGCGCGGCGCACCCTCAGCGCCGCCTTGATGTCGCGCTGCGCGGCGCCGGGGGTTGCGTTGTAATAGTGGTCGGTGTCGACCTGGTTGGCGCGGATATAGGCCTTGAACGGGCCGATCGGGATCGACTTCGGATATTTGGTCGCAGAATACCAGAAGAGGTCGAGGCCACCGGGGAGGCCGTCGGCAAAGGCGTCGATATACTGGTCCCAGGTGCCGTTGAAGTTGGAACAGAACAGGACATAGTCATTCAGCAGTTGCTCGGGCGGCTGGCCGAGATCGGGCCACTGGTCGCGGCGGATCACGACCCAGCGCGCGAAATGGATGATCGACAGCCCCAGAAGGCCCATCAGCCGCTCGGGAAGGGCGCGGGCGGCGTGGAAAAGAAAATGGTTGAGCCAGGTGCGGCCGATGCCGAACCGACCCAGACGCGATCCCGGCCGGATCGGCGTCAGCACGTTCATGGCATAGGCCTTGCCGGCGACGTTCGACATGCTGCTCCCCCGGGCTGTACCGGCGCCACCTGCACGGCGCGGACCACCCCCCGGCCCCATCAAGATATTGACAGATATTAACGCTCAGGCAAGCGCCAGCGCTTCGGCCCGGGGTTTACTTTCGCGCGCCCCTCCCCGACGCCGGGGGGATGGACGCCTGGTTCTGGCCGATTCCGGGGGCTTGCCTCGGCCTTGTTGCGGGATCATTCCTCGCGACGCTGGTGCTTCGCTGGCCCGAGGGCCGGGCGCTGTCGGGGCGTTCCCAGTGTGACAGTTGCGGCGCCCGGCTGGGTGTTGCCGAGCTTGTGCCGCTGGTATCCTGGGCTGCGGCGCGCGGCCGGTGCCGGCACTGCAGGGCCACGATCAATCCAATCCACCCGGCGATGGAGCTGGCTGCGGCGGCTGTGGGCGCGCTTGCGTTTCTGGCAGTCCCCTCGCCTGCCGGGCTTGCGGGGGCGCTGTTCGGCTGGCTGCTTCTGGCACTGCTTGCGCTCGATCTTGGGCATCTGTGGCTGCCCGACCGGCTGACCCTGCCGCTGTTGGGGCTTGGCCTGCTGTTCGGCGCCGGGACCCCGGCCGAGCGGCTGGCCGGGGCTGCGATCGGCGGCGGCGGCCTGCTGCTGGTTGCGCTTGCCTATCGGCGCCTGCGCGGCCGCGACGGGCTGGGGATGGGGGACGCCAAGCTGATGGCGGGGCTCGGCGCATGGTTAAGCCCTGCTATGATGCCGCCGTTACTGCTGCTGTCGGCGCTCGCCGGGCTTGCCTTCGCGGCGGTCCGCGCGCGCCGCGCGGGCGGCAATGCGGCCGACCCTGTGCCGTTCGGCGCCTGCCTTGCGCTTGTTGCGTTCCCGCTGTGGCTGGGGGTGCAGGGCGCCGCCGGGTAGGAGGGCGGCTGGATGCGAATGAGGACAAGGCCTTGAAGCGAATCGGAAACCGCCTTACCCCGACCGGACCAGGGCCCGTTGGCGCCGGGGTTTCGAACACACCCAGCCGTGAGGCCGAAGACAGCGAGATGATGCTTTTGACTGCCGGCCATTCGCCGATCAGCGCCGGGGGTTCGTTGTGACGGCACTGAGGCTGCACCCGGGCCATCTGATCCTTGCGGCGCTGCTGTTGGCGGCGGCGGTGCTCGGCTGGCGCGCTGTCGGCTTCGCGGTCGCGCCGCTGCCCGCGGCTCCGGCCTTCGCGCCGCCGGCACTTGCCGACCGGGCCCTGCTTGGCCGGGTGGATCCCTTCTTTCCAGCGGCCGTGGGCACTGCCGAAAGCCTGCCCGTCACCGCCCTTCCCTTCAGCCTGCACGGCGTTCGGGCCGATTCCGCCACCGGGCGGGGAAGCGCGATCCTGGCGACCGGCGACGGCCAGCAGCAGGTCTATGCGGTCGGCGACACCCTGACCGACGGGGTGAAGCTGGCCGCGATTGCGGCCGACCATGTGATCCTCGACCGCGGCGGCACGCGCGAGACCCTGTGGCTCGACACCGGCGGAACCGAGGGCGTGCAGCGCTTCGACCCCGCCATGGCCGCGGCCGGCCAGGCAGCGCCACCCTTCGCCGGCAGCCCGGGCGCGGCCCCTGCGCCGGGCGCGCCGGCGGACCCGACCGAGGCGCCGCCATCAGGCGATGTGCCCGCGCCGGCCCGGCTGAGGATGCCCGGCGGCGACGATGCGGACGGCAGCGGCCAATGAAGACACCCGCCCTTCGCGCAGGGCTTGCGGCATTGGCGCTGCTGCTGGGAAGCGCATCGGTGCCGGCGCTTGCGCAGACCACCGTCAACCTGCGCGACGCCGACATCCGAGCCTTCATCGACGATGTGGCCCGGGTGACGGGCGCGACCTTCGTGATCGACCCCAGGGTGCAGGGGAAGGTGTCGGTGATTTCCGACAAGCCGCTGGGGCGCAACCAGTATTTCGAGCTGTTCCTGGCAACGCTGAGGGCAAACGGCTATGTCGCCGTGCCGTCGGGGACCGGCCAGTACCGGGTGCAGCCGGCCGAAGCCGGCGCGGGCGCAGGCGGCGCGCGCTATTCGACCGCTGTCATCCCGCTCACCAACATCGATGCGCAGGCCGCGGTGGATTCGCTGCGCCCGGTGCTCAGCCGGAACGGCACCGCGTCGGCCAACAGGGCCGGCAACGCGATCATCATCGCCGACTTTGCCGACAATATCGCGCGCGCCCGGCAGGTGCTGCGCGAGATCGACCGGGATCGTTCGACAACACAGGTGGTGCAGCTGCGGAACGCCGGTGCGCGCGACCTTGCCCAGTCGCTGCAGCGGCTGGTGCAGCAGCCCGGAGGCGAGGCGAACGCAGCCACGGCCATCTCGGTGGTGCCGATCGACGCCTCGAACGCGATTGCGATCCGCGGCGAAGCGAGCCAGGTGAAGCGAATGGCAGGGATCGCCCGCGACCTCGACCAGAAGGCAGCCGGCGGGTCGGAATCACGCGTCATCTTCCTGCAGCATGCCGATGCGGCCGCCGTGATGCCGGTGCTGCAACAGCTGATGGGGCAGGTGCCGACCCCGATCCAGCAGAGCGGCGGCATTGCAGGGCTTGCCGGCACGCCGTTCGGCAACCGCAACCCGCAGCAGCAGCAACAGCAGCAGCAACAGCAGCAGCAGGCCCCGCAGCAGCTGCAGCAGGCAGCTCCAAACCAGGCCAATCTGGGCGTGGCGGCCGGGAACAGCCGCCGCCGCGCGATCATCGCGCGCTACGAAGGGGCCAACGCCCTCATCATCGCAGCGCCGCCCGAAATCCAGCGCGAGCTGGGCGAGGTGATCCGCCAGCTCGACACCCGGCGCGCCCAGGTCCATGTCGAGGCGATCATCGTCGAGATTTCCGACACTGCAGCAAGGCAGCTGGGTGTCCAGTTCCTGCTGTCGGGGCAGAACGGCGCGGTGCCGCTGATGTCGTCGAACTTCTCCAACGCGTCGCCCAACCTGCTGGCGATCGCCGGTGCCGTCGCGGCCGAGCGCGGGGTGATCGGGGGCGCGGCGGCCGAACAGTTCCGCGCCGCCGCGGTCGAATCCCTGCTCGGGGCAAGCGGCCTGACCTCGGGGATCGCAAGCCTGGGCGGGAACACCATCTTCGGCTTCGTGCTGAACGCGGTGCAGAGCGACGCCAACAGCAACATCTTGTCGACGCCCTCGATCCTGACGCTCGACAACCAGCCCGCGCGGATCCTGGTGGGGCAGGAGATCCCGATCACCACCGGCGAGGCGCTGGGCGTGAACCTGGACAACAGCTTCCGCACCGTGGACCGACAGGATGTGGGCATCCAGCTGGCGGTGAAGCCGCAGATCAACGCCGGCGGAACCATCACGCTGACGATCAACCAGGTCGTCTCGTCGATCGCAGCGACGGTGGACGAGCGCGACTTCATCCTGAACAAGCGCGAGCTGGAAACGGCGGTGACGGTGGGCGACGGGCAGATCCTGGCGCTCGGCGGCCTGCTGGACGACAACGAGCGCCGCAGCCTCGAGAAGGTTCCGATCCTGGGCGACATTCCGGGGCTCGGCGTGTTCTTCCGGTCGCGCACGCGAAACCGGGTGAAGACCAACCTGATGATCTTCATCCGGCCGACCGTCGTCCGCTCCCAGGCCGAAGCCGATTCGGTGACCGCCAACAAGTGGGACAGCGTGCGCGAGGCGCAGATCGGGCGCGACGGCCTTTCCAGCCTGGACGCGCTGGCCTGGGATTTCCTGCGGGTTGCCCCACCCTACCAGCCGGCGCCCTTCCCGCCGGCCGGGGTGGCTGCGCCGCAGAACCCGCGCTGAGGCGATGAGCAGCGAAGCCTCCGCCCCGCCGCCAGCGCCTTCGGCGCCGGCCGGCCAGCGCGCACTGCTGTCCGCCCCGGCAGGGCCGCGCCCTGCCCTCCCGAGTTCGCCGCCCATCCCCTATGGCTTTGCCCGTGCGAACGGCGTGCTGATGGTGCCGGGCTCGGACCGGCTGGCTGTCCGCCGGGGCGCCAAGCCCGCCGCCGTGCTGGAGGCGCGGCGGGTGGCCGGCAGCGCGCTGCTGGTCGATTCGCTGTCGGACGAGGCCTTCGACCGGCTGCTTTCGGAAACCTATGCGACCGACGGCCTGTCGGCGGCGGCCGATGCGGCGGCGGCCTCGAACCTTGCAACGCTGGCCCGCGACACCGCCGACCTACTGGACAATGACGATGCAGCACCGGTAATCCGGCTGATCAACGCGGTTGTCGCCCAGGCCGTGCAGCAGGGCGCATCGGATATCCACCTCGAGCCCCAGGCAACCGATGGGGCGAACGAGACCGGCATGTCCGTTCGTTTCCGGCGCGACGGGGTGATGGAAGAGGTGCTGCGCCTGCCGGCGCAGATTGCGCCGATGCTGGTGAGCCGGGTGAAGGTGATGGCGCGGCTGGACATCGCCGAAAAGCGCCTGCCGCAGGATGGCCGCATCTCGCTGACGCTGGGGGCCCGCGGGCTGGACGTGCGGGTTTCCACCCTGCCCGCCCGCGGCGGCGAGCGGGTGGTGATGCGGATCCTGGACCAGTCGAGCGTGGGGCTGGAACTGAAGGACCTGGGCCTCGATCCGGCCACACTGGGCGCGCTGACCGAGGCGTTGGGTGCGCCCAACGGGATCGTGCTGGTGACGGGGCCGACAGGCGCGGGGAAAACCACGACCCTCTATGCCGCGCTGAGGCAGCTGAACGACGGCAGGCGCAACATCCTGACGGTGGAGGATCCGGTCGAGTATGCGGTGCCGGGCGTGGGCCAGACCCAGGTGGACACCCGGGTCGGCCTGACCTTTGCGCAGGGGTTGCGCGCCATCCTGCGGCAGGATCCGGACGTGGTGATGGTGGGCGAGATCCGCGACCGGGAAACGGCCGAGATCGCGGTGCAGGCCGCCTTGACGGGCCACCTGGTGCTTTCGACCGTGCACGCCAACTCGGCGGCCGGCGCGATCACCCGCCTGCGCGATTTCGGCGTGGAGACTTTCCTGATCGCGGCAACGCTGCGGGCGGTCGTCGCCCAGCGGCTTGCGCGGCAGGTGTGCCCGGTGTGCGCGACCGAGGAGCCGCTGCCGGCGCCGCTGGCGCAGCGCATCGGGCTGACGCCGGGCATCGCTGTTGCCAAGGCGAACGGCTGCCCCAGCTGCCGCCATACCGGCTATGCCCGCAGGCGCGGCCTGTTCGAGCTGATCACCGCCGACGGCCCGGTGCGCAGCCTGATCAACGACGGTGCCGGCGAAGGCCGGCTGGAGGCCGCCGGGCTGCACCGGTCGCTGAAGGAGTCCGCGCGCGAGGCAGTGCTGGCCAAGCGCACCACCCCGACCGAGGTGCTGCCGCTGTTCCAGGGCGAGCCGGTGCGCGACCTGAGCCACGCCGCGATTTCCGCCGGCGTAGACCCTGCCTCGCTCGCCCGTGCAGCGCCCGAGGCGGGCGGCAGCCCATGACTGTGCAAAGGCCGCCTGCCGCCAGCGGCGAGCTGCCGTTCTGGAAGCGCCCGATCCGGCTGGGGGGCAGCACGGCCGACCCTGCCGCGCCGCGCCTGAAGCCGCAGGCCCGCGCGACGCTGATCCGCCAGATGGCGACGCTTGCCGCGGTGATGCCGATTTCCGACGCGGTTGCAACGCTTGCCCGCCAGCCGGCGTCAGAGGCCGAGCGCCAGGTGCTTCAGCGCACCAACCGGGCGTTGCAGGGCGGCAGCCCTTTGGCGGCTGCGCTGCCCCTTTCCGCGTTCCCGCCCGAGGTGAAGGCGACGATCGCCGCCGGCGAGGCCTCGGGCCGGCTGCCGCTGCTGCTGAACCGGCTTGCCGACGCACTGGAAGCGCAGGTGGCGCTGCGCTCGCGACTTGTTTCGTCGCTTGCCTATCCGGCGCTGCTGATCCTTGTTGCACTGGGCGTGATCGTGGCCATGCTGCTGTTCGTGGTGCCGGCGATTGCCGAGCAGCTGACGGGGTCGGGCCAGCCGCTTCCGCTGCTGACGCGCATCGTGCTTGGGCTTTCGAACGCAGTGCAGCGCCTGTGGCTGCTTCTGCTGGCGATCCCGCTGGCCGCAGGCGCCGGGCTGTGGGCCTGGCAGCGGCGGGGCGACAACCGCAGCCGGCTGGACGCCTGGCTGCTGACGCTGCCGCTGGTCGGCGGCTGGCTGTCGGCGCTGGAAGGGGTGCGATGGTCCCGGCTGCTGGCGACCATGCTGTCGGCGGGCCTGCCGCTTGCCGAGGCGCTGGCGATCACGTCGCCGACCTTGGGCAACCGCGCCTGGCGCGAGGCCAGCCACAAGATCGCGGCGCAGGTGCGCGCGGGCTCGTCGCTGTCGGCGGCGCTGCCGCTGCTGCCCAACCCGCCGGGGCTTCTCGTCAGCCTGGTCCAGTCGGGCGAAAGCTCGGGGCGGCTTGCGCCGCTGCTGGAAAGCGCGGCCACCAGCCTCGATCGCCAGCTATCGGATCGAAGCCGGACCGTTCTTGCGCTGGCGGAGCCGGCGATCATCGTGATAATGGGCGGCATGGTCGGCGTGATCATCCTCGCCGTGCTGCTGCCGATTCTCGAACTCAACACCTTGGCCGGCCAAAATCTCGGAGCTCGCTGAATGCGGATTGCGTCCCCCCGTCCTGTCGTCCTGCCGGCCCGCCCGGCCCGCCCGGTCTGCCCTGGCTGCCCTGGTTGCCGCGTCGGCGAAGCCGGCTTTACCCTTGTCGAGCTGCTGGTGGTGCTGGCGATCATCGGGCTGTTGACGACGGTGGTGGTGATCAACGTGCTGCCGATGCAGGGCCGGGCGCAGGTGCAGAAGGCCGAGGCCGACATTGCGCTGATCGAGCAGGGGCTGGAGTTCTGGCGCATCGACATGGGCCGCTACCCGACCGCCGAGGAGGGCCTTGCAGTGCTGACGCAGCCGACCGCGACCGGCGCCAAGCTGAAGACCCTGCCGAACGATCCGTGGGGGAACCCCTATGGCTATGCGGTTCCCGGCGCGAACAACCAGCCCTTTCTGGTCTTCTCGCTGGGCGCAGACGGCGCGGAAGGCGGCGAGGGCGAAAATGCGGACCTGCGCTCCGACCGGCAATAGCCCGCACGGCGCGGCGGCTTCCGGGCCGGCTTCCGGGCCGCATTCCGGGCCGCATTCCGGGCCGGAGGCCGGGTTCACCCTGATCGAGATGCTGGTCGCGATGGTGCTGCTGAGCCTTGTCGGGATGACGCTGGCCCGGTTCCAGACCTTCCAGCTGGCGGGTGCTGCAAATCTGGCGACTGCTGCCGCTGCCCGGCTGGAAGCGGATAATCTGGCGGTGGAGGTGCTGGCAGCGCCGGCTGCGCCCGCGGCCCCGATCGACAGCGTAAGCGCCAACGCGGGGCGGGAGTGGCACAGCCGCATCACGCCCGGCCCCTCGCCCGGCCCCGCCACCATGCCCGATCTGGTGACGGTCGACATCGCGGTGGCGCTGGTGCCCGGCGGGCCGGCGGTTGCGCAGCGCACGGTCGTTCGCGGGCGGGGCAACCCCGGGGCGCAGCCATGACCGGTGGCGGGCGCACAGGCGGGCAATCGGGGTTCACCCTTGTCGAGATGCTGGTGTCGCTGCTGATCTTCGGGATCATTGCCAGCATTGCAACCGCGATGGCGACGGGGGCGACCCGCAGTTTCGCGGCAAGCCAGGGCGCGCTGGGCAGCGTGACCGCGCTCGACGACACGCGCACCATCCTTGCCGCCGATCTGGGCCAGGCAGCGCGCCGCCCGAGCCTTGCCGCCGACGGCAAACCGATGCCCGCCTTCGTGCTGACCCCGGACGGCTTTGTCCTCACCCGTTTCCGGGGGGCAGGGGCGTTGCCCGCGATCGAGAAGGTCGCCTGGGGCTATGCGGACGGCCGCCTGCTGCGGCAGCCATTTGCCGCGATCGACGGCGCACCCCCGGACGAGGCGATGGTGATGACCGAAGGGCTGTCTGGCGCACGTTTCCGGGCGATGTCCGCGGGCGGCTGGTCCGACAGCTGGGCGCCGGCCGATCCGGCCGACCTGCCCCGCGCAATCGAGGTGACGCTGCTGCGCAGCGACGGGGTGCCGATCATCCTGAAGCTTCTGGTGGGCGGATGAGGCCGGCGTCCGAACGCGGCGCGGCGCTGCTTGCGGTGCTTGCCCTGGTGATGCTGCTTGCCGGCTTTGCGACCGTCGGGCTCGACCGGCTGAAGGCCGCCGGCAGCCGGATCACGGACGGCGAGGCGCGGTCCGAAGCGCAGCTGCTGGCGAGCGCGGCGACCGTGACCGCTGCCGACATGGCGCCTTCGCTGAAAGCCCGGCTTCGCCTGCAGCCGACGCTTCTGGACCAGCCCGTGCTGCTGCAGACCGGTGGCGGCCGTGTCAGCCTGCGCTTTGCCGAAGGGGGCAACTGCTTCAATCTGAATGCGCTGGCCGCCCCCCCGCTTGTCGATCCGAACGGGCCCCGCCGGCAACCGGCTGCCCGCCCGCAGGATTTCGCGCGCCTGCTGGTGGTGACGGGCATTCCGCTGCTGGAGGCCAACAGCATCGCGCAGGCGACCGCCGCGCGGCTGGGGCAGACTGGCCAGCTTTGGGCCGATGCCAGCGAGTGGACAGGGATCCCCGGGGTCAGCCAGCGCCACTGGCAACTGGCGGGCCCGCTGCTGTGCGCGCTTCCCTCGCGCGACCGCGCGTCGATCAATCTCAACAGCCTGACCGCACGCGAAGCCCCGATCCTGGCCGCGATGGGGCTCGGCGCCGACCAGGCGCGGCTTGCCGTCTCGGCCCGACCGGCCGGTGGCTGGGCTTCGGGCAACGATTTCGTCGGCCAGTCGGGCATTTCCCTCGACGGCAGCACCCCGATCGACGACCAGCTGGGCACAAGCACCCGCTGGATGCGGGTCACGCTGGTGGCAGGCACGCCCAGGGCCCGCGTCACGCGGGAGCTTCTGCTCGACACGCTGCAGCAACCGGCAGAGGTGGTGTACAGCCGCTGGCGTGAGGTAGAGATGCTGTCATGACGATCCTGCTGGCCACAGACGATGGGGTGAGGACATTGGACGTTGCCGAGGCAGCCGAAGCCGGCGCTGCGGGCCCGACGGTTGCCGTGATCCCCGGCGATGATGTGGCGCTGCACCGGCTGACCCTGATGGAGACCGGGGGCCGCGCGCGGCTGGCCGAGGCGCGGATGCGGGCGACCGATCTTTCCGCCCAGCCTATCGAGGAGCTGCATGTCGCGGTCGGGCCGGCCGACTCGGAAGGGGCAAGCTGGGTCGGCATCATCGCGCACGACCGGATGGCGGGGCATCTGACGCATCTGAAGGCGGCCGGTGCGGAGCCTGCCCATGTGGTGCCTGCCGCGCTGTTGCTTGCGCCTGCCGAAGGTGCCCCCAGCATGGCGCGTTTCGGCGACCGCGTGCTGTTGCGCACCCAGGAGCTTGCAGGCCTTGTCGAGCCCTCGCTTGCCTCAGCGCTGACGGGGTCGAGCCAGCTCGGCCGGTTCCTCCAGCTGGGGGAGTTCGCGCCCGGCGGTGCCCCCGTGCCGCTGCCGCTGGACCTGCTGCAGGGCGCCTATGCGCTGCGCCGCCGCTGGTGGGCCGAGCGCAGTTTCCAGATCCCGGCCCTGCTGCTGGGGCTGCTGGTGGCGGCGCTGCTGGCGGCGCCGTTTCTGATCGAGCGTGCCCGCAGTGCAGCGGCGGTGGCGGTGAGCGACCGGGCCGTGGTGGAGCTTGCCGCGCAGACCCTGGGGACTCGGCCAGCTGATGCGACTGCAGGGGCAGCGGCGCTTGCCGCCGCACGCAGGGCCGCGGAGGGCGGTGCGCTGGGCGCGCGGCTGAGCTTTGCGACCGCGATCCTCGAGCAGGTTCCGGGCGCAAGCCTGGAGACTGTGCGCCTTGCCGACGACGGCAGCCTGCAGCTGGCGCTGGGCGGCCCGGCCGACGCGATCAACCTTGTCGGCCAGCGCATGGCGGGTGGGCCGTTCGCTGTTCGAGCATCGGGGACGACGGTGACCATCGGTGACCGCCAGGCCGCGCGCGCGACGACCGACAGCCCGCTTGCGCAGTCGCTGCTGCGGCTGGTGACGGCCCGGCAGGATGCAGCGCTTGCCGGTGCGGCCCGGGCGCGCGGCGCACCGATGAAGGCCGACGCCGTGACGGCGGCCTTCGTGGCAGCCGGGCTTTCGCCGCCGGGGAGCAGAGGCCCGGCGATCCCGGTGCCGGCCGCCCGCGCAACGGTGCTGCTGCCGTTGATTGCCGATCTGGAGCTGAAGGGGGCCCGCTTCACCAGGGCCATGATCGACCGCAACGCCGACAAGACGGTCACGGCGACGCTGGGGGTTGCGCCATGATCGGCCTTGCACTGCTGGCGGCCGCTCTGCTGGGCCTGACCGAACTGCCGCCCCAGCCGGCAGCCCCGGGCATTTGCCGCACCTTTTTGTGGACGCGCACCGAGGCGCCGATCCGGATCGCAATGATCGACGAGAGCAGCCAGACCATGCGGATGCAGAAGGGCACGGGTCGGGGCAGGCAGATGTTCGACATCGCCCAGTTCGCGCCGGGCCAGTTCGGCGGCCATGGCTACAGGGTGTCGGTGCAGCTGCAGTTCGCAACCGGCAACCAGATCCAGAACGGCGCGCTGATCGAATCCGGCTCGATGCGGATCGAGGACTCAAGCGGCACCGGCGAGGCGATCGTGGTTCCGGTGGGAGGGATGCGAGGGTGCGGCTGAGGCTGAAGCCGGCTGCGGCCATGGCGCAACCATGGACCACAGACCCGGCGCAAGCCCGGCCGGCGGGATTGCGGCAAGACCGGCGATCAGCGCCTTCCGCCGGCGCCGGCCGCCTTCATCCTACGCCTTGCACTTCCGCCCGTGGGCCACGCCCTTCAGATACCCCCGCCGCGCCATCCCGGCGGCCACCATCATCCGGAGCTTGCGGTCGGCGTCCGCGGCCCCGCTTGCCTCGCGCACCAGGCCGCGAAACGGGATGAGCGCGTTCACGATGGATTTGGCGCCCGCCTCGGCAAGCCTGGTCGGCAGGGCTTCGCCCTGATCGTCCACTGCATCGACATCGGGGCCCAGAGCCATGTCGAGGTCGGCGATGGCGCGCTGCAGGTCCTTGCAGCTCTTCAGCCCCGCCAGCGAATAGGGGGCCTTCTGCGCATCGCGCAAGACCTCGGGCGGGGCTTCGCGCATCAGGCCGATGTCCTTGATCGGCTGGCGCACCACCCCTTCGGCCTTGTCCTCCAGACGGTCTGCGTTGGATTGCCTCGGTTGTGCCTGCGCCAGCACCGGCATCGGCAGCGCGGTCAGAATCAACAGGATCAGTATTCGCATGGCTCGACCTCCTTCTCGAAAAAAGTCGAGCCCTGCGCCTGAACCTCAGATGTCCAGGTTGGCAACCGACAGGGCGTTCTGCTGGATGAACTCGCGCCGGGGCTCGACAATGTCCCCCATCAGCTTCGTAAAGGTCTCATCGGCTTCAAACGCGTCGCCGATTTCCACCTGCAGCAGCGTGCGGGCGGCCGGATCGAGCGTGGTTTCCCACAATTGCTCGGCGTTCATCTCGCCCAGGCCCTTGTAGCGCTGGACCGCGAGGCCCTTGCGCCCGGCCTCCATCACCGCCTCCAGCAGCTCGGAGGGGCGGCGGACCTGCACGGTGCCGCCCAGCATGGCGGGCTGCCGCCAGCGGGCGGCCTGTTCGGCCGCCAGCGTGTGCAGCTTGCGCGCCTCGGCGCTTGCCACGAAAGCGCGGTCGATCACGAAGGCGTCGGTGACGCCCCGATCGACCCGGCGAACGACGAAGCCGCCTTCGGCGCCGGGCTCGGCACTCCACCCGGCAGCGCCTGCGTCCAGCCAGGTGCCCAGCGCCGCCGCCGTGGCGGCAGGATCGCCTGCGCCGGGGTTCAGCGCGCCGGCCAGGGCCAGCGCCTCCACCAGCGCGGCCGGGTAGCGCTTGGGCACATAGACCATCAGCCGCTTCATGCGGCGGGCGTGATCGACCAGTGCCAGCAGGTCCTTGCCCGACACGGTCTCGCCGGCGATATCCAGCGACATGCCCGACGCGCCGTTTGCGACCAGATGTTCCTCCAGCGCCGCCTCGTCCTTCAGATAGACCTCGGAGCGTCCGCGGGTCACCTTGAAGAGCGGCGGCTGGGCAATATAGAGATGCCCTTGGCGGATCAGTTCCGGCATCTGCCGATAGAAGAAGGTGAGCAGCAGCGTGCGGATGTGCGCGCCGTCGACGTCGGCGTCGGTCATGATGACGACCTTGTGGTAGCGGAGCTTGTCCAGGCTGAACTCCTCGCGCCCGATCCCGGTTCCCATGGCCTGGATGAGCGTGCCGATCTCCTTCGAGCCCAGCATCCGGTCGAAGCGCGCGCGCTCCACGTTCAGGATCTTGCCGCGCAGGGGGAGGATGGCCTGGAAGTGGCGGTCGCGGCCCTGCTTGGCCGAGCCGCCGGCGGAATCGCCCTCCACCAGGAACAGCTCGGACTTGGCGGGGTCCTTCTCCTGGCAGTCGGCGAGCTTGCCCGGCAGCGAGGCGATGGAGAGCGCGGACTTGCGGCTGGCCTCCCGCGCCTTGCGGGCGGCCTCGCGGGCGATCGCGGCCTCGATGATCTTTTGCACGATGGCGCGCGCCGGGCCGGGGTTTTCCTCCAGCCATTCGGCGAGCTTGTCTGCCAGCAGGGATTCGAGCGGCTGGCGCACTTCGGAGGAGACCAGCTTGTCCTTGGTCTGGCTGGAGAATTTGGGGTCGGGCAGCTTCACCGAGACAACCGCGGTCAGGCCCTCGCGCATGTCGTCGCCGGAAAGGCCGACCTTTTCCTTCTTCAGGATGCCGGACTTTTCGGCATAGTTGTTGAGCGTGCGCGTAAGCGCGGCGCGGAAGGCCGCCATGTGCGTGCCGCCGTCGCGCTGCGGGATGTTGTTGGTGAAGGCGAGAACCTGTTCGTAGTAGCTGTCGTTCCACTGCAGCGCGACTTCGATTCCGATGTCGTCGCGCTGGCCGCGGATGGCGACGGGCTCGGCCATCAGCGCGACCTTGGTGCGATCGAGATAGCGCACGAATTCGACGAGGCCGCCTTCGTAGAACAGCTCGGTCTGCCGGGGATCGGCATGGCGGGCATCGATCAGGATCAGGCGCACGCCTGAGTTCAGGAAGGCAAGCTCGCGGAAGCGGTGCTCCAGCCGGTCGTAATCGAATTCGATCCCGGTGCGGAATGTCTCGATCGAGGGGAGGAACGTGACGCTGGTGCCGCGCCTGGGCTTGCCGTCCTCCACCGGCTGCGGGCCGACATCGGCCAGCGGCGCTTCGGGCACGCCCTGGCGGAAGCGCATCATATGCTCGCGCCCGTCGCGCCAGATGCGGAGTTCCAGCCAGTCCGACAGCGCGTTGACGACGGACACGCCAACGCCGTGCAGCCCGCCCGAGACCTTGTAGCTGTTGCCCTCCTGGTTGTTGAACTTGCCGCCGGCGTGCAGCTGCGTCATCACCAGCTCGGCGGCCGACACGCCCTCCCCGGCGTGGATCCCGGTGGGAATGCCGCGCCCGTTGTCCTGCACGGTGACCGAGCCGTCGGGATTCAGACGGATGTCGATCCGGTCGCAATGGCCGGCCAGCGCCTCGTCGATCGCGTTGTCGGAAACCTCGAACACCATGTGGTGCAGGCCCGAGCCGTCGTCGGTGTCGCCGATATACATGCCCGGCCGCTTGCGCACGGCCTCAAGGCCTTTTAGAACCTGAATGGAATCAGCGCCATAGTCCCCGCCCGTGGCGGAGCTCTTCATCTCGTCATCGCTCATGGCAAGGGTATAGGGACTGGGATACTGCAATGCCAGCGAAACAGGGGGAGTCCTTTGGGCTTCGGCCGGTTCCCGCGCACTTGCGCGGGCTGGCAGTCGCACTTGCGGCCCTTGGCCGTCAACAGGGCGAAATCACCCCGTCTTCGACCCGGAAGCGCGCGGCCTCCAGCCCATCGAACAGGGTCGCATCTGTGCCCGTAAGCCAGGCCTGCCCGCCGAGCTGCGCCAGCCGCGCGAACAGCGCGCGGCGCCGATCCGGATCGAGGTGGGCGACCGCCTCGTCCAGCAGCAGCAGCGGCACCCGCGCTGTCCGTTCAGAGACGAGCGCGGCGTGAGCGAGCAGAATCGCGATCAGCAGCGCCTTCTGTTCGCCAGTGGAGGCCTGGGCGGCGGGCATCCGCTTTTCGGCATGTGTCACCACCAGGTCCTGCCGGTGCGGCCCCTGCGTTGCGCGGCCGGCGGCGCGGTCGGCCGGGCGGGCGGCGCGCAGCCGGTCCGCCAGGTCCGCCTGGGCGGCGTCGGACAGAGCGATGGAGGGGCTGGGGAAGGCCGCATCGGCCCGCGATGCCAGCACCGCCTCCAGCGCCTCGACGCTGGTGGCGCGTGCCTCGGACAGCGCCTCGCCGTGCTCGGCCATCTGCGCCTCCAGCGCCGCCAGCCATGCCGGGTCGGCGGGGGCATCCGCCGTCAGCAGCCGGGTGCGCGCCCGCATCGCCGCCTCGTAGCGGGTGGCGTGGCCGGCATGGCCGGGCCTCAGCGCAAGGACCAGCCGGTCGAGGAAGCGGCGCCGCGCCGACGCCGTGTCGGAAAACAGCCGGTCCATCGCAGGGGTGAGCCACAGCTGCGACGACCAGTCCGACAGCGCCGACAGGGCGGAGGCTGCGCCGTTGATCGTCAGCGTCCGCCGCTCGGGCGTCTCTGTCCGGGTTGCCGTGTGAAGCCGGATCGCCGGCAGCCCCGGGTCCGGCTGAAGCTGGGCCAGCAGGCGGAACCCGCCTGCGCCGCCGGCCGCCTGCATCTGCGACAGCGGATTGCTGCGCAGGCCCCGCCCGACCGCGAGCAGCGACACGGCCTCGAGCACGTTGGTCTTGCCGGCCCCGTTCGGCCCCGTCAGCAGCACGAAGGGCACCGGACCGGGCGAAAGGCGCGAAGCGAGATGATTGCGGAACCCGTGCAGCTCGAGGGAGAGGAGATGGACGGGCGCTGGCACATGCGGCGTCTAGCCCCGCCGGCGATCAGTCGCTAGAGGCTCGCGCCATGGCCCCGACATCCGGGCCCGCGGCACAAGGAGGCTTTGCCCCGTGAACACCCTTGCGGAACTGATCGGCTTCATCGTCTACCTGCTGCAGCTGTTCGTCTATGTGATCATCGTGCAGGCGATCCTGAGCTGGCTGGTCGCGTTCAACGTGGTCAACCTGCACAACCGCTTCGTTCGCGGCCTGCTGACGGGCCTGGAGCGGGTGCTGAACCCGCTGCTGAGGCCGATCCGCAAGCTGCTGCCCGACATGGGCGGGATCGACCTGTCGCCGCTGATCCTGATTCTGGGCATCATGCTGGCCCAGCGCCTGCTGAGCGGGCTTGCCGTGGACCTGCTGGTCTGATGCAGATCATCGACGGCAAGGCGCATGCGCTGCGCCTGCGCGCGGGGATTGCGCAGGCCGTGATCGCGCGCAGCGCCGCCGGAGCCCGCGCGCCCGCGCTCGCCGTCGTGCTGGTGGGCGAGGACCCGGCGAGCGAGGTTTATGTGCGGAACAAGACTGCCGCCTGCGCCCAGGCCGGCATCACCTCGATCGAGCACCGACGCGACACGACGCTGACCGAGGCCGACCTGCTGGCGCTGGTGGAGCAGTTGAACCACGATCCGGCCATCGACGGCATCCTGGTGCAGCTGCCGCTGCCGGCCCGGATCGACAGCGCCCGGGTGCTCGCGGCGATCCACCCCGACAAGGATGTGGACGGCTTCCATCCCGTCAATGTGGGCCGGCTGGCGTCAGGGCTCGACGGCTTCGTGCCCTGCACGCCGCTCGGCTGCCTGCGCCTGCTGGAGGCGACGCTGGGCGACCTTGCGGGCGCGGAGGCGCTGGTGATCGGGCGGTCGAACATCGTCGGCCGGCCGATGGCCTCGCTGCTGGTCGGCGCGTCGGCCACCGTCACCGTCGCGCACAGCCGCAGCCGCGATCTGCCCGCGCTCGCCCGCCGGGCCGACATCGTGGTCGCAGCCGTGGGCCGGCCGGAAATGGTCCGCGGGACATGGCTGAAGCCCGGCTGCACCGTGATCGACGTGGGCATCAACCGGGTGCCGAAGGAAAGCGGGCCTGGCACCCGCCTGGTTGGCGACGTCGCCTTTGCCGAGGCCGCGGATAGCGCGGCGCACATCACGCCGGTGCCGGGCGGGGTGGGCCCGATGACGATCGCGTGCCTGCTGGAGAATACGCTGAAGGCTGCCGCGCGGGGATGAGCTTTCCCTGGGATCTGTTCGTGTCGGCGCTCGTCACGCTGCTGATCGTGATCGATCCGCCGGGCGCGGCGCCGATCTTCGCCGGCCTCACCACCAATGCGACCGACGCTGCCCGGCGGTCGATGGCCTTGCGCGCGGTGCTGATCGCGTCGGCGATCCTGCTTGGGTTTGCGGCGTTCGGCGAACCCTTCCTGGGGGCACTGGGCATCAGCCTCGATGCGTTCCGCGTGGCGGGTGGTATCATGCTGTTCCTGATCGCGGTGGACATGGTGTTCGAAAAGCGCACCAGGCGCCGCGAGGAGCGGGCGCAGGCGGTCGAGCAGGAGGATGTGTCGGTGTTTCCGATGGCGATGCCGATGATCGCAGGGCCGGGCTCGATCGCGGCGGTGATGCTGCTGACGTCGCGTGCGGACACGCCTGTCGAATATGCGGCCGTCTATGGCGCGCTGACGATCGTGCTGGTGCTGACGCTGGTGGCGCTGCTGGCAGCGGGCCCGATCATGCGGCGGGTGGGGGCCAAGGTGGAGGCGATGATCACGCGGCTTCTCGGCGTGATCCTGGCGGCGCTTGCAGCGCAGATCGTGATCGACGGGCTGAAGGGCTCGTTTGCCTGATCCGGCCCGCGCGATGTGCTGCGCGCGGGCATTAACATCTGGAAACCTTAATCGCGCGCTCGCCTGTCGGAAAATCTGACAGGGTGCCTGCCACACTCGTGGGGGGTTGCGGTTTTTCCCTCGGCAAATGTGTTTGGCACATGACTTGCTAGGTATTGGCCGAGCTTATCGGACAGCTCTTTCATTGGGGACAGACCATGACGCGCCTTTTTCTTGCAACCTCGGCCCTGCTGCTGGCGATGCCCGCGGCTGCCACCGTCACCTTCAACTACGAACTGCCGGGCCGGACCAACACGACAGCCACCTTCGATTATTCGGGCGTCGAGACCTTCGACGGCCGAGCGCTGGGTGCCGGGCAGACTTTCAGCACGAACTTCGGCACGGGCGGCGATCCGGTGGTCATCACCGGCACATACAGGAATGTCCAGATCCTGCCGGGCGATGTGTTCAGCAACGGCACCAACTATGCCGTCACCTTCTCGACCGGCGGTTTCCTGCTCGAGTTGTCGACCAGCAACAACAGCCCGCTCACCTACTTCGGCTTTTACCTGCCCGCGCTCGATCGCGGCAACCAGCTCGAATTCCTGAAGAACGGGGTGGTCGTCGCCACCCTCACGCCGGCCAGCGTGATCGCCAACACGGGTGTCTGCCCGAACGGCGCCAACCCCTATTGCGGCAATCCCGGCGGCCCGTTCGCAGGCGGCAACACGGGTGAGCCCTATGCCTTCATCAACGTCTACTTCAGCGACGGCGCAAGCTTCGACGCAGTGCGCTTCTTCGAGGACCCGACTGTGGGCGGGTATGAATCCGACAACCACACCGTGGGCTATTTCATCGCAAAGGGCGGCGTGGTTCCCGAGCCCGCCACCTGGGCGATGATGATCTCCGGCTTCGGCCTGGTGGGCTTCGCGGCCCGCCGTCGCCGCGGAACGGCTGCCGTCGTCGCGGCCTGATTGCGGCGCACAGGATCGGGGCGGGGCCTGCCCAAGGGCAGGTCGCGCCCTCCTTGTTACAGCGGTGTAACTTGCACTTGTTAACAAACGGCGTGCCGAAACTTTGCTAAAGGTCCTGCCAGAAGCCCGTGAACGGGCCAAGGAGGGACGGGTGGTCCGCCCCTCGCAGTAGGGTCGGATTTTGCATGCGCATGTTGATCAGCTTCGCCGCTGCTGCGGCTGCCTTCCTCTCCACGCCAGCCTCGGCGGTCGCCACGCTGACATACGAGGCACCGGGCGTGCAGAACACCACCCAGACACTGGCCATCGTCGGCGTCGAGCGGTTCGACACGCGCCAGCGGGGCTCGGACCGGAGCTTCACCACCGATTTCGGCACCAACGGCCTGATCCAGGCCATCTATCGCGATGTCCGGATCGACGGCCCGAATGTCTTCGGCTCGGCCGGCGGCACGGGCAACCACGCCGTCACCTTCCAGCCCGACGGTGGCTATGAGGTGGTGTTCACCCGCACGCCGCGCGAGGGCCTGTCCTACTTCGGCTACTGGCTTTCGGCGCTCGACGGCCAGAACCGCCTTGCCTTCTACAACGGCAACACGCTGATCGAAACGATCACGCCTGCCTCCATCCGCGCCGATCTCAGGAACTGCCCCACCAGCGCCTGGTGCGGAAACCCGACCACGCGCTTCCAGGGCCAGGTTCGCAACGAGATGTTTGCTTTCATAAATATTTTCATGCCCGAAGGCACCAGCTTCGACCGCATCCGCTTCTACCAGGCCGGCGGCGGCGGATATGAGTCCGACAACCACACCGTCGGCTTCGTGGACATGCCGACCGTGCCGGAACCATCGAGCTGGGCGCTTTTGATCATTGGGTTCGGCCTTGTCGGCTTTGCCGCGCGGCGCGGGCGCAACCAAGGCTGCCGCTCGGGCGGCTGACCGCAAGCCGGCCGCATTCCCAGGAGCGTCGCAGGCGGCTGCGGCGCCCCATCCTGCTGCGGCGGGACCGGCGTGCGGACGGCCGGCAAGGGCGTTCCGTCGCGCCGGTGCCCATGCCCCTTGCACTTTTGCTGAAGCATGGTGACATTGCACCATAGTCAGCTGAGTCTTCTGCTCGCTGCCGGTCAGGAAGGTCACATGCCCTCTTTCTCGCGGGACCTTGAATCCACCCTTCACAACGCGCTCGCCGAGGCAAGCCGTCGCCGCCATGAATATGCAACGCTCGAGCATCTGCTGCTCGCCCTCATTGGCGACACGCATTCCTCGGTGGTCATGAAGGCCTGCGGCGTCGACCTCGAAGAACTCTCCGCCCAGGTCACGCGCTACCTCGACACCGAGCTCGGCAGCCTGAAGGCCGACAGCAGTGTCGACCCGTCGCCCACCGCCGGCTTCCAGCGGGTGGTGCAGCGCGCCATCCTGCACGTGCAGTCGTCCGGCCGCGAGGAAGTGACCGGTGCCAACGTGCTCGTCGCCCTGTTTTCGGAACGGGAAAGCCACGCCGTCTATTTCCTGCAGCAGCAGGACATGACGCGGCTGGATGCGGTTTCCTACATCAGCCACGGCATTGCCAAGACGCCCGGCATGTCCGAGCCCAAGACACCCAAGGGCGCCGAGGAGCAGGCCGAGCCTCGTGAGGACAAGCGCGAAGGCCGGCAGAAGACGTCTGAAAGTGCGCTGAAGCAGTTCACCGTCAACCTCAACGAAAAGGCGAAGAACGGCAAGATCGACGTGCTGATCGGGCGCGAGGCCGAAGTGGACCGCACCATCCAGATCCTGTGCCGCCGCTCGAAGAACAACCCGCTGTATGTGGGCGACCCGGGGGTCGGAAAAACCGCGATTGCGGAAGGGTTGGCGCGCAAGATCATCGAGGGCAATGTGCCCGATGTGCTGCGGCCGGCCGTCATCTACGCGCTCGACATGGGGGCGCTGCTGGCGGGCACCCGCTATCGCGGCGACTTCGAGGAGCGGCTGAAGAATGTGGTGGCCGAGCTGGAAAAGCTGCCCCACGCCGTGCTGTTCATCGACGAGATCCACACCGTCATCGGCGCAGGCGCAACCAGCGGCGGGGCGATGGATGCGTCGAACCTGCTGAAACCCGCGCTGTCGGGTGGTTCGATCCGCTGCATCGGCTCCACCACCTACAAGGAGTTCCGCAACCATTTCGAGAAGGATCGCGCGCTGCTGCGGCGGTTCCAGAAGATCGACGTGAACGAGCCGACGGTCGAGGACACGATCAAGATCCTGACCGGCCTCAAGCCTGCCTTCGAGAAGCACCACAAGGTGCGCTACACGCCCGATGCCATCAAGTCGGCGGTCGAGCTCAGCGCGCGCTACATCAATGACCGCAAGCTGCCCGACAAGGCGATCGACGTGATCGACGAGAGCGGCTCAGCACAGATGCTGGTGCCCGAAGCAAAGCGAAAGCGCGTGATCGGCACCAAGGAGATCGAGGCCGTGGTCGCGACCATGGCGCGGATTCCGCCGAAGTCGGTCTCCACCGACGACAAGAAGGCGCTCTCCACGCTGGAGGCCGACCTGAAGCGGGTAGTGTTCGGGCAGGACAAGGCGATCGAGCTGCTGGCATCCGCCATCAAGCTCAGCCGCGCCGGCCTTCGCGAGCCGAACAAGCCGATCGGCAATTATCTGTTCTCGGGCCCCACCGGCGTCGGCAAGACCGAGGTTGCCCGCCAGCTGGCCGCCATCATGGGGATCCCGCTGACCCGCTTTGACATGTCGGAGTATATGGAGCGCCACTCGGTCAGCCGCCTGATCGGCGCGCCCCCGGGTTATGTCGGGTTCGACCAGGGCGGCTTGTTGACGGATGCCGTGGACCAGAACCCGCACAGCGTGCTGCTGCTGGACGAGATCGAGAAGGCCCACCCGGACCTGTTCAACATCCTGCTGCAGGTGATGGACAACGGGAAGCTGACCGACCACCACGGCAAGACGGTGGATTTCCGCAACACGATCCTGATCATGACGACCAATGCGGGCGCAGCCGACATGCAGCGCGAGGGCGTAGGCTTTGGCGCCACTGCCCGGGTGGGCGAGGACGAGGAGGCGATCAAGCGGATGTTCACGCCGGAGTTCCGCAACCGGCTGGATGCGACCGTTCCGTTCGATTACCTGCCGCCGTCAATCGTTGCGCGCGTTATCGACAAGTTCATCATCCAGCTGGAGCTGCAACTGGCCGAGCGCGATGTCCACATCGCCCTGGAAGAGGAAGCCAAGAGCTGGCTGATCGAGCGCGGCTATGATCGCCTCTATGGCGCCCGACCGCTCGGCCGGCTGATCCAGGAGACGATCAAGCGACCGCTCGCCGACGAGCTGCTGTTCGGCAAGCTGGTGAACGGAGGCGAGGTGCGGGTCCATGTGAAGGACGACAAGCCCGCCTTCGAGATCATCTCGGCCGCGCCCCGCCCCAAGCGCAGCAAGAAGAAGGTGGCGGCCCTGCCCGCCCCGAGCGAGCAAAAGGATTGAGGTCGGAGGGCGCCGGGGAAACCCGGCGCCCTTCTTCCATCGGGCCCTGCCCTGCGTTTGCGATCCTGCCCGATCTGTGCTCCCTGTGCGCCGCCCGGGCGGGCGGGAACCCGCTGCCGCTCCGCCCGTTGAACGGGTAGATGGCAGTGAGGAGAGTTGAATGCCGACCCCGCAGGAGCTGGAAGCCAAATTCTGGAAGGCGCCGGACAAGGACCGGACGGTCATGCTCGGTCTCGACGCCGAGGAGGCGCAGATCTGGCTGAACGAGAACAGCTTGTTTGCCGGCGTGAGGATGCTGCCGGGGATCGACCCCAGCAAGGATCATGAAGACAAGGTCTCGACTGTCGAGCTGGACTGAGCCGGCGGGGCGGCAGGGTCAGCCCTGCCAGCCCACCGACAGGAAGACATTGCGCGGCAGGCCGGGATCAAAGCCGCCCCCGCCGCCGGGGCGGACACGGGGGGAATAGCGCTCGTCGAGCAGGTTGTTGATTCCGGCGCCCACCACGAAGCCGGCCCCCAGCGGCCATTCGATCTGGGCATCCAACACCTCGTAGCCGGGCAGGAAAAAGTCGGGGCTGTTGTTGTCGACCCCTTGCTGATCGCCGACCGATGTGAAGGTCAGCGCTGCGCGGCTGCCACGCTCGCCGATGTGCGACAGCGTCGCCCGGAACAGGTGCCCCGGGGCATATTGCGGCGTGAATCCGGCTGCCGCCCCGCTGGTAAAGGTGGCGTCCAGCAGCTGCAGGTTGGCAGCCAGCCGCAGCACGTCCTTGGCCGTTCCCAACCCGTCCGGGCCAAGCAGATCGAGGCGCACTCCAAGGTCCACGCCCTGGTTGCGCATGCTGCCGACATTCTGCCGCCGGACTCCGCCCGACCCAACCGGACCGAAGGGTGGTGCAGGTGCCAGCGGCCCGGCAAGGAAGCCGACCTGGTCGTCGAGGGTGACGCGGAACAGGCCGGCGTCGAGCCGCAGCGCCGGGATCGGCTGTGCCTGCACGGCCGCCTCGGCGGTGAAGGCATAGCTTGCCTCGAATGTGCCGGCCACGTCGACCCCGGCCTGGAAGGTCACGCCGTCGTTGTAGAGCAGCGGCTTGAACCCGCGCGAGGCGTTGGCGATGAACCGAAGGTCGTCATGTGCGTCCCATGTGACACCGATGCCCCAAAGCGCGATTGTGTCGACGTTGCTTCGGCTGCCAAGCGGCCCGTTGGGTGCGCCGGGCGGTCCGCCGGTTACACTGCCGAGGCTGAGGTCGAGCTGTTCCGAAACCCGCTGCCGCAACCGCTCGAGCCGGAAGCCGGGAACCACCTGCAACTGCCCCAGATCCAGCTTCACTTCGCCGAACAGCGCTGCTGCATCGCCGGTGCGCTGCACCCGGGCGACTGCGCCGGCCGTGCCCACGTAGTCGGCGTTGCTTGCGCCCTTGTCCACCCGCACCGGCGCGTCCGATGTGTGGCCCAGAACGCCAACCGTCAGGCTGTGCCGTCCCTCGCGCCCGAAGTCGCGGCGCAGGCGCATGTCGGCCCCGGCGGTGTCGAACGCCTGAAGCTGGCGGATGATCACGTTCTGGTTCGGTGTCACCTGCCCGAAACTGCCGCCTGCCTGCCGCCAGCTTTCCCGTTCAAAGCGGCTGTAGAACAGGCGCGCAGTCACGACGGTCTGGTCGTCGGCGTGCCAGTCCAGCGAAATCGTCGGCGCGACCCGGGAAAGGCGCACCCGGTCAAGCGGGGTGGACACGTCGCGACGGTCCGCCGCCTTGCGCGCCCGGGAGAGGCCCCCCGGCTCGCCGTGGCGGGCATGATAGGTGTCCAGCGCAACTGTCAGCGTTGTGTCGTCGCTGAGCAGATGTCCGCGCAGGCGGGAGGTCGTCTGGTCGTTGTCGCTGTTCGTGCGGCGCGGACCGTCTCCGATGGATTTCTGCACGAAGGCGTCGGCTGCAACCCGCCCGTCCGAAACGGCGACGCTTCCCAGCCCCTGCCACTGACCCCAGCTGCCGACCGTCAGGCGGGCCTGCGCCTCCGCGCCGGCTTCGCGGCGTGGCCCCCGCATCACATAGTTCAGGGCACCGCCGGGCTGCGGACCATACAGGAGGCCAGCTGCCCCGCGAATAAACTCGATCCGATCCACCATTTCCAGCGGCGGGATGAAATAGGCGGCCGGGTAGCTATACATGTCCGGCACGGCAGGGATTGCATCCTGAAGGGTGAGGATGTTCCAGCTTTCGTGCGGTTCGCCAAGGCCCCGATACGAAAGGGACGCCCAGGACCCGTTGGACACTTCCGACACGAGCAGGCCCGGAATGTCGGCAAGCGCGACCCGCAGGTTGCGCGACGCAACCGGCGGTCGGTCAGTCAGCACGGCCACATCGCCAAGCTTGCCGGCAAAGATCAGCGTGCCGGAGACATCGGGCAGACGCTCGCGGTCCCGTGCGCCGGTGACGATTATGGTCGACGCCGCGGCGTCGCCTGCATCGCTGTCAGCCTCCGCGCGCGCTGCGGCCGGCAGGAACAGTCCCGGGACGAGCAGGTTGAGGGCAGAAGCCGCAAGCAAGGTAGAGGACATGCGCATTTTGGAGGAGCCTCAAGTGTTAGATTGTTTAGCTGCACGATCAGCGGTTGCCTGACTGGCGCTATTGCGACACAGTGTCAATATCAAAATCGCGCCAGAACAGCGTCTGTCCGGGCGCCCTGGCGGCGGCAAGCCGACCGTTGCGCGAATCTTCGATTGCCGCTAAGGGCCGCTGCTTCCATCGCCCGCGCACCCTGGAGGCACGGGCCAAGCTGATACGGAGAAACAACATGTCTGATGTGCTGACGCTTGCGGCGGAAGCACGCGACCGGGCTGGCAAGGGAGCCTCCCGGGCGGTGCGGCGAGAAGGCCGGGTGCCGTGCGTGATCTACGGCAACAAGGAAGCCGCGGTTCCGATCCATGTCGAGGAAAAGCGCCTTACCAAGATGCTCCACACGGGGCACTTCATGAACTCGGTCGTGGAAATCACCGTCGATGGGACGACGCACCGCACCCTGCCGCGCGACGTGCAGTTCCACCCGGTCTCCGACCGTCCGATCCATGTCGATTTCCTGCGCGTGACCGGCGATTCGCTGATCACCGTGAATGTGCCGGTGCGTTTCGAGAATGAAGGCGCCTCGCCCGGCCTGAAGCGCGGTGGCGTGCTGAACGTTGTCCGCCACGAGGTCGAGATCAGGTGCCCGTCGAATGCCATCCCCGACGACATCGTTGTCGACGTGACCGGCTTTGAAGTGGGCGATTCGATCCACATTTCGATCGTGAAGCTGCCCAACGGCGTGACGACTGTGATCGACCGCGACTTCACCATCGCCACCATCGTTGCGCCGTCCGGCATGAAGAGCCAGGACGACGCGGGCGAAGGCGAAGCGGCGGCCTGACCTCCATGCTGCTGTTCGCCGGGCTGGGCAATCCCGGCCCGGCCTATGCCATGCATCGCCACAATGTGGGCTTCATGGCCTTGGATGCGATTGCGCGCGTCCAGGGCTTTGGGCCTTGGAAGGCGCGCTTTCAGGGGCTTGCAGCCGAAGGGCAGCTTGGCGGCGCAAAGGTCTTGTTGCTGAAACCGATGACCTTCATGAACGAAAGCGGCCGATCGGTCGGCGAGGCGCTGCGCTTCTTCAAGCTGGGGCCGGATGCGCTGACCGTCTTCCACGACGAGCTCGATCTCGAACCCTTTCGCGTGAAGGTGAAGACGGGCGGCGGCGCTGCCGGGCAGAACGGCATTCGCTCCCTCATCGCCCATGTCGGCGCCGAATTTCGCCGCGTGCGCATCGGCATCGGGCACCCCGGCCACAAGGATCGGGTGACGCCGCATGTGCTGGGCAATTTCGCAAAGGCCGAGGAACCGGACCTCGCCGCAATGCTTGTCGACATCGCCGACCTTTCGCCGCTGCTGGCAGCCGGCGACGACGCGCGCTTCCTGAACGGCCTGGCGCTTCGCCAGCAGGCCACGCCATGATCCGCGCCACGGCCCTTCTGCTGCTTGGCGCAGCGCCTGCCGCGGCAAACCCGTGGCCGGGATCGGTGGCAGCCCTGCCCGCGCGTATCGACCAGGCCCATGCCAATCCCGAGCGACTGCCCGGCGGACGATTTGCCCTGACACCGCCGCTGGCTGCCCGTATGGCAGAGGCGGGAGAGGGGGAGCCGACCCGATCCGCCTTGCCGGAAACAGGCTGGCGCGGCGCAGGTGCGGATATCGCAGCCGGACCGGACGGCTTTGTCCACACGCTGCCCATCGGGCGGCTGATGGCAATCGACGGCACCCCGCGCGAGGATTTCAGGCCCCGGGCGCTGGCCCGGTGCGAAGGAGACTGACACCCATGGGATTCCGCTGCGGCATCGTTGGCCTTCCGAATGTCGGAAAATCCACGCTTTTCAACGCGCTCACTGAAACGGCAGCGGCGCAGGCGGCGAATTATCCCTTCTGCACCATCGAGCCCAATGTCGGCAATGTGGGCGTGCCGGATCCGCGGCTGAAGCAGATCGCCGATATCGCCGGCTCGGCAAAGATCATCGAGACGCAGCTGGGTTTCGTGGACATTGCCGGGCTGGTGCGGGGCGCCTCGAAGGGCGAGGGGCTGGGCAACCAGTTCCTTGCCAACATCCGCGAGGTGGATGCGATCGTCCATGTGCTGCGCTGCTTCGAGGATGACGACATCACCCATGTGGAAGGCCGGATCGACCCCGTTGCCGATGCCGAGACAGTCGAGACCGAGCTGATGCTGGCCGATCTGGAGAGCCTGGAGCGGCGCGTGCCCAACCTGGCGAAAAAGGGCCAGGGCGGCGACAAGGAGGCAAAGACGGCAGCCGGGGCGTTGCAGAAGGCGCTGGATCTGCTGCGCGAGGGCAAGCCCGCACGGCTCGCCCGGCCCGCCGATGCGGACGAGGCGCGGCACCTGGCGCAAGCGCAGCTGCTGACGGGCAAGCCCGTGCTCTATGTGTGCAATGTCGAGGAGGGCTCGGCTGCGACCGGCAACGCCTTTTCCGCGCAGGTGGAGGCAATGGCGAAGGCGCAAGGGGCCGGCGCGGTGGTGATTTCCGCTGCGATCGAGGCCGAGATCGTGACCATGCCGCCCGAGGACCGGCCCGAGTATCTGGAGGCGCTGGGCCTTGAGGAAACCGGGCTCGCGCGCATCATCCGCGCCGGCTACGAGCTGCTGCACCTGCTTACCTTCTTCACCGCCGGCCCCAAGGAAACCCGGGCCTGGACTGTGGAAAAGGGCGCAACCGCCCCCAATGCGGCGGGCGTGATCCACACCGACTTCGAGAAGGGCTTCATCCGCGCCGAAACCATCGCCTTTGCCGATTTCGTGGAGCTGGGCGGCGAAGCCAGGGCGCGCGAGGCCGGCAAGCTGCGCGCGGAAGGCAAGACCTATGTGGTGCAGGACGGCGACGTGATGCATTTTCTCCACAGTGCGTAGTTGGCTGCCATCGGTGCGCAGCACTGACTGGCAGGCTCGACGAAGCACCGGCCGGCTGGGCCCGGCATGCCCGCTTCGGCGGCTTTGCCGTCGAACGCGGGCTTGCCGAGAACCCGTCCGACGACTCCCCAAACCCGTCATTCCCGCCTAACCACTCTCCATGGCTGCAACCGACCGTGCCCTTGCGCTCAGAAGCGAACTCGAAGCCTCGCTGCTTCGCCTGTCGGTTGCCGCAACCGTCCTGATCGCGGGGCTCGGCGTGCTGTTCGGGCTGATCTCGGGCTCGCTTGCCATCATCTTCGATGGCCTGTTTTCGGTGGTCGATGCCGTGATCACCGCGCTGATGCTGGTGGTGGCGCGGCTGGTTGCCAAGGAAAGCAACCAGCGCTTCCAGTATGGCTATTGGCATCTGGAGCCGCTGGTGGTGGCGCTGAAGGCGGCCGTTCTGATGACACTCGTCGTGTTCGGCTTCCTGGGCGCGGTGCAGAGCCTGATGGCGGGCGGCCATGCGCCCGAGCTCGGGCCGGCGATCCTCTATTCCGTGCTGGTGGTGCTGATCTGCGCCGCCACCTGGTTCTGGCTGTGGCGCCACAACAGCCGGATCGAATCCGCACTGGTCGCAATCGACCTGAAGGCCTGGGCTGCCTCCGGAATCATCACCACCGCACTGCTGGTTGCCTTCTTGGCGGCGCTCGCCATGCGCGGAACAGCGCTCGAACCCTGGATCCCCTATGTCGATCCGGCAATCCTGGCGCTGCTGTCGCTGCTGATCCTGCCGGTGCCCTGGAAGGATGCGAAGGAGGCGTTCCACGATATCTTCCAGATCGTGCCACCCGAAGTGAATGCCCATGTGCATGGCGTGATGGACGCCTTTGTCGCGCGGCACGGCTTTGCGGCCTATGAATCCTACGTCACCCGCACCGGCCGGGCAAAGTTCATCGAGATTTCGGTGCTGGCCCCCCGGGACATGCCGGCCAGGACAATTGCCCATTTCGACCGATTGCGGGCTGAAATCGGGGAGGCCATCGGCGAGGCCGGGCCTGATCGCTGGCTGACCATCGTGTTCACCGAGGATCCCCGCGAGCTATAGCGCGAGCGAGCCGGGATCCTTGAGGCCGAGCGGCTGGTGGGTTGCCGCAAGCACCAGCCCGCCTGCGGCGCGATGCGCCTCGACAGCGGCCACCAGCCGTTCCTCGGAGGCGGCGTCGAGCGCATTGGCCGGTTCGTCCAGCAGCCACAACCGCGCGCCGCTTGCAAGAGTTCGCGCAATGGCGACCCGCTGCCGCTGGCCTGACGACAGCTGCCCGCAGCGGAAGGGCAGGAGCGCCGTCACGGCCATCGCCTCGGCAGCTTGCGCAACGGCCTCGGCCGACGCGCTGTCGAGCCCGGCCCAGAAGGCGAGTTCGCTGCGGACCGTGCGGTCCGGCTTCAGCGCCTGGTCGCTCGCCAGCAGGGCAGTCGCGAACGGGTTGGACAGCATGCCGGCATCAGGCGCCAGCAGGCCGGCGACCAGCCGCAGCAGCGAAGATTTGCCCGCGCCGTTGCGCCCGGTCACCAGCAGCGCGCCGCCCGGCTCCAGCCGGAAGGACAGGCCTTCGAACAGCAACCGCCCGCCGCGCACCAGCCCAAGATCGGTCGCGACAAGGGATTCCGCGCTTGCCATCAGGCGGGCCGTTCCTTATGGCCCGTCGCTCGTCGGAGCGTAGCGCAGCCTGGTAGCGCATCAGACTGGGGGTCTGGAGGTCGCAGGTTCGAATCCTGTCGCTCCGACCAGATTTTCCGCATCCCCACAACCGGACGACAGGATCGGCTTCGCCGATACTGTCGCTCCGGAACGTGCGCGCGGTGCAACAGCGTCATGCCTGCGCGGCCCGGTGCAGCTTCGCCAGTTCCACATAGCCCGCCGCGCCCATCGCGTTGCGGGCAACTTCGGCATCGTCAAGCAGGCGGACGAACTTCGCCGGCCGGCCCAGCCACAGCTGTCGGGCGCCGATGCGCGTGCCCGGGGTCAGCAGGGCGCCTGCGCCCAGCATCCCCTCGGGCTCGATCACGCAGGCATCCATCACGATGGCGCCGAGCCCCACGAAGCTGCGGTCCATCAACGTGCAACCGTGGATCAAAGCCATATGGCCCACCAGCACATCCTCGCCGATGCTGGTGGCGGCCAGCCTGCGGGTCACATGGACGACTGCGCCGTCCTGGATGTTGGAGCGCGCGCCGATGCGGATGGGCATAACGTCGCCACGCACGACCACATTATACCAGATCGACGCGCCGGCACCGATTTCCACGTCGCCCACCACCTGCGCGCCGGGCGCGACCCAGGCATCGGCGGCCAGGCGGGGCATCTGCCCGTTGAACGGGTGAAGCGGCATCAGGCGGTTTTCACATAGACGATGTGGGGCCGCACCGGGCTTCCCACCGGAACAGCCGGGTGCTCGAAATCCATGTCCGCGCGGCGGACCATTCCAAGCCGCTGCATCACCCGTTCGGACAGGGTGTTGGTGCAGGCGGTGTAGGCAAGGATGCGCCCGAGGCCCAGCACGCGCAAGCCGTGGTCGAGCGCAAAGCCGCCGGCCTCGCTGGCGTAGCCCTGCCCCCAGGCGTGGCGGGCGAGGCGCCAGCCCACTTCCCATTCACCACAGATCGACAGGTTTTCGCGGGCAACCAGGTTCAGCCCGGCAAAGCCAAGGAAGCAGCCGTCGGCCTTGCGCTCCAGCGCCCAGAAGCCGATTCCCCGCTCGGCGATCTTCGCGTTGACCCGGTCCATGACGCCGTCGGCCTCGGCCCGCGACAGCGGGGCCGGGAAATGCCGCATGACGTCGGGGTCGGCGTTCATCGCGGCCCAGGGCGCACGATCCCGCTTGCGGAAGCCGCGCAGCAGCAGCCGGTCGGTTTCGAACAGGATGCCCCGCCTCACCTTGCCATCGCAAATGTGAGATGTGGCCGCTGGGCAAGGCCTTCCGCCACGTCCGGATGGTCGAAGTCCAGCCCGGCGTCATGGGTCATCCCGAGCTTTGCCATCACCTGCTGGCTTGCGATGTCGGTTCGGGCGGCGATTGCATTCACGCGTGGTGCAAGGACGAGCCCCAGTGCCAGCGTCGCCGTTGCAGCCTTCACGGCATAGCCCTGCCCCCAGCAATCCCGCCGGATCAGCCAGCCGGTCTCGATGTCGCAGGGTTCGGGCGACGGGATGACGAGCGGTTTCAGGCCGCAGTTGCCGATCACGGCCCCGTCCGCCTTGTGCACGACCGTCCGGGCCGAAAAGCCGTGCTCCCGGTCGAAGCGCTGCATCCGTTCCAGCCGCTCGACAGTGTCGTCGCAAAGCGCCGGCTGGCCGAAATGCTGCATCAGCGAGTGGGCAAGCACGGGGGCAAGCGCGGGGGCAGGCACGGGGGCCGCGGGAACCGGCAGGTCGGCCTCGACCCACGGCCTGGGGATCAGCAGGCCGGTCTTGATCAAGGGAACAGCGGGGCGGCTTCGAGCCCCAGCGTTTCGGGCAGGCCGAACATCAGGTTCATGTTCTGGAGGGCCTGCCCCGACGAGCCCTTCACCAGATTGTCGATCGCCACGATCACGATCGCGCGGCCGGGGACGCGATCGGCAAAGGCATTCAGCACCACATGGTTGGAACCGCGCACCATGCGGGTGGCAGGGACCGTGCCGTCAGGCAGCAGGTGGACGAACGGTTCGCCTGCATAGCGGGCGGAAAAGGCGGTGCGCAGGTTGTCTGCGGTGCGGCCCGGTGCCAGCTCCACCGTGATGGTTTCCAGCTCGCCGCGGTTCATCGGCACCAGGTGGGGCGTGAAGCCGATGGTGACTGGCGCGCCGAAGGCCCGGCCCAGCTCTTGCTCGATTTCGGGCATGTGGCGGTGGCGGCCCACGGCATAGGGGGCAACGGCTTCTGCGACTTCGGCGAACAGGTTGGTTTCCTTGAGGCCCCGCCCGGCGCCCGACACGCCCGACAGCGCGTTGATCGTGATGTTCGCAGACCCGATCAGCCCGGCTTCGGCCAGTGGCAGCAGCGCCAGCAGCGCCGCTGTCGGATAGCAGCCGGGGCAGGCGACCAGCTGCGCATCGGCCAGCCGCGGCCGGGCCATTTCGGTGAGGCCATAGACGGCGTGTGCCAGCAGGTGCGGCGCCGGGTGGGTGACGCCATACCATTCGCCATAGACCTCGGGGTCGGCCAGGCGGAAATCGGCCGACAGGTCGATGATCCGGGTCGATGCCGGCCCCGCCCGGGGTCCGGGGCCAACAGAAAACAACGTCGAGAGAAGTTCCGCGGAAGCTGCATGGGGCAGGCAGCCGAACACAGCATCCACCCCGCTCCAGTCCACCGCGTCGGCGCGGATCAGGCGCGGAAGGGCTGGATAGGGGGCAAAGTGCGGCCAGATGTCGGCCATCGTCTGCCCGGCCTTCTGGTTGGCGGCAAGCGCGACGATTTCCACCTGCCGGTGGGTCAGCGCAAGCCGGACGAGATCTGCACCCGTGTAGCCGGAGGCGCCGAGGACGGCGATGCGGATTTTCTCGGTCATGACACTCCCTAGAACCGTTCCCAGAAGGGCTTCAAGACCGGAAGGATGGAGGCAAACCCGTCGGTCCAGCCGGGCACGTCGGCGCGGGTGCCGAGCGGCACCCAGTCCCGAACCTGCCCGGTCGCCTCGACGAAGCGCTGCATCGCGGCCTCGTCGGCTGCAACGGCGATCCAGATGGAGGCGTTGTAGCTTCTGGCCCGGCCCTCTGCATCCGGCTGATAGACCAGCTGTCGCGCCGACAGCCCCATGTCCCTTGTGATCGCGCCCACCACCGGCTCGAGGTCGAGGAAGCGGTTCGACACATGCACCAGCAGCACGCCGTCGGCTGCCAGCACGCGGCGGTAGGTCTCGAAGGCCTCGCGCGTGAGGAGGTGAAGCGGGATCGCATCGGACGAAAAGGCGTCGACGGCCAGGATATCGAAGCGGGCGGCAGGCTCGTCGGCGAGCTTGAGCCGGGCGTCGCCCACCACCACCCGGATGTCGGGCTTGCACTGGGCGATGAACGAAAAGACGGCCGGGTCGGTCGCAAGCGCGACCATCAGCGGGTCGATCTCGAACACCGTCCAATCCTCGGTCGGCGTGGCATAGCAACTGAGGGAACCGGTGCCGAGGCCGACGACCCCGATCCGCGCCCCGGCCCCGTACAGGGCAGGCGCCGCCTGCAGCGCGAGGCCGACGCCGCTGCCCGGCGCATAATAGGTGAGCGGCATGCGGGATTTCGCCGGATCGAGCGACTGGGCACCGTGCAGCGTGGTGCCGTGCAGCAGCCGGCGGGTCTGTGTGCTGTTGCTGTTCTCGATCGTGTAGATCCCGAAAAAGCTGCGCTGGCGCGCCTTTTCGATGGTGGAGATATCGATCTGCTGCCAGCCGCCCAGCGCCAGCATCAGGTTGGCAAGGATGAAGGCGAACATCAGTGGCCGGCCGATGGCAAGCACGGCAAGGCCCGCCATCAGCGCGATTGCCGCGATCTGCAGGGGGGGCGTGTCGACGATCCGGAACGCAGCCCCCAGCCACCAGCCAAGCGCAAGCACCAGCGGCGGCACCAGGATGCGCAACAGCCGCGCAGCCGGCCCCTGCCCCTGCCACAGACGGCCGATCCGGCGGGCGAGCGGCTTTGCCGGCACCAGCAGGGCGGCCGCCAGCAACAGGATCGGATGTTCGTAGACCCAGTCGAAGAGCTGCGGGGCGATGAGCGCCGGGAACAGCCCGCCGAGCACCCCGCCCAGCGACATGAGCAGGTAGAATTCGGTCAGGCCGGCCGCCGGCGGGCGATCGGCGGCAAGCGTGCCGTGGAGTGCGGTTGCGATGACGAGCAGCAGCAGGAGCGAGGCGAGGCCGTAGACGGTCGCCGCCTGGCCGACGGTGACAAGGCCGGCTGCGCCGAAGCCCAGCAGCGCAAACGGGGCAAGGAAGACCGCGATGCGGGTGGTGGCTGCACCGGCGCCGGAGAAGACCAGGATGAAGCTGACAAGATAGGCGGCGAGCGGCAGCACCCAGAGCAGCGGCATCGCCATGATGTCGGTCGTGATATGGGTGGTCGTGCTGAGCATCAGGCCCGACGGCACGGCAGCCAGCAGCACCCAGTGCAGGCGCCGGCCCCAGCGAATCGGGCGAGGGGTAGCCGGGCGGGGGGGCCGGCCGGTGGTGACATCGGCCTGGGTGGCAGGCGGCTGCACCCCGCCCTTCAGGATTGCGAAGGCGCCAATGCCCACCAGCGCCAGGAGCAGCAGATATCCGGCCGACCAGAAGGCCTGCTGCTGCGGCAGCGCGGTGAAGGGTTCGAGAAGAAAGGGGTAGGCGAGAAGCCCCGCGAGCGAGCCCGCGTTGGAGGCGGCGTAGAGAAAGAAGGGGCTTGCGGCAGCGGGATCGGTGGAGCGAGCGAACCAGGCCTGCATCAGCGGTGCCTGGGCGGAGACGGCCACGAACACGGGCCCGATAGACAGGGCCAGGAGCTGTAGCAGCCAGAGCGCTGCGGCCTCGCCGGTGTCGGCCCCGCCGAGCGCGCGGATGCCGATAGGCAGGGTAAGCGCAGCGGCCGCGAAGATGGCAAGGTGGATACCGGCCTGCACCCGGAACGGCACACGCTGCAGCGCATGGGCATAGGCATAGCCGACAAGGAGCGCCGCCTGGTAGAACAGCATCGCCGTGTTCCACACGCCGGGCGAACCGCCCAGCACGGGCAGCACCATTCGCGCGAACAGCGGCTGGATCAGGAACAGCAGGAAGCTGCCCAGGAACAGGATCGCAACGAACAGCGGGCGGACAGGGCGAAAAGCGGTCCGGTCGGACATGGCGGGAACAGCGGCATCCATGGCCGCGCCTGCTATCAGAAAAGCATGCCCTGCAAACCCCGCCATCGTTCATGGGCCAGCAGCCTGGCCTTGGTTTCGAGACCGCCTGCGTATCCGGTCAGCTGTCCTTCGGCGCCGATGACGCGGTGGCAAGGCACGACGATCGCGCGGGGGTTGCGGCCGTTGGCCGCGCCGACGGCCCGAGCGTTCGGCCCGGCCCCCGTGGCGGCGCCACCAAGCGCGCGGGCGATGTCGGCGTAGCTTCGGGTCTCGCCCGGGGGGATCCGGCGCAGTTCGGCCCAGACGGCCTGCTGGAACGGCGTTCCGATGCGCGGCAGTTCCAGGCTGTCGAGCGCACGCAGGTCGCCGGCGAAATAGGCCTCGAACGCCGCGATGATCGGCGGGGGAGCCTCTCCTTCCTCGAAGGGCCCCAGTGCGAACCGCACCGCGCTTGCCGCAAAGCGATCGGGATCTCGCGCAAACTCGCTGAGAAGGAGGCCGTGCGTCCGGTCGCAGAGCAGATCCATCGGCCCGAACGGGGTCTCGATCCGGGACTTCAACAACAGCGCGCCGGACATGCTATCGCAGCCTGAAGCCGAGCAGCGTGGGGCGCGGGCGCGCGTCGAACGATACACTTTCTGCCCGACGAAGGGCATCGGGCACGCGGGGCTGGTCTGCGAACACGTCGTCAAGCCAACGATCGAGCGGGGGATGGGCCGCCGCCGCGGCCCGGATTGCCACACCGTCGCTGCTGGCGGGGTCGCGGGGGGTCTTGCGCGCAAACTGCATGGCGCCGTCGCGGTGATCGTCGATCTCGTTGGCGATCCGCATCCGGACCAGCTCGGGCGGAGCTGACGGATCCTGCGCGCCGGCCGGCCAGGCGAACAGGGCGTAGCCGTGGACCAGGGCCTCGGCGGCAGGGCCGGCGGCTTCGGCGATGCTGCGGCGGTTCCGATCGGTGATGGCGGGCCCGCGGCCGCCCCAATCCCCCTGCATACAGGCTGCGTGGAGAAGGCCCGCGATGACGGTGTCGGGGTGCGACCCGGCTGCGGCAAGAAGGCTTGCCGTTCCGACCAGGTGGCAGACGAAGGGAACCCCGGACGCGCGGAAACGACCCCCGAACAGGCGGATCGCAAGGTGGTGCGCGCGGGCGACGCGGACGAGGTCAGCCTCTGCCCAGCCGGCTGCCATCAGTTGCCGATGCAGCGCGACGATGGTGGCTGCAGCCGGCGGCACAGTCAGGCCACGGGGACGCCGAACAGGTCGAATTCGTCCGCGTCCTCGACCAGAACGCTCAGTATGTCGCCGGGCCTCGCGCCAGGCGCGTCGCGCAGCAGGACATGGCCGTCGATGTCGGGGGCGTCGGCCTTGCTGCGGCCGGTGGCGCCGCCATCCTGGTCCACCTCGTCGACGATCACGTCCAGCGTTCGGCCGATTTTCGCCTGCAGCTTTGCAGTCGAGATTTCGGCGGCCTTCGCCATGAAGCGGTCCCGGCGTTCCTCGCGCAGCTCGCGCGGAAGCGCGCCGGGGAGGTCGTTGGCAGCGGCACCTGCCACGGGCTCGTAGGCAAAGCATCCCACGCGGTCGAGCCGGGCTTCCTCCAGCCAGTCGAGGAGATACTGGAAATCCGCTTCGGTTTCGCCCGGAAACCCCGCGATGAACGTGGAGCGGATCGCGATGTCGGGCGCCTGCTCGCGCCAGTGGCGGATGCGCTCGAGGACCTTCGCCTCGTTGGCCGGGCGGCGCATGGCGCGCAGCACATTGGGCGCGGCGTGCTGGAAGGGAATGTCGAGATAGGGGAGGATCAGGCCGTCCGCCATCAGCGGGATCAGCGCGTCGACATGGGCGTAGGGGTAGATGTAGTGGAGGCGAACCCAAGCCCCCAATTGGCCCAGTCCGCGGGCGAGATCGGTGATGTGGGCGCGGTGGCCGTTCCATTCGGCGTGGCGCAGGTCCCGGCCGTAGGCAGAGGTGTCCTGGCTGATCACGAGCAGTTCGCGGGTGCCGGCGGCGACGAGCTTTTCGGCCTCGCGCAGGATCGCATCCGGGCGGCGGCTGGCGAGATCGCCGCGCAGCGACGGGATGATGCAAAAGGCGCAGCGGTGGTTGCAGCCCTCGGAGATCTTCAGATAGCTGTAGTGGCGCGGGGTCAGCTTCAGGCCGGCGCCATCCTCCTCGAACCGGGGAACGAGGTCGATAAAGGGCTGGGGCGGCAGCGGGGCGGCGGCCTTCACCGCGCCCACCACCTGCGCATACTGCTGCGGGCCGGTGACGGCGAGCACCTGGGGGAAACGCTCGGTGATCTGCGCCGCTTCGGCGCCCATGCAGCCGGTGACGACGACGCGGCCGTTTTCCGCGATCGCCTCGCCGATCGCCTCCAGGCTTTCGGCCTTGGCGCTGTCGAGAAAGCCGCAAGTGTTCACGATCACCACGTCTGCGCCGGCGTAATCGGGCGAGAGCTGATAGCCTTCCGCGCGCAGCGAGGTGAGTATGCGCTCGCTGTCGACCAGCGCCTTGGGGCAGCCAAGCGAGACCAGGCCCACCTTGCGGGGCGGTGCGATGGCAAGCGTATCGGCCATGCGGATCAGCCGGACCCGATCTTCATCAGCGCGAGCACTTCCTTGCGGCTGCGGTCGTCCTCGCGGAACACGCCCATCATGCGGCTGGTCGTCATGGTCACGCCAGAGGTGAGAACGCCGCGCGCCGACATGCAGGCGTGGGTTGCCTCCACCACCACGGCAACGCCGCGCGGGTGGAGCCCTTCCTGGATCGCGTCGGCGATCTCGGCGGTCAGGCGTTCCTGCACCTGCAGGCGCTTGGCATAGCCCATTGCAACGCGGGCGAGCTTGGATATGCCAACGACACGGGTTGTCGGCAGATAGGCGATGTGCACCTTGCCGATGATCGGCGCCATATGATGCTCGCAGTGGGACTGGAACGGAATGTCGCGAAGCAGCACGATCTCGTCATAGCCGCCCACCTCGTCGAAGGTCCGCGTCAGATGGTGCAGAGGATCTTCGGTGTAGCCCTTGAAATACTCCTTGTAGGCCCGCGCCACGCGGCCCGGCGTGTCGGTAAGGCCCTCGCGCGTGGGGTCGTCTCCGGCCCAGCGGATGAGGGTCCGCACGGCTTCGAGCACGTCTGCGGGGATTGCGGCGTCGCGGTCCTCGCCGGACAGCGGTTCGTCGTCGTCGTGCGTATGGTAGTCGGCCATCCAGCCTCCCCTTGAGAAGGGCTCATGTAAGGGCGACCGGCGGTATCTGCAACGATGCCTGCGAGGGGCATTTCCGCGCTGGGCGGCCTATACTGCATCCCGCTGACCATCGGCTATCCGCGAGGCGGCAAGCGCGACCGCGCGCCGGCCGACAGGCCGAACGCGATGAGTCTTCCTCATCGAGACTTGGTATTACTGCGGCGGCGGGACCTTGCGCCCCTGTGGCTGGCGGCAGCCATCAAGCTGATCCCGGGTGCACGGCGGATAGTCGCCGCCCGCACGCGGGGCGCCCATCGCCGAGCCGGCGCCGGACACGCCGGGGCCTGTCGTGTGGCCCTTGGCTTCGGATGGGGCACCCGATTGCAGCGGCATCTGGCCCGGCGTGCTGCCCGGCATGGGGGGCACGGGCATAGGGGAAACCCCGGGCATGGGGGACATCTCCGGAGCCGGTGTAGCGGGACAAAGCATCTTGGAGTCTCGGACACAATGGATCGGAGCAGAAAATCACTCGTAGCGCCCCCGGGTTGAAGCGTCCCGGGTTTTCCAGAGGCTGTTTCGTTTGAGTCACGCGACCATATCGAGGTTCTGTTTGGCGGCATAGTAGTCGGCTTCTGTCTCGGCCGGCGGGATGTGGCGGGACTGTCAGGATTTTCGTGTGTGGGCGGGCATAATGGGTAAAGGGGAGACCCCATATGTCCCGACGCAAAGAGCCTGCGATATCGAACGATCTGCCCGAACAGCTGCTGGCTGGCGGAGCTGCCAGTGCGGCTTTTGAGCAGGACGGCTTGCTGGATTCGCTGAAGAAAGCGCTTGCCGAGCGTGCCTTGAACGCCGAGATGGATCACCATCTGGCCGGCGACGATGGCGCCGGCAACACCCGCAATGGCTATGGCCGCAAGACGGTGGTGACCGACACCGGCAAGCTTGCGATCGACGTGCCGCGCGGTCGGCAGGCGAGCTTCGAGCCGCAGCTGATCGCCAGGCACCAGCGCCGCTTTCCCGGTTTCGATGACAAGATCATCTCCATGTATGCGCGCGGCATGAGCACCCGCGAGATCACCGGGCACCTGCATGACCTGTAGGGCATCGACGTGTCAGCCGACCTGATCAGCACGGTGACGGACGCCGTGCTCGATGAGGTTGCCACCAAGCTGCTCTATCTGATCTTGAACCGATCCGAGAAAGAGTGGAAGCCGCGTGAGTGGTCCATGGCCAAGGCCCAGTTCACCGTCATATTCGGCAAGCGCTTCATCAAGGCCTGGGCAGCATAATGTCCAACCAGCCCCACCACACACGAAAATCCTGACAGTCCCGTTCGAACCGCCGAATTTTCCCGGCCCGAGGAAAGTTGATGGCGGAGCGGGTGGGATTCGAACCCACGATAGGCTTTTGACCTATACACACTTTCCAGGCGTGCGCCTTCGACCACTCGGCCACCGCTCCGCAAGGCGCGCGGGCCTAGCAGGCCTGGGCAGCCGTTGGCAAGCGAAGGCTGGCCTCCCTGCCATCGGTCGCGCCGCCGCTCCGGCCTTGACAAGCCCGCGCGCCACCGGCTTTGCCGCTGGCAATGGGCCCCACCGTCGCCACCCTCATCGCCCACAGCCTTGCGGCCGCCGGGATCACCCACGCCTTTGCCGTCCCCGGCGAATCCTATCTGCCGCTTCTCGATGCGATGCGCGATGTCGATGTCCGGCTGGTCACCTGCCGGCACGAGGCAGCTGCCGCCAACATGGCGGAAGCCGCCGCCAAGCTGACTGGCCGGCCCGGTGTCGCCATGGTCACCCGCGGGCCGGGTGCAACCCACGCAGCGATCGGGCTCCACACGGCCCAGCAGGATTCCACCCCGCTGCTGCTGCTCGTGGGCCAGGTCGGCGACGACATGCTCGGGCGCGAGGCCTTCCAGGAGGTCGATTACGGCCAGCTGTTCGGCGGGATCGCCAAACGGGTCGTCACCTTGCGCGAACCGCATCGGGTGGCCGAGCAGATGGCGTCCGCCCTTGCAGCAACCCTGTCGGGCAGGCCGGGCCCCGTGGTGGTCGTGCTGCCCGACGATCGGCTTGCGCTCGCCGCCGAAGGGCAGGTGACCGCGCCTGCGCGCCCCACCGGCCCGGCGCCCCCGGCCGAGGCGGTTGCCGCCATCGGGAACCTCCTCGCAGCCGCCGAGCGCCCGGTCCTGATGCTCGGCGGCCCGCTCTGGACAGCCGACGACAGCGCTGCGGCCGAGGCCCTCTCGATGCAGCTGGGTCTTCCTGTCGTCACCAGCTGGCGCCGCAAGGACCGGTTCGACAACGCCCATCCGCACTATGCCGGCGAGCTGGGGCTCGGCGCCAACCCGGCGCTCGTTCAGGCGGTCAGGTCCGCCGACCTGCTGCTTGTCGTGGGGGCCCGCCTCACGGAAAATGCCACCCAGGGCTATTCCCTGTTCGATCAGGCGTTTGCGGCCGAGCGGCTGGTGCATGTGTGCGCCGATCCGGACGCGCTGGGGCGCACCTGGCAACCGCGCCTTGGCGTGCAGGCAGCCGCCGGGCCCGCACTCGCGGCGCTCGCCGGCCTTGTGCCGCGCCAGCGTGCGGCCTGGGTCGGCGAGCTGGCGTCGCTCCACCAGGCCTGGACCCGGCCGACCAGCGTCCAGTCCGGGGTGAACCCGGCCGAAATCGTGCGCACACTCTCCGCCACGCTCCCGCCCGACACGATCTACTGCAACGGCGCCGGCAACTTCGCGGCCTGGCTGCACCGGTTTCATCTGCACCGGTGTCCGCACACCCAGCTGGCCCCAACCTCGGGCGCGATGGGCTATGGCGTGCCGGCCGGGATCGCGGCTTCCATCCTCCACCCCGACCGGCAGGTGGTCGTCATGACAGGCGACGGCGATTTCCTGATGGCAGCTGGCGAACTGGCGACCGTCGCGCACGAAAGCGCGACACCGCTGTTCGTGGTGATGGACAATCGGCAATATGGCACGATCCGCATGCACCAGGCGCGCGATTATCCCGGCCGCCAATCGGCGACGCGCCTCACCAACCCCGATTTCGCTGCCTTCGCCCGCAGCTTCGGCCTGCACGACGAAACCGTCAGGGCCACGGCCGAATTCGCACCTGCCCTCGAACGCTGCCGCGGCAAGGCCGCGCTGCTCCACGTGCTGGTGGACCCGGACGAGATTTCGCCCGGCCGCCGGCTGGAAGCCGGCCAATGAAGACCCCCGGCTGGAAGCCGGCCGATGACTGCCCGCCAGCTGGAAGCCGGCCGATGACACTCGCCGCCGACGAGCAGGCGGCGCTCGCCACCATCGACCCCGCGCAGATGCTTGCGCAGGTCGAGGGCTGGTGCCCCGTCAACAGCGGCAGCCGCAACCTTCCCGGCCTCGAAGCCACCGCAGCGCTTCTGGCCCGGGCCTTCGCCCCGCTCGGCGAGCTGCAGTTCCGCGATCCGGCCCCCGCCGACCAGATGCTTGCCAGCGGAGAGATCATCCCGCTGGTGCATGGCCGCAACCTGCATCTGGTGGTCCGCCCCCAGGCGCCAACCCGCGTTCTGCTGACAGGCCACTACGACACCGTCTTTCCCGCCGACCACCCCTTCCAGTCGCCAAGCTGGCGCGAGCCCGGCATCCTGAACGGCCCCGGCGTCGCCGACATGAAGGGCGGCATCGCCGTCATGCTCGCGGCACTCACCGCGCTCGAGGCAAGCCCCTGGGCAGCGGACCTCGGCTATGAGGTGGTGCTGAATGCCGACGAGGAGGTGTCCTCGCTCGGCTCCGCGCCGTTGTTGCTGGAATGCGCCCGACGGGTCGATGCCGGCCTCACCTTCGAGCCCGCCCTGCCGGACGGCACACTGGCAGGCGCGCGCCCCGGCAGCGGCAACTTCGCGATCCATATCCGCGGCCGCTCCGCCCACGCCGGGCGGGAGCCCGAGAAGGGGCGCAACGCCGTCGTCGCCGCGGCAGACCTCGCGCTCCGGCTCACGGCGCTGGTGGCGCCCGATCTCAAGGTCAATGTCGCCAGGATCGAAGGGGGCGGGCCCAACAATGTGGTGCCTGACACGGCTGTCATCCGCGTGAACATGCGCCCCGCGACACCGGCAGCCGAAGCCCGGGCGCTCGCCTCGCTCGCCAGCGCGATCGCCGCTGTCGGCACCGCCCACGAAGTAGAAGCCCATCGGCACGGCCACTTCGCCCGCCAGCCCAAGCCGCTCGATGCCAACCAGCTTCGCCTGTTCGAGCTGGTGAAGGCGGTGGGCGCGGACCTGGGCCTGTCACTCGGCTGGCGCGACGCAGGCGGCGTGTGCGACGGCAACAACCTCGCCGCAACCGGCCTTGCAGTCGTCGACACGCTGGGCGTGCGCGGCGGCGCCATCCATTCGGCCGACGAGTTCCTCATCGTCGACAGCCTGAAGGAACGCGCCGAACTCGCCGCCCTGCTGCTGATGCGGATCGCGCGCGCCGGCTTCCGCCGCGCCGCCTGATCGTGCGGGTTCGTCCGCGCTAGCGCTTCGGCGCGATCTCGACCCAGGCGCTGCCGATCGCCTCAACCGAGTCGAGCGCCTCCGAAAGCCCCTGCGCGGTGCCGGCAACCAGCCGAACCCGCAGCAGCGCATAGACCTGCCGCAGGGCCGCCGCCACGCCGCCGCCGCGCTCGACATCCAGCGTTGCATCCAGCCCGTCCACGATTGCCAGGGCCCGCTCCGTCGCGCGCAGGCGGCGCGCCGAATTGCCCAGCCGCGCGGCCTCGCCGGCCTCCCGCAACAGCGCCGCCAACCGCTGATAGAGCATGGCAACCAGCAGGTGCGGCGTCGCGCCGGCCACGCGCGCCTCCAGCGAAACCCGGCCATAGCCGGCAAGGGCAGACCGCGCCTGCGCGGGCGGAAGGGCAGGGGCCGACGGGCGGGCGAGCGTGTCCAGCATTGGGGTCTCCTCAATTTCGGCGGTTGGTCCAGAGGTCGATCTGCTGCTCCAGATAGGTGCGAAGCTGGCGGGACTGGCCGACCGCCCGGTCCAGCTGCGTGAACTGCCGCGTGTAGCTGTCGCGCAGGCGGTCCATCCGGGCATCGAGTGCGGCCCGGTCGGTCGCGATCGCCCGCGCCTCGCGCTGCAGGGCCGAAGGCCGGCCGGCGCTGCCGTCGGACGCGGCGCGGAACTGGTCGGCCATCTGGCGCAGCACGCCCGGCGTCCGCGTGGCAGAGCCGCGCGCTGACAGCGACGAGACGATGGCCTCGACGGCCGCAGGCTGCTCGCTGATCGCTCTCGAAAGCCGGTTTTCATCGACAAGGAAGGTCCCGGTGCGGTCGACTGAAAGCCCCAGATCGGCAAGCCGGGTCGGCCCGCTGCCGGTCGCCGGGATCAAGGCTTCCGAGGTCAGGCCTCCCAGCCGCTGCAGCACCCGACGGGTCGCGCTGTCCGAAACCAGCGCGCCCACCCCGCCCCCGCCCACCGGGCTTGCGGTCAGCTGGCGGCCGAACGCGCGCAATTCGTTCAGCGTCTGGGCAAGATCGCGGATCGCCTGCCCAAGCTCGCCCGGGTCGCGCCGCGCCTCGATGGTCACGGCCTGGCCGGGCGCGGCCTTCGCCAGCGTCAGGGTGGCGCCCGCGATCAGGTCGCTCACCCGGTTGGTCGGGCGGCGCAGTTCCAGCCCGTCGATTGCGATGCGCGCGTCGGTCGCCACCTGGGTGCGGTCCAGCCCGCCGGTCGTGCCAACCCCGAATGCAAAGCGTGCAAGCAGCGGGTCGCCGCTGCTCTCGATCGTAAAGCCGGCGGGCTCGCCGCTCGCGCCGCGAAGCTGCAGCCGGGCACCCGCCGCATCGGTCAGGATCCGCGCCTCCAGCGCGACCCCCGCCTGCGCGGCCGCGTCGTTGATCGCATCGCGCAGGCCGGTCAGGCTGTCCCGGTCCGGCCCGATGCCGACCGACAGGGCGGCAGCCGTGCCCGGCGCGAAACCGGTCGCAGCCGCAGTGCCGGCCACGCTTCCGAACCGGATGACAAGCGCGCCCTGGCCGACCGGCGCTGCCGGATCCGCAACCGGCGCCGACGAAAGGGTCTGCCCCTGCGCCAGCGCCCGCACCTCGATCTGCTGGCGCTGCACGGTGGCGCCGGGCGTCACGACAAGGCCCAATACGGATGGATCCGATACGGCCGGAATCCCGGACAGCGCGCCCGAACGGACCCGGGCATCCAGCGCGGTCACCACGCCGTCAAGGCCGCCACGGAACTGGGACATGGCCGAAAGCCGCGCCTCGACCCGGCTCTGCCGTTCGTCCAGTTGCCGCAGCCGCGGCTCCCGCTCGGCGGCGACCAGATTGTCGGTCAGCGCCCGCACGTCGATGCCCGAGCCGGCATTCAGGCTGTTAACGATGTTGTCCACGGCACCATCAACGGCACAACCGCGCCAGGCTTTAACAACCGGCCGCTTTCGCCTCGGGCCGCGCGCATCCGGCGCTTTTGCCCGGCTGCACTTGCGGGGGGGCGTGCGGGCTGCTAGCTGCCCAACTTCAGGGCATGTTGGCCGATGAAGCCGGGGCGGGACCGCTGGACCGCAGACCGCATTCTGGCTTCCGGTTCGATGCCCTGCCTGGCCTGGCGCCGCACCCTGGCGCGCAGCCACGGCCAGACTGTCTGGGGTGGAATGAACGCAATCCGGAACGTACGAAGGCAGAGCATCCGTAGGACTTCGACCGTCCTCCTGGATGCAACGCGCGTGCCCGCCCGCCGGTCCGGTCCCTTGGCCGTCGGCACTGCCTGGTCCTGCGCGCAAGCGCGCACGGCAGAAGCCGACCTCAACTTCAGCGCCATCGGCGCCCCCCGCACCCGCGCCCGGCGCGCTGTCTGTCAAAAGCGCGCTCCGCGCACTGTCCATCAAAAGCGCGCTCCGCGCACTGTCCATCAAAAGCGCGCTCCGCGCACTGTCCATCAAGAGCGCGCTCCGCGCACTGTCCATCAAGAGCGCGCTCCGCGCACTGTCCATCAAGAGCGCGCTCCGCGCGCAGGGAGACTATTCAATGACCACACGGATGCTGATCGATGGGCGCCACCCGGAAGAAACCCGGGTCGCCGTCGTCAAGGGTAACCGGATCGAGGAGTTCGATTTCGAGGCAGCCGCCCGCAAGCAGATCAAGGGCAACATCTTTCTCGCCAAGGTGACCCGCGTGGAGCCGTCGCTCCAGGCCGCTTTCATCGATTACGGCGGCAACCGCCACGGCTTCCTCGCCTTCTCGGAAATCCACCCGGATTACTACCAGATACCCAAGGAAGACCGCGACGCCCTGCTGCGCGAGGAACAGCGCCTCGCCGAGGAAGGCGCCGACGACGGCCACGCCTCCGACGACCATGACGAGGACGACGACGGCGCCCCCGCCGACGGCGAGGAGGGCGAAGGCTCTGACGCGGAAGGCGCGGGGACCCGCCGGGCCCGCCCCGAGGAACATGGCAACACCGAAGAAGCCGGCGCCGAAGCGCTGCGCCGCCGCCGCATGGCGCTGCGCCGCCGCTACAAGATCCAGGAAGTCATCCGCCGCCGCCAGGTGATGCTGGTGCAGGTCGTCAAGGAAGAGCGCGGCAACAAGGGCGCAGCGCTCACCACCTATATCTCGCTCGCCGGCCGCTACTCGGTGCTGATGCCCAACACCGCGCAGGGCGGCGGCATCAGCCGCAAGATCGCAAACGCCGCAGACCGCAAGCGCCTGAAATCCATCATGGCCGACCTCGCGCTCCCCTCCACCATGGGCGCGATCGTCCGCACCGCGGGCCTCGAACGCACCAAGACCGAGATCAAGCGCGACTTCGATTACCTCACCCGCCTGTGGGACGAGATCCGCGAAAAGACCCTCACCTCGTCTGCCCCCGCGCTCATCTACGAGGACAGCGACCTCATCAAGCGCGCCATCCGCGATATCTACAGCCGCGAGATCGACGAGGTGCTGGTCGACGGCCCGACCAGCTACGCCCACGCCCGCAACTTCATGAAGCTGCTGATGCCCAGCCACGCACGGAAGGTGCAGCCCTACAACGACCCCGTGCCGCTGTTCCACCGCGCCGGCGTCGAAACCCAGCTTGCAGCCCTGCTGAACCCGGTCGTGAACCTGCGCTCGGGCGGCTACATCGTCATCAACCCCACCGAAGCGCTGGTTGCAATCGACGTCAACTCGGGCCGCTCCACCCGCGAATACAATATCGAGGAAACCGCCCTCAAGACCAACATCGAGGCGGCCGAGGAAGTCGCCCGCCAGCTCCGCCTGCGCGACCTCGCAGGCCTCGTCGTCGTCGATTTCATCGACATGGAATCGGGCGGCAACAACCGCAAGGTCGAACGCGCGCTCAAGGATGCGCTGAAGCATGATCGCGCCCGCATCCAGGTCGGCCGCATCTCCTCGTTCGGTCTCCTCGAAATGAGCCGCCAGCGCCTGCGCACCGGCGTGCTCGAGGCTTCCACCCAGGTCTGCCCGATGTGCGAAGGCTCCGGCCTCATCCGCACCGACGGCTCGGCGGCCCTCGCCGCGCTCCGCCTGCTCGAGGAAGAGGCCGTCAGGGGCCGCGCCTCGGTCTTCCGCCTGCGCGCCGATCGCTCGGTCGCGGTCTACATGCTCAACCGCAAGCGCAACGAACTGGCCGAACTCGAAGCCCGCTACGCCGTCGCGCTCGAAGTCGTGCCCGACGACAGCCTGATCGGCGGCCGAATCGCCATCGACGCAAGCGGACCCCCCCCGGCCCAGGCCCCGCGCATGGCCGCACTCGCCGCACCCCAGGCCTTTGCCGAGGAAATCGAGCCCGACGAGCCCGACCTGGACGACGTGGATGACATGGATGACGAGGACGAAGCCGACGACGGCGACGAGCGCGAGGCCCGCGACGGCCGGGGCGAGCGGACGGACCGGGCCGGCGATGGCGACCGCAGCCGCCGCCGCCGCCGTCGCCGCGGTGGGCGCGACCGGGATCGCGAACCTCGCGAAGCGCGGGAACCCGGCGAGCCGCAGGACGAGGCCGAGGGCCACGACGGCGAAGCCCGCCAGCCGCGCGACGACCGTGCCGAGCCCCGCGCCGAAGGCACCGAGGGCGACGACCAGCCTCGCCGCCGCCGCCGGCGCCGCCGGCGCGGAGGCCGCCGCGAGACTGGCGAGGCAATGACGCCCGCCGAGATTGCAGCCGAAGACGCCGCGGATGCGGCCGATGCCGCCGAAGACGCCGAGGCGGACATGACAGACGCCCCGGTCGCCGATGCGAAGCCAAAGGGCCATGGCCGCCGCCGCGGCAAGGCCGACACGTCCGAAACACCCGCCGCGGCACCCGCCGAAGCACCGGCTGACGCGGTCGCCGCACAAGCCGGCACCGCCGAAGCGGACGAACCCGCCAGGCCAAAGACCCGCCGCCGGCCACGCGCCGAAGCCGCCCGCGAAGCGCCGGCCCCGACCCCTGTCGCCGAGCCGCAAGCGCCCGACGCAAAGCCCAAGCCCAAGCCAAGCCGCAGCCGCAGCCGCAAGGCCGCGGCCGAGCCCGACGCCAAGGCAACAAACGCGCCGGCGGCCGAAGCCCCTGCCGAGGTCCCTCCCGAGGTCCCGGCCGAAGCCCTTGCCGAAGCCCCTGCCGAAGCCCCCGCAACGCCGCCGGCCCGGCCTGCCCGCGGCCGCCGCACCGCCAAGGCCGATCCAGCCCCCGAGCAGGCCCCCGAGCAGGCCACCGAGCAGGCCCCCGAGCAGGCTCCCGAACGGGCCACCGAGCAGGCCACCGAGCAGGCCCCCGAACCTGCCCCCGAAGCGGCAGGGCCGGCCCCTGCCGACACCGCCGCCGAGCCGGACGCAGACGGTCCGCCCCGCCGCGGCTGGTGGCAGCGCACCTTCGGGAACTGATCGGGCCCGCGCCCTGCCCCCCAAGGGCGGGGCGCCGCTCGCACCTGCCGGCACGGCGCTGGCGCCGATCCGAAAGAGGGGCGGCGAGACACCGCCATCGAACCGTCATACGGATGCCCCTATATAGGCCTGATGAGCATCGGCGATTTCGCAGACTTGGCAGACCACCGCGACGGCCCTCACGCGGCAGGCGCAAACGCGGGTCCGCAAGCCGGGATCACCGACCCGGGCCCGCCCGGTCGCCTCGCCTACGCCGCCGAGCTGCGCGCGCTCGCCGAACTCCAGGCGTTCCGCAAGCAACGCGTTCAGCTCATCCGCGAACTCCCCCTCTGGCCCACGCGCCACGTGCTGGTCCTCCCCGGCTTCCTCTCCGGAGACTGGGCGACCGCCCCCCTGCGCGGCGTCCTCTCCGCCGTCGGCCACAAGGTCGAAGGCTGGCAGATGGGCCGCAACCTCGGCCTGAAACCGGGCCGCTTCGAAGAACTCGAAGCCCGCTTCCTCGCCTTTGCCGAAAAGGCGGGCCAACCCGTGGCGCTGATCGGCTGGAGCCTCGGCGGCCTTTACGCCGTCGAACTCGCCTGCCGCTACCCGGAAGCCACCCGCCAGGTCATCACGCTCGGCTCCCCCGTCTCCGGCCTCCTCACCGCAAACAACGCCTGGAAACTGTATGAAAAGATCGCCGGCCACCCGATCGACGCCCCCCCGGTGGACTGGCAACCCGGCGCAGTCCCCGTGGTGCCGATGACAGCCATCGCCGCCATCGGCGACGGCATCGTCCACCCCGAAGCCGCCCACGCAAGGCCCGGCCCCGAAGTCGAGAACCTGGTTGTCCCCGGCACCCACTGCGGCCTCGGCTGGAACCCCCACGCCGTCCGCCTGGTGGCCGATCGCCTGGCCCGGCACTAGGGGATCGACGAGAAGAAGCCTCCGGCGGGCAGGGGAAATTATTTCCCTGCACTCTCGTCAACATTGTCATTCCAGCGCAAGCTGGGATCTCATGGTCGATGAGGAACTGCCTGCGGCGCAGACTTCGACCTGGTAGCTACCTAGGCAATTCTGGTTCCACACCCCGTTTTCGCATCGGGTCAGGCT